>Ga0326728_10001023_pt1 | contig 101990 bp, 88 predicted proteins | sample MB3enrmetagenome_FD_207602 | JGI IMG/M metagenome (GOLD analysis project Ga0326728, IMG submission 207602) | Lab enriched peat soil microbial communities from McLean, Ithaca, NY, United States - MB31MN | ecosystem: Environmental > Terrestrial > Soil > Wetlands > Peat | place: USA: New York...
ATTCATAACACCCACTAGGGCCAGCACGTCGCTGATCGCATCGGCGTTGGTTATGGTTGACCTGTCGGCATAGAAGGCGTCCACGGTCTTGGTAAGATAACGGCTATTGTAGTCCATGACCGCGCTGTTCTTGGTTATACCGGCGGTCGTATTGAGGAAGCTGATCTGCGTCGTCGTATAGCCCTGTCCTTCTTGTATTAAGTATTGTACTGGCGGGCCGTTCGGGTTGAGGCTGTAACCCCAGGTCTCCTGCTTGGTGAAAGTGAAAGTGGGGGTGACAAGCGAAGGACCATTGGCCGTGCCCGGATAGTTCCCGTCCGAAATCGCCGAACTGTTGGTAGCGGGGTTTACCGGAGTGGGGGCTAGTGGAGCGGAGGTATAATAATCGACGGTCACAAGCGGGCCGTCCACGGTGAAGATGTAATAGCCAACTGTGTACAATTGCTGTGAAATTGAGGTCTCACGGGTTTTTTGGCCAAACCAGTTGGCGTTGGTTAAGGATGCTACCGGCGTGTAAAATTTGCTGCTGCAAGACGCACAGATAAGCTCCTGGACTTGGTACTGGCTTGAAGGGTCGGCGATAATCGACCGCTGGTGCATGTGGTCGTGGCCGCTGATGTAGTACCCGACGTTATTGCTCTGGAGGCTTTGATAGAAGGCTGTCTGCCAGGCCGGGTTGGCATTGGTGTAGCCGGTGAAGATCGTATCCTGATGGTCTTCCGCCATGAGTGGCTGGTGCGTGATGACAAAAGCGTGACTATTAGGGTCGCGACTCTGGAGTTGCTCGGTGATCCATGTCTGCTGAGTGTTGACCCCATAGCCGAAATTGTAGCCGGCGGCGGCGGTATTCTGGGTGCCCGTAACCCAAAAATCCATCATTAGGAAACGCACGTTGCCGTAATCGAAAGAGTAGCTGAGGCAGTCAGAGGCCACATTGGAAGGGACAAAGTTAGTAGCTTGCGACACAACTCCGCTCCCGGACATCTGAGGAAATGCAGTCTTCATTGCCGTGACGGAGTAGTCGGTATTAGTCGTTTCGCCATATTGGGTTGCATAGGTCTCGTGGTTGCCGCGGACCGGGAAGAAGTCTATACCCTTAGCAATCAGATTCTGCTGGGCCAAAGTCGCACGGGCTTGAATGGCGCGTGTCGTGCCGCAATCGGTCAGGTCGCCAACCTGGATTACAAATTGTACGCCTTGCTTTACGAAAATCGGGTCGATCTGGTTGATTATGGAAGCAGCAACGCTGTACGGGTCGGACTGCCCAGCGGGGTCTGTGGAGTAGTCAAGCATCGATGGGTTGCTGGGGTCCGCCCCGTGGATGGTCCACTGGGTGTCTCCCATGACACCGAATTTCCATGCATTTGATGATGCAGCAAAAACATTGCCTATTCTGATGAGTGGCATTCGTGTCAACCCGCCGAGGGCTACCCCGGCCAGCCCAGCCGAACCGAATTTCAAGAAATCTCTTCGTTTCATGGTCACTCTCCTCTTGGAAGTTTCTTATCAAGATCTCAAACATTCATCGAAAACTGAGACTTTGCGCCAAAGTCTCCATAGAATTGAGTCCGGATGTTTAAGCCCCTGCATTGAAGCCTGCCATGCGCCGATCTTTACAACCCGATCCTTTAATCCCCCCTCTCTTCTTCGTATTTAACCCGCTGCTCTTCATGCGGAACTGAGCCGCTCAGAAAACAAAAAGCCCGAAAGGAAAGCTTCTAAAAAGCTCCTTTTCAGGCTTTCTGATGCCCCAAGCGGGTCAGCAAAGTACCTAAAGAAAAACCGGGTCACTCATTCCCAGAGGCAACCCGGTTTGCGGAACCGAGTCGCTCAGAAAACAAAAGCCCGAAAGGAAAGCTTCTAAAAAGCTTCTTTTCAGGCTTTCTGATGCCCCAAGCGGGTCAGCAAAGTACCTAAAGAAGAACCGGGTCACTCATTCCCAGAGGCAACCCGGCCGTCTTTTCAAGACCCGTGGGTTTTCCGTCCCCACCTCGCGATGGGTTTGGCTTTTCCTGGTTCATATTGAAAAATGGAAATCACTCTTCGAGGGCGGGTCCGGCGGACCCAAGATGCGAAAAAAATCCCTTTTCATGTTCTTTCAGGCTGCAGCAACAGTGAGCATCTCAGCCCGGCCCCCCCTTTGAAAAATCGAGGAGAAAACTACCGAAAGAACATTTCAATCGAATGGCGGAAAAGTGACATTCTATTGAAGAAAAAAAATCGTAGCAATACCTCAGGGAAACGCGTCCGAGGCAATCGGCCGGAATTGTCCAAATGCAGGGCAGAAGCGGTTATAAACTTCATATTCGGGTAGAATCGGCGGCAGCGCGCGGAGATCGATGCGCGCTCGTATACGTAACTGAAAAGCCACTTAGCCGTGATACGACCGCAAAACTCTTTTTGTAGTCTACCGCAAATGTGTGTGCTTCAGGTTAACTTTTGAGCAGTCTGCATTGCGATGCGACCTGGCAAAGACGGAGGCGTAACTTGCTGAATCCAACCGAAATGCTTTGTTTGCTTCTGGGTGTTGTCATTCTTGTAGGCGGCAAGAAGCTGCCTGAACTCGGAAGCGGCCTTGGAAAAGGCATCAGTGAATTCAAGAAGGCCATCGGCGGAGACAAACCGGAAGAAGAGCGAAGGCAGGTCAAGGATGGCGAAGCCAAATCCGGAGATGCAAAGCCGGGTGAGTCTATCGGCTAGGCTGCAAGCCCTGCGATTCAGGGCACTAACCTGCGTATCCAGGCGAGGATATCAGGGAAGAGTCATGCAAGTTCGCGTGGAAAAATTTTGGGGTACTCCTTTGCCGAAAAACATTATTTTCTTCCTCTTTTAAAAACCCTTTGAAATTTGTGACCGATCTGACGAATTATGCTTGAATCCCCTGCCGTCATGGAACGGTGCAGGTCCGGGCAGATCCTCCGTCAGTTCCACCGGACGGTCGACAAAAAGAGGAGAGCACGATGGACGTCCATCTTAGGCGAAAATCCACGGGACCGGCTCGTACGACCACTCTGTGGCGGATCTTCCCGAAGTTCACGGCATCCTCCGCCTGCTTCATCGCTACCGTGTTCGTCATCTTCGCTCAGACCGCCCTTGCGAAGACTTTCTACGTGTCTACATCCGGCAAGGATTCCAATGCCGGCACAATTTCGAAGCCCTGGCGCACCATCCGGCATGCAGCGAATGCCGTGGCAGCCGGAGATACTGTTTACGTTCGCGCAGGCGTGTACAACGAACTCGTCAGCATTCCGAAATCTGGTTCCGCGTCGGGCGGAACCATCACATTTTCCAGCTATACGGGCGAACTTGCGGTTATTGACGGCACCGGTCTTCCCATTCCTGAAGGCCAGTGGGGCCTGGTGACCATCGAAAACCGGAGTTACATAATCATTCGGGGCTTTGAGATTCGCAATTACAAAACCAAGAGCGCCCAAGTGCCCATCGGTTTGTATATCTTCGGCGCGGGTACCAACATCTCGGTGCTGAACAACCATATCCACAACATCGAGACCGAGGGCGCCACCTGCAGCGGAGCGAATGCACTGGGCCTGGCCGCCTACGGTACGAGCGCGCCGGCATCCATCAACAACCTTACCATTTCGGGAAACCAGATCGATCACACGAGCACCGGTTGCAGCGAAACACTTACGGTGGACGGCAACGTCGAAAATTTCAGGATCACCGACAACATTATCCATGATACCGATAACATTGGGATCGATGCAGCCGGATACTATGGCGTGGCCCCCGCAGGATCCAAGTGTGGGACCCAACTGTGCGACCGCGCCCGCTATGGACAAATCAGGGGCAATACCATCTATAACATCACTTCCAACCACAATCCGGCCTATGGCCCCGGAATTGACAACCACTCTTACGGCGCGGATGGCATCTATGTTGACGGCGGCACGCAGATCGTCATCGAACGAAATCTCGTCCATAACACCGACATCGGAATTGAGCTGGCCAGCGAGAATCCAGGCAACGAGGCGCCGGGGCGGGAAAAAACAGACTTCGTGGTTGTCCGCAACAACGTGATCCATCATAGCAACGCCCCCGGAATCACGATCGGCGGCTATGCCGATAGCGGGCCGGGCGGTGGCGGCACGGACCGGTGCTCGATTCTGAACAATACGCTGTTTGCCAACAATACGGCGAATACAGGAGCAGGTGAGTTCCAGATTCAGTATCACGCCACCGGCAACATCTTCGAAAACAATATTATCTATGCCGGCGCTCAGGGTTTGTTCATAAACGACTTCACCGCATCCGAGCCCAACCCCGCGCGTCCGGATTATAACCTTTACTTCTCAAGCGCAGGGGCTTCGGAAGGAACTTGGATTTGGCAAGGAAGCACTTATACAGGGTATTCGTCATATCGCTCGAAGACGGGCAACGACTCAAATTCCCGGAAGTTTCTGGATCCTCAATTTGTCAGCGCAAGTCATCTGAACTTTGATATCAAATCGAGTTCTCCTGCCGAGAATGCCGGAGTCAACCCGGGAGCCGGCGCCGCAGGCACTGTTGACTTCGCGGGAAACCCGCGGACCCGGTACGGTCTGATCAACATCGGCGCCTACGAGCGATAAGGGTTATACTCGGCCGGTTTCCGGAAAAAGGCGATCCGTCGGGAAATGGCGCGGCATCAAATCCCATCCTGAGAGCATGTCCTATCGATACTCGCCTCGACTTGTCGGAGCAGGCGGCGCGAGCAGTCTACCTGCAACCGGTCATAATACGATCTTGATGCGGTTAAAGAAAAACGGTGTAATCAGTCATGTATTCAAGAGCCTGGAGGGCTACAGAAAACAACGCCAGTTTTTCAAAGGAGCCTTTAAGACTGCAAGAAAAGCGGCTGCCGGAGCATGAACGCAAAAATCATCTACAAGTGCAGGGAAAGTATATGCGCCCAAAATGCCAAGGGAGGGTTTTTCCCTCCCCAGCTCCCATGGCGCGTAAGAGAAAACGTTTATGCCCCAATCGCAATATTACCAGTATTTGTTCATAAAGTTTCCAATTGCCGAAGCGGATGTCGAAGCATCGAGGTTGGCGACCACGTCCTGGAGAAAAGTCGTCAGGTCCGGGCTGCTGCCGGAAGTACTTTTCGTGCTGTTCGATGAGCTATTGCCGGAAAGCGCCGAGATCAGGTTGTTAAAATCCGATTGCAGCGTGCTGAGGGTACTGTTCGTAGAGGAAGTGGAGGAGGTGGATGAACTGTTCGAATTGGCCTCCAACTGCGAAATCAGTTGCTCGATCCCGCTCGAAAAGCTCGAGTAAGGGGATGTCGCTGTCGAAGAAGTGGAGGTCGTGCTGCCGCTCGAAGAGGACGCCGTTGTCGAAGAGGAGGAGGACGAACTGCCGCTTGAACCCAATTCGGACTCTACGGCTGAGAACAGATCATGCCTGAACTTTCTGAATGCATGTCGAGCGTTGTGAGTGGAGTCGGTCGAGCCGGTCGGATTTGTGGATGTGGTGGACCCAGTCGTAGGGGCTGAAGTATCGAGTTTGGCGACCACATCCTGGAGAAAAGTCGTCAGGTCCGGGTTGCTGCTGGAAGTACTATTCGTGCTGTTCGATGAGCTATTGCCGGAAAGCGCCGAGATCAGGTTGTTAAAATCCGATTGCAGCGTGCTGAGGGTACTGTTCGTAGAGGAAGTGGAGGAACTGGATGAACTGTTCGAATTGGCCTCCAACTGCGAAATCAGTTTCTCGAGCCCGCTCGAAAAGCTTGAGTAAGGGGATGTAGCCGTCGAAGAAGTGGAGGTCGAGCTGCCGCTCGAAGACGATGTCGCTGTCGAAGATGTGGAGGTCGGGCTGCTGCTCGAAGAGGATGCCGTTGTCGAAGAGGAGGAGGACGAATTGCCGTTTGAACCCAATTCAGACTCTATGGCTGAGAACAGATCATGCATGAACTTTCTGAATGCATGTCGAGCGTTGTGGGTGGAGTCGGTCGAGCCGGTCGAGTTTGTGGATGTGGTGGACCCAGTCGTGGAGGCTGAAGTATCGAGTTTGGCGACCACGTCCTGGAGAAAAGTCGTCAGGTCCGGGCTGCTGCCGGAAGTACTATTCGTGCTGTTCGATGAGCTAATGCCGGAAAGCGCCGAGATCAGGTTGTTAAAATCCGATTGCAGCGTGCTGAGCGTACTGTTCGTAGAGGAAGTAGAGGAGGTGGATGAACTGTTCGAACCGGCCTGCAACTGCGAAATGAGTCGTTCGAGTCCGCTCGAAAAGCTAGAGTAAGGGGATGTCGCTGTCGAAGATGTGGAGGTCGGGCTGCCGCTCGAAGAGGATGCCGCTGTCGAAGATGTGGAAGTCGGGGTGCTGCTCGAAGAGGATGCCGTTGTCGAAGAGGAGGAGGACGAATTGCCGTTTGAACCCGATTCGGACTCTACGGCTGAGAACAGATCATGCATGAATTTTCCGAATGCATGTCGAGCGTTGTGGGTGGAGTCGGTCGAGCCGGTGGACGATCTGGAGTTATCGGAAGCCGAGTTTTCGCGCCAGTTCGGCGGTTGACCGTTTGGCGGAGAGGGCATCGAAATCCCCATCTGGCCGAACGCCTGCATGATGCTCTGCATTAACGTATCATTTTCACCCGAGTTTGACTGACTGCCTGAAACCTGGCAGCCTGAGCCCGTACCACTACGATTTGACTGCCTGAGCGTGGAAAGGTAGTCGGTGTAGGGGGAGTTGGTGAAGTTGACTGATGAAATGGTCATGACTTGCTCCTATCGCTGTAATGTCGAGAAAATGTCTGACGCGTTGAAGTGACACGCGATGCTAAGCGGCATGTTCGTATCGGTCCTTTCGTTTTGTGTCTGATAGCAGTAATCGGGTGCTTCTAAAAAAATATTTACAAACATATGTTAAGGGTATGTAAAAATTCGCAACCGTCCTTATGCTTGATATCGAAAGTAGCCTCTGGTGCGACTCGCCGGAGGTGAGGATTTTTTCCCTGAGTGCCGCATTCTTCTGCCGATGGTTCAAAAAGTGCCGATCAGGCCGACCAGTTCGGCGGATTCTTCCATATTATGACCCCACTGCCTTTCGAACGGGCCATCGATCTTGAGCCGATAATTGAGAATCGAGAGTCACAACGGATTAGGCCGAAGCCGGAGATGGTATAGTGGATCAAGTGCCGGCAATTGTAGAGGGATCCATGGATGCGGCATTCAGGCATATTATCCCGGGGGCCCGTTTGTCCGGGGATCGGAGTTGCTGAGGCCCGGGGATGATATTACGGACCCAGCACTAAACTCTTATAAAAATACGTTTTTGCCACATGATCCATGAGATTAAAGATATGGGCAGAAAGACCGAGATCGGGTTGAGTAAAGATTCGGCGCCCAATTTTACAACAGCATCGGAGAGGATTCTGAACAAGCTCATGGATGGGAGCAGGGTGCCGAGAATTTGGGACAGCACATAGAGAGCGATCGGGTTCAGGCCGAGGATGATAAAAGGTTTTGTCCAACTTGAAAAACCGGAGACATCGATAAACCAGTAAAAGAGCGCCTGACAGATAAGCGCAAGTCCTGCCATAAATATGGTAAAGGTGCTCGTCCATATGCTCTTGTTTATTGGCAGCCAGGTGCTCAATATCTGGCCGGCGATGAGCAGAAGCATCCCGGCGCATAGCATCCCGGCCGCTTTTCGGCGCTCTGATGCAGACGATCTCAGCCATTGTCCCGTGAGCACGCCAAAAAGAGTGGTGGCGATCGCCGGAATTGTGCTTACGATCCCTTCCGGATCCCATTGCCCGTCGTAATAGGACCACATGTGCCCGTTAAGAAACAGCGAATCGACCCATGCGGCAAAATTTTGTCCGGGTTCGAGCAAGCCGGCGCCGATGCCGGGGACGGGGATGAACCGCATCATAGCCCAGTAGGAGGCGAGCAGACCTACAAGCCATAAAATGCGGCCTCTCAAACCGAAGTTGAGCACAATCAGCGAAGCAAAAAAATAGCAGACTGCAATTCTTTGCAGCACCCCGGGTATTCGGATATTTGAAAGCTCGAATGACGGAAAGCAGTTAAGAAGAATCCCGAGCACGAACAAAATGACAGTTCGTCTTACGACCCGAAGCTCGAACGCCTTTCTGGAGGTACGGTCTTCCTGACGCTCGGCAAATGAAAAAACAAGCGATACCCCGACGATGAAGAGGAAGGAAGGGAAAACGGTGTCCGCAAAACTCCAGCCGTTCCAAACCGCATGTTCCAGAGAAGAAAAGACCGGACAAGCATCGCCGCGGCAGTTGACCAGAATCATCAAAGAGATGGTAAGGCCGCGAAAAGCATCCAGCGAGGACAGCCGTTTTCTATTCGGGGCGAACTTAAAACCGGCGACGGCAGGAACTGATGCACTCAACGAATTATCCTCCTCCAGATTTTCCCACCCCGGATGACCGGGCAACAGGGCGGGGGATTCTTACGCCCGATAGTTTGAGCAAAGTTCCTGCCAATTGTGTTGAAAATGGCTTAAACACAGGATTTCGTAGCGGGATTACACGCCAATAGCCCTACAATCTGGCACAAATATGTTTCATATTGAAAAATCGATACCAAATTGTGCCGGTATTGAGCCAATTCCCCATTCTGATAGCCGTTCCGCGGCGGTGAGGGGCGATGAGATCAAGCGGGGCGGCGTTTTTGAAACGAGGCCCGCAGCCGCCCGGAGGCAGCCGTTCTTGACAACCTACAAGCGGATGAATACTCAATTTTAGCCAACCTTTTTGGCAGGAAGCAGCGAAAGGCCACTATCGTTTTGGGATGGCGGATCGGGAAGGAAGGGCAGTGGCGCCTGTTATTAAATTGCATTTGAAAAATATCACCAAAGACCGGAGCGTGGGCACCGGAATGGCCATGGTGCTCCTGCTTCTGCTTGCATATATCCGTACCAGGCGAGACGGGGTGCTGCTCGCGGCGATAGCCCTGCAGGTCGTGAACATGACGGCGCCCCGTATCTATGCGCCCGTTGCCGTCGTCTGGTTTGGTCTTTCTCATCTGCTGGGCGCCGTGATGTCTAAAATTCTACTCTCCATCCTGTTCTTTGGCGTCGTAACCCCGATGGGCATTTTGCGCCGGCTTTTCGGAAAGGACTCCTTGAAGCTGCGTGCCTTTAAGGCAGGCGAAGAATCGGTCATGCTGGTGAGAAATCATAAGTTTGTCGCTCGCGACATTGAGAAACCGTACTAGAAGGAGAAATGAACATGGACTTCCTAAAGGACATGTGGGGTTTTCTGAATCAAAGGAAAAAGTTCTGGCTGTTGCCGGTGATTTTGATGCTGATGGGGTTTGGAGCCATCATGGTATTGGCCTCGGGTTCCGCCATTGCGCCGTTTATCTATTCGATATTCTAACAGCGGGCAAAGGGCATTCGAGCGAGGCACGGGGAATCAATCGGGATGAAAAAAGCCATCCTGGGTATATCTGCGTTCTACCACGACAGCGCCGCGGCCATTCTCGTCGACGGAAAGATAGTTGCCGCTGCCCAGGAGGAACGGTTCACCCGAAAGAAACACGATTCGTCATTTCCGATTCACGGCTGTCGCTACGTTTTGCAGGAAGCAGGCATCAAGTACAACGAACTTTCCGCCGTAGCGTTCTATGAGAAGCCGTTTCTGAAATTCGAGCGGCTGCTTGAAACCTATCACGCCTTTGCGCCAAGCGGTTTCGTGAGCTTCCTTTCCGCGATGCTGGTCTGGGTCAAGGAAAAGGTGTTCATGAAACGGATGCTTACGGAGCAACTCGCTGCGCTCGGCGATGGAAGCCCTCCGATGTACTTTCCGGAGCACCATCTGTCTCACGCGGCGAGCGCCTTTTATCCTTCGCCGTTCCCGGATGCCGCAATCGTCACGGTGGATGGTGTCGGAGAGTGGGCCACGACGACCATCGGACACGGTCGAGGCAAAGAGATCGAGATCATAGAAGAGCTCCAGTTCCCCCATTCCATAGGACTGCTCTATTCCGCGTTCACCTTTTACACCGGATTCGCAGTGAACAGCGGCGAATACAAGCTCATGGGGCTGGCGCCATACGGAAATCCCGATTCCCGGAGGACTGCCGACTTCAAAAGGAAAATTGAAACGGAACTCGTCGATATCCGAAAAGACGGATCGATCGTGCTGAACATGGATTACTTCGAATACGCCACCGGGCTTAAGATGGCCAACGAAGAGAGGTGGGAGCAACTCTTCGGAGTGCCCCGCCGGCAACCGGAGTCCGAGATTTCCCAGGTTTACATGGACATGGCGCTGGCCATCCAGCAGGTGACGGAGGAGATTGTCCTTCTTCTTGCCCGTACGGCGAGGCAACTGACCGGCAGCAAGTACCTGGTGCTGGCAGGGGGCGTGGCGCTCAACTGTGTGGCCAACGGAAAGATTCTCCGAGCCGGGATTTTCGAGGACCTCTGGATTCAACCGGCCGCAGGCGACGCAGGCGGCTCCGTTGGGGCGGCTTATGCCGTCTGGCATATCCTCGATGGAAACGAGCGGCAACTCAACGGCCGGCGGGATGCGGTTGAGGGCTCCTACCTGGGCCCGGAATTTTCGGACAAAGAGATCAGCCGCATGCTGCAAATATATGGAGCGAAGGCACGCCGCTACGAAGACTTTCAGGGCCTGGCTTCCGATGTGGCCGCGAAGCTTAAGGATGGAAACGTCGTCGGCTGGTTTCAGGGCCGGATGGAATTCGGCCCGCGCGCTCTGGGTAACCGAAGCATCCTGGGGGATGCGCGAAGCCCGGAGATGCAAAAAAAATTGAACCTCAAGATCAAGTATAGGGAAGGTTTCAGGCCTTTTGCGCCTTCGGTTCTGGAAGAGGATATCGCCGAATACTTCGATCTCGACCGTCCGTCTCCCTACATGCTGTTGGTTGCGCCAATCCGTGAGGACAAGAAAAATCCGCTTCCCGAGGGGTATCATGACATGCCTCTCTACGAAAGACTCTATATCCTTCGGTCAGATATTCCCGCCGTCACTCATGTCGATTACTCCGCCCGCATACAAAGCGTGAGCCGGCAGACCAATCCCCGCTATTGGGAATTGATCCACAAGTTCAAGGAGTTGACCGGCTACGGCGTGATCGTGAACACAAGCTTCAACGTGCGCGGTGAGCCGATCGTTTGTACTCCAGGCGAAGCCTACCGATGTTTCATGAGGACCGAAATGGATTTCCTGGTCCTCGGGAATTACCTCCTCGAGAAGAAGGACCAGCCGGTGTTATCCGAAACAGAGGATTGGCGGAAAGAATTCAAGCTCGATTGACCCGAGGTAAAGAGAAAGCTTGCCCAATGACCGAGAATCATTCGTCGAGAGTCCAGGCGGGCCCGCGAGACGCGAAACGAGGCGTGCGACGATCCCTCTTTCCGGTGTTACTATCATGCAGCACAATTGCGGCCTCGTTTGTAATCCTTGAATTCGCACCCGCGCCGTTTTTCTGGCTCTGGCTCACCTGGGCGGCGGCTTTGTGGGCGGCTATCTTCGCCGTTCACGGGTCCTGGCGCCGGGCCATCCTGTTCAACCTCGGAATCGTGGCATGCTTGCTGGCCTGCGCCGAGGCATACCTGCTCACCCATGAATACGCACCCAGGATTTTTACGCCTGGTTTTATGGTTCCCGATGATGTATTGGGATGGGCCCCCGCGAAGGAGATGACGGCATCCGCGATCGAATTCGGCCCCTTGGGACTGTTCCACCATCCAGTTGGAAGGAAATCCGATACCAGGTACACGATAGACTCTAACGGGCTTCGCGTCGCTCCACCATACCGCAAGGACGATTTGGCCGGCTCGGTTCTGTTCTTCGGTTGCTCCTTCACTTTCGGCGCGGGCCTCGATGACAACGAAACTTTGCCATACCAGGTCGGCGTCCAGTCGGACGGGCGGCAGCGTACCTTTGACTTCGCTTTTGTAGCATATGGCCCGACCCAGATGCTGGCAGCCATTGAGGCAGGCGCGGTGGGCCGGATCGTGGACACCACTCCCCGATATGCGTACTACATAGCCATTCCGCATCATGTGTGGCGGGCGGCGGGACGTGTTGGCTGGATCCATCATGTACCGCGCTACGTGCTGGACCCTGATGGAACGCCGCATCGGGCAGGGTATTTCGAGGGCCGTAAACCCTTTCCCCTGCAGATCGAGGCGCGGTTGAACAAGTCGGCTATGTGGCGAAGGCTCATGGTTACCGATTCTCGCATAACCGACGACGACATCCGTCTCTATTTGGCGGTGATTCGCCGCACACAGGAACTTATAAAAATCAAATACCCCGGTATTGAGTTTCGCGTCATCTTATGGCCGGGTCAGAGCGGGAGCGTCGCGCAGCAATCCGCTTACGAGAAGATCCGGGATGGGTTTCTCCGGATGGGCATCCCGGTCGACCTGGTGGAGGACATCCTGCCCGGCTATAATACCGACAGGGAAAAGTTCCAAATAAGTTCCACGGACACCCATCCGAATGCGCTGGCGAACCGCCTGCTGGCCCAATACGTAGTGAGCAAACTCGCACATTGACATCAGGACGCAGCCGAATCGAACGGCGAACGGATTTACCGGCCAGGATTTTCAAAACTCGTGGCTATTTGCAGCCTATAGTGCAAGTGCACTGGTATATATTTGACCCTGCCTTGCCGGAAGCAAGCCTATCCTGTGATAAACCTGTAAACCAGGAGACCGATAGCAGCAAGAATCAAGAAATGCAAAAAGCCGTGCCAGGATTTGCTTATCCAGCTATGGTTGAATTCTGCACTTGCGCACTGCTCGGTTTTTCTCCTCTCATCTGGAGAAATTCCGAGATAGCAGAGTAGGCAAAATACCGGTATTCCAGCAAAGAGGATGGCAGCGGCTTTAGACCCTGTTTCTTTGTACCATCCCAAGATCACGCCAACAGAAACAACGAGGGCAGCGACCATGAAGTCTCTGGATGAAGCATTTCTCGGTCCGCTACTATCTTTTTTTGAGTTCATGGCAAATGGTTATCTGTCAAAATTAGGAACAGCATCAATAAGAAAGCTAAAAGAGATACCATGGCAAGTTTCTTGTCCGCTTTATCGAGAGGCTTAAGTAACTCTCGACGGGCATCCTTGTCGAACAACGAAGTTGAAAATCCGAGGTGTCGAATCTGTATTGCCGCCAGGCAACCTCCAGAGGTCAATGCAGAAATGATTGTAAGCCAACGCATTCGGGTCCTCCAAAGAAGCTATCGGATAGAGGAGCTGTGAAATTGAGACAGAAGTGTTTGTCCGTTTCACTTTTTTGCCCAGCCTTGGAGCAAAGGAACCCACATCCATATTATCCAGTGCATTGCGCTCTATCTGTAGAGTGACGAGGCGCGAGTCGAGCCGTACGGGGTAGGTCAATTGAACCCTTATAACGAAGAATCGGGGATATCTTGCGACTGCACGTAACAAATCTCTGAGGCGCCCGCCCGATCAGGCTCCTTCAAACGCTCTTCTCTTAAATATGTGGAATTTTGCTAAGGAAATTAGCATGAAAACTATATAGCAGTAATCGAAAGTCCTGACAACGTTGCATGATAAGAACATGCTTTGGGATGGAGTAGGTATACAGGAATGTAGTCCCGAACAGAGGAGCGCGCCCAGGGTGATGAAAAAGGGTTCTCTGTGGGAGAAACAAGAGAAAATTGCTCATGACTTCGTCATTCCGGCGGAAGCCGGAATTTAGACATTTTTTCAACTAATTGATTTTATGGAAAAAAATGGACCAAGGCTTTCGCCGGGGTGACGTCTATTGGGTTTTTCGCCCTGATGTGGGAATTCCAATCCTTTTTCATCACCCTGCTAATGTCCGATTTATGGCCGCCGCTCCGACGTCCTCGACCGGGAGCATCTCGGGACATACATCGGTTGGACGATGTTCATAATCACGGCTTCTTCCCTATTATCGCCATTGCTGCCAAAGCGGTGATTATCCCGTACGGCAGATTCAGCACCAGCAGATAGACTGCGAACATCGGCCCGCCCTGCTGAAGTCCGAAATATCCGGCGCCTCTCATCGGCAGGAAGATTACGTATAGCGCCAGCACCGGCGCGAGGAAGTATAGAAGACCGAAGAGGTACAGCCGCTTCCAGACGGCCTCTATGAGAAGCCCGAAGGGGATACCCCACAGCCCGCCCCAGAAGAGTGGCCTGTACACATCCGGCGGGTTAAGGGATATCGGGGCCTTGACCCCGAATATCTCGGTAATCCCCAACCCAAACAGGACCCGGCCGAAAAGGAGCACGGCCAGCGCGCCTATCACCCCCGCCGTGAAGCAGATTGCCACCCGCTGTATCAGGGTCAAACCGGTTTCCATTACGTTCGAACCATCCTTGTTTAATTATACCGCACAAGAGATTTTGCAGAGGGTTGCCAGTCCATATCACTGTGCTCATACCGTAAACCCCGAAACCTCTTCACTGCTCGGTTTGGATATTAATATAACCAGCCTTAAGATCGGAAGCAGCAGGAATTCTTGGAAACTGAGTGGCATGGGGGTTGGGGGGTACATGAAAGCGCGGGGAATGTTTCCCGAGCTGTTTATGTAGCTTTGTTGCCCTGAAGGGGTTGCATGGGGTAGCCCGGGGTCAGCAACGCGCCACCCTTGGGAGAACAGGACGACAAATTATTTATAATACTCTGCAGGAGTTACATAAAAAGAATATTTAGGATCACGGGGGCTTAGACAGCAGGGGATCGGCTATGCAGCCCTTACAGGGCAGACATCGTTCTTCTTTGGCGGCACAACCCCAGGGTGGCGCTCCGCTTACCATGGGCTATTATATACAGCCCCTCCCGGGGCAAAAACCCAAACCGTTCAGTGCAAACCGGGGCAATAGGAAACATTGGTCTTTGTGACACAGGCTCTTTCGCCGGGGCGACAACAGTCTGTAGCTGGGTATTGTTGTCTTGCAAGTGGGAATTATCAAACCAGCCGTTAATTGCGACACAGCCTCGAAAGCCGGGGGCCATGTTTATTGCCATAAAATCAATTAGTTGAAAAAATGCCTGGATTCCGGCTTCCGCCGAAATGACAAGGTCATGAGCGATTTCCAGGCGTTTCTCCAATCGGAGAACCCTTTTTCATCTCCCTGCTTAGATCCTGAATGAAAAGATTGTCGGCGCCGAGTTCGGATTGAGCCAGTTCGACAAGGCGGCTGTGGTGGGTAAACATAATAATCTGAGTTATTTTACTGATTTCAGCCAAAACATTTAATGTGGCCTTTGTACGCTCATCATCGAATCGAATCAGGATGTCGTCCAGGATCAGCGGCTGAGGCTCGTTATCCGAAACATAATATTCAAAACTGGCAAGTCTCAATGCCAGGTATAGCTGATCGGCGGTACCGTCGCTCATCCCCTGCACGGGCACCTTCTCGTTGCCGTCCCGCCTGAATCCGACAATGACGCTTGCCCCCGAATCATCCGTTTCGGGACGTATGCCTTCAAACGATCCGAGGGTCAGGGCGCGAAACAGCTCGCTCGTTCGCTTGATTACGGGCCCCTGGCTCATTTCACGGTGGCGCTCCTTTGCCTTGAGGAGGAGGGCGTGAGCAAGTTTCAACCTGGAGTACTGCCTTGCCTTGTTTTCGATATCGGCCAGACGGGCCTGGACCTGCTGCGCAAGTTCCGCCGCATCGCCTCTTCCGTCCATTCTTGCCAGTTCACCTTCCTCGCGCCCAATGGTCTTATCGAGCTCGGACTTTTTCTCGTTCAGTCGACCGATCTCTTCGTCCAGATTCCCCATCTTGGAGGTGAGCAGATCCGGGTCCTCCGTCTCCGCCTCAAGGGAGAATTCCTCGATGGATGAGCCGGAGGCCAGTTCGATGAGCCGTTCTTCGGTTTGCTCCAGTTTCCCGTTGAGTTCCTTTTTCGCGGCGGACCTTCGCTCCGCTTCCGGGAATGCCTCTATATCATTGCATGCGGCCTCTTCGAGCATAATCCCGATTTCAATTTTTATCCTGTCAATCCGGCCGAGGCCCTTTTCGAGGGATTTTTCTTCCCGGGCGATCTGCTGCGACAGGCCTTCACTTCTGATTTTGTCTGCTTTGGCGGTGTTCAGCAAATCATTCAGGATACGAACAGCCTCTTCCTCGGACGTTCCGTGGATCTCCGGGGCGACGAGGTTGACAAGATCTTCCGCCTGCTTTCTGAAAGCCTCGCAATCGGTATCTATTTCATCCACCCGCTGATCGAAGCTTTTCGCCTCTTTCAGCCTGGCAAACATCTCCTGCAGTTTACCGATCATCACGTTTGCCTGCTCCGGGATCGATTTGCCGCCAAGCCCGAGAGGAGAGACGACCATTTCCCAGTCGGCCTGCCACTTCTCAAGCTCGGATTTTGCCTTATCGCGTTGCGACTCCACTTTCCGAAGTTCATGCCTTTTCTGCTGAAGATCGTTTCCCAAACGGTCCCGGTCCGCTGATCTCCCGAGCTCCGTTTCTATTACCCGTGTCGTTTTCGCCATTAGCTTCCCGAGTGATTCCCCGCTGCTGCCGGCACTATGGCCGATCTCATCGAGACACTCTTCAAGCGCCTTTTTCAGCTCTTCGATCTTATTGGCGCGGTATTCGGCCTGCTTCTTGAGTTCTCTTATTTCCGCCCACCTGCGCACAAGCTCGGACCGCTTAAGCGCCCATCTGCGCATCTGCTTCGGCAGACCGGGTTGAATGCCGCACTGGAGCCAGAGATCAGTCCAATCCAGTTTAGTTCTTTCCATGTTCCGTTCGATCTGCTCTTTCCGAATCAGACACTCTTTTCTTTGCACCTTCAGCGTATTGCCGCCGGCAATGAGCGTGTTGTACTCGGCAACCCGGTCTGCCTCCCGCCGCAGCCGATCGGAGATTTCGTCCGCAACGCGGATGCTCTTTTCAAAAGCATCGGAAAGGTTATCCGTCCCGGATACCCGGGCGATAAAATCTCCTTCATTTTCCTCCCGGCCTTTTTCGCCATCGATAAGCCCCCGAATCAATTTCCATCCGCCGTCACGCATTGATCGGGAATTTTCCAGATCTTCCAGCGACGGCACATCCTCGGCTTTGAGGGCGGAGACTTTGCTTTCGACTTCCCCGATCTCCCGGGAGAGCTTTTCCAGTTCCCTGGCGTGAATGCCGGTTTCATTCCCGGTTTCCCGCATTCTGCTTTCGAAATCGTCGATTGTTTCGGGATCGGGTGCGCGGAGCCGCTCAAGCTCATCAAGGCTGCCTGTCCATAGTCCCAGTCCTTTGATCTCGATATTTGCCTGTTCTTCGTCATTGAGAATTTTCAATTCGAGCTGCGACACATCCTGCTCGATCCTGCCGTAGCTTTTTGCATCTTCCAGAGCTATTTGAATTTTGGACATATCCCGGGGGACAGCGATGTTCGAGAGTTTCTCAGTAATCCCGCTTATGGCGAAGGACAGTTCGCTCGTTTTTTCAAGCGCGTTTTCCAGGTTCGCCAGGTACTTTTCGCGTTTTACACCCAGGTTTCTTATGAGGATCTCTTGAGAAGCTTCGAGGCGCAGGTCCTCCACTCTCTCGAAAGGGTAGCCTTTGCGCACTTCCGCCAGCAGTTCCCTGGCCCGGGTCTCGAGCGCTTTTTTTTGAACTGCGAGTTTCGGCCGGTCCACGATAGCTTTCCGATGGCTACCGAGCTTGAGATAGAGGTCGCTTATCTCCTGTGAAAAATGGAGGACAGCGGGGGACACTTTTAGCTCGTCCAGCTCCGAGCGCAGTTTTTCGAGATTTTGTTTCGCCTGCCGGGCATTCTGCTCTTCGAGCCTGAGGTCTTGCACCGCTCGCTGCCTTTTCTCGGAAAAGTCCTCCGGCAGTAAGGCGGTTGATGCATAATCGGCAAGTTCTCTCAACATGCCTTTGCGCCGGCCGATCAGGGGAAGGGCGTCTTGAATGCGTTTTAAACGGTTTCTCTCCTGCTCCGTCCGGTTTATTTTGAACTGGACGGCCGTCCTGTCGGCGACGGCGGCCTGGTGGGCTTCGAAATGCAGGTCCCATGTCTCATTCGGAAGCTGGAGATCGCGAAGCTTTTTCTGATCTTCCCTCAACCCGCTGAGGAGTTCATTCAGTTTAGGCCTTGAGCCGCCCGCTTTGAAAAGATCGCCTGCTTCAGCGAGGACCTGGTCCTCGATTCTTCGAAATGCAGCCAGGCCGGCTCCCGCCGCGAAAAGAACGTCGGCGAGTTCACCTCCGCCGTTTACGATTTCCCTTCCTCCCTCCACGAGCGCTTTATGATCGATACCGAACCGCCTCGAAAAGTCACGGCAGGACATTCCGCCACAGGTCTCATGCCATGAAGCGTCATCCAGAACGGAATTATCGGGCCCTCTCAACGTGTTCGCCCGGCCCTTTTGCCGGACGGCCTCAATCGTTTTCCCGCCGCCAGTCCTCAGGGCGCCGCCGATTCTGAGTTTCTGGTACGGATGCAGGAAGTCGTCCTCGCATCTTTCCGGAATGCCGAACAGGAGGTATCCTATGGCCCGCAGCGCGGAGCTCTTGCCGGCTTCATTCGGGCCGTAAATGAGATGCAGGCCTTCATTGCCTTTGGCTAAATCCAGGGTAAGCCCGGAAAATGGTCCGCACGCGATCAGGTCCAGTCGCAGTATTTTCATATCCTCGGCCTCATTTCGATATCCCGAGCCTTTGAACGAGCATTGGCCGCACTTCCGCCAGCAATCGAGCAAGCGCTGCAGAGTCATTCGGGGAGACTGCCGCCTCGGAGTTTCTGATTTCGTGAGGAAGCTTTTCCCATAGTTCGGTCAGGCATGACCCGAGGCCCGTCAATTCGCGCGGATCGGCCCCTATCTCCTCGATCAATTTCAAAAGGACTTCAATCGGTCCGCCGGAACACTCCGAGACACCGTCAGATAAAGGCGCCGTGTTCAATTTTACCTTCTCGATCCAGATCCTGTCTCGGTGCAGGGAGATCGTCCCGGCTCGGATTTCGCCGACGAACTGCTCCGGGTCCGAGGAGATCCTGTCGTGAATCGGGCATTTTCCGACCACGTTGATGCGAACCACCATCGGGAGGTCTGCGCCGGCGGCAACATCGGTCACGCTGTTCATGATCTTATCGATAAGACCCGATCCCGTTCTTTCGCCCGTAACGTCGGCCTCGCACTGTTCCCACCGGATGACATCCAGGGCGTGAAATTCGTAACTGGTCCGACCATTTTCGACCCTTACGAGCATGCATCCCTTGGGGCCGGTTTCTCTTATACTGCGGCCCTGGAGGTTTCCGGAAAACAGGATCGGCGGATCTTCGCAAAGCACCTGCCGCTTGTGAATGTGGCCCAGCGCCCAATAGTCGTAGCCCTTCAATTTCAAGCCCTCGATGCTGCATGGAGCATATGGATCATGTTCGCTGCTGCCCGTCGCACACGTGTGGAGCATCCCGATATTGAAGAACCCGTTGACGGCGGATGGGTAGCTCTTGGACAAGTCGACATTCACGGCCCGGGTTGGAAAACTTTGGCCGTGGATGGCAACCCCGATGTCTTCGATCGTCAACGTGGCGGAGCGGCGCGATCCGATGAGACTGACCCCGTGGGGGAGCGTGAGGCTTTTTGTCATCCGGTTCGCAGCGTCATGGTTCCCGGCAATGATATAGACGGGAATGCCGGCCTCGGCGAGCCGCGTCATCCGGGATATGAAATAAAGACCGGTGTTATAATCCTTCCAATCTCCATCATAGAGGTCTCCGCATATAAGGACGAAGTTGACCTTTTCGGAAATCGCCAACTGGACCAGGTTGTCCAGGGCCCTTCGGGTAGCCTGTCGAATGCTGTCGACGGGCGCCCCTTCGTACCCGTCCAGTCTGAGCATAGGGCTGTCCAGGTGGATATCCGCTGCATGAATGAAAGAAAACATAACGCCTCCGGGCTTTCGTAATGCCGCAATTAAGATGGCTGCCGGCCGGGTGATAAATCTCAGCCGGACCGTTTACGCAGATTGGTTCTTATCCGCCTATCCGGATTTTGCTTTAAGTTCTCATCTCAATTCTGGAACCGTTCAGGGTCTGCTTATTGCCAGGCACCAGGGAAGCGGGTCCAGGATGATGAACGCGGCGGATCAAGCTCGCAGCTTCCGTGAACCGCCCGCTACGGACCCGATGCCGTGATGGGGGCGCTGGGTGAGGAAATTCGCCGGTTAGCCGATAAGGCCAGTGATGCCTTTCCTCGTTGACTCGGGAAGGGGCAAGCCAGTCTCTCACGGAGCGCTACGTTGGTTTTGCCGCGCCCTTCAAGGATCCGGAAGAGGGCTCGGGACGACGCGCAGGAGAGCCGCAAAGCATTCCCTCCACGCTGATGTCTTCATCTACGTCCGGCCAGTGAACCCCTTGTCCATCCCCTATGATCTCGAAATTGTTTCGTTGGCCTGGCGTCGCTTCTGAGAGTCGCCAAGACCATGCGAGGGGCACACTGATGGTCCGACCGTCTATAAGATGGGCTATGATTTCATCTTCGGTGATTCGAATATTCATCAGCCTGGCATCAAATGAGTTAGCCGCAATGTTCATCCCACGCCTCCAACAATTTGTCGCGATTGGAACTGATGATTTGTCGAATCGCATTCAGTTCCCTGGGAGGGAAACCATAATTTCTGCTCAAAGTGACAGGCTGGAGCCAGAACTTGCAAACGAATTTCTCGCGCTGGACGTGTACGTGCCTCGGTTCGTCACAATCGAAACTGTAGAAGAAGAATCGATAACCTCTCACAATACATACGGAAGGCACGTTTGCTCCCCTGCCAGGATTCGACTACCGAGCGCAAATCGGCTGCAATGTATCCAATTCTCATGATACTACATTTAAGAGTGGTTTAAATCAACAGACTCAAAGAAGCTTACCGGGACTGGCGGTCTATTGGTCCCCGAGCCTGATGGAGCCGCAAATCATCCATACCGTGAACGTGTGGCAGGAAAGCTCATTCCGGACGCAAACCGAACATCTCGGAGAAATTGTGCTTCATGCCGCAGTCAGAATTAAACCTGAAGGACGAATTTGCCGATTCTGATTGCAATACCATCTGCCGGGGGCCGCGCGGTCGAGGTCTTTACATCGAGAAACGGTCCGGTAGATCGTTCAACCCGGCGGCGTCTGGAAGTAAACGATAGTCGATTACCAACTGAAGTCTTCGATGTGAGGAGGATGGGCATGAAGAAATTGCAGGTACTTTTTTTTGCGGCGGTTCTGAGCGTTGGATTCACCTCCGGTGCAATGGCCAGGGAGGAAAAGGACGTTCGGAATGGTCGAAATCCTGAAGCCATAGCGGTTGAGGTGATCACGTGGTCGGCCACCGTCAAGGCCGTTGATTACGTGGAAAAAACGGCTGTGCTGGAAGATGAGCAAGGCATGAAGATAGAGATTAATGCAAAAAATGTGACGAACCTGGACCAGGTTCTCGCCGGAGATAAGGTCAACGTGAAATATATCGAGGAATTGGCGGTTTATGTGAAAAAGTCCAAAGCACCCGCCGATGCCGAAGTTGCGGAGACCGTTGCGCTTGCCCCCAAGGGCGCCATGCCCGGAGGTGTAATTGCCGATACTATTCAGATTCAGGCCGATGTAGAAGGGGTCAATTACAAGAAAAGAACCATAACGCTCAAAGGCCTTGCAGGAAAGAGCCGAACCTATGAAGTCAGCAAGGAGGCGAAGCGTCTAAAGGAGATCAAAAAAGGAGACCAGGTTGTGCTGAATGTCACTCAGGCTTTGGCCATGGACATCGTCAAGCCGTAGGCTGGAAAATCAGTTTCACACCGGGAACATCCGGTGTGGCCATAACGCTCCAACAGTACTTATTCGGGAGATCAGGAAATTCGCAATGCGTTAATATCGGGCGTGCCCCATGCACAAACGGGGCATCCGCCTTCCTTGGAGTGTCAAGGCGGACCCCGCATGCGGAAGAATAAAGCAGCGTACCCTCTGACCTCTGCTATGCGCCCCTTAATGACAAACTCTCAGATCGTCTCCATGTCGATCCCACCAAAATCCTAAAAAACGGCCGGCCCGGAAAAATAGGCGTCTTTTGATTGTCGCCGGCATGGATATCGTTCCATGCGATTGCTATAATACAGTCAGTTTTGAATGCCGGCATATGAATGCCTGGATTCGCCGTTTATCCCTGTAACATTCCTCGGTTCACGATTTTGCCGGCATGGCCTCTCCCGGTTCGAGTCCAGGGCGGTGCGCTCAGAGCGACGAAGAAGGTCTCAAGCGAAGTGATGCCCGTCGGTGGTTGTGCCACCGAAGGGACTATCGTCGGCCGGTGAAACAGGCCGAAGCCAAGCAGAAAACAGCGCTTTCACCCACCAAAAACCATTCAGAGCCCCTTCATGGGGTCGAAAACCAACTTTTGCCGGGGGAAAACGAGTGATCATGCAGCAGCGTCTCCATGGGTTTTACCGGTTCTCCATGTGGATGGTTCCGCTTTCCTCGGTGCCCCTCGGCATGCTGGCCGCCGGGGAGCCCTTCATTGGTAGTCGGAGCCAAAGAGACGTATGCAAGACAGGATGAGAGATCAAAACGCGCTGAAGGCGCAATGGCGGGACCGGAATCAATATCGACTTAATCCCGGGGAGAAAAAACGATGAATACAACATTTTTCAAGCACGTCCTGATCGCGCTGCTGGTTTCGCTGATGGCGGCGCCATCCGGGGTTTTGGCGCAGGAGACCGGCGCGGCGAAATCATTCGGACAGGAAGAACTGAGCCAGATGCTTGCTCCAATCGCCCTTTACCCCGATTCTCTGCTCGCCAACATATTGGTGGCGGCGACCTTTCCACTTGAAGTCGTTTCTGCAGACCGTTGGGTAAAGCAAAATAAGGACCTCAAGGGAGACCAGTTGGGTGCAGCCGCGGACAAGATGAAATGGGACCTCAGTGTGAAAGCACTCGTACCCTTCCCCGAAGTTCTTGCCATGATGAGCGAAAAGCTGGATTGGACCCAGACGTTGGGTGAGGCTTTCCTGGCTCAACAGTCAGATGTTATGGACGCCGTCCAGAAGTTGCGCGCTAAGGCTCAGGGTGAAGGTTATCTGAAAACTACCAGTGAGCAGAAGGTAGAGGTCAAAGGCGAAGCTATTGTGATTGAACCTGCCAGCCCGACCGAGATCTATGTGCCCACCTATAACCCGGAGGTGGTCTACGGCGCCTGGCCCTATCCGGCATACCCTCCCTATCCCTACTACCCATATGGGGGAGCCGTCGCCGCGGGGGTTTTGGGCTTTGCCGCCGGTGTGGCCGTCGGAGCGGCATGGAACAATGGATGGGGCCGTTGGAACTGGGGCGGTGGGTCAATGAATGTCAATGTCGACCGCAACTTTAATGTGAATGGCAATCGTGTTTCACATTATCAGAGCGGGAAATGGAACCAGGGCGCTCGCAACGGGAGTGTCGCAACCCGCCCCGCCGGAGGGCGTGGAGGGGGTAGTGCGGCAGGCGGCAGGAATGATTTTCGCGGTAGGACCCCGAGCCAACTGCCGGCTGGGGGTGGCGGCCGCCAGGGCGCAGGACAGATCGGCGCGCAACGCCCATCCCAGAGACCGGCGCAAGGCGCGGCAGGCAGTGCCGGCCGGCCGGGCGCGTCGCAGCTACCATCCCGGAGACCGTCACAGGGCGCTTCGGGTAGACCTACCACAGCCTCAGTGCAACAGGGTCTTGCGCAGCGTCAGGGCGGATCGGCGTTCCAGGGTGCAGGGAGTGGGAGGAGTGCCAGGATGGATGCGGACCGCGGTCGTGCCAGCCGTCAAAGCCCCTCGGCGGGGATGCGTGGTCAAGGCTTCGGTGCCGGCAGCCGCGGTATGAGTGGCGCCGGTCGAGGTGGCGGAGGAGGTTTCGGCGGTGGTGGCCGCGGAGGCGGCTCTCGTGGGGGTGGTGGAGGCCGTGGCGGCGGCCGGGGAGGTGGTGGAGGTCGTGGCGGTGGTGGCCGGGGTGGCGGAGGCCGCAGGTAGCGGATTCCGTTCATTGGAATTCATGAATAGCTCCCGGCGCTGAAGCAACGAATTCATGACACGTCCTGGTGTTAAGGAGGATTAGATAATGTTTTCATTCAAAAAATCCATGGAAGAGTATCGAGTGGTCCTCTTTTGGTTGGCCATCGGGCTGATTGCTTCCTTTATATCGGTTTGGTTTTGCGAAAACGCATCGGCAAGGTTTGGCGGCGCCATAATATGGCCAAGCGATTCGTACAAAAAAGACGTGAGAGCCTACAGGAACCCTGACCACTACAAATCCCCCGAAGGCGCGGTTAAGACCCTGGTCGAGGCGCTGAGCGAAAATGACGAAAAGAAGCTGTCGGCTATTTTCGGACCTGATGGGAAAACACTCGTCTCGTCGGGCGATGAAGTTGCCGACAAAGCAGCTCGCGAGCGTTTTCTCCAGGCGTATCAGGAGAAAAACGAGATAGTAAAGGTCAGCGGGAAAAAGGCAATTCTCGAAATTGGAAACGACGCCTGGCCTTTTCCGATCCCTATCGTAAAAAAACCCGAGGACGGCTGGTTTTTCGATGTACGGCAAGGCAAAGAAGAGCTTTTGAACCGCAGGATCGGCAGAAATGAGCTTAACGCTATCCAGGTCTGCCTGGCCTACGTTGACGCCCAGCGCGAATATGCCTCGAAGGACCGAAACGGCGACGGAGTTCTCGAATATGCACCAAAGTTTTTGAGCGACCCGGGTACAAAGGACGGCCTTTACTGGGAGGCCGGGGAGGGGGAAGAGCAGAGCCCCCTTGGACCGTTGATCGGAGAGGCTAAAAAAGAAGGGTACGAGAAAAAACCGGGTAACGAGCCCACGCCTTACCACGGCTACTACTACAAGGTCCTCAAAGCTCAAGGCAGGAGCGCGCCCCGTGGCGCATACGACTACGTCATTGACGGCAGAATGGTCGGCGGGTTTGCGATGGTCGCTTATCCGGCTCAGTACGGATCGTCGGGAATCAAGACTTTCATCGTAAGCCAGGACGGCGTTGTGTACGAGAAAAACCTCGGCGCAAAGACTGCATCCATCGCACAGGATATGCAAACGTTCGATCCCGACAGGAGTTGGCGCAAAGTGCAAGGCAAGTACTTGGAGATTTCGGGCGAAAACAATGGAGATCAGAAGTCTTTACAGCAGTAACGTTTTACAGAATTGGAGCACATCATGACGAACGGAACCAAATCATCCGATTCCACAAAGACCTCCTCCCGGGGATCAGAGAACCCTTTTGGCTCGTGGCCGACATCTGAACTCGGCGCCCAGGCGCTTTCGTACTGGATTGACTCCTGGCAACGCGCATGGCTTTTCTGGGACGTGATGCGCGAACGCGGCAATGCCTTCATAAAACATGAAAAGGAGGGCAAGCCGCCCGTCCTTGTTTTCGATTATGAGATGGTTGTGGACGGACGTACCCTTGAAGACCCGGCCAACTATGCGCTCGTGCATATCAAGCCTCCGGGCGGGCATCCCACGGACCCGAGGAAGCGCCCATTCGTTGTAATCGATCCGAGGGCCGGTCACGGGCCGGGCGTCGGCGGCTCCAAGATAGACAGCGAGATCGGCATTGCGCTGCGCGCGGGACATCCGTGCTATTTCGTAATGTTCTTCCCAAAGCCATGTCCCGGGCAGACGATCGAGTCGGTTGCCCGCGCCGAGGGGATGTTTCTGAAAAAAGTCATCGAACTGCACCCTGATGCCGATGGCAAGCCGTTCGTGATCGGCAACTGCCAGGGCGGATGGGCGCTGATGATCCTCGCGGCGGCGGCGCCGGACTTATTTGGTCCGATTCTGCTTGCCGGGTCCCCAATCTCTTATTGGGCAGGGGTTGAGGGCAAGAATCCCATGCGCTACACGGGCGGGCTACTGGGCGGTTCATGGCTTTCCTCGTTCATGAGCGATATTGGAAACGGCACATTTGACGGCAGCTACCTGGTCCAGAACTTCGAGAACCTGAATCCCTCGAATACGCTATGGGGCAAGCAGTACAACCTTTATTCGAAGATAGACACCGAGCCTTCGCGCTTTCTCGAGTTCGAGAAATGGTGGGGAGGGTATTTTTTCCTGAACAAGAAGGAAATGGAGTGGATTGTCCAGAACCTCTTTGTCGGCAACAAGCTTTCGGCCAACGCGGTGAAGTCGGCGGACGGCAAGACTACCGTGAACCTTTACAACATTCGCTCTCCAATCGTCGTATTCGCTTCATGGGGCGACAACATCACCCCGCCGCAACAGGCGCTGAACTGGATTCCTGACCTCTATGAGAGTGTGGACGAGATCCGCGCCCATGACCAAACGATTGTCTATTGCCTCCATGAGAAGATCGGTCACCTGGGGATCTTTGTCTCAGCCAAAGTGGCGGACCGGGAGCATTCGGAAATAATGAGCGCGATTGACATGATAGACGCCCTGCCGCCGGGTCTCTACGAGGCTACAATCGAGGATACGCGGCCCGATATGCCGAACCTTGAGCTGATCGAGGGACGGTATTTGATCAAGTTTGAGATGCGCACAATCGATGATATCCTGGCCCTTGGTGACGGCCGCGAGCACGAGCGAGCCTTCAAAGTCGTGAAGAGAGTTTCCGAGATAAACCAGAGCCTTTATGACACTTTTCTTTCGCCTGTCGTTCGAGCGATGTCGAACGAAACGAGCGCGCAGTGGTCGCGGATGTTTCAGCCGGATCGGTTGCAGCGCTATATGCTATCAGACTCGAACCCTGCGATGTGGCCGCTGAAGATATTTGCCGAGATGGTGCGTGAGCAGCGCAAACCCGTTTCCCCTGACAATCCCTTCCTGCAGTTCGAGACACAGATGTCGGAGCGAATCACAGATTTACTCGACACCTACCGTGACCTGCGTGACGCCTGGTGCGAGCGGCTCTTTAAATCGATCTACGAATCGCCCTGGCTTGCCGCCATGGTGGGGCTTGCAGGCGAAAGCGAGCGGCCGGGGGCGCCGAAACCCGAGGATTGGCTGAGAAAAGAGCTGAAACGTCTAAAAACGCTGGAGCATGAGTTGTTGATGGAGAGAGGCACGCAGCTCGATGCCGGGGTCCGTATGCTGCTTTACCAGGGCATAGAAGCCAGGGAGGTCGATGAGCGTCCGTTCCGGCTTATTCAGCAGTTCATGCGCGAAGTTCCCGATGACAAGCGCCCCACTATGGAGCAATTGAAGCAGGCATTCAGGCGCCAGAGCTTTATCCTGCTTCTAGATGAAAAACGAGCCGTGGAAGCATTGCCAAAGCTTCTGCCCGAGATGGACCAGCGCCGCCGGGCTTTCGAAACGGTGCTTCGAATTGCGACCGCAAGGGCCGGTAAGCTCAACGACTCCCAGGAGAAGCGGTTCCGTCGAATCGAGGAGATTCTCGGGATTGCGGTCGATTCAGGTTCATCTCGAAAAGAAACCACCCGGCCGACGCGCACGAAGAAGGCCGTGCAAGAGTCTGAAGTCAGTTGAACTTCGGGATGAAATATTCAGATTTCGAAGAACATGAAGAACATGAAGAACATGATCTTCGATGGGACCGAGTCGGCGCCTCTGCAATCTTTTACTTGCTCAACCCGGCATCGAACTGCTTGTGCCGATATCCGGAGACGCCGACCCGTTTCGCACTCGACAGGATGATCCCAGTGACCTGACCGATTTAAATACCGTCGATTCCGAATGGTTGAGTATCGTACTCTATGAGGAAGCAAAAAACGGAGGAGGGTCGCCGAATTTCAGGGAGGCCCCTTGTGCGCAGGTTCCGGAAGCGTCCAACTATCGGGAGTCGGTAACATGATAGCCATTTCCACACCGCTTCTACAGGGACAAAAGGCCCTGGTAACGGGCATTGCCAACGAGTATTCCATCGCGTACGGGTGTGCCCGGGCGTTCCGTAAGCTCGGCGCCGAGATTGCTTTGACATACCTGAATGAAAAAACCAGGACTTACGTCGAACCCATTGCCGGAGAACTCGAAGCACCGATTTTTATGCCGCTTGACGTTCAAAAGCCGGGGCAACTGGAGTCCGTGTTCGAGGAAATCGGAAAAAAATGGGGCGAACTCCATGTTGCCCTTCATTCAATAGCCTTTGCGCCACAAAAGGATTTGCAGGGGGGGCTGTTGAACTGTTCCCCCGAGGGCTTTGGATTGGCCATGGACGTCTCCTGCCACTCTTTCGTGCGCATGGCGCGGCTTGCGGCGCCACTCATGAGAGAAGGCGGCGTAATGTTCGCCATGAGTTACTATGGCGCAAACAAGGTGGTCCCCAACTACAATGTCATGGGACCGGTCAAAGCCGCCCTGGAAGCTTCCGTCCGTTACCTTGCCTACGAACTCGGCCCGAAGGGCATCAGGGTGCACGCCATCTCACCCGGCCCGATCAAGACGCGGGCCGCGGGAGGTTTGAAGGATTTTGATTTGATGCTCAATGAAGCAGTGGCGCAATCTCCGGTGCATGACCTGGTCACTATAGAAGATGTCGGCTTTGCAACCGCTTATCTGGCAACCCCGTATGCGAGGAGACTGACCGGATCGACCTTTTACGTTGATGCGGGGCTCAACATTATGAGCTGATCCGTGTCACTGATCCGCTCTTCCGTCGGCCTGATCGAGAAGCGCTTGTATGGCGGCCTCTCTTTCTGCGCTCATCGAGTTCACCAGGACCTTGCCGCCGAAACCGAGGAACGCTTCCCCAACTCGATCCGGGTCGGCCCTTCGCACCAAAGTGAACAGAGCAGAGCTCCCGGGCTGGAATTCTTGTGACAGGTTCTTTACGAACCGGTCGTCGATTCCCATATCGGTGAGAGACGCTGACACTGCGCCCGCAATCGCTCCCAGAACCGCCCCGATCAGGGGACTGAAAAAGACGCTGCCAACGATTAACCCCGTAATGCTTCCGGCGAGTCCTCCCTTGCGTGCAGGTTTTAGCATCTGGTTATACCGGGCCGTGCCATCCCGATCTTTCACCACCACAACCGCATCCTCAAGGTCGATGTGGCCCTCGCGCTGCAATTCCATCAGCTTCACGCGGACTTCTTCGGCCTTCAGTTCATCCTTGAAAAGGATAACGGTAAGAGTGTTTTCATATTTTTCTTTTAGTTCGGCCCTGAGAAGCGCGGGGCCGACCCACTCCTCAAAACTATCGGCGACCGTTTCCTCAACTCCACGGGAATCGACGGAAAGAATCTTTCCATCCCGCGTGTTCAGCACCAGGTAAGAATCTATCTCTACATAGGCTTTGTTTACCACAATCGTTTTGGCGCCCAGGTAGCCTATCACTATATTTTCCATTGAGAAGCGCGGCGTCCCGGAACGAAACGCCAGTGTCGTGCCGATAACGAAATCACCGTCCCCCAGCCCTGAAACCCAGCTTTCCTGATTGACGGGATCGTCAGCCAGTTTCCTGCCATATTTCTCCATGAATCTCGCATATTCTCCAGGAAGCTTGACCCCCAGGGCCTTTGCCACATTCTCGACAAATGATCCCATCTTACTCCCTCCTGTTGTGCATTAAAGTTTCTTACCTCAGCGGGTATGGCTGAGCACGGCTTAAAGTCCCGGGCCCACGGTATCGGACCCTAAGAGAATACCCGCACCTTGGATATCCTAAGAAAGGGTAAGGGTCACACGAAGGACATCATCGACGCGCAACACGCTCATGGGAAGGCCTGCACGGGAAAAGACCGCGAGCATCCTTGCATTCTCGGGGAGAACCTCTGCCTCGAACTTTGCGATTCCACCATCACGGGCAATTAGCAGAAGATGTTTCAAAAGCAATGTGGCGACACCCTGACCCTGGTATCGGTCATGGACCATGAACGCAACCTCCGCAATGCGGACCTTTGCAGGACGGTCATAGGCGATGTATCTTCCACCACCGATAATTTTAGCTTTATCTCCAATATCGGCAATAACGACCAGGGCAACGTGATCGACAAAATCGACCTCTGTGAAATACTTTAGTTCCTCGTCGGTTATTGCATTCTTCGTTTCAAAGAAGCGCAGGTATAATGAGTATTGGTCTATCTCACTAAATTCTTCAAGAAGGAGTGTCCTGTCCTCAGGCTGGATTGCCCTGACTGTGACCATCCGGCCGCTTCGGAGTGTCTCGGCTGCTTTATATTCTCTTGCGTTAATCATCGGCCCGGTCCTCTGACATCCGGGAGAGCCCTTATCTCGCGGAGTGCGAAGGCAGACCCCCTCATTCTCGACGCTCCGCAAGAAGGGGCGTGCATCGGGAGGCACTGATGGTATCAACTGTGTGACAGGCAATCTCGAGTTCTTCATCTGTCGGAATCACTAGAATTTTAACCGCGCTCCGATCGTCCTGAATCTCCGACTCCTTGCCGGAGACCGCGTCATTTTTCTTCTCATTAATCATAATACCTAAACCCGAGAGCCCTTCACAGGAACCTGCACGAACGTTCTTCGAATTTTCCCCGATACCGCCGGTAAACACGATTGCATCGACACGCCCAAGAACCGCTGAATACGCTCCAATGTACTTCTTGATTCTGTAGCAGTATATGTCCATCGCGAGCCTGGCACGCGGATTGTCCTCATCTGCGAGCCTTACAATCTCTCGCATGTCGTTGCTCCCGCAGATGCCCTTCAGGCCGCTCTCGTTATTGAGCATGCCTTCCACCTCTTCCATGGACACGCCAAGTTCTCTTCGCAGGTAGAAAAGAATCGCCGGGTCCAAATCCCCGGAGCGCGTTCCCATAACCAGACCTTCGAGAGGTGTCATACCCATGGATGTATCGATACTTTTTCCGCACTGAATGGCGGCTGCGCTTGCACCGTTTCCAAGGTGAAGTGTGATCAGGTTGATGCTCTCCAGAGGCTTTCCCAACAGTGCGGCCGCTCTTTTTGCGACATAATGGTGGGAGTTTCCGTGGAACCCGTAACGGCGAACATGGTACTCTTCGTAAAACTTGTACGGCAGAGCGTAATGAAAAGCCCTTGGAGGCATCGGCGCATGGAAGGAGGTGTCGAAGACAGCCACCTGAGGCACGTCCGGCACTATCCCAACAGCGACTTCGATACCTTTTAAGTTCGCCGGGTTGTGAAGAGGCGCAAGCGGTATAAGCTCTCTGATCCTGGCTATCACCCCCCGGTCTATTAAAACCGGTCCGCTGTAGACTTCCCCTCCGTGCACCACCCGGTGGCCGATACCGAACAATTCGTTGGGGTCTTTGAGGATCTTCATTTTGGCGGCCACAGTTAATATGAATTCGAAGCCTTCCTTGTGGTCTGCAACTGGTTCATGCATAATGATCTCGTCGAAACTGCCGTAATCATTGCGGCGTCTATGGCGTGCACGGCTCTCCCTCGTGCCTATCCTCTCAAGAATCCCGGACCCCAAAAGATCCCGGGTGCTCATGTCGAACATGGCGTATTTGATCGACGAACTCCCGCAGTTGATGATCGTGACTTTCATGGGGTCTCCTTTCCCGCTTGTGCCTGAATGGCGGTGATGGCAACGGTGTTTACGATATCCGCCACGGTGCATCCGCGGCTGAGATCGTTGACCGGCTTGTTCAGTCCCTGCAGCACAGGACCGATGGCTACCGCGGAGGCCGAACGCTGCACGGCCTTGTAGGTATTGTTGCCGGTGTTCAGATCCGGGAACACAAAGACGGTGGCCCGCCCCGCCACTTCGCTTTTCGGCATCTTTACTTTCGCAACTTCAGGATCGACGGCGGCGTCATACTGTATAGGCCCCTCCAGTTTGAGGTCTGGCCGCATTTGCTTTGCAATCCGAGTGGCTTCGCGGACCTTTTCCACATCGGCTCCTTTTCCCGACTCGCCCGTAGAATACGACAGCATCGCAATCCTGGGCTCTATACCGAACATCTCCGCTGTTGACGCAGCGGATATTGCGATATCTGCCAACTGTTGGGCGTTGGGATCAGGATTAACGGCACAATCGCCATAGACGAGCACCCGGTCAGGCAAACACATAAGGAAAACACTGGAAACGATCAAGCAACCCGGTTTCGTTTTGATGACCTCCAGGGCGGGTCGGATCGTGTGCTGAGTTGTGTGCGCCGCGCCGGAGACCATGCCGCCGGCATGGCCGTGGTGAATCATCATGGTACCAAAGTAACTCACGTCGGCCATAAGGTCGAAGGCCATCTCTTTTGATATACCCTTGTGTTTTCGGAGTTCGTGGTAGGTTTCTGCAAATCCTTCGCGAAGATCCGATAATGCTGGATCGATTATGTTTGCGCCTGGCACGGAGAGGCCCAGTTCTGCTATTTTCTCCCTTACCTCCTTTTCCTCTCCAAGAAGCGTTACATCGACTACCCCGCGCAGGAGAAGAATCTCCGCCGCCATAAGGATGCGGCCCTCCGTGCCTTCAGGAAGCACGATATGTTGCCGTTCCTTTTTTGCCCTGGCGATCAGTTCGTATTCAAACATGAGCGGCGTTATCCGTGGTGAACGGCTGATCGTGAGGAGCTCTCGAATATCGGAGAGATCGACATTGGACTCAAACAGGCTTCGAGCCACGGCGATCTTTCTTTTGTTCTCCGGTCCGATCTTGCCGCGCAGCGAGCTTACCGTCATCGCCGAAGAAAACGTATCCTCAGCCACAGATATCAGCGGAACAGGGGATCTCCTCAGTCCTTCCAACAGTCGTCGTATCTGCTGCGCCGGTTTCATGCCTCCTGACAGAATCAATCCGGCGACCTGAGGGTACGTCCTGGACGCGTCGGCCACCAGGGAACCAAGGATGATGTCGGAGCGGTCTCCGCTTGTGATTACCAGGCTGTGGTCCTCCAACTCGTCGAGGAACCGGGGCAGTTCCATGGCTGCGACCTTGTAGTGATGGACCTCACGCTCGAGTCCTTCCGGCTCGCCGTAGACGACCTCTCCACCAAAGGCCCTCGCTATTTCGGCGACGGTCGGTTTTTCCAGAAGCTGATGCTGGGGTACGACATAGGCACGAACACCTTCAGGCACTTCATTTCGCAGCCTTGATGCCGATTCCTCCATCCACTTCGAGTCAACATGGTTGACCACGATTACAAAGACATCGCAATTCATGGCCCCAAGTGATTCAGCAAGAATATTGACGGAATCCACTATTTCCGATGGTGTTCTCGCGAAACCGCTGATGACGGGAAGCATGGGAATTCCCAGGTTCCGCGCGATGTTGACATTAAAATCGAATTCAAGCGCAGCGTTGACTCCCGTGTAATCGGTGCCCGAACAGACTACGAAATCACATTGCTCCTCGAGGGACTTATACTTTTCAAGAATTTGAGCATGAAGCTTTGAAGGATGTCCGCCCCTGATCACTTCCAAAGCCTCTTTGTAGTCGCAGCCGCACAGTGATTCCGGGTCCAATTTCAGTTTTTGCACCCTGGAAATGAGCTGAACGGCATGGTCCCGCATGGCATCGGGATAGGCCACCGGCCGAAAGAACCCGATGTTACCTGCCTGGCCCGCCAACAGCTCCATGAATCCCAGTATGACGACAGACTTGCCACTCCGTGGACCAGTGCCTGTGATATAGAGTCCCAGCGACATGGGCGTCTCCTTCCGTCTAAGGACCCCCGAAAGCGATCAGGAGTTGGACGATGATGATCTTCAAAATGATTGCCGTGGGGAAAATCATTCTTTGCCGGATTTTGCCACTCCTTCGGATACCAACCGGGAAATAAGGATCACCAGATACAGTTGGCCGGTAATCGCCTCAAGGACCGCCAGGTTTCGTGCCACGATATTAACGGGTGTGAGGTCTCCGTACCCAAGCGTTGCCAGCGTGACAAAGCTGAAATATACGAAACCGGCAGAACTCAAACTCTCACTTTCAGGAATGCGGAAGGCTCCAGGGGCCAGCAGTTCCACGACTTCGTATAGCCGCGCCCATATGAGCCCGAGGAGCAAGTAGACAGCTACGGCCGCTGCGACACGATGCGCCCAGTCACGCCCTGTGACGAGAAAACTCTGGATCGTCAGCAGCGCGAAAATTGAGAGCATCATGAGTGAGAGGAATATATCCACTTCTATGATCGTTCCCCCGGAAAACTTGCGACCCAGCCACGGCAAGGCTATTGACAACATGGCTGTCGTCACGGCGAGCAACCTGATCGACCGCCGTGAACTCACGTTGAACGCTCCAGCCACAATGATCAGCCAAAAAGCGGTTTGAAGGATGAGGGGCATCACTATTCGTGCAGAGAGGAGCGGGGGTATGACGAATGCGATGAGGAAAAGCAAAATGAGCAGAGCATATGGGCCTCTTTGCGGCGACCAAAAGTGGGACGCAAGTTTTCCTAACTTACCTGGCACTTGAAATCCCCTTCGAATTATTTAACGGCATGGAGGAAACTATGATGTAGCCGCCGAAAACTCTGGGTGAATGCTCGGAGATACTTTGCCAGACCTTGGCAAGTAATTATTCGATTATAAGCACGAAAGATAAAAGTAGCTGCTTGATTACCCTGACAAAAGCCTTTCCTATATTCATGCGGCTTTCGGGATGGTTTAGAAACACAATTTCGGCCCCCATGTCGTCGAAGCAAACGGGAAAGTACTCTTCCAGCATCCGGGTCTCGAAGATGCTTCGCAAATCCTTGCTGCGATCCCCACGGCCAATCGCACTGACGGTGAAATTCCGACGTGAATCGTATGCAGGAGCAAAAAAGGGCAATCCCTGAATGTGATCCCAGTGGAAATGGGAGAATGCCAGATAGCGATCGATGCCCAGGTGCGGATCATGAGCCATTTCTTTGCCCAGCTCTCTGATGCCCGTTCCAGCGTCTAAAATTACCGTGCGTTTTGGACCCTCCAGCAGAATACAGGTGATATTGCCGCCGAATTTCTGAAAACCCTCACTGCAAAAGGGAATTGACCCTCTCACACCATAAAACTTTTCCTGGACATGCTCGTTCCCCTTGTTTTGTCCAAATCTATCCGGACCTTTTCAACGGGTTGGAATGGTCACAATTGGAACCCCTTCCTTTTCAGGCTTTTCTGTTAGCGTGAATAGAAACATAATGATGCCGAAGACGCGCTTGGAGATGAAATCCCGGTCGTCAATCCAGTACCAGTAACCCCGGTTTTGAACCATAACGAAGGCGTCTGCAGGTTTTTCCTTGCCGCTGAGAATATGCATCATGGATTGAACCTTGCGTCCTTCGAAAACGTCTTCCTCTCGGGTGGGATAAGTCCGTTTCTCTAAGACGTGGACTTCCGGAACCTCAATGTTCCCACTGAACTCGGCCAGGATATCCAGCATGGATCGGCTCAGGATGGCAATTTCCCGATCGTTTTGGGGCACAACCCCAAAAGCCAGCGTGAACTCGGTTGCCTGAACATCAAGACCAAGCGTTTCCCTGATCAGCCTCCGGTCCGCTTCGACACTTTCGTCGGTTTTGCGGGCAAAAACAATAACTGCAACACCGTCGTTTTTCTTTTCAGGCTGGACCCTTATCCCTACGGCACCCGAGCGCTGAACACGCCCCAGGGCCTCGATCACCTTGTAGAAACGAGGGTCAGCCGCTCGCCCTCGCAGGGCTCCTGCGGAGCGGTTCTGGATGCCGTTAATTGAATGCACGCTCAGGCGCAGCACAAACTCCGCAGGCCATCCGGCTTCAATAAGTGACATAATGGACGCCGGTGGAATGGGAGTCATGAGGCTGCGTGCGAACTTGTCACCGGACAACAGGTTGTAGGTGATGGTAGGACGGTCGGTATATGCCACAGCCCCGCCAACAGACTGCGAATTAGTCGTTGCGAAGGTGAGCGCCAGGTTAGCCGCGCTATCCAACTCGTACTGGCTGATCACCGAGGCTACATCCAGGAACACCGGCGGGTCGGCATAGCGAAGGTTTACCAGGTTCATCAGCATTTGAGTCTTCCAGGAACCGGAGATCGCCGCCGAATAATCGAAGCGGTCCCTGGTAAGGTTTCCCGGACCAAGGCTGGCGCAGCCCGCCAGCGCAACAAACAGGAAAACAGTGGAAAAAGATCTGGCAAAGTGAGTCATCATGTCCCTTTCAGGAAAAGATGAGGGGATATGAGTCCGCTTCAATATGTCACGTAGGGCTGCAACGGCGAAACACCCAAACCATTGCCGGCAGGACCGGCAACATCAGGATAAGGATCGACATGATCATTACGATCACTTTCGGATCGCTGAAAGCCTGGCTTGCCGCTACCAGCGCAATGCCTCCGCTGCGAAGGATCGATCCCACCGCCAACGTCATCCTGGTATCCGGATTCGGGCCACCCAGCACATACCCGGCAGCGAAAGAAAGGACAAGATAGACGATCACGGCAAGTACGACTTCCAAATGAAGAATCTCCAGAACCACCGCAAACTTTGCGGCGATAAGGAGCACAAATACAAAAACCAGTGAAACCATGGATATCTTGTGCAGCGCGTGTTCAATTTTAGCAACTGCGGGTTCATGCCGGGCCTTAAGGAACAGCCCGCCCATCAGTGGAAGGAGTACGAATAGGACCAGCTTCATCAACAGTTTGAAGTGGCTGATCGAAACTTCGGGCAGAAGTACTGAGATGAGTAACGGGACATAGACCAGGGACACGATTATCTGCAAGCACATCAGCCCGACGGCGTAACCGGTATTTCCCTTCACGATCCCTGTAATCTTGGGAAGCGCCTCGGAGCCCGCCGTAATGCTCAGCAGGATCAGGCCGATCTTCAGAGGCTCCTCCAGGGGGTGTATCCGCGTGATGACGATTGCGATAAGTGGCACTACCAAAAAGCTTACCGCAATAGATACTATCACCAGACGCACATTGCGCAACGGTTCCAGAATTTGGCGCAAGGTGAGGGTCGCTCCGGTGCCGAAAAGAGCGGACACCACGAAGACCAGAAGGCTCAGTCTTGCAATCGGCATAAGGAAATCATCCATTGCAGACTTCTTCTCCAATTCCGGCGCGGATCGGGAATGTGCGGAAGAGGGTGGGGGGCGGCGCATCTCCGGCCTTGAGGAGCTTTCGGGATCAAGCAGGCCGAAAAGCTCGGTCAGCCCGGTCACCGGTCCAGTTCAGCCGGACTGAGGTGATTTGCTTCGAATTATCTATGTGCAGACAATCGTAAATCGTTTAAACGAAAATACCCGGGGTATCAGCCTTTTCTCTTGAAATGCATAACGAATAGTGGGAAGCGAAAAGGCGTCGGCTGCTCTCGATACGCAGCCGCCATTATGGCGTAACCGAGTGTTCAGTAAGAGGGTCTGCCCCTGCCGGGCCGCCCGCCCGGACCATGGTTGCCGCCACGCCGCCCCTTTTTGCCCGGGCCGCTTCGGCTCCCTTTTGTATCGTAGATATCAAGGTCTCCGGAATCCACCACGGCACTGGTCCGGTCTCTTTTGTAGCCGCCGCCCGATGGGCCGGCCCCGGAGCTAAAACCATAGCCGGTCCGGTTGCCGCCTGCATAACCGGTCGTGCTGCGCTCACGGCCCGGACCCGGTTCGGACCCTTTGGGCCTTGCTTCGTTCAACTTGAGAACGAAGCCGTTTAAATCCCTGCCGTTCAGAGCGGCAATTGCAGCCGTAGCCTGCTCGTTATTCGGCATTGTAACGAAAGCAAATCCCCGCGACTTTAAAGTCTCACGGTCCAGAATGATTTTAACGGAACCTACCTCGCCGAATGCGTCAAATTCCTTCTGCAGTTCTTCTTCGGTTGTCTTAAATGATAGGTTCCCAACAAAAATGTTCATGCTCTTCCTTTTCAAATGAACTCGAATCGGGCAGATCCTTTTCGACCCTGATGTGGAAAGATGCTCACCGAGATAGCCACAATAAGGTACTACGGCATTTGGCGTGACTACGATCGAGGCAAACTAAACCGCGCAAAGTATTTTTATCCAAATCAGTTTAAACACTAAAATTGCCCAAGTCAACGAATAAAAGGCGTCGCCGGAAGGCGGCTTTTGGCCGCCGCACCTGTGCTCATGGCAAGTTCCGAGGTTTTCTGATCGCTTCCTTCTCATAGGATCTTCCGAATGGAATCGTTTATCGCCGCAAACGGCAATGGAAGCGGCAAATAAAGTGAGCCGGGGTAAAAAAATGAATGACTCGGGAGTTAAAATCGAACGGAGTAAAATCGATTTTTTCGAGCCGCTTGCGTTTTTTTTTCGTATATGGGAAGGTTCCATGGCCCCCGAGGGGAAAGACATTTCACGATCGAGGGAGCGCGTCTGTTTCCTTGACGCTTGATAGTAGCAGAAGGGAACCATCCGATGAAGATATCGGCATTCACCATAGTCAGAAACGGCATTATCCTGGAATACCCCGTAGTGGAATCAATCCTTTCCATACTGCCTATCGTCGATGAATATGTCGTCCTGGTCGGAAAATCCGAAGACGACACACTCGGTATTATCAGGGCCATAGGCAGTGAAAAGATACGCATCATTGAAAACGAATGGCGCGACGATTTCAAACGGGATGGACATTTTTTCAGCTATCTGACCAACATCGCCATTGGAGAATGCAAAGGAGACTGGGCCTTCAGCCTGCAGGCCGACGAGGTTATTCATGAAAAAGATCTTCCAGCGCTGCGGCGCCTGATCGAGGATTGCAACAAGAAAGACGAGGTCAAAGCTATAAGTCTGCGCTTTCGGCATTTTTATGGAGATTATCGGACATACAACCCTTATGGGCATCGAAAGGCTTGCCGCATTATCCGGAATAACGGAGAAGTCATAAATATCTGGGACGGAGTTGCTTTTGCTTTGCGACACACCCCGGAGACACGGCTTCTAAAAGGACCCCGGGAACATATCGTCAAAAGCGCCATTCGGGTCTACCATTATTCGTCGGTCAAGCAACCATCCAAAATGCTGCAGAAGGCCAATTTAATAAACGTTCACTACCGTGGAGAAAAAGCCGAACAACTGAGCCGGTTCCAATTCAACTTGACGGCGGTCAAGCGATTCAGAGGCTCACATCCGAAAGTTATGGAAAAACGGATTGCGGAGTTTCAATCGCCCCTTCCGCCGCATCGCAGCCGCTGGTTGAAACCGGCCTTCTATTCCTACCTGCTGAAGCACGGATACAAAGGATAGGCCGGCGCCGGCCGGGAAGAACGAAAGTTCAGGCAGCTACCGGGAGATTGAGACGGCATTATCGCAATCCCGTTGCGCTTCGCGCCCTGATAACAAGTATCCGGACCACTCGTGGCTCTCCGTCCTCTATCTATCCGGGCTGCCAGGGTCGGTTTGGAATTTTTCGGCGAAATTGTTTCCATTTGCCGAAAATTGTTTTAGTATGCGTTCTGAAATGTGCCGTTTCGAGCCAATTTTAAGGAGGAGAACTATGAAAATGATACTCGTTTTGCTAGCGGTTCTGTTCTTTGCGGCACCGGCGTTTGCCCAGGACTATTCCATCTATGGTGCTTACGGACTTTTCCAGCCCTACCAACTTTATATGCTTGACCAGCAATCTCAACCCGACCAGTCTATTAGGTTCTATCTGCCCCCCGAAATTCAACAAACACAGCCTCAGAATTATCAGTCGAAAACGGTTCAACGCTCGACAACACGGACCACCAAAACCTTACCGAACGTGCCGGCCAATGGGAAGTAAGGCTCCCCGATCCGGCCGGGCTTCGTGTCTCGAAAGCTGATCGATTACTTTCATGACGGCACAGAGCGGCCCGAGGAGCAAAGCCTTTTCATCTGCGCCGCCTCTGCCTCGGTGATCCAGCCGCCTATGGAAGCGTCACTTCTACACTGCCGCTCTGCCCGGTCTTCTGGTCGACTGCAGCGACGGTAACCTTCTTGTGATGCCCAATCGCACTCAAAATCGTGAAAAGGCTATCCGGTCCTCCGACCGGCTGGCTTTCAACCTGAAGGATAAGGTCACCTTTTTCGAAACCCGCTTTCCCGAAGGGTCCTTTAGAATCGACTTCGGTGATTGCGACACCCCCTTGCGAACCGATGCCGTACTGTTCCGTTTCCTGGGGAGTAAGCGATCTCACAACAATCCCGAACTGTTTTTTCAGGGAAGCGGCAAGCATTTCTTGCTCCTCTTCCATGTTGCCGATTTTCACCTTCACGTTCTGTTTGCTGCCATTGCGCAAAACAGTCAGGTCAACAGTGGAACCTATGGCTGCAATCGATACGCTGTTCTGCAGGGAAGACGCATCCTCGATCGGCTTGTTCTGGAAAGCTACGACTACGTCTCCTTGTTTGATCCCGGCTTCATCCGCGGGGCTTCCTTTAATGACGTCGGCAACGAGCGCTCCTTTGGCGCCGCTAATCTTCATTGATTCGGCCAGGTCGGGAGTAAGATCCTGGATGCTTATGCCGAGCCATCCGCGCGTTACCTTTCCATTGGCGATCAGTTCCTCTGCGATGTGCCTGGCCATATTGCTCGGAACAGCGAACCCCAGTCCTTCAAATCCTCCGGATTCGGACAGTATGGCGGCATTGATCCCGATGACCTCCCCGTTCAGATTCAGAAGCGGACCTCCGCTGTTGCCCGGGTTTATTGCCGCATCAGTCTGCAAGTAATCCTGGTAACTGCTTGGATCGGAGATCCCGCGGCGATGCTTGGCGCTGATTATGCCCTGGGTAACCGTTTCGTCGAGGCCCCTTGGATGTCCGATGGCCACGACCCATTGTCCGACTTCCATTTTATCCGAATCGCCCATCTTCACGTACGGCAATGGGACCTTGTCCTCTATTTTTATGACGGCCAGGTCGGTTTTCGGGTCGGTCCCAATGAGTTTTATCGATTTACCGGTGAAGCGCCTGCCGTCGGCAAGGGTGACCTCGGTCTTGGTTGCGCCGCCCACGACGTGGTAGTTGGTGAGAATGTGTCCTTCGCTATCCATGATGATTCCCGTCCCAAGTCCCCGCACCTCGCGCTGAAACTTCCTAGGCAAGTTTTTCCCGAAGAACCGGCGCAGGAAAGGATCGTTTTCGAATGGCAGCAATGGATTTGACACTTCCTGCCGTTCCGTTACCTCGATATGCACCACGGCTGGAATCGTGTTTTTAGCCACCGTTTGGATGGCCGTTGAAAGATCCGGAGTCTGGCCCAGCACTTCGGAATACTGCAATAGCACGAAAGCAAAAAAAACCGCGCCGAACATGATCAGCGGCCCTAAGTAAAGGTGACTTCTGCACCTTGCATCCTGCATCATTTCCATTCTCCAGTTTTAGATCGAATTGACCTGAAGTTGATGTCAAACGAGGGCCGGCCCTGTCCGGAGAGACCCAAGTATTTAGAGCTATTATAAGAATCTAATCAGGGGCATGCAGCATCTGATACGAAGTCGCATTCAAGCCCTCACTGTGTGGACCCTCACTACGTGTCGGGTCTGCGCTATACATACCGCCTCGATGTAATGCGTATAGTCCAGCGCCCGATCTTTTGTGAGGGCGCCCTCGTCGTCGGCTCCTCGACGTACTACCGTGTGCGCCTGCGTCGCCTCCTCCTTACCGCCTTGTGATCATCTTGAATGCGAATCCGTATGAGAAGCCGGGAGCGGGAAGCGGGAAGCAAGGCGCGAGAAGCGAGAAGCAAGGCGCGAGAAGTGAGAAGCAAGGCGCGAGAAGCGAGAAGCGAGAAGCGAGAAATGTTTTTGCTTCCTGCTCCTTGCTTCCCGCTTCTCTTTGCAGCTATGCGCTTTTGTCTACAATGGAGCCCGTGGACGCGATGTTCGACTGGGAGTTGCATATTTGGAGCAGGGACTGGACCAGGGCCGGACTGTCGGCTAATGTGCCGGTGTTCGTGAGATTTTTCAACGTCTGCATCGAAGAGGCAAGAGTTGCAAGTGTTTGATCGGTTTGCGTGGAGCCGCTCTCGCCCGAAAGACTTTGAAGAATGTCCGTGAGAGACGAGGATGAGCCGGTTTGAGAAAGTGTTGCGGCAAGATCGGGATTGGTTGCCAGGAGCGCCTGATTTTGCACAGCCTGCTGGATACTCGTCGGATAGCCCGCCGCAACCGTATTCGATGTGTCGGATTGGGACGTGGAGCTGCTCAGCGCGGATTCCAACTGCAAAATGACGCTGTCCTGAGTCGCCGAGCTGTCGGGCAGGCTTTGCGCAGTCGAACTGCCGGTCGAAGCGGTGGTGTAAGAATCATTCGCATAGTTCAAACCGATAGACGATATGCTCATAGCTATTCCTCCATTCCGATCTAAGCAATCGGCGCCTGGAGGAAAAACTTTAGAAAGATTTTGAAAAAACGTCCTTCCTGGCGCGTTGGTAGTTTTGGCTGCCTTTTCGAGCCTTACCGCGCAGATTTTATATTCCGGGATCTTGGCATGGGGATCGAGCGCAGCGCTGGTGAGGTTATTTGCGGCGGCCTCGTAATAATGAAACGGTTTTGCAGGCGCAGAGGGTTCAGTCTATGGAGTGGTATCGGCAAACCTGGTAGCAGGAGCGGCATGCGATGCACTTATCCCGGTCGATCCTGGCGACTTCTTTTTTCTTCCATGTTATGGCCCGGGTGGGACATACAGAGAAGCAGGCGCCGCATTTCTTGCACTTTTGCTCGTTTACCTCAAATTTCATCAGGTCGATGCAGACCCTGGCGGGGCACTCCCGGTTGAGAATGTGGGCTTCGTACTCGTCTCTGAAATACCTGACCGTTGAGAGCGCGGGATTGGGGGCGGTTTGCCCCAGACCGCAAAGCGAGCTGATCTTTACGTCTTCGGCGAGTTCAACGAGTTGATCCAGGTCTTCGATGGTCGCCTTGCCTTTCGTGACGGATTCCAGGATCTCCAACATCTTCTTGGTGCCCAGCCGGCAGGGCACGCATTTACCGCACGATTCCTTCTGGGTAAAGGTGAGGAAGAACTTGGCCATGTCCACCATGCAGGTGTGTTCATCCGTAACGATCAAACCTCCCGAACCCATGATGGCCCCGAGTTGAGTGAGGTTTTCATAGTCCATCGGTACGTCGAAATGGGCCGCGGGAATACAGCCTCCGGACGGTCCGCCGGTTTGGGCGGCTTTGAATTTACGTTTGTTGGGGATACCTCCTCCAATGTCATCGATTATTTCGCGAAGCGGCGTTCCCATTGGGACCTCGACGAGTCCGCTGTAGGATATCTTGCCTGCCAGGGCAAAAACTTTCGTCCCTTTGCTCTTTTCGGTCCCGACGGAAGCGAACCAGTCGCTGCCCTTGGTCATGATGACGGGGACGTTGGCGAGCGTCTCGACATTATTTATGTTGGTGGGCTTTCCAAAAAGACCCTTTACGGCGGGGAAAGGCGGCCTGGGATTGGGCATGCCTCGTTTCCCCTCGATGGACGCCATGAGGGCCGTTTCCTCACCGCATACGAATGCTCCGGCGCCGAGCTTTACGGTAATATCGAAGCTAAAGTTCGAGCCGAAGATGTTATCTCCGAGAAAGCCGCGGTCTTTCGCCTGGCGGATTGCGATCAGGGTCCGTTCGTAGGCCATCGGATATTCAGCGCGCACATATACGTAGGCCTTCGTCGCCCCTATGGCATAGCCCGCCGTCATCATGCCCTCGAGCACGCTATGCGGGTCGCCTTCCAGGACCGCGCGGTCCATGAAGGCGCCGGGGTCTCCTTCGTCCGCGTTGCAGACGATATATTTCTGGTCCGCAATGGAGCGGTTGCAAAACTCCCACTTCATTCCGGTGGGGAATCCCGCGCCGCCCCTTCCACGAAGGCCCGAGCGTTTCAGTTCGTCGATCACCTCCTGAGGGGTCATCCGAAGGGCTTTTCCGATCCCTTCATAGCCTTCGGCCGCGAGGTAGTCGTCTATGTCCTCCGGGTTTATAAAGCCGCAGTTGCGCAGAACTATCCGGCGCTGAGGCGTGAAGTACCTCATATCGCGATAGTCGAGCACACGGTCACCGGTCCTCGGGTCAAGAAAGAGCAGCCTTTCGACCGGCTTGCCTTTTTGAAGGTCCGTCTCGACTATTTCGGCGACGTCATCGGGAGTAACGTTGCAGTAGAAGGCGCCGGCCGGCATGACCATGATCGTCGGACCCTGCTGGCAAAAGCCGTGACATCCGGTGAACTTCACTTCGACCGAGTCGGCCAGCCCCGCTTTATCCACCTCTTTTTGCAAGTTGAAAAATATATGGTTCGCCTTTTGGGATTCGCATCCGGTACCCCGACACACGAGTACCTGACGCTGCTTTTCGGGTCCCAACCTAATTGCCGGCTGCATCGAGGATCTCCGCTATTTTTTCAGGTTTCATTCGCCCGTGGGTCTCTTTATTAACGAACAGGGCGGGCGCCAGCGCGCATGCCCCGATGCAGGCCACGGTCTCAAGGGTGAACCGGCCGTCCGGGGTAGTCTCGCCCGGCCGAACGCCAAGAAGATCCATAACCTCCTGGAGCACCCGCACGCCACCCATTACGTGGCACGCCGTGCCCTGGCAAATCATTATGGTGTTCCGTCCCACGGGATTGAATTTGAATTGCGCATAGAAGGTGGCAACGCCGTACACCTCAACCGGAGACATGCGGCAAAACTTTGCGGCGGCCTCCATGGCAAAGGGCGGCAGGTAGCCCAGCTTGCCCTGGATATCCTGAAGCACCGGGATGAGGGCGTCCCGTGAGCCGTGATGGCGGGAAAAAACTTCCTGAAGCTCGTCTTTCATCTGAATCTCCTCGCGGGGCCCCTTTTTTCGATCCGGGTGTGATGCATGCCGTTAACTGCCGGCGAACAACGGGCCGAAAACAGGAGATTGCTTTACTCTTGCTGACGGTCAATTCATGTTCCCGACGGGCACAACCGGGCAAATCATTTTGGTCGAAAGGGGAATGCACTGGTCTGAATATACCCGTTGCTGAAAAGGTGGAACCGGAATTAGAACGGTTTAGGGGGAGGGAACCGATCACCAGCCATTTTATAAATCAGCAGAACAAAGCACAACATAGGTTGATTAACTGATTTCAGCCCCTCATTCAAGGGAAAATGAATTCTCTGGAGGATTTACCGAACGCGAAGCCCGCGAAATACCCGAGAAGAGGGTATGGAACGTGCTTTCCTGACCTATGGCTCCCTGGTAAATGAGTGCCGCGGTTTTTACACGCGAAACGGCAATGAGCGCGAAGAAATACTGAATGGAAGTTGTGATCCGATGCGGGGCCTGCCGTCCTGATCTATTTGGGGTATGCATTTCTTCGTGTGTCTTTATCTTCGCGTTCTCCGCGTCTTCGCGTGATCCAGCGCAATTTTTGAAGATTACGACGATTCGGGATGATATACTGGGACCGCGAGGAGTTGGACATCTCGACAGATGCCGTTCTGTTGTGCATCCGTCGAAGTGCGGGGGTGGAGACTAATGGAAAATCGTATGGAATATAGGGAGATCCTGGACAACGCTTCAGCCTGCATCTTTGCAACAGACAGCGCCGGCGTGATCACCTACTCGAACCGGACTGCCTGTTCGCTTTTTGGCTTGAACCAGGCGAATCTCACGACATCATGCCCGCGAATAGCTGAAATCAGCCCCGTCCTCGCCGAGTCGATACTCGAGTGTCTTGACACGGGGAGGGTTCGCTCGGACTTCCGGCTGTTGCACGGGGATATCACCCTCAATGCCGGCATATCGATCATTGGTGGGGCCGGATCTCCCCGAGGGGCGATTTGCTGCCTCTGTACCGGGGGAACCGATCAGGGCGGCGAACTGGAATCCTGCAGGACCTTGAACCGGGAGCTGCAAGCCGTCTTCGAATCGTCTCCCGATGGGATTTGGGTTTGCGACGGTAATGGAAAAGTTATCAGCGTAAACAGCGCTTCCGAGCGTCTCAACGGTGTGGATTCGAAGGACATCATCGGAAAGCATGTGTCCGATATAATGGGTGGAGGCCTCTTCGACAGGTCGGTGACCCTGGAAGTTCTGGAAACCAACAGGCAGGTCAGCATAATCCAGAGTGTCCTGAATACGTCAAAATCGCTCCTGGTCACCGGCACGCCGGTATTCGGCCCCCTTGGCGATCTGTCCATGGTGGTTGTCAACGAACGGGACATCACCCAGCTCAATCTTATCCGGGAGCAACTCGAACAGTCGCGAATGGTGAGCGAAAAATACAGGGAGGAACTTGCCGGGCTTTCTGTGCTGGAACTGGAAAAGCAGGATATCATCACCGAAAACGCCAACATGCGGAAGGTGATAACGGCCGCGTTCAAGCTGGCCAATCTGGACGCTTCCAATATCCTTCTGCTTGGCGAATCAGGGACCGGCAAGGGACTCCTGGCAAAATTCATCCACAAGAACGGCAAGCGCTTCAAAAAGCCTTTCATCCAGATAAACTGTGCGGCCCTTCCGGAAAGCCTGCTGGAGGCAGAGCTTTTCGGCTATGAAAGAGGCGCTTTCACCGGCGCGCGTACGGGAGGAAAAGCGGGGCTTTTTGAACTTGCTCAGGAAGGGACGCTTTTCCTGGACGAAATCGGTGACCTGCCACTTTACCTGCAGGCCAAGCTGCTGAAGTACCTGGACGACTTCCAGGTACTGCGCCTGGGCAGCCTCAAGCCCATAAAGGTGGACTGCGCGGTCATCGCGGCGACAAATCAGGACCTCGAAAAGCTGGTCGGCAAAGGGCATTTCAGACGTGACCTGTATTACAGGCTGAACACCTTTACGATCCAGATTCCACCATTGAGGGAGCGATCCGAAGACGTTTTCGAGTTGGTGCATCATTTTCTCAACAAGTACAACCGTTCGCTGGGGATGAGGAAAAAGATCTCACCCGCGGCCCTTGACTTTCTGCTTTCCTATTCTTTCCCTGGAAATGTCCGCGAGTTGAAAAACATGGTGAAAAGAGCGGTCTTCTTAAGCGAGAAGGACGTCATTGACGAGTCTCTCGTGGATATGACCGGTGGGGGCCGCCATGATAGCGCCGAGGGGGGGCTGAGTCGGATGGGCCTGCCAAGGGCCGTTATGGATGCCGAAAAGGCGGCCTTGCAAAGAGCGATCTCGCTTTGCAGGACGACGAGGGACTTGGCGCGCCACCTAGGAGTAAGTCAGCCCACCGTTGTGCGCAAGTTAAGAAAGCATGGTCTGGGCCGTCTTGATTCACGGCCGCATCAAAAAAACGCTAAAGGGCCTGAAGCCAAGGCTTGAGTTAGTTCTGCATGTTTGATTCAGTATCGCAGCAGCCCTAAACCTTTTCTCCTGGCGGACTCATGTAAAAGTAACGAATCATAAATGAATCAAATCTGCCGCGGCAGCTCCGACGTCCAGTCCCCAACCCTTGCTCCATCTTCCCGGCGCCCAATTCCTCTCGACATGGCATGTGAATTGCTCATTCCCCAAGCCCGACCCCGGTTCTTCATCAACTTAGACTGGAGTTAATTTGAGAGGTCCCCGAGGAACGAGTGTGGAAGCGAAACTGAAACAATTTTGTATCTTTGCCCCTCAGGCTCGACTCCATTTTTCCTCAAGGACGCCGGGTACGGCCACCTGGGTGTCCAGGGGTCGTGGAATTAACGACTTTGCCCGTGGTCATCGGCTTTTTGTTGAAAAGAAAGAGGAGCAAAAATGAAAAGTTCCAGGGAAGCGAGTCTTAAGGAAATAAGGGACAAATTTGTACCGCGTGGTCCCTCCAACTCGACTCCATTTTTTGCGGAAAGAGCATTGGGCGCGGTCATTTATGACGTAGAAGGCCGCGAGATTATCGACTTCGCCGGGGGCATCGGCGTGATGAACGTCGGTCACAGTCACCCCAAAGTTGTCGCCGCCATCAGGGAACAGGCCGAAAAATTCACTCATACCTGCTTTCAGGTTGTTATGTACGACGGATATGTGCGCCTTGCGGAAAAACTTTGCGGCCTGGTTCCGGGAGAATTTTCCAAGATGGCGATTTTCGCCAACAGTGGCGCCGAGGCCGTTGAAAATGCGGTCAAAGTTGCCCGGCACCATACCAAAAGACAAGCCGTCATTACCTTTGCAAATGCTTTTCATGGCCGGACCTATCTGGCGATGTCGCTCACCAGCAAGGTGATGCCTTACAAGGCAGGGTTCGGACCTTTTATGTCCGACATCTACAGAATGCCGTACGCCTATTGCTATCGATGTCCATTCGGCCTGAAGTATCCGGCCTGCAATACCTGTTGCGCGGATCACCTGAAGGATTTTTTCATCGGCAATGTTGCGGCCGAAAACACCGCCGCGTTGGTAATCGAACCTGTGCAGGGCGAGGGCGGCTTCATCACTCCGCCTCCGGAATATTTACCCAAGCTGCTTAAGATCTGCCGTGATAACGGCATAGTCTTCGTTGCCGACGAAATCCAGACCGGGATGGGGCGGACGGGGAAAATGTTTGCCGTAAACCACTCGAATGTTGAGCCCGACCTGATGACCGTTGCCAAGAGCCTTGGCGCTGGAATGCCGCTAAGCGCGGTGGTTGGACGCAGCGAAATGATGAATTCGGCTCAGGTCGGCGGCCTTGGTGGAACCTACGGCGGCAACCCGATTTGCTGTCAGGCTGCTCTAGCGGTCCTCAAGGTGTTCGAGGAAGAAAATCTGATTCAAAGGTCCGAAAAGCTTGGTGTCAAAGTCAGGACCAGATTTGAGGACTTCAAGAACCGCTTTGAAATCGTCGGCGACGTACGCGGTCTGGGACCGATGGTCGGAATCGAAATGGTGAGAGATCGCGAGACAAAGGAGCCGGCCGCCACGGAAGCCAAAGCCCTGGTCAGGTTCTGCTGCGAGAAGGGCCTTGTGATCCTTTCCTGCGGAAATTTCGGAAACGTTATTCGGACACTGATGCCCCTGGTCATAACTGACGAGCAGCTTGAAAGAGGTCTCGCCATTATGGAGGAGGGTCTTGCCAGCCTTTCGAAGTGACAAAAAGAAAGGACTTCCTCTCTCGCCTATCCTGGAAAGGATAAGGCAGGAGTTGGACCCTGCTTTCAGCTACGTGATTTTCGAAAAGGAGGGGACGGCTGAGAAGAACACTTGGATCGAGTTGTACGCTTCATTGGGTGGTCTGAACCTGCCCGTCCTGGAGCTGAAGACTTATGAAGATGTGGCCAGGAAAAAGGTGTTGCTTGTAGCAAGGCTTGAAGCCGAACGCACGGAGGCGATCATGGAGGAAATGATCGGCGCCAGGTTGCCACGGGATATCATTTTCTACGTGTACGGCAGTTTCTGCGCAGGGTGAAATGCAGCGCGGGATTGAAACGCCCCGTAACTGGAAAAGATTTAATCGTAAAATCCAAAAAGGAAGGGGGATGCTTATGAGCAAAAACAAGCGACCGGGCTGCCTGCAATCGTTTTGCTCATGCTCGCAGCGGCTGGTGGTTTCCGGTCTCCTGCCTCGGCAGCCGGGACGGCTCTGAATGCCGCGATATCGAGCCGCCTGGAGGTTCCCGCGCAGCGGATCGGGGTCGGCAGAGTAATTCACCCGTGACTTTGCAATCGAAACAATAAGGCAAATCATTTTTATCACCTGCGGATCGGTAGTTTGGATCGGATACTTCAATTGGACCCGCCGAACAGGAGGTTAGATGTACGATGAGTCAGAATAACTATGCGGTCATACTGGATGAACTTCCCGAAACCGAATCGACGCCCGAGGTGCTGTTCAGGCAGGCAGGGGACGGCTTCCTACAGGTAGAGTACGGTGCAATCCCGAGATTCAATCTCGTGGATTCCTTCAGGGTCCTCACCATCAACGAAGCCGTTAAGGCCAAGAACATCAAAGGCTTGTTTGAAACAGTGCCGGGAATCAGAACGAACATGTTTCATTTCGATCCCGAGGTCCTGTCTGTCAAGGAGCTGATCGCCGCAATCAAGGAAGCCGAAGAGAAGCTGGCCCATGTCGAGGATATCGTATTCGAGTCCCGCCTCATCTCTTTGCCCATTGCTTTCGAGGACAGTGAGACCAAAAAAGCGGTGGCAAAGTACGTGAAAGAAGTAAGACCGGGCGCGCCGAACTCGATCAACGGGTACAACATCGAATATATGGCCATGTGTAACGGTGTCTCCGTAGACGAGATCAAACGGATGGTCTGCGCCACCGAATGGTACAACAGTGGAAACGGCTTCTGGCCTGGTGGAGGATTTTTTTGGCCGCTCGACCCAAGATACGCCATTGTGGTGCCAAAGTATAATCCGCCAAGGACCTGGACCCCGGAAGGGACCGTGGGTATCGGCGGTCCATGTCTCTATGTTTACCCCACTCCTACCGGGGGCGGTTATCAGCTCTTCGGAAGGACGATCCCGATTTTTCAGTTCGCTCAGAAACACCCTCTTTTCAAGGACAGTCCTACGTTTTTCAAGGCAGGAGACAGGATTCGGTTCCATGAGGTGAGCGAAGCGGAAGTGCTGGATATCTATAAGCATGTCCACGAGGCGACCGATTACGTCTACGATATCGAACACGCCAGGTTCGTCGTCAAGGATTGGCTCGAGTTCTACAACTCCGCGGAAGTCCGGAAGGTGGTCAAGGAGCTTCTAGCCAAGCAGGAAGCGGGGACGAAAATCGCCCCGAGGTTATAAACGATCTAGCCAGGAGCAGACAGAGATGTTGAAGATCATAAACGGAGGAATTGAAACGGTCGTTGAGGACTGGCCCGGAAGAATAGGTTATCTGGATAATGGGATGGCGGCTTCCGGCTCTTTCGATAATGTTGCGCTTGGGCTTGGGAATCTGCTGGTCGGTAATCCTCCAGGTGAGGCCGGGCTCGAGATAGCGGGAGGATACGTCGAGGCGGAGTTCGGAGCGGATGCGCTTATCAGCGTGACCGGCACCGATATGAAGCCGACGTTGAACGGCCGGCCGATGGCAATCTGGCAAGCCGTGCAGGCCCGGAAGGGCGATATCATTAAATTTTCTCATTTTGGCGAGTTCGGTTTCAGGTCGTACCTTTGCGCTGCAGGCGGAATTGATGTCCCGGTTTACCTCGGCAGCAAGTCCACGTGTCTTTTCGGGAGCTACGGAGGGTTCGAAGGGCGAAAACTTGCGCCTGGAGATGTTCTGAAATTCGGTGCCCCGACGGCCGGCGCCGCAGGGCGTAAGCTCAAAGCCGAGGCGATTCCGAAGTATTCGCGTGAATGGGTGTTGCGCGCGATCCCGGGCCCGAACTCCTGTCCGGACTACGTGACCGAGGAGGGCATGGATTATTTCTTCTCCAATGCTTTCAAAGTCCAGCTCAACTCGAACCGGTCGGCCGTTCGGCTCGCGGAGATCAAGGAAGGCCTGTTTGCCAGAAAGGATGGAGGCGTTGCGGGAAGCCATCCGTCCAATATACTGGATCATGCCTATCCGATGCGCGGCGCGGTCAACGTTTGCGGGAACACGCCCATTTTGCTGATCGCGGATGGGCCGACCCTTGGCGGCTACGTGGTCGTTATGAACATAATCAATGCCGATCTTTGGAAGATAGGGCAGGGAACGCCCGGCCGGGATTTCATAAGGTTTGCGTACTGCACGCAGGAAGAAGCTGTGAAGGCGCGCAAAGAGCAGAAAGAATGGCTTTCGGCGAAATCTTTGGCCTGATTGCCGGAAAGAGGTGAGCTGCAATGGACCTTAATGTAGACATGGGAGAAAGCTTCGGCAGATTCAAGCTGGGCAACGACGAAGAGGTCATGAAGCATATCACTTCGGCCAACGTGGCCTGTGGTTTCCACGCGGGAGACCCCCTTGTCATGAACACCACCGTCCAGCTTGCCAAAAAGTATGATGTCGCCGTCGGCGCCCACACGGGTCTGGAGGATATCCGCGGTTTCGGGCGCAGGCGGCTCGAGGTAACGCCCGAGGAATTAAGAGGTGATACTCTGTATCAACTCGGCGCTCTCGATGCCTTTTTGAAGGTGAACGGCATGAGGATGCAGCACGTGAAACCGCACGGGATTTTGTACCGGATGGTTTCAGACGAGGAGAAATACGCCGAGGCGTATCTCGATGCAGTAGCCTCATTCGACCGGGAACTGTTCATCATGATTCCCAGGGGTACGCTTATGTGGCGGCGGGGTATGGATCTGGGACTGAAGATGTGCGCCGAAATCCTGATTGACCTCAGCTACGACGATGATGGGAATTGGGTGATTGAGCGCACGAAGAAAGCAAGGCCCCCCGAAGAAGTGGCTGAGAGGGCCGTTATGGTGGCTCGTGACAGACAGATCACTACTATAAGCGGAAAGAAAATCAGCGCCGAAGCCGACACAATCTGCTGTCACGGCGATTCGCCCAATGCCGTGGAAGTAGTGAGCAGGGTCAAATCGGAATTGACGCGCCTGGGAATTCCTCTCAAGAACTTGAGCGGCCCGGGAGCATAACCGGAACAGGAGGATCGGATAATGGAAGTCATTGTAAAAGCTCATATGCCAGGCCTGGTGGCGCGCGTTGTTGTAAACGAAGGGGACAAAGTCGCCAAAGGGCAGGAAGTGGCGGTAATTAACTGCATGAAAACGGAACTCTCCGTTACGTCGTCCGACGAGGGGATTGTTAAGAACATTCTCGTCAAGGAATGGGACGAGATGGAGATCAACAGCCCCATGATCGTTATTGAATCATAGATCCATGCTCTCGGGAGCAAGAAGAGAGGGTTTTTGGGGACTGGGATGACCTTGCGCCGGTGGCCTTCGGCGTGTGCCGGGACCCGCGCGCATGTTCAAAACCGGAAGGGGAAATCAAGTGCCTGCGATTAAGAGAGTGCTGATAGCGAACCGTGGCGAGATTGTGGTCAGGGTAATGAAAACATGCCGGAAGATGGGCATCGAGACGGTAGCCGTGTACTCCGAGCCTGACAGAAACCTGTCTTATCTCAAGAGCGCCGACGAAGCCTACTGCATAGGTCCGGCCAATCCAATCAAGAGCTATCTCTGTATAGAAGCCATCATGGAAGCAATGAAAAAGTCCGGGGCCGACGCGGTGCATCCGGGCTACGGGTTTCTTTCAGAGAATTCGCTGTTTGCCCAGGCGGTAGATTCGGCGGGCTCTACGTGGGTGGGCCCGCCGCCTTCCATACTGACTGCGATCGATTCCAAGTGCTACTGCAGGAAGATTGCGACCGGTGAAGGGGTTCCCGTGGTGCCCGGAACCGTAGATATCATCAGCGGGGTTGAGGATATACTTGCATTTGCCTCGGAGCATGGATACCCGATCGTCCTGAAGCTCGACAAAGGGGGTGGCGGGAAAGGCATCGAGCAGGTAAAGGAGGAGGGACAGGCAAAGGAAGCTTTCGAGAGGCTGTCGCGGATCGGTCGGATGGCATTCGGCCATCCCGAGAGCTACATCGAGAAACTGATCGCCGCGCCCAGGCATATAGAGGTCCAGTTTCTGGCGGACCGCGCCGGCAATTGCGTCTGCCTGGGAGAAAGGGAGTGTTCGATCCAGAGGCGGTACCAGAAAATCATAGAAGAATCGCCCTCGCCCGTGGTTTCGAAGACGGACCGGGAGAAGCTTTTCAACTATACCGCACACCTTGTGAAGGCCATGGGCTACGAGGGGGCGGGGACGATGGAGTTCCTGCGCTCCGAGGACGGCAGTTATTACTTCATGGAAATAAACGCCAGACTGCAGGTCGAACATCCGGTATCTGAGTTCCTGACCGGGATCGATATTGTGGAAGAGCAGTTCAAAATCGCATCGGGTGAAAAACTCGACATCAGACAGGAAGATATTTCGCTCAACGGGTATTCCATCGAAGCAAGGGTTTATGCCGAAGATCCCGTTTCATTCTGCCCGTCGCCCGGAACGATCTCCAGGCTTCAACTCCCCGAGGTCAATGGCAAACATTTGAGGATAGATCACGCTATTGACGAAGGCGGCGCGGTCCCGCCGTACTATGACCCGCTCCTGGCGAAGGTGATTTCATGGGGCGAATCGCGCGCGGAGGCCATCGAGTACTTGAGAAATGCGCTGGCGCAATTTCAGATCGAAGGGGTAAAGACAACGATCCCGGTGAATATTTTGATTCTCGACAGCTTGGAATACAAGGCAGGCGAGCTGCACACCGGTTTTCTGGAACGCCTGTACGCCGGAGCCACCTCGGGGGAGGGGTCCATCAAGCCCCTGTGGCCCAATATGTGATGACTGGAGTTGACCAACAGACAACAAGGGGATCTTGAAATGGGAGACACGTCAGGGAACACCAAGATTGCCGATGCCGGGCCGGCCGGATGGATAGCTTATTCCATAGCGACATGGATGGCCTGGGCATTCTTATGCGGGTTCGTCGGAAGCAAAGCACTGCTCTTCATGGCATGTGTTTCTTTTGCCTGTACGATCCCGTACTTGGGCGCCGCCATAACGCAACTCAAGCTTGGAAACGCGGCCGGCGGAGTTACGTGGCTTTACTTCGGGGCATTTTTCGCGTTTGCTTCCGCCCTCAATTATGCGGCTACCTACTTTGCCGCAATGTACCATTGGGAGGTGGACGCCAGCATCCTCGGCTACGAATGGGCGGTCCTGGGTATTGTCCTCATCCTTACGACTCCGATTTTTGCCAAATACGCGCCCGCTGCCGCAACTATTTCGGTCGTGGGTGCCGACGTGGGGATTGCGGCCCTGTCTTTGATCTATTTCGGGTACAACGGCTCGTTCATGTTGCAGTTGAGCGGGTGGGGCTTCTTTATTGCCGGCCTGTTCGGAATCGTTATGACGGCCGGAGGGATCCTTGAGAGCGCGGGTATGGCGTTTCCCATGGGCAAACCGTTGCTCAAGACCGCACCCTAGGTTTACCTGTCTTCATCTTAACAGTGCTTACCAATCGGGCGCCTCCTCCGGGGGCGCCCTTTCTTCGCTATCTCGAACCCCCCTGGTCGATCAGAAGAAATATTTCCACATCGGGCGCAGAGAATCGGCAAAGCCGGACAAGCGGTGACCCCGCCTGCGGTGAGCGGTATCGCAGCAAGCTGGAACAAAAGAAAAGGAGGCGCCATTTTCATATGGCATCGGCACCGGAATCTGGTAGGATTACACGGTATTGATAGAGTCCATAGTTGTCGAAAGCCGGGTAGAAAAAAGGGGTTGAGTCTGGTGAAAGATGGGAATGAAGATAAGAAGGTCATTCTTGTCGCCGATGACGATGCGGACGACTGCCTGCTCATAGGCGACGTTTTGAAGGACATCGGCCTGAAGTGCGAAGTGCGCTTTGTGAGCGATGGAATCGAGTTGATGGAATGCCTGGAGAATTGCGAGCGGCAGGAAGCGCAAATTCGGAGTCCCTTGCCGGATCTGATCGTGCTCGACCTCAACATGCCGCGAAAAGGAGGGCGGGAGGTCCTAAAGGAGATTAGCGTTCACCCGAGGTTCAAAACGGTGCCGATAGTTGTCCTCACGACATCGGAGGAACCACGGGACATTGCCCTTTGCAGCTCTCTCGGGGCCAAACTGTTCATAACCAAGCCGAGCTTGTATAACGAATGGCTGGAAAGATTCGAAAGCCTGAAAGAATTCATTTCCTGACCGGAAATACGCCTCGAAAAATATTGACCTGAATCCTCGCCGCCACGCGAGACTGTGTCATAACAACAGAAACAGTCATGAACATCCGTTTCATTATCAGTCTCTTGAAGTCCCTTTCATTTCGCGGGCATCGCTAATCAAAACCCTGTCCAGGATCGAAAAGATGTCCGAGGCGGAAAAAAGGTCCACTCCTTGTCGAACGTCCGAATCCAGGCTGTCTATATCGATTTGGTTTCCGCCGGGAAATATGATTTCTTTGACGCCGGCTCTTTGAGCAGCCAGCACTTTTTCGCGGATGCCGCCGACGGGAAGCACCATGCCGCTCAGAGTGAATTCGCCGGAGGCGGCGACATTCCGGCGGGCCGGTTTGCCGGTTAGAAGCGAGACGAGCGCAAGCGCTATTGTGACGCCGGCGGAGGGGCCATCTTTTGGAACATCCCCGGAGGGAATATGGATGTGGATGTCATGTCCTTCGAAAAAGTCAGGATCCAGGGAAAATTCCCGGGCGTGGCTGCGCACATAACTCAGGGCCGTCTGGGCCGACTCGCGGATTATTTCTCCCAGGGAGCCGGTCAGAATCAACTGTTGATTGCCCTTCATCATGGTGGCCTCGACGGAGATGATCTCCCCTCCGGCTTCGGTCCACACCAGTCCGGTAACGACTCCCAGCCGGCTTCCGCTCCCTGCTGTTTCATGCGCGAATTTCCGCGGCCCCAGCAGGTTTACGGCAAGGTCCTCATCCACCGTCACGGGCGAGCGGTCGGTTTCGTTTTTTAGGCAAAGCTTGGCAAGCTTTCGGCAAACGGCCGCAATTTCGCGCTCCAGGTTCCGCAGTCCGGCCTCAAGCGTGTAATCCCTGATGATTCTTACGAGCGCGGGGTCGAGAAAATCGACATTTCTGTTTTTGAGACCGTGCTCCCTCAACTGGCGGGGAATAAGATATTCTTTTGCGATAACCAGCTTTTCTCTTTCCGTGTAACCCTGGAAAGGGATTACTTCGAGGCGGTCGAGCAGCGGGGCGGGAAGCCTTTCGACCACGTTTGCCGTGGCGATGAACATCACTCTCGAGAGATCGAACGGAATGTCCATGTAGTAATCGACGAACCGGCTGTTCTGCTCGGGATCGAGGATCTCCAGCAGCACCGAAGCGGGATCGCCTCTGAAGTCCTGGCCGATCTTGTCGATTTCATCCAGCATGAAAACCGGGTTCGAGGCCCCGAGGCGTCGAATCTCGGTCATAATTCTGCCCGGCATGGAACCGACATAGGTCCTTCGGTGTCCTTTGAGTTCGGCTTCATCACGCAATCCGGCAAGAGAGATCCGGACGAATTTCCTTCCAAGCGCCTTGGCAATGGACTTGCCTATTGAAGTCTTTCCGGTGCCGGGTGGTCCCGAAAAGCAGAGGATAGGGCTTCGCGATGCCTGAAGGTAACGCTTCTTTTCCCTGATCTGCAGTACTGTGGAGCGAAGTTCATTCAGATCGATCGGTTTGGGAAGGTAATGGGCGGCCCCTTTCTTCAGGGCGTCAACCGCCGAAGTGACGGTGGCGTAGCCTGTTATCATCACGATTTCGGTGTTCGGGGCGATCTGTTTGGCGGATTCCAGGAGCTGAATGCCGTCCATCTTTTCCATTTTGAAATCGGTAAGGATGAGCTCGAATTCTTTTTGGGCAAGTTTGTCCAGGGCGTCCCGGCCGTTTACGGCGGTGCTTACCTGGTAGCCTTCCCTGCGCAGCACATACTCCAGGTTTGTCCTCGCAATCTCTTCATCATCGACCACCAGGATATTGAACTCATCCAGGCTGCACAGGGTCTTTACAGCCAGGTATTCGAGGATTCTTTCCTTTACGTGTCCAAGTCCGTGGTGCCGAAGCTCGAGGACCTTTTCGGCCAGCGCGATATCCAGGTTGTCTTCGGTGAAGTCCTTCCATGGAAGAGACAGAATGAACTCCAGATAGCTCACCCCGATCATGTACTCCGGAATAACCGGGTCCATTCTATCGAGCCGGTCCAACTCCCTGGAAGCCACCGCGGAAACCGGTTCCGGAATTCTCGGGGCTTCGGCTGCCCTGCGAAGATCGGCTAACTCGCCCCATGGTTGCTCAGGGGATTTATCTTCGAGCTTTTCAACCTTTTTAAAAAAACTCATCTTCACGCCTTTCGATCGCTGTTGCGATCGGCAACACAGCCGGGCCGTGTGTTGCAAAATCGAAACCGGTCATTTCCCGCGCCAGGCTTAGACCCTGCAAAAACAGTTGTTGCATTTTGAAACGCAAATGCCAGATCCCCTCATTGCGCCCGTTTCCGCTATCAACCGGTATTCTCAGGTATTTCAATAACTTTTAACCAACTGGCACGACTCTTGACTGTAGTGTCTTGAAAAATTCATGCTCAGGTGAATCAGCGATGCCAAAATTTAATGAAACAAACAATGAAAAGGGACTGCGCAACAGCCGCAAGATTCTTGTCCTGGGGAACGGAGGGGAATTTTCGGATGATATCATCAACTATTCCGTGCACCTCGCCGAGCGGCTCGCATACGACCTGGTAGCCCTCGGCGTCGACGTGCAATGCGAGGGCGCGGCATTCGAGAAAAGGTCGGGGGCATCGGCCTCGAAACTGTGCGCCAGTGCCTCACGCCATGGGATCCATTGCAGCCGGCTGGCCAGAAGCGGTGATACCGAGCTGGCGCTTGAGGAGACGATCCACGAGATAAAACGGGTCGAGATCGTTGTAACCGAATCCGGTACAAATAACGAAAGTACTCTGAACATATCGGTTCCTGTTGTCAATATCCTGTCAGGTTCAAAAAGAAAGGGAGGTGGTTCAATGACGGCTCTAAGCAAATCATCGAAGGCTATCGTGATCGGAAAAACAGTTGGGTACGGCGCAGTGAGCGCCGCCTTATGCGCGGCTGTTTTTACAAACTCGGACGCCGTCACGCAGATCTTTTCAAGAGGAGGCTGGTACGCGGCGCTTCCCATTGCCTCGGTGCTGATATTCTCATTCGTGCACGGGGCGTTTGCCAATAATCTCTGGAGCGCCCTGGGCATCGAAGCCTTGAAAAGAGACCAGGTGAGGCAGACGGAGCACAAAGTTATCGAAAAGAGAAAACAGCAGAGAAGAAGACCGCGCGCCTATGCTCCTGTCAACCCGTTTTACAGGATAGGCCAATAAGCATTTGTCGGGGCCGAATCCGGGCGCCGACTGCACAGCACCCATCCCTTATAAGGACTCCAAATGCTGGACATAGCAAATGAAGCTTCAAAATTTATCGATCTGAATTTTATCTCGGTTATTTTCCTATTTCTGGTCGGTTTCATCGGCGGTCTTGTGAGCGGTTTCATAGGATCGGGCGGCGCGTTCGTTCTGACGCCGGGTATGATGAGCCTGGGTGTGCCGGGGACCATCGCCGTCGCCAGCAACATGTGCCACAAGTTTCCCAAAGCCCTCGTCGGGGCATACAAACGTTTTAAATACGGCCAGGTGGATTTGAAGCTGGGCCTCGTTTTGGCGGCTACTGCCTGTGCCGGTGTGCAGGTCGGCATACAGATCCAGCGGTCTATCTTGGAAAAATGGGGGCAGGCCGGGTCCGACCTCTACGTGAGTGTTTCTTTCGTGGCTGTGCTGATAATCGTCGGCGCCTATGTTTTCCTTGACGCCATGAGGACTTCGAAATCCGGCGGGAAGGAAAATATTTCGCTTCTTGCCCGGAAGCTCCAGGGCATAAACCTTCCGCCAATGATCACCTTCAAAACGGCGAATGTGCGTATTTCTTTCTGGTTCACGCTTCCGGTGGGCTTCGCAACCGGCATGCTGGCAGCCACGATTGCCGTCGGCGGGTTTATTGGGGTCCCGGGCATGATTTATGTTCTCGGTGTTTCGGGACTCATAGCATCGGCCTCGGAACTCGTAATCGCGTTCGTAATGGGGCTGGGAGGATCGATAAATTGGGCAATGCACGGCATGGTGGACATTCGGCTCGTGTTGATAATACTCGCGGGTTCGCTTGCGGGAGTGCAGTTGGGCGCGATTGGGACCACCTACGTCAAGGACCATATGATAAAATTCGTAATGTCGATAATCATGCTGATCGTCGCCCTGAGCAGGGGGTTTGCAATCCCGGGGTATCTTGCCAAACTCGGAGTTATAGCAATCGGTCAAGATACGGCGGCGGCGCTGGGAGCGATCAGTTTGCTGACAATGTGCTTTGCGCTGCTCATGGGGGCCGCGATAATCCTGGTCAGCATGTGGAAGGCGAAAAAATCGGCATTTATTCCGAAACCCGCTGTTGAGGCCGGATGAGTCATGTTATTCCGAACCTGTTGACGCCACGATGTTTTTTCAAGCCCGCTCTCCCCTTTTCTGTGGAGCCCAGAGAAGGGGAGAGCCTTTTGGGGACCATTTCCTGTTCCGCAAGGCCGTTCGGGTCTGAGAATGGTTTTATGAACACGAAGGACACGAAGAATGCACGAAGAGCACGAATAAGGCCAATCTTATTGGTCAGGTAGGTATAGAATCCGGCACAAGAAACAAGTAAGCGAGGGACAGTGGTACGAAGATGATAATTCGGAATTTTTGCAGAGTATGGGGGGCATTGTTAACCACGAACATGACGAAGAAATAGTCATTAATTCTAAATTTCTTAGCTTTCAGATTTCCATCCCCATGATCTTTGTACTATCCGTCATTATTGTTGTTCTTCTTGCACGATTTTCTTGCCGGGGGGTACGCAAACTTTCGACATCGAGGACCCGAGACACACTGGAATTCATTCTCTCACCGTCTATAATTTTTTCTTCGTGTGTTTCGTGCCATCTTCGTGTCCTTCGTGACAAGAACGGGCGCGGTGAACAGGCAAGTGCATCGGGATACTGATTGGACGAAGTTCGTGGTTTGGTTGCGGCTTTGCTGCGCCGGGCTTTTGGTGATGAGCATGCATTTTTTCCATCATTTTTCGGTGGTGTGGGTGCATTGCGCGGGCCGATGCCCCCTCGGGCTTCTCGCCGCGCGTGAATTTGAATATACTAATTTTTATTGTCGCTTGAAACGCACCGGCAGTCATCGGGACCGTCCCGCGATGCCGGCGGGACGGTGAATTACACTTTCCGGAAATACATATCGGAGCGGCCATTGCCAATGAGATTTCCGATAACTTTGAACATTCGCCAGAAAGTAATGATCGGCTTTTCTTTGCTGGTGATCATAATCGGTTCGTTCGGCACGGTTTCATATCGATATCTGCGGGAGTTCGAGCAAAAACAGCGTTTCGTGGAGGCGGCCGATGACCTGAGAAATTTTATTCTCGAGGCGCGACGCTACGAAAAGAATTTCCTGCTCTACGGTTCCAGTGAAGACCTCGGAGAAAACCGCAGGTTCACGTTGCTCGGCATGGACCTGGCCGAAAAGACCATTCCGGAGATCAAAGACTTGCAGGGTGTTTTGCTGCTCAATAGGATCAAGGGGGAGCTCGGCGGCTACCAGCAACTGATGGATCGCATGGCGCCCGGGGGGGGAGCCGTCCAGGGGCAGCCCCCGGTGGCGGAACAGATCCGGGAGCGAGGCAAGGCCCTGGTTGATTTGTCTCAGAGCCTGGATTTCTTCGAACGAGGCAGGATTCTTCAAATCGTCCAATCCCTCAAAACGCAGTTGCTGATTTCCCTATTTATAATGATAGTTGCCGGCGGCCTGCTTCTGCCGGTCATATTCAAGAAAATAATTCGTCCTCTGCGGCAGATTGAAAGCACGACACATTGTATTGCACAGGGGGATTTCAGGCCGATTGCAGTTCCTGATACACGCGATGAGACACAGCGGGTGGTCGAGGGGTTCAACCGGATGATCCGAGAACTCGAAAAGCGCCAGGATCAGTTGGTCCAGGCCAAAAAACTCAGCTCGCTCGGGACATTTACTTCCGGTATAGCTCACCAGTTGAACAACCCGCTAAATAATATTTCAACGTCCTGCCAAATTCTCATAGAAGAACTGGACAAGGCCGACCCAGAGTTTTCGCATCGGATGCTCGGCAATATCGAGCATGAAGTGCGCCGCGCCAGGGACATCGTGCGAGCGCTTCTTGAATTTGCAAGGGCAAAGGAGTTCTGCCTGGTCCCCACGCCGCTTTCACAGGTAGTGGAAAGGTCGGTCCAACTCATCTCCAGCCAAGTCCCTCCGGGGATCGAGATTTCGTTGGATATTCCCGGTGAGCTTTCACTCAACCTGGATGCCCAGCGGATGCAGCAGGTATTTTTGAATCTGCTTGAAAACGCCATTCATGCAATTGAACCTCCAGGGCAAATCCGGATCGGGGCAGGAGTCGATCCGGACCTGGAGCAGGTGGTCATCACGGTTGAAGATACGGGGAAGGGCATCCCGGAATCGGACCTGGGAAGGATTTTCGACCCGTTTTTTACGACCAAGGAAATCGGCATCGGGACAGGTCTTGGCTTGTCGATAGTCTTCGGGATTGTCCAAAAGCATGCGGGATCGATCTCGGTGGACAGCGGGGAAAAGGAAGGCGCCAGATTTACGATACGTTTTCCGATGGAAGCGGTGTGTCAAAAAGAAGAGGCCCTATGAGAGGAACCCGCATCCTGATAGCCGATGACGAACGCATAGCCAGGGAGAACCTGGAGCACGTGCTGCGCGGGGAGGGCTACGAGACGGTAAGCGTTCATAACGGCCTCGCGGCTATTAGCGAACTGGAGAAAGAAGAATTCGACCTGGTGCTGACGGACGTCCGAATGCAGCCGGTAGACGGCATCCAGGTGCTCGACCGGGCCAAGGACCTCTATCCCAATATCGAGGTAATCGTCATCACCGGATACGCCTCGGTCTCTTCGGCCGTCGAGGCCATGAGCAAGGGGGCCTATTACTATATAACAAAACCTTACCAGATAGATGAGGTCAGGGCACTGGTCAAACGGGCAGCGGAAAAGCGGGGGCTGCTCAGGGAACTGAGCGAACTGAGGCGACAGGTCCGGGACCAGAGCAAAACTTCGCTTCTGATCGGAAACAGTCCGGAAATGGACGCCCTGCGAAAGATGATCGGGCAGGTCGCGGCCTCCGATTCCAGCGTGCTTATTCTGGGAGAAACCGGGACGGGCAAGGAGCTTGTGGCGAGAACCATACACGCCATGAGCCTCCGGAGCGCAAAGCGTTTCCTTGCGATAAACTGCGGCGCGTTCAGCGAGGAGCTCCTTGCGAACGAGCTTTTCGGACATGAGCGCGATGCTTTTACGGGCGCCAGGGGCTTCAAGCGGGGACTGCTTGAAGCCGTCCGGGGGGGTACGATTTTCCTGGATGAAATCGGGGACATGCCCCTTTCGATGCAGGTAAAGCTATTGCGGGTGCTCCAGGAACGGGTGATGATGAGGGTGGGGGGCATAGAAGAGATCCCCGTCGACATCCGGGTTGTTGCCGCCACGAACAAGGACCTCAAGCAGGAGGTCGAATGCGGGACTTTCCGCCAGGATTTTTATTACCGGCTGAACGTGATAACGCTTCATGTGCCCCGCCTGGCCGAACGCAGGGATGACATCTTGATGCTGGCGCTTCATTTTCTCCACAAGATTGCCAAATCACAGGGAAAGAAGGTGGGGAGCATTTCGGACGAAGCCGTCAGGATCCTTGTGTCCTATGAATATCCGGGAAACGTTCGGGAGCTTGAAAACATAATCGAAAGAGCAGTGACCCTGACAAACGGGGACCGCATAGAGCCCCGGCATCTGCCCATCGATTTGCAGCAACTCGTGTTCCGGATACGGCGGCCGCAGGAAAGGTTCCCGACATTGGATGAAAACGAACGTGAGTACATTCTGTGGGTACTCAAACAGGTAAATGACAACAAGACCAGGGCCGCCGAAATTCTGGGCATAGACAGGGTATCGCTTTGGCGGAAAATGAAAAGATACGGTCTCCAATAACAGAGTCGCGGACGGCAAACGGCTCGATAAGGAAAAGAGTAGATGGCGATTATTACGATTTCACGAGGTTCATACAGCAAGGGTAAGGAAGTTGCGGAAAAAACGGCCCGGAAGCTTGGCTACCGGTGCTTCGCTCGCGAGGTGCTCCTGGAGGCGTCGGAGGAGTTCAGCATACCGGAAATCAAGTTGGTGCGCGCTATACATGATGCTCCTTCAATCTTTGAAAAGTTTTCCTATGGCAAGGAAAAGTTCATAGCCTACTTTCAGGCCGCTCTTCTGAGGCGTCTGCAGTGCGACAACGTCGTGTACCATGGGCTGGCGGGGCATTTTTTTCTCAAGGGGATCTGCCACGTTCTCAAGGTCAGAATTATTTCCGAGATTGAGGATCGGATCCAACTCGAAATGGAACGGGAGGGCATTCCCTACGATGAGGCCGTTGCGGTGCTGAAAAAGGACGATGCCGAAAGACGCAAATGGAGTGAGAGTTTATACGGGATCGATACGTCAGACCCAATTCTATACGACCTTGTCATCCACGTTCGCAAAATCTCCACGGACGACGCAGTGGACTTGATTTGTCACGCGGCGGAACTGGAGACTTTCAAGACGACCCCTGAGTCACAAAAGGCGATGGATGACCTGGTGCTGGCATCCGAGGTCAGAACGACGCTAATTGAGATCAAGCCGGACATCGAAGTGTTCGTGCGTGACGGCCGGGTGGCCCTTGGGGCCAGTGCCTTTATCATGAGGGACCCCGAGCTTGTTGTGGAGTTGGAAAGAATTGTGCGCGGCATTCCCGGCGTCAGGGACGTCACTGTCAAATCATCCCATCTCGTTGACTGGAGTGACTGAAAGCAGGGAGCGGGGAACGAATAGCGAAGAGAAGATAAGAGAAACTCTATTTGCGAAAGGAAAATTACTAAGGCCTGCTTTCCAGCAATAATCCCGGTTTGTGTCGACTTCGCGTGCCTCACGCCCTCTTGCTCCCTGCTTCCCGCTTCTTGCTTCTCGGATGTGAAAAATTTATTTAGCGGCCGGCGCGTGTAAGTTTTGAAATCTTATGGTGACAGATATGAACTTTCCCGTAGTGGAATTCGAAAGGCCGCTATTCTGTGGAAGGGTTCCGCCATGGTCCGCCGGCAGCCGATAAAGGCCGCTTTTTGGTCAAGAATTCCGACAGTATGGATAAATCTTGTCACGAATGATTTTTTATACTATATGCATCCTGCCGGCCGCCAAGTTGTGACAAAAAGTACTTGACTTTTAGGCCATTCTGTCATTTTCTGACGAGGCACGCGCGAACCAAGGTATTTTTATCAACCTACCCCACAACAGCTACTCAGGAGTTGAAGGAAGATGATGGCGGATCAAACTATTGCTCGAGTGGAACCTGTTCGTACTGAGGCGTATTTGGATTTTTTCCAAATGCTTACCGGAGTCGGGCTTGTGGCGTTTATGTGGTGCCATATGATTCTGGTAGCCAGTGTTAACTTTTACCTTGTAGGGCTCGGGGGTAGGGTGATGGACTGGATCGCCCATTTCTTTGAGGCCACCTACATGGCTCAACTTGGCGGTCCGATGATCGCTCTGACAATGCTGGCTCACTTTGTGCTGGCAGCCCGCAAGCTTCCCTTCCGCGCCCGTGAACAGAAAGCGATGTGGACGCACACCGTCCGATTTAACCACCTCGATACCTGGTTGTGGATTATCCAGGCGGTGACCGCTTTCATAATTCTAATCATGGGATGTATCCACATGTGGACGGTGCTCACGAATCTGCCGATCACGGCAGCCCGGAGCGCGGCCAGAATTCAGGGCGGATGGTGGCTGGCCTTCTACATTGTCCTGCTTCCGATGATCGAGCTTCATGTCGGGATTGGAATCTACCGAATCGGTGTAAAGTGGGGATTTATAAAGAGGTCTAACCGCAAAATGCTGCATGGCTTCGAGAATAAGCTCACCTTAGTAATGATTTGCATAGGGCTTCTCACTCTGTTCACATTCTTTTTCATAGTCAAAGCAATGTAAGGAGTAAAAATTGGATACCTTCTACACTGATCTCTTATGCGTCGGAGCGGGCCTTGCAGGCGAGCGTGTAGCGGTGGCGGCGGCCGAAGCCGGGTTTGGGGCTATCTGTCTCAGCATTGTCCCCCCGCGGCGATCACACTCTTCCGCCGCGCAGGGTGGTATGCAGGCCTCTCTTGGGAATTGCTGCATGGGCGAGGGTGACTGCCCGGACGTCCATTTTGCCGATACTGTTAAAGGGTCCGACTGGGGATGCGATCAGGAATGCGCGCGCCTGTTCGCCGATACCGCGCCGATAGCCGTTCGCGAAATGGCATATTGGGGCATTCCATGGAACCGCGTTGTCCCCGGAAAAGGCATCTACTATAAGGCCGGCAAGCAATACGACAAGGTTGAAAAGCCTGAGATGGAGGGCCTGATCACAGCCCGCGATTTCGGCGGAACGGCGAAATGGCGCACCTGTTATACGTCGGACGGAACCGGCCATACCGTTCTTTTCACCATGGACAACCAGGTCGTGCGCCTGGGCGTGCCGGTTCATGACAGAGTTGCAGTGCTCTCCCTGATCCATGACGGAACGACCTGCATGGGCGTAGTGGCCCGCTGCCTGAAGACGGGCAAGCTGAGGGCCTACCTGGCCAAGGCCACGCTGATCGCAACCGGCGGCTACGGCAAACTTTATCGCGAAAGCACCAACGCGGTCATCTGCTGGGGTGACGGCGCGGTAGCAGCGCTTGATACCGGTGTTGTCCCCATCGGGAACCCCGAAGCCGTACAGTTCCACCCGACTGGAATCGTGCCCACCAACATTCTGGTAACCGAGGGTTGCCGTGGTGACGGTGGAACACTTAAAGACGTAAATGAAGAAAGATTCATGAATGTTTACGAGCCCGGCAAGCAGGAACTGGCCTCGCGCGACGTCGTTTCCCGCTGGATGTTCCATCATATGCGGATCGGGAAAGGCGTGCCGAGCCCATACGGACCGCACTTGTGGCTCGATATCCGCCATCTGGGCGCGCATCACATCAAGACCAAGCTCCGAGAAGTCGAAGAAATCTGCAACGAGTTCCTGGATCGCGACCCGATTACGCAGTTGATCCCGGTTCGTCCGTGCCAGCATTACAGCATGGGCGGTGTCCGCACTAACAAAGACGGCGCCGCTTACGGCCTCAAGGGTCTTTTCGCGGCGGGCGAGGCAGCGTGCTGGGATATGCACGGGTTCAACAGGCTCGGTGGGAACTCACTGGCTGAGACCATCGTGGCCGGAAGAATCGTAGGTGGAAAGGTTGTCGAATTCCTCCAGGGCTACACGGTCGATTTCAAAACCGCGGTTGTCCAGGATGCGGTAGATAAACAGCAGGCCAGAATAGACACCCTGGTTCGCGGCGGCGGAAAAGAAAATTGTTACGATCTGCGCGCGGCAATGGGCGATGCGCTTATGGATGGGGTAGGCATCTTCCGCAAGGGCGCAGACCTTCAGACTGCCGTCGATAGACTGCAGGTACTCTATGAGCGGTCGAAAAATATCGGTATTCGCTCTCCAAGCGTGCATGGTCCCAATCCTGAGTTGGGAGTGGCGCTGCAGGTGCCCGGAATGATCCGGCTGTCGATGATGATCGCCTACGCGGCCCTGATGCGTACTGAGAGCCGTGGAGCGCACGCACGCGAAGATTATCCGGAACGCAATGACAGAGACTGGTTGAAGCGGACCCTGGCATACTGGAAGTCTGAAAAAGACACGCTGCCGACCCTCGAATACGAAAAGCCTTCGAAAGTGTGGATGCTTCCGCCGGGTGAAAGAGGGTACGGTGCGACCAAGATTATATGCACGGAAGACCCCGAGATTTGTACTCCAAAGCCGGCAACCAACTAGGACAAGCGAGAGGTGTTTTGATGGGAAGGACTCTTAAATTCAACGTCTTCAGATATAACCCGGAGGACCCGGCTTCGGTTCCGCACATGGATGCGTATTATCTCGAGGAAACCGAGGCTATGACTCTTTTCATTGCTCTTAACCGCATCAGGGAAGAACAGGACCAGACCCTAATGTTCGATTTCATGTGCAGGGCGGGTATCTGCGGCTCTTGCGCCATGATGATCAATGGGAAGCCCGACCTTGCATGCCATACCAAGACCAAGAAGCTGCCCGCGGAGATCACCCTGATGCCGATGCCCGTATTCAAGCTGATCGGGGACCTGTCGGTGGATACTGGGACCTGGTTCCGCGGGATGAACGAAAAGGTGCAGTCCTGGGTCCATACCGATAAGGTATTCCAGACGGACGAGCAGGAAGAGAGAATGGACAACGTGCTCGCCGACGAGATTTACGAACTCGAGCGCTGCATCGAATGCGGCTGCTGTGTTGCGGCCTGCGGAAAGGCGAACATGCTGCCCGACGGCTTCATGGGCGCCACCGCATTCAACCGGCTTGCCAGGTTCATAATGGACCCGCGCGACCAGAGAAGCAACGATGAGTATTTCGAGGTAGTTGGAAACGAAGACGGAATTTTCGGCTGCCTTGGTCTGCTCGGTTGCGAGGACATGTGTCCCAAGAAGATCCCGCTACAGGATCAACTCGGTATGCTCCGCCGCAAGATGGGCTTCTCGCAGGTGAAGCATCTTTTCCAGAAGAAGTAGAAGGGCCGAATACAAATGTTTGGGGTTTTTACCGGCCCCAAAGATCATAAAGGTACAAAGTGCGCGGGATGGCATCAGCCATCCCGCCGCATTTGTACCTCAAAAACCACATCTTCCAAGAGTATTCAATAAGTGCGATGCCAAGCCTCTGCGCGCGTATTACAAAAATGCGACACGAAAGTTCTGCCGGTAAGGTCTATTGACTTGGCGGAAAATATCAGTAAGATACAAAAAGGGCTTTTTCATAACTGCCGCTGGAATTTTTGACGGGCTGCTTTTTCGTATCATTGCATACCGGCAGTAGCCCGCCGCTCTTTTTCCCGGTCCGTGTAGCCTCTCGGAATTCAATGAGTCAGCCGCGCACTCTCATTGATATGGGGGTTCAGAGTTATGACTCGTGCAATCCAGCTCGTTGATCTGGTCAGCAGGGATAAACTCCAGAGAATCCTGAAAGTCTTTACGGAGGTAGCCGGGGTTGGTTCGATCATTACCTACCCGGACGGCCTTCCTATCACCGAGCCCCAACACTTCACGACACTTTGCCTCCATTACTGCCGTCTGACCGAACGGGGCAAAAGGAAATGCTTTGAAAGCGACCGGTACGGGGGGGGGGAATCGGCTCGCCTCCAGGCGCCTTTTACATATCGATGCCTCAACGGCGGTCTGACCGACTGCGCGGCCCCGGTGATAATCGATGGACGCCATCTGGCAACGGTTCTTTGCGGCCAGGTGCTCGAAAGTCCGTTGAGCGAGGATGAGGCCGTTCGGCGAGCCGAGGAGATCGGCGTCGAAGACATCGACGGTTATCTGAAAGAGCTGGCAAGAGTTCCTCTGATGAGCCGGGAAAGGCTTTTGAGCGTGATCAACCTTATGTCCGAGATCACCTTCACGATCAGCGATCTCGCACTCCAGAGCCATATAGCGCAAGTGAACTCACAACGCTACCTGTGCAGAGTCATAAACAGTGTTTCGGATTGCATCATCTCGACGAAAGCCGACAATACGGTTGGAATGATCAATAAGGCGGGCGCGGCCATGTTCGGATATCGGAGGAGCCAGGTAATCGGGCAGTCAATCCGGATGCTTCTGGCCGATGAGCAGTCCAGATCGAAGTACGTGGAAAATGCGGCGCCGGGTTCGGGAGGCAATTGGCGGGCGGATTTGACCGCCGTCAGGGCCGATTCATCGATATTTCCGGTGCAGGTATCTTTTTCGGCTTTCCATGACGAGCATGAAGACAGGACAGGGTATGTAGGGGTGATCCGGGACATTTCGGAAGAAAAAAAGCTCGAACGGATGAAAGAAGATTTGCTCAGCATGATCACCCATGATTTGAGAAATCCAGTTCTGTCCCTGGAAAGGGCGCTGAGGATCGTTGTAAGCGGGACGCTGGGAGCACTCAATTCGGACCAGAAAAATGTGATGGATCTTGCACTGTTAACCAGCCACCAGTTGTACGGCATGGTGAGCGATATTCTGGATATTTACCGCAATGAGAATGGAAACCTGGTTTTAAGGTATGCGAAGATGGCTATCCAGCCGGTCGTTGAAGAAAGTATCAAGCAGATGGAGTTGCTTACAAAGGACAAACGCATCACTCTCGAGGTCGAAGCCCCTTCGACTCCGCTCGAAGTCAAAATAGATGAGGGGCGGATTCGCAGAACTTGCGTCAACCTGCTGGATAATGCCATCAAGTATAGCCCGGAGGGCGGGCATATCGTCATCCGCGTTCAAAGGCAGGTGAATTCCGCGGATTGTCGGGACCGCTCCGCGGATGCGCCGATGTCGGACGCTCTCAGAGATGCGGAGTGGCAGGACAGGGTCCTGGTGAGCGTTGAAGATGAAGGCGCCGGAATACCCGAGGCTTATCACCAGGCTATTTTCGACAAGTATTTTACGCTCAAGACCAGTGGAGTGACATCCAGGGAAGGGGTGGGGCTCGGCCTAGCCTTCTGCCGATTGGCCGTCGAGGCCCATGGCGGCCGGATATGGGTCGAGTCCCCCGTGATGGATGGCTCGATGGGGGTGAGGAGTGGGTGCCGGCTCTGGTTTACATTGCCCTTAAGCGGTGAAATTAGTTCCTAGTTTCCAGTTAAGCGAAAGGCCGGGAAATAATGATCCAACCATAAACCAGGAACTGATAACTAGGAATTGGGCAGGGGGTGTTTATGAACATATTTCTTGCCGACGACCACCCGCTATTTCGCATTGGTTTGAAGATCGCGCTGGATCAGGAAGATGGACTGAAGGTAATAGGAGAAGCGAGCGACGGTTTCAGCGCCGTCGAGAAAATCCAGAGCAATCCTCCCGACCTGTCCCTGATCGATGTGGACATGCCGGGAATATCCGGTATTCGGGCCATCAGGATTCTGCGCAAGGTGATGCCCGAGATGAAAATACTCGTGCTATCGACCTATGACGATGAAAAATATATACACGACGCCATGCTGGCAGGAGCCGACGGCTATGTGTTGAAGTGCGTCGAGGTGGCGGACTTGGTGCAAATCATCCGGTCGGTGTTCGAGGGGAGGCAGTTTGTATCCCCTTTTCTGGTGAACCTGGCCGTAGGGGCTGAGGCCGCCGAACATGCGGCGGAGCCTCCGGAGTTGGCCCTGACCCAGCGGGAAAAAGAGATACTTGAATCAATAATTGAAGGGCGCAGCAACAAGGAGATCTCGGATTCTCTTTGCATCAGCATCGAAACAGTAAAGAGCCACATTAAGAGCATCTACCAGAAGCTTCAGGTAAGAAACCGGGTCGAGGCAGCATTGATCGCCATGAAGAAGAAACTGCTTTCATAACCTGGACTTGTGTCCTATCCTGCAACGCCACGCTCATTATTGCAGGCCGCTTTTTTTTCGGACAACATCCCGCCGCTGATCTCCCATTTGAAGAATTCACCCCAAAAATCACCCTTTTGAGGGATAGATTTCCCCCGCTTGAGGGATTTACTGTTGAATCCGTCTCCTGTCTAATGGTCCTGTCTGGAAGTCTCCTGTGCGTAGCTATGGCGGACGCAGCGCAACGGTCGCCTTCCGTGAGGCGCATCATTTGAGCGGCGTCCACAACCGATACGGAAATTTTGCTCACTGTTGTGCTTAGGTCCGTCATGCGAGTAATCAGATGCCGGAAGGACCGTTTTTCACCCGCAATCGATCATTTTCTTCACCATTCGCAAACAGGCTCCGGCAACTCTCGCACAGCAAAGTGTCCATGACCGATGGGACATCGGTCATGGGGGTGATAAACCGGGGAGCCGTCGGCAACCCACCTGAGTTTATCTTTATTTTTACAGCCCGCTTACAGGGAGGAATCCTATGAGTCGGATTTTGATTTCACCAAGTCGTTATGTTCAGGGAGAAGGAGCTATTAACGAGATCGGTGTGAATGCGGCCAGGCTTGGCACGAAGGCCCTGTTCACGGGAGGCAAGAGGGCCTTGTCGGAGGTGGGCTCCGCAATCGAGGCAAGTCTCGGCGAAAAGGGGATCGGGCATCACCGGGAGCACTTCAACGGCGAATGTTCGACCAACGAGATCAACCGGCTTGTGGAGGTTGCAAAAAAGGCAGGATGCGATTTCGTTATCGCAGCCGGAGGCGGCAAGGTGATCGATACCGGCAAGGCAGTCGGCTACTACATGAAGGTTCCGGTCGTTGTCGTCCCGACGATAGCCGCGACGGACGCCCCTTGCTCGGCGCTGGCGGTGGTCTACACGGATAACGGCGTCTTCGAGCGTTACCTGGTCCTGCCGAAGAATCCGGATCTCGTTCTTGTGGATACCAGCGTTGTCGCCAAGGCGCCGGTTGAATTTCTGGTATCCGGCATGGGTGATGCCCTGGCCACTTTCTGGGAAGCCGATACCTGTTTCAAGAGCTGTAAAGTCAACGTGCTCACCGGTGGATGCCCTGTCTTGCGCTCGGCTCACACGCTTGCCCGGCTGTGCTACGACACGCTGCTCGAATTCGGCGTGCAGGCAAAACTGGCAGTTGAGAGGCACATGGTGACCCCGGCAGTGGAAGCCATCGTCGAGGCCAACACGCTGTTGAGCGGCCTGGGTTTCGAGAGCGGTGGTCTTGCGGGCGCCCACTCGGTTCACAATGGATTCACGGTTTTGGAAAGTTCCCATCATAAGCTGCATGGCCAGAAAGTGGCCTTCGGGACCATAGCCCAACTGGTTATGGAAGGCCGTCCGACCGATGAAATCGAAGAAGTGCTGGATTTCTGCCTGTCCGTGGGGTTGCCGGTGTGCCTGGAAGACCTGGGAATCCACAATCCTTCGAGCGAGGACATCCGCAAGGTGGCCGAAGCTACGACCGCTTCGGGCGAAACCATTCATGCCTCCTGTTTCGAGGTGACCGCGAACATGGTGGAGGCCGCCATCTGGACGGCCGACGCTTTGGGAACCGAGTACAAGAAAGGAGTTTGATCATGGCGTTGATGCCTATATCGATCAGTATCGGTGTGCTCTGCGGCTTGTGGTTTTTCGCCACGACCCAGGTCCCCTGGCTCGTGGCCTGGGTCGGCTACGCGGCATGGGCCAGCTTCTATTACGCGGGGGGTAATGCGGAGGGACTCTATAAGTCGTTTGCGGCAAATTTTGCGGGTATGGTTCAGGGTGCGCTTTTCTTCTGGCTGTGGAAGCAGTTCGGAGGAGGCAGCATGCTTCTGCTTTCGGTGTGGATAGGGGCGTTTTGCTTTGTGATGACAATTGAGGGGAACCTGGGGCTGCTTTCCGCGATTCCAGGTCAGTTTGTTGGAGCGGCGGTTTTCTTCGGCAATCTGGGGGCTCACCAGGGGGATATCGTTTCCACACTGGTGAATACCTGCATTTGTATGCTGATAGGCAATCTTGCCGGAATTCTCTCCGCGAAGCTTCCCGATTGGTTCAAGAAAAAAGAAGAGGTTGCCACGGGAAATGCTTGAGCCGGAGCACGGGGGGGCAGGGCGCCTGCTCCCCCATTATTTTGTGATGAGGACAAGGCAAGTGTGGCTGGAGGAGGTTTTCGGGGCGGTTTTTCGTCTGTTCTTAGTGATGCTAATCAATAGACTTCAGGAGGACCTGCGATGAATAAAGAAGCATTGGGAATGATCGAAACGAGAGGCCTGGTTGCCAATATAGAGGCGGCCGACGCCATGGTTAAGGCGGCCAACGTGGAGTTGGCGGGCCAGGTCAAGATCGGGGCGGGTTTGGTGACGGTCATGGTGAGAGGCGACGTGGGCGCGGTGAAGGCGGCCACAGATGCCGGCGCGGCGGCGGCCCAGAAGGTGGGCGAAGTCATTTCCGTGCACGTCATTCCGAGACCGCATCAGGATGTGGAGAAGATTTTGCCTCAGACTCCATCGAGCCTGTAGGCGCCCACTCCGGATCATGGTCATAACCGCTCTCAACTATGAGCAGGAGGAATACCCGATGCAAGACGAGCTTATTAACAAAGTACTGTCGGAAGTGATGAAACGGGTGGGTGCGGGGTCCTCCGCCAAAGATGCCCAGCCGGCGCAAAAGGCGAACAATCCGGTCCCCGGCTGGGGTCCGGGGCAGTTGACCGAATTTGTAGGCGCCGGCATGGGGGATACCCAGGGGATCGTCATAGCAAACCTGGACCCTATTATCCATCAGTTGATGGGATTCGATCCCAAGTTCCGCTCCATCGGTGTTATAGGCGGCCGCGTGGGGGCCGGTCCGCAGCTCATGGCGGCCGATGAAGCCATCAAGGCCACCAACACCGAGATCATACTCGTTGAACTGCCCAGAGACACCAAGGGTGGGGCGGGTCACGGGAATTTGATCATCTTTGGCGCTGAAGACGTATCAGATGCCCGCCGGGCAGTGGAAGTCACCCTCGAAGTGTTACCCAAGTATTTCGGCGACGTCTATGCCAATGACCAGGGATATACCGAGAACCAGTACAGCGCCAGGGCGAGCAAGGTTTTGAACTACGCCTTAAAGGTGCCTGAGGGCCGGGCGTTCGGTCTTATTTTGGGCGCCCCCGCGGTAATCGGGATGCTCATGATCGATACGGCCGTAAAGGCGGCCGATGTGGAGGTGCTGGGTTTTGCTTCGCCCGCCAAGGGAACCAGTCTGACCAACGAGGTGTTTATCTGGGTTACCGGTGATTCCGGTGCGGTGCGACAGGCCGTTATCGCCGGTCGAGAGGTCGGAAACAAGCTCCTCGCTGCCTGGGGCCAGCAACCGAAGTCACTCGCCACACCTTACATATAAGGGGAGGACGAAATGGCCAAGAGACAAAAACGCTTCGAGGTGCTGGAACAGCGTCCGATCCACAAAGACGGTTTTATCAAGGAGTGGGTTGAGGTCGGCCTGGTCGCCATGGACAGTCCGAATGATCCGGCGCCGGGCATCAGGATCCAGGGCGGCAAAGTCGTGGAACTTGACGGAAAGCGCCGTGAAGATTTCGATATGATCGATTACTGGATCGCGGACCATTATATCGACACATCGGTGGCTGAAGAAGCCATGGCCCAGGACTCCCTGAAGTTTGCCAGAATGCTTGTCGATATCAATGTGCCGCGCTCGCAAATCGTTCGACTCTCCGTGGGGATGACGCCGGCAAAGATCCTCGATGTGCTCAAAAAACTGAATGTAGTTGAGCTGATGATGGCGATGCAGAAACTGCGGCCCCGCCGCACGCCGGCCAACCAGGCCCACGTTACCAACCTCAAGGACACCCCTGCCTTGCTCGCGGCGGACGCAGCGGAAGCGGCCTATCGCGGTTTCTGTGAAATCGAGACCACGGTTGGAATCGGACGCTACGCCCCGATGAACGCGCTTTCCATCACCCTCGGATCGCAAGTGGGCCGGCCGGGGGTCCTGGCCCAGTGCGCCGTGGAAGAAGCGCTGGAGCTTACGATGGGAATGCGTGGACTCACCCATTATGCCGAAACGGTTTCGGTCTACGGCACCGAGCAGGTCTTCATAGACGGGGACGATACGCCGTGGTCCAAGGCTTTTCTGGCCTCGGCCTATGCCTCCAGGGGCCTCAAGATGCGGTACACCTCCGGAACCGGTTCCGAGGTTCAGATGGGGTATGCCGAAGGCAAGTCAATGCTATACCTGGAAATCCGGTGCGTAATGATCACCAAGGCCGCCGGAGTGCAGGGTCTGCAAAACGGTTCCATCAGTGTTATCGGCGTTCCGGGGGCCGTGCCGGGAGGTATTCGAGCGGTCCTGGCCGAGAACGTGGCCACGGTTTTGACCGACCTCGAGGTTGCCTCCGGCAACGACCAGACCTTCACGCATTCGCCCATTCGCAACACCGCGCGCATGCTCATGCAGTTTCTCCCCGGAACCGACCTGATTTTCTCCGGCTACAGCTCCGTTCCAAACTACGACAACATGTTCGCGGGCTCCACTCACGACTGCGATGACTACGACGACTACCTCGTACTGCAGCGCGATCTCCAGGTCGATGGAGGCTTGCGTCCGGTGACGGAAGAAAAAGTCATCGAGGTGCGGAACAGGGCAGCCCGGGCTTTGCAGGCGGTTTTCGAGGAACTGGGGCTTCCTCCCGTCACCGATGCAGAAATCGAAGCAGCGACTTATGCCCACGGCTCAAGGGATATGCCCGACCGTAACGTCCCCGAAGATCTCCGGGCCATAGATGAGATGATGAAGCGCGGGACCACCGGACTCGATATCGTCCGCGCCCTTGCAAAACACGGGTTCCGTCATGAGGCCGAAACCATGCTCGCCATGCTGAAAGAGAAGGTGTCCGGGGATTATCTGCACACCTCGGCCATTTTCGATGAAAACATACACGTGGTGAGTGCGGTCAACGACCCGAACGATTACCAGGGACCGGGCACGGGATACCGTCTCGAGGGCAAGAGGTGGGACATCCTCAAGGACATCCCGATGGCCATCGACCCCGAAGACATCTAGGCTGTTCAAGGAGGTTGCGTGAGATGAACATTACCGAAGACATGGTCAAAGGAATTATCCTCGAGGTTTTGCGGGAGATGCAAAAGGATGGAAGCTCCATAACCGCGCAGCAAGGGAGCGTTCCGCCTCTGCAGTTCCGAGAGTCGGGCGAGGCAAAACTTGGAACGAATAGAAACGAGGTGGTGGTGGGGATATCGCCGGCCTTTGGCTCCGCGATGACCAAAACCATCATCGATATTCCTCACAAGGACGTGCTCAAGGAAGTTTTGGCCGGGATCGAGGAGGAAGGTCTAAAGGCGCGCCTCGTAAGGGTGAACAAGACGGCGGACGTGGGATTCATCGCCCATGAGGCTGCCAAGTTGAGCGGCTCCGGAATCGGGATCGGAATCCTTTCCCGGGGGACATCGGTCATCCATCAGAAGGACCTTGCCCCGCTTCAAAACCTGGAGTTGTTTTCTCAATCACCGCTGGTGGAACTCGATACCTTTCGTTCCATGGGCCGCAATGCGGCGAAGTACGCCAAGGGGGATCAGCCTTCCCCGGTGCCCGTGCGCAACGATCCGATGGCCCGGCCCCGGTACCAGGGACTGGCGGCATTGCTCCACAACAAAGAGGTCCAGTATGTGAAGCCGGATATGCCGAGCACGGAACTCACGGTAGTTCTCTAGAAAAGAAGAACTCAGGAGGTCAAACAAATGGCTCAACAAGAGACCAATATCTCGCCCGAGCTTATAGCAGAGGCGGTGAAACGCGTCATGGCGTCGCTGGGTGAGAATAAGGCGCAACCATCCGCGCCAGTGAGTGGGAAAGGTAAACTCGATGCAGCCAAAGATTACCCGCTTGCTTTGAAGCACCCCGAGATGGTGCGCTCGGCCAGCGGAAAAAAGCTCGAGGATGTCACCCTGGATAAGGTTGTGGCCGGACAAATCAGCTTCGACGATGTCAAGATAAGCCCTGAAACTCTCGAATATCAGGCTGGGATAGCCGAAAGCGTCGGACGTCCGCGACTGGCTGCGAATATGCGCCGGGCCGCGGAAATGACCAAAATCCCGGATGAACGTCTTCTGGAAATGTATAACGCCCTGCGCCCGTACCGGTCTACCAAGCAGGAGCTGCTGACCATGGCGGGGGAACTGGAATCGAAGTACGGCGCGCGCGTCTGTTCGGCGCTGGTTCGGGAAGCGGCCGAAGTCTACGAAAAACGCGGCCGGCTGAAACGCTAAGGGAACCGGCGGGGCCATGGCTTACATCGCGGGCATAGACGTGGGCAACAACACGACTGAAGTCGCCGTGGCGCAATTGAGCCAGGGGGGCGAGGTTCGTGTCGTTTCCAGTTCGATTGTGCGGACCGTGGGCATGAAGGGCACCCTCAGCAATGCGCGGGGAGTGATCGAGGCGTTGGACATGGCCCTGCAACCCATAGGCATTCCGCGCAAAGACCTCAGCCTTATACTGCTGAACGAGGCGACCCCCGTCATCGGCGATGTAGCCATGGAAACCATCACGGAAACCGTGATTACGGAATCGGCAATGATCGGCCACAATCCGACCACCCCCGGGGGACGGGGCCTGGGAGCAGGCACCACCATTTCCCTGGACCAACTGGAGAAAAGGCCGGCCGGTGGACCGTGGATCGTAATTATCCCCGGCGCGGTCGATTTCCGGGATGCCGCCGCTCGTCTCAGCGGGGCCATGTCCGCGGGCGTCCAGGTTGCAGGCGCCATTGTCCAGAAAGACGATGCGGTCCTCATCAATAACCGGCTCCATCGGCCTATTCCGATCGTGGATGAAGTCAGGCACATCGATCGAGTGCCCATGGGAATGCCCGCGGCGGTCGAGGTGGCAGGCGCGGGAAAAACCATTGAAAAACTCTCGAACCCTTACGACATAGCCACCTTGTTCAATCTCGACCCGGAGGAGACCAAAAGGGTCGTTCCAATTTCGAGGGCCCTCATGGGGACCCGCAGCGCCGTTGTCATCAAAACGCCGCACGGAGACATCGAAGAGCGGCGCATTCCGGCTGGAAAGATCGTTCTAATAGGTGAGCAACGCAAGGCCGAAGCAGCCATCGATGAGGGGGCAGACGCCATCATGGCGAAGGTGGCCGACATTTCCCCGTTGCACGAAATCCACGCGGAACCGGGAACGAACGTGGGCGGAATGTTCGAGCAGGTTCGTAACGTGACGGCGGAGCTGACGGACCAGCCTGTCAGCGCGATCCGTGTCCGGGATATTCTCGCCGTCGATACCCTGAAACCCCAGCAGGTGTTGGGCAGCCTCGCCGGTGAATACTCCCTGGGCAATGCGGTGGGGCTGGCCGCCATGGTGGAAACGCACAAACTCCCCATGCAGCGGCTGGCTAGAAAACTTGAAGAGGAGTTAATGGTCCCGGCGCGTGTCGGCGGAGTTGAGGCGGATATGGCCATTCGCGGCGCCTTGACCACTCCGGGCACGAAAGCCCCTCTGGCAATACTCGATCTTGGCGGAGGTTCCACGGACGCTTCGGTCATCACCGAGGACCGTGAGATCACGAGCATTCACCTGGCCGGGGCAGGGGACATGGTGACTCTTCTTATCGATACGGAACTCGGCCTTGAAGATCGGGATCTGGCGGAGAAAATCAAATGTTATCCGCTCGCAAAGGTGGAAACCCTGTTCCATATGCGTCATGAGGACGGTTCGGTGCAGTTTTTTAACGAACCCCTGGACCCCCGTTTGTTCGGGCGGGTGGTCGTACTGGCCGAAGAAGGGCCCATACCGTTGGAGACCAGGGATTTACCGGCCAGGATCGCCGCTGTGCGCCAGGAGGCCAAGAAGAAGGTTTTCGTTCGAAATGCGCTCCGAGCTTTGGAAAGGGTTGCCCCGGCGGGCAATATCAGGCTCATCCATTTCGTCGTTTTGGTAGGAGGGTCGGCACTGGATTTTGAAATTCCGCGGATGATATCCGACGCCCTTGTGGAGTACGGAGTCGTTACTGGAAGAGCAAACGTGCGAGGCACGGAGGGTCCCCGCAACGCGGTGGCCACGGGCCTGGTCCTCGCTTACGGAGAACAGCAAAGAGGATAGATCGATGGCGGATGCCGGTCCCTTGAAAATCGATCAGGATAAACCCGCGGTTGCGATTCTCATCGTGCAGCCGGTGCCGGTTGACACCATTGAGTACATTCTCTGGGGATTGGAGGAGGAAGGCATTCCTTATGAAATTACGGCGCACGACAGCGGAGTCGCCGAAGTCATCGCAAAGCAGGCTGCAAACAGGTCACGCCTTAACGTGGGGATCGGCGTTAACGGCGTAGAGGAGAAGGCGGTTTTGCACCATCGGGACCTGCCCGAGGAAAAGCCGCTGTTCACTCTTCGACTCGGTGTCGTTCGAGCGCAAGTGGAGCTTCGTACCCTGGGGGTTAACGCGGCCCGGCTGGTGAAAGGCGAGCCCCTGGTTTTCAATGACGAGCCTGTGGAGGATTCAAAGGCCGGTTGCAATCCCGGCCTGCCGGTTGAATCCGATGAGATTGCGAAGATTGTCGCGAGAGTGCTGATGGAATTTTTGAATCAAACGTAGAGGAAACTTCCTTGGAAAAGCAAAGCCTGGGATTGATCGAGACCGTGGGGTACGTGCCGGCCGTCGAGGCCGCCGATACCGGGACCAAGGCCGCGAATGTCACTCTGCTCGGTTATGGGAACGTGGACGCCGGCTTGATTACCATCAAGTTCCTCGGGGACGTGGGGGCGGTCAAAGCCGCGGTAAAAGCCGCTGCGGCCGCGGCGCAAAGGGTCGGAAAGGTGGTATCGGTCCACGTGATTCCAAGACCCGACCGGCAGTTGAACATAGGCCCGCCCCAAGGGGCGCCGCCTCCGGGTGAAAAGGGTCCGGGAGAGGTCCCTCCCCCTCCTCATGGTCCGCAAGAGGATGAGACAGGGGCCGGCAAGACGGCGCCTGCGGAGGAAAAACAGGCCGGGGAGGCCTCTGGGGTGAAGCCCCCTTTGACGGCTGAACCCGAAGGGCAGCCGCCCGCCGCCACAGTGGAAGAAAAGGCAATAAAGGCGACGGGAAAAAAGAGCGGCGGGAGAAAGAAAAAGGGCTAAGAAGTTCGCTTTTGTGTCAATTGCTGATGTTTCGCCGAGGTCCTTTTTACATTAGAAAGGGTAAATTATGGCAGAGCTTCGAGCCTATTGCTTCCTGGATCGATTACAACCGCAGTTTGCCGCTTATCTGGGAGCCAATGCCAGGGGGTATATTCCCATCCCGGGCGTGGCTGCAATTCTTGTGGAAGTTGCACCCGGGGTCCTGATCAATCAGTTGACCGATGTGGCCGTAAAGTCCGCTAACGTTCAACCGGGGCTCATGGTTGTGGAACGGCACTTCGGAGTGCTGGAGTTTCACTCCGGCACCCAGGAAGAGGTAAAGCATGCGGGCAGCGCCATGCTCAAGCAGATGGGATTGTCGATCGAGGACCGGTTGAAGCCGAAGATCCTCAGTTCCGATGTTATCCACAAAGTCAACCCCTACCATGCGCAGATGGTAAACGTCTCCCGGCTTGCCTCGATGCTTCTGCCCGGACAGGACCTTTACATGCTCGAAGTAGTGCCGGCCGCGTATATCACACTCGCGGCAAATGAAGCCGAGAAGAACTCGGGGGTGACACTTGTGGACTGCAGGACCTTTGGAGCCGTGGGGCGACTCTACCTGGGCGGGAAGACCTCGGACGTCCAGCGGGGAGCGGGCGCCGCGGAGGCTGCAATGAAGAACATGACGGGACGGGAATCCTGAATCGCGGGAAAACCGATGAAGATCAGCGCGAAGGCAAATCACCTAATCGATACATTTGGCGCGGCCATAGCCGCAAGGGAAAACCCGCATCCCGAGGCGCCTTTGTATGCCGGGGTCGATCTCGGCACCGCTTACATAGTCACCGCGGTTGTGGACCAGCACGGGCTTCCGGTTGCCGGCGCGCTTACCAACAGCCGATCGAGTATCCGGGACGGCCTGGTTTTGGATTACGTCGGGGCGGTGACAATCCTCAGGACCCAGGTGCGGATGCTGCATGAAGCCGGTTTCCCCATCCGGACGGCAGCCGCTGCCTACCCGCCGGGAACGACGGGCCGCGATGCTCAAACATTCGGTAATGTCCTGCAGGCTGTCGGTTTGGATGTTGCCGGCCTGATCGACGAACCCAGCGCCGCGGCCCTGGTGTTGAATATTACGGACGGCGCCGTTGTGGATATAGGCGGAGGCACCACGGGCATCTCGGTGCTCGAAAACGGCCAGGTGGTATTCACGGCGGACGAGGCTACCGGGGGAATCCACCTGGACCTGGTGCTTGCCGGTCACTATCGGATTGACGTGCGGGAATCCGAGAGAATCAAAACGGACCCTGCCCGCCAGGCGGATATTTTCCCCCTGGTCCGGCCCGTATTCCAGAAAATGGCGAGCATTGTAAAAAGATATCTGACAGGTTTCAACGTCGATACCCTTTACCTGGTCGGGGGTACGAGCTGTTTTCCGGGCATCGAGGCCGTGATGGAGGCGGAAACGGGTTTGGAGGTGGCGCGCCCCGGCAACCCGTTGTTGGTGACTCCGCTGGGCATCGCTTTGAGTTGCCTGAAAATGGCTGGAAATGACGGACGGGCTTGATCCGAATAACCCGCTGAGAGCACCCGTTATGAACGAAGAACTGATCCGGAGAATCGCGGATGAAGTAATCGGCAGACTCGCCGTGCGCATAGGCGCAGACGGCAGTCGCGGAAATCTGATCGCCGTATTCACCGGGGCGACCGCTGGATTCGGTAAGGCCGTTCAGCAGGTTCGGGGTCTGGTCCTGGACGGCTACCGGGTGTCGCTGGTTTTTTCGAAGGCGGCTGAAGACCTCTACGGATCTTTTTTGATGGAGCAACTGGCGGGTTTTCCTCATATCGCACGGATGGAACCCGGCAAATGGCTTTCGGCGCTAAAAGAAGCGCGAGCCGTTGTGGTCCCTCTCCTGAGCGTCAACACGATTTCCAAGATCACGATGCTGATCGCCGACACTACGGCCGGCAACGTTATCCTGCACGCGCTTTTTATGGGGAAAAAGGTCATTGCCGCGCGAGACGGCGCAGACCCGAAAGGAAGCGGGCGGGAGGCGCTTGGTTTCAACCGCGGGAGTCTGCCGCTCCAGAGAGCGGTTTTGGAAAAATTGAGGATTGTGGAGGACTACGGCTGTTTACTGGCCGACGTCGATGAACTTCGAAGCATGCTGAATTCCGTGCTTTCACATGCGGAGGGGTCACCCGTCAAACAAGAGAATCTCCAAGTCCGCTCAGTGCGTTCGCTGATTCCATGTTCGGGAAAGATCGCCACCGCGGCCGATATTCGTCATGCACACAGCCTTGGAGCAGACCTCGGGCTGTCGCGCGCGGCCCCGGTGACGCCCCTGGCTCGCGAACTCGCCGCCCGGTATGGCGTGGCGTTGGTGGAGCAGGACCTGTGAGTCCTCATAAGGAGGAGCACCCGTCATGTTGATTGCAGAAGTCATAGGAACCGTCGTCGCGACCCGCAAACACGAGCTTCTGGTCGGCAGCAAAATACAGATGGTCCAGCCTCTTGAACCACGCGGCGGAGGAGCCCTGGGCGATCCTTTCGTGGCCGTTGACGCGGTGGGGGCGGGGGTGGGCGAACGGGTCATCGTTGTGCGCGGGAGCGGAGCCCGCAAGGCTGTTGACAACGATCTGTGCCCCGTGGACGCCACTATCATCGGAATAATCGATCACCTGGATATCGATGGACGCAGTTCATGACCTGTATTTTGAGGCCGGTCGGACGAGAGGATGAAAGATAAGCTCGGCAGAATCTACACGAAAGGTGGAGATCAGGGGCAGACGAGACTCCTGAGCGGAGAAACGGTGGAGAAAGACGATTGCCGGGTCAGCGCTTATGGAGCTTTGGACGAGCTTCAATCACACCTTGGTGTTGCTCGGGTCCTGGCCGGACTGGAGCCTGTACGATCCATACTCGGCTCTGTTCAGCAGATTATCTTCATTGCCGGCTCCGAGTTGGCATCGACACACGAAACGCTGATGCGGCTAAAGCGCCGCGTCAACCGGGAGGACGTCCGCAGGCTGGAGGAGTGGATTGACGGGCTGACCGGCGTTTACGGTCTTCCGGGGCGTTTCGTTGTGCCGGGAAGTTCCCTGGACAGCGCCGTTTTACATGTAGCTCGCGCGGTGTGCAGGCGTTGCGAGCGTTCGATTGTTTTGCTGAACCGTGAGACGGGCGGCGAATATAGCGAATGCGTCGTGTTTTTCAACCGCCTGAGTGACCTGCTCTTTGTCCTGGCGTGGTCTCTCGAGTTAAGGGCCCTGGTCGAAGATGTGGTGCGCGGTCTGATCATGGAAGGAAGGCGCATATGAGGATCTCCTGTCCCCTTGCACGCATCCTGGGGCACATTGCGGAGACGCATGCCGCGGCTCTTGGCGTTCCCATGTCCATTGCCATAGTGGATCGCGAGGGCGGCCTTCTGTTTTTCGCGCGAATGGACGGCACTTTGCCCGCGAGCACCGAGCTTGCGATGTCAAAGGCATACACGTCCGCCGTTTTGCGCATGAGCACGCGGGAGTTGGGTCGGCTGGCAGGCCCGGGTGGGCCGCTCTATGGAATAGAGAGCACCCACAACGGCAGGATCGTGCTTTTCGGTGGCGGGCTTCCCCTGCATCTTGGGGGACGGGTTGCGGGGGCCATCGGCATCAGTGGAGGGAGCGTGGAGGAAGATATTCAGGTCGTTGAGTCCGTGGGCGGAGCGCTGGAACAGATGGAGCAATGGTTTGAGCACCTGAAAGGCGCTTTGCCCTCGAAGCTTCCGGAATGGATCCAGGCGGATTATTTTGGATGCAGGCTGCAGGAAGCATTGGAGCAAATGAACTGTGATCTTCCCCCGGGCGCGGCGTCCATTCTCAGCGGTGCGATTCTCATGGCTACCGCCGTGGGAGATTCGATAAACGGAAAGGAGAGATAACAATGGAGTTCAACGAGCAGATTGTTGCCAGCGTGGTCGAAAAGGTGATCGCCGCGCTCAACAGGGGGCCTGAGTGTGAGTCCGGAGACTTCACTGGTCTTGTCGACACCGTGGATGAAGCAGTTGAGCACGCTGAGGAAGCCCAAAAGAAATTGATTTCCATGTCTCTGCGAAGCCGCGATGAAATTATCGCTTCAATCCGGAAGGCGGTGCTTGCCAATAACGAGGTAATGTCGGCCCTGGCGGTACGTGAGACAAAGCTTGGCCGGTATGAAGATAAAGTCAGGGAGAATATCCTGTGTGCGACCAAGACGCCCGGGACTGAAGATCTTCGCCCGCTCGCCCTGACCGGGGACGACGGCCTGGTCCTGGTTGAACCGGCGCCCGTTGGCGTCATCGGCGCGTTGACCCCTATCACAAACCCGACGGGCACCCTTATCCACAACAGCATCAGCATGCTGGCGGCAGGGAATTCCGTGGTGTTCAATCCTCATCCCAGCGCCCGCGAAACCAGCACGGGAATGCTCCAGATCATTCACAAGGCCATTACGGACGCCGGCGGACCTGAGGGGCTGGTCACCGGTGTCCGGCAGCCGAGTCTTGAAACCGCCAAACAACTTATCGAGCATCCGCGCATCCGCATGCTGGTCGTGACAGGGGGCAGACCGGTGGTCAACGTGGTTCTTCGCTCCGGCAAGAAGGCCATTGGGGCCGGGGCCGGCAACCCGCCGGTACTGGTCGATGAGACCGCGAACATCAGAAGGGCCGCCCAGTGCATCGTCAACGGGGCAAGCATAAATAACAATATCTTCTGTACCTGTGAAAAAGAAGTAATCGTGGTCGACGAGGTGGCTGACTCTCTCATCAAGTTCATGCAGGAGACGGGCAAGGCCTACCTGCTAACCCCGGATGAAGCCGAAAGGATCACCAGGCTGGTGGTTTCCCCCGAGAAAAAGATCAATCACGCCTATATCGGCAAAGACGTCCAGGTGATCCTGCGCGATATTGGTGTCGAACTGGGCGAAGAATACCGGCTGGCCATTTTCGAAGCACCCAAGGACCATCCTCTTGTATGGCTCGAGCAGATGATGCCCGTGATGCCCATCGTTCGGGTCCGGGACGTCGAGGAAGGGATACGATTCGGCGTGGCTGTGGAGCAGGGCAACAGGCATACGGCGCTGATGCACTCGACCAATGTCAACAACATGACCGCGTTTGCGCGGGCGGTTCAGACAACGCTTTTTGTGAAGAATGGACCCTCATACGCAGGGATAGGCATGGGCGGCGAAGGTCATACCGCCTTCACCATTGCCGGACCGACGGGCGAAGGAATGACCTCCGCCAGGACTTTTACCAGGTCGCGACGTTGTACGCTTGTCGAAGCCTTTCGCATCGTCTAGACATTTTGTCCAGGAGGCCGTTATGAAGTTAGGTCTCGATACAGCGCTCGAATTGATAGCCTACGCTAGGAAAAAGGCGGAAGAGATCGGTGTTCCGATGGTGATCGCCGTGGTCGATGGGGGCGGCAATACGATAGCGCTCCAACGTATGGATAATGCCCTTCTGGCCAGCCTCGACATCGCGGTCAACAAGGCATATACGGCCGTGGCGCTCAAGATTTCCACCGATGAACTCGCCAAGGTGGCCCAGCCGGGAGGGCCCCTGTTCGGCATCAACACCACCGACGGCTGCCGGATAGTCATTTTCGGAGGCGGCTACCCGCTGAAAAAGGGCGACGAAATAGTGGGCGGCATCGGGGTGAGCGGCGGCAGTGTCGATGAAGACATGGCCTGTGCCGGGGCCGCCCTGGAACACTTCAAGTAAGCCCTAAGAGGCTGAGCCGCGCCTGTTCAGCGGAAAAGGGGACAGCGATGAGAGTTGCAATCGCCGGGGCGGCGGGTCGCGTTGGGTGTTGCGCGGCCTACGCCCTGCAAATGGGTGGGATCGTATCGGAAATACTGTTGGCCGACATCATGAAAGATCAGGTCGAAGGCGAGGCCCTGGATTTGTTGCACGGCAGTTCCATGTTGTACGATCAGCGGATCTGCGCGGCAGACCTTGCGACAGCAGCAAAGGCGGACGTGGTCGTCATTACCGCGGGACTGCGCAGAAAGCCCGATGAGTCCAGGCTGGACCTCATCAATAGAAACGCTTCCCTGTTTTCGTCCATCATCAAAGACCTGGCAACCGCGGGGCTCCGCGACGATACGGTCCTCCTGGTGGTTTCCAATCCGGTAGACGTTCTTACCTACCTGGCAGTCCAAAAGAGCGGTCTTCCTCCGGCGCAGGTGATAGGCCTTGGAACGCTCCTCGATACGGCACGCTTCAGCTCGCTTATTGCCGATGCCATCAAAGTCTCGCCCACCCAGGTGAAAGCCCTGGTGCTGGGAGAGCATGGGGACTCGATGGTGCCCGTCTGGTCGTCGGCGACTTGCAACGGGCTTTCTTTGGAAAATCATCCGGAACTCTCGGCCGCTGCAAAGAATAGGATTTTCGATCGGACGCGCCAAAGCGGCGCGGAGGTCATTCGCCTGAAAGGCGGCGCCGGCTGGGCGGTCGGTACGTGCATTGCCGCGCTGGTTCACGCAGTTGCCCTGGATCAAATGAGGATTCTTCCCGTTAGTTCGCTGCAGACCGGAGCGTATGGCCTAAGAGACGTCTGCATCAGCGTGCCGACAATGGTTGGCCGGAGCGGGATAGTGAAGTATCCGGAATGGCGGCTATGGCCTCGGGAAATCCAGGAGCTGTCAAAATCCGCGTCCGTGGTGCAAAACACTATTAAAGGTATCGCCCTGAGCTAGAATGCTTCTTCACGCGAAGACAAGAAACAGACTAAGAATCGGGAATTCAGGGTGATTCAATTCTTGGAGGAAGACCGGGATCGTAGCGGGCTTTTCGTATCTTTTCTTCGCGTCTTCGCGTGGACAAGGCTTTTGGACCGTGGAGCACGCAATTCATCAGTTCGAGATGGAAGCCTAAATTGACAGGAAGAATTTTTCACGCGAAGCCGCGAAGAAGAGAAGAATCCTTTATAAACTTTGGAATCCTGATTTAGAAAAAGGGCGTCAAACGAATTGTTGAAGAGTCATTCAGACTTCGCGTGCATGGTCATCTCGGGGCTATTCTCACCCGTAACCCGCGTCAGCGGTTCAAAACACCGTTAAAGAGGCGATCTGCCCGCTCCTCGCTTCTCCCTTCCCAAGGCTATTTCATTCCGTACTGCTGGGAGATCCAATCGCGGTACTTGCCGGTTTTGACCGAATCGATCCAGGATTTATTTTCAAGATACCATTTTATTGTTTTCTCGATCCCGGTTTCGAAGGTTTCCAGCGGCTTCCAGCCGAAAGCGCGGTTTACTTTGGAGGTGTTGATGGCATAGCGCTTGTCATGGCCGGGGCGGTCCTTGACAAAGGTCAGCAGAGACTTGTGGGGCCTGTGGGGCGACTGCGGGCATAAGTCGTCCAGTGTGGCGCAAACGGCTTCGGCCACCTCCAGGTTTGTCTTTTCGCATGAGCCTCCGAGGTTGTAGTTTTCTCCGGGCTCCGCCCGTTCCGCCAGCATGTGGAGGGCAGCGCAGTGGTCGTTTACATAGAGCCAGTCGCGGATATTCAATCCGTCGCCGTAGATAGGCAAAGGTTTGCCTTCCAGGGCGTTGAGTATCATTAGGGGGATCAGCTTTTCAGGAAATTGTCTCGGACCATAGTTGTTGGAACAATTGGTGATAACGGCCGGGAGGCCGTACGTGTGCCGGAAAGCGTTCACCAGGTGATCGCTGGCCGCCTTTGAAGCTGAATAGGGACTTCTGGGATCGTAGGGGGTTTTTTCATGGAAAGGCTCATCTTCGAGCCCGAGAGACCCGTAGACCTCGTCGGTTGAAACATGCAGGAAACGAAATTGCTTCCCGCCGTTTTGGGATAACTGTCGCCAGTAATCCCGGACCTCCTCCAAAAGATGCAAAGTGCCGAGCACGTTCGTCGTCAAGAATGATTCCGGGCCGGTAATGGAACGATCGACGTGGGATTCGGCTGCAAAATTCACCACGGCCCATGGCTGGTGTTCCCGGAGGATTGTGCGGACAAGTTCCCGATCGGCAATATCGCCTTTGATAAAAATATGGCGCGGGTCGTGCCGGACCGGCTCCAGGCTCATAAGGTTGCCCGCATAGGTCAGGTCGTCCAGGTTCACGACAGTGTTGTGTCCATGCTCCAGCGCGTGAAGAACGAAATTGCTTCCTATAAAACCGGCGCCGCCGGTCACCAGTATCTTCTTTTCTAATGAAACGGGCTTCATTGGAACTCCATTTCCATTATTGCTCCGCACACGTCCTGAAAAATGAGATTGCACGATAATAACGGCGTATTATTGCACACATGGCTCATTGAGTGAACGATAATACAGTGTCCGCAAAAAGATGCCTGTATATAAAAGCCCTCCATCGACTCGATCGATGGAGGGCTTATTCAAAAACAGACCGGTGCGCCAGGTGCTTGCCTACCTGGTCGGAAGCGTATCCAGTATTCTTGCGACCTCTATATCGACCACCCGCGGGGCGTCGTAGGGCGGAACATTCGCCATATCCAGCACGGCGGCTTTAGACGATACGGTCCCGTCGCGGAAACTCCGGGTTTCGACATCGATCCTGATCATCGGAGTATCCGCCGGGGATGCGAGCCCCAGGACACCTCCGCCCGCCGCGCCGGCAATCGCGCCCGTTGCCGGAGCGCCTGCCGCCGCGCCAATCAGGGCGCCGGCCGCCGCGCCGAGAAGCGCGCCGCCCAGCAGGTGTTCGGCCCTTGCATCCGGATTATCGCGAGCTTCCACTCTGAGTGCGACATCAATGGAGAAATCAGCTTGCTTTTCCCTTCTGACCTGATCGTACCCTTTTTCATAGAGTGTTTTATTCGCTTCAGGCAACTGCATTGCGAAGGCAGTACGGTTATCGACATGCAGTACGTAATAACGGTCCTCCGGGCCGACGTTGAGATAAGTGGGCGCAGGCGCCGGGCTGGCGACAGCGGGAGCCGGCTGGGTTGTGTAGTAGGGACCGTAAGCCGATGAGGCGCAGCCTCCGATCAGGACTACCGCAAATCCCAATGTGAGAATCTTCCATGACCATGCCGATGTCTTCATCTACCACTCCTGTTGGAAATCGAATAAAATGTATTGGAAGCCTAAAGTCCGACCAAACCTAGCAGGTTAAAATTCACTTTTCAACAGGCATTATCAAATCGGCCGGTTCCCGGGTCCAGGCATGGCCCAAGCCTGCTTTCTCCTCTAAGACGACAGAGCCGACACGAAAGACTACATCGGCATTCATTTAAAAAGTCATTAATCCGGAACGCGTCCATAATTATCGCTAAAGCGGCGGATATCGTCTTCTCCCAGGTAGCTGCCGGTCTGTACCTCGATGAGTTCCAGTGGTATCTTTCCCGGGTTTTCGAGGCGATGAGGCGTGCCAAGCGGAATGTACGTGCTCTGGTCTTCGTGGAGCACGGATTCTTCGTCATGTTTGATTATGCGGGCGGTCCCGCGCACCACGATCCAGTGTTCCGCCCTGTGAAAGTGCATCTGAAGGGAAAGCGCCGCGCCCGGATTGACCGTTATCCGCTTCACCTTGAAGCGCTCACCCATGTCGATATTTTCGTAAGATCCCCACGGACGGTATGTGCGGGAATGAAAAACCGCCTCATCTCTCATTTTCTCCTTGAGTTTGCTTACGATCAGCTTGACGTCCTGGGCTCGATCGATCGAAGAGACCAGCAGGGCGTCCTTGGTGTCGATGATTATCAGATTTTCGATCCCCAGGGCGGCGGTGAGTCTGTTTTCGGAATGAATAAAGCAGTTGTGCACGTCTTCCAGGATAACGTCTCCGGTGATGGCGTTTCTGTGCTCGTCTTTTTCGCTGACATCATGAAGCGAGAGCCAGTTGCCGACGTCGCTCCATCCCACCTCCAGGGGAATCACCACCGCGCGCGGCGTTTTTTCCATGACTGCATAGTCTACGGAAATACTGGGGCACGAGTTAAAGGAGCGCTCGTCGAGTCGAGTAAAATCGAGGTCCCGCGAGGCCTTTTCGTACGATTCCCGGCAGGCGTCCAGAATTTGCGGCGCAATCCGGCCGAGTTCGTCAAGAAAAACAGAAGCCCGGAACATGAACATGCCGCTGTTCCAGAAGTACTCCTTTGAATTCACATATGAGCATGCCGTCTCAAAGTCCGGTTTTTCCGAAAACTCGCGGACCACGCATGCGCCGCCGTTCGCGTCATCCTTGACATACCGCCCCTTTCGGATATAGCCGTAGCCGGTTTCCGGCCTGTCGGGAACGATCCCGAACATGATGATACTGCCTGCCGGCGTGAGTTCGGCGCCTTTGTGAACGGCGGCTGCGAAAAGAGGGGCATTGCGGATGAGATGGTCCGCCGGAAGGACGAGCAGGTCGGGGTCATCTCCGTCTTTTATGGCTGCCAGCGCTCCCACGGTAATTGCGGGGCAGGTGTTTCGCCCCGCGGGTTCGAGCAGGATTTCGGAATAAGCCATGTTGAGCGCCAGCATCTGGGCTGCCGCCATGAAGCGGTGGTTTTGATTGCATACGATAATCGGGGGCGTTATTTCCGAGATCATCGACAGCCGTTTGAGAGTTTCCTGGAACAGAGAATGTTTGCCGCCCAAAAGCGGCATCAACTGTTTAGGCAGATGTTCCCTTGAAAGAGGCCACAACCTGGCTCCCACGCCACCTGATAGTATAATCGGTCTAATCATCGACGCCTGTCCTGTTGGAATAAGGGATTGCCTTAGGTTCAAACCCCGTGGACTTGAACGTTTCTACACGAAGTATGAAAATATCATTTTGAAGATCCGTTTTGCAGCCGAAATATAACATGTGGAAAAAGTTTTCAGATTTCAAACAAATAGTCGGCTTTCAGCCTTGCCCAAAATAGTGTATTTTTTTCCGGCTTACGTCGGTTTGATGAATCAATCCCTATTCTATGAAAGAAAAGCCTGACGATGATTAAAACTCTTGCGGTAATGACCAGCGGAGGGGATTCCCCGGGAATGAACGCCGCCGTGCGAGCGGTGGTGCGCCGAGCCCTGGACAGGGGAATAGAGGTATACGGGATTTATTATGGTTACGAGGGGCTTGTCCAGGGAGGCGACAGGATAAAATGTCTTTACTGGCAGGATGTCGAGGGCATTTTGCAGCGTGGAGGGACTTTTCTTGGCACGGCTCGCTCGGAGCAGTTCAAAACCCTGGAGGGCAGGCGGTGTGCGGTCCAAAATATACTTGAGAGGGGCATAGAGGCGCTGGTCGTTATCGGCGGCGACGGCTCGCTCATGGGCGCGCACATTCTTTCGACCGAATGGCCCGAACATATTGAACAGATTGTATCGGCCCGTCCCGAGCTTTCATCATCCGCCGCACGAATTCCGATGCTGCAGGTTGTCGGGCTCCCCGGCTCCATCGATAACGATCTCAGCGGGACCGACATGGCGATAGGCGTCGATTCGGCCCTGAATCATATAGTGCAGGCCATAGATGATCTAACTTCGACGGCTGCTTCCCATCAGCGTACATTCGTTATCGAAACGATGGGGCGAAGCTGCGGCTACCTTGCTCTTGCCGCCACATTGGCCACCGGGTCGTCCTGGATGCTCATTCCGGAAGAGGAACGCGGACTGCGCTGGCATCAAAAGATGGTGGACAGCCTTGACAAGGCGCGCAAAATCGGCAGACCTCACCAGATGGTTGTCGTCGCCGAAGGGGCCAGGCACCCCGATGGACTGGCGATCGAGTCGGGCGAAATACGCAAGATCCTGGCGGAAAAGCTCGGGGCGGAGGTGCGCCTGACGGTGCTTGGACACATCCAGCGCGGCGGCGCCCCAACGGCCTTCGACCGCATACTGTCCACCCGGCTCGGGGTTGCGGCCGTTGACCTTCTGGCCGACGAACCGGACGTAATGCACCGGCACATGGTCGGGATACGCAGGAACATAGTGGCTACAACCCCTCTTATCGAGGTGGTCGAAAAGAGCCGCGAAGTTCACAAAGAACTGGAAAACTGCAATTTCGAAAGGGTCGTCGAGCTTCGAGGACAGACCTTCCAGAGCATGCTCGGCCTGGTGAACACATTGACGCGAATAAATCCGGCCCAGGAATCGGAAGACCGAAGCAGAATAGTAATCATGACAGGCGGCGCCGATGCCCCGGGCATGAACGCTGCGCTCAGCATTGCCGCAAGGTATGTGCTCAATAACGGGGTCCGGGCGCTCGGGTCGAGGGATGAATTCTACGGCTTAATTCATGGCGACCTCATCGATCTCGACTGGAACGAGATAGTCGGCTGGGTGGGCCAGCCCAGCTCAAATATCGGAACCGCGCGCTTCGAACCGGCCCATGGAGACTACGAGCGCATGGCGGAAAATATCGGGAAATTCGATATAAGGGGAATCATTGCAATCGGAGGTTTGGGCACATACCAGCGCTTTGAGCGCTTCGCGGCAATGCGGGACAGATTCTCCGAATTCAACATTCCCGTTATGCTTCTGCCCGCGAGCATCGATAACAATCTTCCATGCACAGAGCTGAGCATCGGATCGGATACGGCCCTCAACAACATCGTCCAAGCGGTCGATAAAGTCCGCCATACGGCCGGAGCGACCAGGCGGGCATTCATAGTCGAGGTAATGGGAAGAGAATGCGGATTTCTCGCGCTCATGGGGGCGCTGGCAACGGGCGCCGAGAAGGCATATTTGCCTGAAACAGGGATCAGCCTTGCCGAATTGAACCAGGACGTTACTGAACTCAGAGAAAGCTTCGGGTGTGGAAAGCGCATGGTCATATACATGCGAAGTGAAGATGCTTCACGTCACTACACGACGGATTTCTTGAGAAGGTTGCTCGAAGAAGAGAGCAAGGACGAATTCGAGGTGCGAAGCGTGTCCCTTGGGCATGTCCAACGAGGAGGGTTTCCGACGGGGTTCGACCGTATCCTGGCCTGCAGGATGGGGGCCGAAGCCGCATCCGCTCTCCTGAAATCACTGCAAGACCATTCACACGAAGTCCTCGCTTTCGGATTGAACCAGGGAGCGATTACATCATGCAATCTTTCCGATGCGATGAAGCAAATGGATGAAAAGGCCGGCAGGCCGAAATGTCAGTGGTTCATGGACCTGTGTCCGATGTCCTGCTCCCTGACCAAGGGCTGTCCGATGCCCTGAGACGAATGCAAAACAGGTTGGATCGCCCTGTTTTTCTGCATCGGTTGCCGATGATCCGGCGCTTTTCTGAAAGGCTTGAGCAGTACGTCCATTGCTGTTTTGAAAAGGCGCGCGGGTCCGTGCCCCGATCGAATTATCAGAATAGGTATCTCGGCTCGATTGATCATTTCGCGCGTGACTTCGCCAACCACGTACTTGCGGGTTTTGTCGCCAGTTTGACGGGAACCCGAAATCACCAGGTCATATCGGGTTTGCCGCAACTCTTTCTGCAACTGCGGAGTCATGTAGCCGTGGCGAAGACGGATTTCGCCGAACACTCCCATATCTTCCAGTAAATCCTTCTGCCGGCGTAAAACGCGGCCCGGCTTTGAATTTGATTCAATCAGGCGATGGGAGTCCTGCTCCAGCCGTATGATATCGGCATACATAGCCGGCGGTTCAGGCATAACGTAAAACAGGTTCACGACGGCGCCGATGGACCGGGCGATTTTTCCGGCAAATTCGATGGCTTTGTCGCCGTAATCCCTTCCGTTCGTACACAGCAGGATGCGGCGCAGCCTCGGATGATCGCAAAAAACCACCATTACGGGAGGCTCAGCGCATTCGATGACTGTATAGGCGTTCATGGGGGCAATCCACCGGGGCGCCAGCAGGTTCCAGAAAGGGCTTCTGCACGGAGCGCCGATAACGACCATGTCATAACGGTTTTCCTCGGTGTATTTGATTATCTCAGGCGCCGGCGTGCCCGATCCGGCGATCAATTCGACATCCAGACGGTGTTCCTTCAAAATTGCCTGAGCCCTCAGGAGTGCTTGATGGAGTGCATCTTCGCGGCCGTTCTTTTCCACGATCCCCAAAACCGACGATTCGGCCCGGCATGCGGCTGCGATCCGCGCCCCAAATCGCACCGCGTTTTCCGACTGCCTGGAACCATCGGTACAAAACAGAATTTTCATTCTCCCGCCTACTTGAAGTTCTGGCCCGTCAACAGGCTATATACTACCATCGCGGCCCCTATGAGGGGCAGGGGCACAAATGCCAGCCTGATGCTCCGGCCATGGAAGCGCTCGGTCATCGTTGCGCCGATCTGGGCGCCGATTGCCGCTCCCGTATGCATTACAAGCGCCACCATAATGTCCACGTTTCCCTTGATCGCATGGGTGAAGGCCCCGTAGCCGGCCGAGATGATGATTTCAAATAAATCGGTGCCGACCGCAATATGCGTGGGCACGCCCAACAAAAACACAATCGACGGCATTCGGATATACCCCGCGCCGCCGCCGAGAAACCCGCTGAAAACTCCGCCCACATACGCTACCATTAGAATTATCCATACGGAGATCTGCTCGATGCCCGAGTCGGGCAAACCGATCATCGGAGGCAGATGGAAACGCTGAATCCTTTTTGCAAGGTGCCCGAACGCCGACACGTCCTCCCTTGGTTTTTCATCCAGGTTTTTGTGAGCCTTCATCGTCCGCCAGCTCTCCCATCCCATGAACGCCGAGATCGAGACGAGCACCACGAGAAAGCCCATGGCTACAACCGTATCCACGTTGCCCCGGCTTTTCAAATACTGAATGCCTTGTGCGCCTGTTTCAACGCCGGCGATAGTGCCGATGACCATAATCATCGCCAGTTTTGTGTCCACGTGTCCTAGCGCGCGGTGTTTTTTAGCCGCGACAATCGATTTGCCGACGATATGGGACAAATCGGTGCCCACTACGAAGTTCATCGGCATGCCCGCTGCAAACAAAGCAGGTCCGGCCAGAAAGCTTCCCCCGACCCCGAAGAAACCGCCCAGGATGCCTACGAAGAAACCGACCCCGATTAAGTAGACGGCGGAAATATGGGTTGCTGAGATCAGGAAATCCATGTGTTCGCTCTCACCTCGCCGAAATCGCCGGCTGCACCGGCTGACCGCAGTATTCTCATATCAATACAAATTTCAGGGGATTTGGACGCGCTCTCCGGGGGGTTCAGCGTTATTTCCCTTCATGGGATGCAGTTCGCTGAATTCCCGCACGGCCGCCTCCACCGAGGGATAAACGACGAAGCCTGCGCGGCCGAAAAGAGAGGTGTTCATCAGCACTTCCTGAAAATGACCTTTGACTTCACACATGCCCAAAGTGATGCGCTTGCCCTCAAGGCTGTCGAACAATTCTTCGAGAACTTCCGCCCCGGCTGCGTCCGTGTCGACGACAGCCTCCGCATTGACTAAAAAAAACGTGACCGGAGGGCACTCCGTGTCAATCAGTTCCAGAACCCGGTGAGCAAAGAAGGCGGCATTGAAGAAGAGAAGCGGACCGGCAAAACGATAAACCAGCAATCCAGGCGCTTCCGCCGGCCGGGTTATGGTTTCATGCGGCCGAGCCAGCCGGCGCAATGGCGGAATAGCGGCCTGCGTGCGTTGGATCACCCGCAGCAGCCCGGTTGACAACATTTCGAGCAAGGAGCCCTGGGCGCCGATAAGCATCAACGCCACCACCGCATACAGAATCCTGTTATCGAGGTAAACATGTTTTATCCAGCCGCCAAGCAAGCGCAGCACCAGGAAGAAATAAACCGATACGAAGGCCCCATACAGGACCATTTCCAGCAGGAACGGCCTGAGCGATACTAACTTTTTCGAGAAATCCCTTATCGAGAAACTTCTCACACATTTTCTCCAACCCGTTCCGCGGGTGATCAGCACAACGATGTATGACTATTTCGGCTAAACGGCCTATTTGAATATGAGAGACCGGTCCCTTGATTAATTCTAAAGCTAACGCGCACTTATCGATGCGGCAAGAACCGCTGGAATATGAGATTGGGTGCGCAGGACTTCAAAATAACGAGTCTTTTTCCGAATCGTTATCGAGCGCCTCTCCATCCGCGCTCGCGTCCGCGCCTGGCTGGCTTCCCGTACTTCTTACGCTTTCCGCTATTCTCGGGGGACTAAAGGAGGCTGTCATAGAAATTGCGAACCCGCAACGCGACAACACATACGCTCCCAGCCTTCCATTCAGGTAGGTTTGGGTGTGCAAAACCAACTCGGACCCGTTGCCCGCAAGTCAAATTCATAAGCTTCATAAGCCGTACAGTATTCGATACTTTCGGTTAAGATAGTCTACCAGGTAATCGGAACTCAGGTCCTCGCCGGTAACTGCTTTGACAAGGCTGCGAGGAAGATGACGGCTTCCATGCGAATAAATGTGTTCGCGCAGCCATCCGAGAAAACGATCGAACTCACCCGCCTCGAATATTTCCTGCAAATTGCCCAGTTGACTTTCCGCTTTTGCATAAAACTGAGCCGCATAAATGTTTCCCAGCGCATAACTGGGAAAATAGCCAAATGCTCCCCCGGACCAGTGTATGTCCTGCATCACGCCGTCCGAATAGCTGGATGGAACGAGCCCGAAATATTTTTCCATTTTGGCGTTCCATGCCTCCGGAAGGTCCTTGGGTTCAAGTTCGCCGCCGATCAGCATTCTTTCGAGTTCAAATCGCATGATGATGTGAAGATTGTACGTGACCTCGTCCGCCTCGGTGCGAATGAGACTGGGGCGAACATCGTTCAGTGCGAACAGAAATTCGTCGATGTCGGTTTCCCGCAGCCATTCAAAGCGCTTGGATGCCACAGGATAGAAATATTTCCAGAAGCCGCGGGACCTTCCAACTATATTCTCCCACATCCGCGACTGAGATTCATGAATCGCCATGGATACCGGGCAACCGAGAGGAGTGCCCCACTGGCGGACCTCCAGACCCTGCTCATAGAGGGCGTGGCCGGTCTCATGGATCGAGGAGAACAGGGCCATGACAAAAGAATTCGGATCGAATCTCGTAGTGATGCGGACATCTCCCGGACCGATTTTTGAGGTGAACGGATGGGCCGAGCGGTCTATCCTTCCGGAATCAAAATCGTAGCCGAGATGTGCGATCACTTCCCCGATCAGGCTCTTCTGTTCGGAGACGGGCGAATCCCCAATTAAAACCGTCGAATCGGGTCGATGGGGGCTTGCTCCTATGTGCTTGAGCAAGTCAAAAATCGATCCCGCCAGTTTATCGAAAAGCACCTGGACACCTTTGGAGTTTTCCCCCGGTTCGAATTCTTCGATCAGAGCATCGTAGATTTCCCCTCCACTGGACAGCGCAGAAGCTTCCCGGCGCTTGAGTGTTATGATGTTTTCAAGGAAGGGGCGAAAGCCCGACCAGTCATTTTCGCCCCTCATGCTCTGCCAGGCGAGTTCACCCTCCGAAGCCGCCTTGGCAAGCTCGACCGCGAGCACTTCCGGTATTTTGACGGCGCGATCGTATTTTCGTCTCCATTCTCTCAGATTTACGGCCTCATCGGACAGCGCCGGATATGTAGACTCCTCAGCCCTGGAAAGCATTTCCCCGAATCTTGGATCTGTCGCCCGTTTATGGAGCAGGGCGCTAAGGGATGCAACCTGCCGGGCCCTGTACAAATGGCCCTGTTTGGGAATGCAGGTGCGCTGGTCCCATCCGAGCAGGCTCATCATTGACTCGTACAGGGCGCTCTCCCTGGAATAGTCCAGCAGCCATTGATACGCTTCCCGGCTTTTCATGAGTTCTCCTCGCGGCTATGGCCTTCAGGCGTCTAAGTCCGGTTCCACAACACTTTTCTTGACTTTTCCCGGTACAGACTTAATTTGCAGTAGTCGTAAAATAACGCAAATTCTTGTAATATAAAAGAATATCGACAGATTACGAGTTGCGTTATCCGTTTTCCCATTTGAAACAAGCCCATGCTAATATCCGACTTCAGGGTGAAAAAGGTCTTCCGGCCACACCGCGGTTCTGGTGACCGTCTGATTCGTGATCGTTCTTGGTGCGGTTCATAGTTCTGCGGGGATTGGCTTTACGGCCTGGATTGGAAATTGGAAGATGCTGCCGGATGAGTTGAAACGTAAGCTGAAGAAAATGATCGCCGACGCCGAATCACCTCGCGAAAAAGCAATCGATGTGATGTTCGAAATACAGGAACTGCAGGGCTGGATGAGCGATCAGGCTATGGTCGAAGCGGCGGCTCTGCTCGATATGACGCCTCTGGAACTGGAAGAGCTTGCAACTTTCTATGATTTCATATACCGCAGCGCCGTGGGCAAATATGTGATCAGGGTATGTGACAGCACGGTATGCTGGATGGAAGGCCACCAGCGCGTAATCGACCATATCAGCTCGCGGCTCGGCGTTCAAATGGGGGGAACCAGCCCGGATGGGCTTTTCACACTTCTGCCGGTGTGCTGTATCGGCTATTGCGACCGTTCTCCGGCAATGATGGTAAACAAGCGCGTATACGGAAAACTGACTGCGGAAAAGATCGACAAGATCCTTGACAAACTGACTGGTGAAGCCGAATTTCAGGAATCGGAATAGCTCATGGCTCAATATCCCCAGGTACTGTTCAAAAACAGGAAACCGGATCGGGTGGCGACCCTGGAGGAATACCGCGAAAGCGGCGGGTACGAGGCGCTCGAAAAGTTCGTCGGTGGTGGGATTTCTCCCGGGGAAGTTACAAGACTGGTGGGTGAATCGGGCTTGCTGGGCCGAGGCGGCGCTGGCTTTCCTACCGGAAAGAAATGGGCCGCGGTGCAGGAATCCGGGGCTTTTCCCCGCTATCTCGCCGCGAACGCCGACGAGATGGAGCCGGGCACATTCAAGGACCGAGTGCTTCTGCACGCCGATCCCCACTGCGTAATAGAAGGGATGGCGCTTTCGGCTTATGCTTTTTCGGCTTCCAAAGGTTTTTTTTTCGTGCGCCCATCTTATGAGAGCAGCGCCGCGATACTCGAGCGCGAGTTGGAAATCGCGCGGCAGGCGGGTTTTCTCGGCAACAATATCCTGGGTACGGATTTTTCGTTTGACGTCGTCGTTCACCGGAGCGGGGGAAGATACATATGCGGTGAGGGAAGCGCCTTGCTGAACGCGATAATGGGAAAGAGGCCCAACCCGATCAAGCCGCCCCCATATCCGACGGATAAGGGCCTGTGGGATAAGCCGACGGTTGTGAACAACGTGGAGACCCTGGCCAATATCCCTCGTATCCTGATCAACGGTCCCGAGTGGTTCAAGGGGCTCGCAGCGACCCCTCATGGGTCCGGGACCAAGCTTTACTGCATAAGCGGCAAAGTGAACCTTCCAGGTACGGTGGAGCTTCCGATCGGCACGCGGTTAAGTGAAATAATCGACGAACACTGCGGGGGAATGCTGCCCGGTTCCGAGTTCAAGGCATGCCTTCCCGGGGGCGCCTCGACCAGGTTCCTGACAAAGGAGCACTACGACGTGCCGATGGATTTCGAAGACCTGAAGGCCGTTGGAAACAGGCTTGGCACGGCCGCCATAATGGTTTTCGATCACAAGACATGTCTTGTGGGCGCAACGCTGAATCTCATGGAATTTTTCGCGCGGGAGTCCTGCGGCTGGTGCACGCCTTGCCGTGAGGGACTGCCGTACATGGTGGACCTGCTTTGGAGGATTGAAAACGGGCAGGGTGAGGAAGAGTTTATTCCGAATCTACGCAGGTTGTGCAAAGAGGTCTGGAATTCTTATTGCGCTCTTGCTCCGGGGGCCGCCGAACCGGTAATCAGCCTTCTGGATTTTTTCGAAGACGAAGTGCGCGAACACATCAGCCAAAAAGGATGTCCCTTTCATGCCAAGGCTGGTCATTGACGATCTCGAAGTAGAGGTCCCGAAGGGGAGTAAGGTCATAGATGCCGCCGAACGGCTGGGTATCGTAATCCCGCGCTTCTGTTATCACGAGGCGATGGGAGCGGTCGGCGCCTGCCGTATGTGTGCGGTCAAATTCGTCGAGGGCCCGTTCAAGGGCGTTCAGATGAGCTGCATGATCGACGCCCGGGACGGGATGGTCGTTTCTACGACCGACGAAGAAGCGGTTCAATTTCGTAAAAGGGTAATCGAACTGCTTATGAAGAACCATCCCCTGGACTGTCCCGTATGCGACGAGGGAGGACAATGCCTTCTGCAGGATGAGACGTGGTCCTCCGGACACGCCATTCGCAGATTCAAGGGCAAGAAGCGGACCTACCGGGACCAGTACCTGGGACCGTACATTCAGCACGAAATGAACCGCTGTATCCATTGTTACAGGTGTTCCAGGTTTTACCAGGAATTTGCCGGATACAGGGACCTCGGTCCGATGCAGATCGCGGACAACCTCTATTTCGGCAGGTTCTCGGATGGAAAGCTCGAAAGTCCGTTTTCCGGAAACCTGGTGGATATCTGTCCGACCGGTGTATATACGGACAAGACCGCACGGTTCAAAGTGCGCAGATGGGACCTTCGAAGAGCGCCTTCGGTTTGCAATCATTGCTCGCTGGGATGCAACACGGTCGGAAACGCCCATTACCGAGGTGTCGTGCGGGTGGAAGCCCGCTATAACGCTGACGTGAACGGGTACTTTATATGTGATGCGGGCCGGTTTGGATTTTCATATGCGAATGGCGGGGCCGATCATAAAGGGCGGCCGTGGCGTCCCATGGTCGAGGGAAGCGCCGTTTCGGCGCAGAAAGCCTTTGCCGAGGCGGCGGAGGCCCTGGAGCGCGTATCTCGAAAGTACGGTCCCGGATCTATCGCGGCTGTCGGGTCGCACCGAAACAGTTTAGAGACACAGTGCATGCTGAACCGGATGTGCAGGGCAAAAGACTGGGGCGGCCCGGTTTTTTATTTCGATCCGGCGCAACTCAGGAAGACACGCTCGGCGGTTGAAAGCCTCGATGGCGAAATCGCCGCATCCATGCGGGAAATCGAAAATGCGGATTTCGTCCTCGTCGCCGGGGCCGATCCGGTCAATGAAGCAGGAATGGCCGCGCTCGCTATCCGGCAGGCCGGGAGAAAGAAAGCTTCCGTTGTAGTGATCGATCCCCGCCCTGTGGATCTGCCGTTCGACTTCGAACACATAGCGGCTGTGCCCGGTGAAATTGAACTGTATATGGCAGCGGTTGTCGGCAAGGCGGTGGAAAGGGATGCGAAAAACCTCGAGAAAAACGCCGCCGGGTTTTATAGGAACCTGGCTGCGGGATGGGGAAACCGTGAACTGCCGGCCGGGGTTTCCACGATTTGCGACCATCTCGGTTCGAGCAAAAAGCCGGTGATCGTATGCGGGACCGGCATAACCCGCGAAACCACGCCCGCTTTTGCCGCCGATTGCGTCCGGCTTCTAAGATTGACAGGGAAAGATGCACGCCTTTTCTACTTTATGCCCGGGGCAGGATCTTTCAGCACGGCGATACTCTCCGGAGATGACGGGCTGGATTTCGCGCAACTCGTCGGAGATATCGAAAACGGGGCGGTCCGGGCGCTCGTGCTCGTGGAGAGCGATCCTTTCCACTATTACCCGGACCGGGTGAGACTGGATGCTGCGATATCGAAACTCGATCTTCTGATTGCGATCGATTATTTTCCGACCGAGGCGGTTAATCGTGCTCATATATTCTATCCTTCTTCCACGATTTTTGAGACGGACTCGACATATGTAAACCAGGAAGGAAGGGTCCAGTTTGCCCGCCGGGTCCATTACGGTGGCGTGCCGATCTGGGGAGGCGAACATCCGCCTCGCGATTACCGTAACTTTGCTCCAGGTTCGGACCACCTCCCGGCCTGGCGGGTCCTGAGCGAAATTGCAGGCGAGCCGGTGGCGGGAAGCGAGCAGGGAGACATTCTCATGGATTGTGTCTCGGCCGCCGGACACAGCACTTTCGAAGGGCTAAAGGACGGCAACTACCGGGACGCTGCAATGCGAATCCTTCCGGGCAAAGCCGCCCCGGAGGGCCAATGGACGTTTGGCAGCGTCGGACCGTGGATTGGATCGAAAAGCTCCGAGGGTCTTGAACTGTTGATGGTTGAATGGATGTTCGGGACAAGTGAATTCTCGCTCTATTCGGATACGCTTCATGCCGGCGCGAGCGAACCATATATGTCGATGAACACGAAGGACGCGGAACGCGCCGGGGTTTCGGACGGAGACATCGTTGCAATTGAACTGG
>Ga0326728_10001026_pt1 | contig 101846 bp, 85 predicted proteins | sample MB3enrmetagenome_FD_207602 | JGI IMG/M metagenome (GOLD analysis project Ga0326728, IMG submission 207602) | Lab enriched peat soil microbial communities from McLean, Ithaca, NY, United States - MB31MN | ecosystem: Environmental > Terrestrial > Soil > Wetlands > Peat | place: USA: New York...
GCCATGCCGCTGGTCAGCCTGGGTAGCGTTCCGCTGACGGTCACTTTCTCCGGGTTGGCGCCCGGGTTTGTGGGCCTGTACCAGGTCAACGCAGTGGTCCCTTCCATCTCGGGACAAACCGCCTTCAACGGGCCGCTCATACTCACGATCAACGGACAAGCGGCGACCTGGAATCCCCAGTAGCCGGCTGAACCAGTCCTGACGCCGCCGGCCCCGCCGCAGCCATCTCGTACCAAGTCGCCACCAGGGTAGCCGCCCTGTACCCCCCCGCTGGCTCTTGTGCTGGAGTGTGCGGCGTGATACTATTCCAGCGAATGAGGACACGGTTTATCCCCGAAGTCTTATTGGACAGCCGTACACCTCGTCGTCCTTCTGCCTACCGCACTTCAAGGGATTTCCCGATATCCTCACGCAACCAGCCCGTCGCGTTCCATTCGGAAGTCCATGTTTTCCGAAGGACGCCCGCCGGAGACTGGGCGCCTGCCCGGCCTGGTCCAACGCCACCAGGTCAATGGGGCGGGAGAGTGGGAGTCCGCGCATGTTCGTAGCGGGAAAGAAGCGCCACACTCAACTCACGCGCCGTGGGTTCATGCTGGCCTCGGCCGGCGCAATCGGTCTGGCGATCCGGAAGAGAGCCCTGGCCGGGGGTGCGGCTCCGTGGAGTGTGGTGCTGGTGCCCGATCCGCAGTACCAAGCCGCCGCACCGGTTTGCCCCACTGAACCCGCCGGCTACGACAATCTGATGGATTGGATTGCCGGGAACCGCAACTTGCTGGTGGATGGGGTGCCACTGGGCATCAAGGCAGCCATCGGCGTGGGCGACTGCGTGAACACCGCCAGTCCCGTATATGGCGATCAGGCCTTGATCGCGGCCAAGGCCTGGAGCCGTCTGGACGCGGCCGGCATCCACCGGCAGATGGTGCCCGGCAACCACGACTGGGTGGATGGGGGCGGTTTCGGCTTCTGTCGCGACGACGCGCACCTGGATCCGTTGTGGACCGGGAACAACCCGTTCAGCGCGAGTGCGCGGGCTTCCATGCTGGGCACTGGCATGCCGCTGGCGGACTCGGACGACATGGCCTATTGGGGTGGATCGTACGGTTCAGCCGGTTCGAACACGTACACCACCATGGACATCGGGGAACGGCGAATTCTGATAATCGGGTTGGAGTTCTTTCCCAGGTCGGAGGTTCTGAACTGGGCCAAGAGCGTTCACGACGCGCATCCCTACCACGAATGCTGGATCACCACGCATTCCTATCTTTGCGACCAGTCGAACGTTTCCACGAATCCGGATACCCCGAGTAACCGGGTATGCCGCGGGACCGGCAGCCTCGACAACGTCTGGGGCCCCGACGCCTATGCGTTGGGCGCCGCCCCCGCCTCCAACAGCGGCGGCGAGATGTGGAACGGGAGCGATGCCACCTGGGCCGGCGGCTTGAAATCGTTCACCAACCTCACGGCCATCTTCTCGGGGCATTGGATCGACCCGGCGACCGATGGCGGGTGGTACTGGCAATGCAACTACCCGCAGTCCTCTTCGGCGCGGGGACAGCGAGTGTTGGAGGTCTTCGCGAATTGGCAGGAGCTCGACTGTGCCACGCACTGCGGCGCGAACGATCCAGGCGGTTCCGATTCCGGACACCTCATGATTCTCCGCTTCCGGGACGATCTGCTTCCGCGGACGGTGGAGGCATTCGCGCTTTCGACCAATTCCGGCAGGTGGTATGGCCCCCAGGGGACCGTCCCGGCGCTGGGTCCGATTCAACTTTTCAGCCTGAACGCTCCCGGCATCCCCCCGGTCGAGCGCTGCCGGCGGGGAATCGCCCGCGGGTGAATGGGGGCGGACGGCGCCGGGTTTGCATCGCTTCCAACCGCAACGTTCCCGTCCGATGCAAGCTCATCGTGGATGTCTCTCGGAAGGGCGAGCGCGTCCCCGATCGAGGCAGGCACGCCGCAATCGGGAGATTGCCAGCTGGCCGCGCTAATAGCCTAGTGGTCTTTCTCCAATACCTCTGGCTTGGACCGGTGAGGTCCCTGCCCTCGCCCGGCGGGCACCGCTGACACGGAACCGCGATGCGTCAGCGAGCGGCCCGAAGCGGTCGTGCGAGCGGGATGGGCCGTGCGGCCGTCCGGGGGCTACCTTACGGTCGCGGTTCGGTGGGGCGGGTGGGCGCCCCCAGCCTCCGCTCGACTTCATCCATGAATTCCGCTTCGCGGTCGATCTCCATGGCCACCTTCAGCCAGTAGAGCGGCAGCGGATCGAGCAGGCCGCTGGCGCCCTCGCACAGGTTCACGGCGTCCTTCTCGGTGGTCAGCACGGCGGTGGCCCGCCGTATGGCGAACTGGTGCGCCAGGCGGCGGAGCTCGCCCGGACGGTAGCGGTGGTGGTCGTCGAAATCCACCCAGTCGGCCAGTTCGATCCCCATGGCGCGCAAGGTGTGGCGGAACGATTGGGGATTGCCGAGGCCGCAGAACACCGCGGCGCGGCCGAAGGGAGCGGATGCCACGGGGTGGGCTTCGCCGGTCGAGTGCGCGATCCAGGCGCGCGGCGCCACCCAGGCGCGGAAGACCGGCGCGCGCGGGTTCCACTGGCGCAGGGCGCGCTCCGTGGCGTCGCCCACATCGGAGAAACGGTCGCGGGTGATCAGAAAGATATCGGCGCGCGCCAGGTTTTGCGGCGATTCGCGCAACCGGCCGAGCGGAAAAACCGCTCCGCCGCCCAGGGGATCCAGCGCGTCGAGCAGCACGATATCCACGTCGCGGGCCAGCGACAGGTGCTGGAATCCGTCGTCCAGCAGCATGACGTCGACATCGAACTTGCGGCGCAGCAGCATGCCGGCCTGCCAGCGGGCGGCGCCGATGCCCACGGGAGCCAGGCGCGAGCGGATGAAGATCTGCGGCTCGTCGCCGGATTGCACGGCGGTCACATCGGCGCCGGGGGCGAGCGCCAGGTGCGCCTCGGGAGTGCCGCGCTGGTAGCCGCGCGTGAGGATGCCGGGCCTGTGGCCGCGCGCGATGAGCAGCTCGGCCAGGCGCAGCACGCAGGGCGTTTTGCCGGTGCCGCCCATGGCCAGGTTGCCGACGCTCGCGACGGGGACGCCGAGCGAGCGCTGGGCGCCAAGCTGCCGCTGGCGGCGCCGGCTTCCGCCCCATTCCCACAGGCGCGCGAGCGCGCCCCCCAGCGCCCGCCAGGGCCAGACGGGGAGATAGCGGGGCAAGTGGGCGCGGTGCAATTCCCGAATGGCCGCGGCGGCGCGGGCGCTGGCTCCGCGGCTGGCCTGGGCGAGGGCCAGGGCGCGGCGGCCGATTTCCGCGGCGCGCGCGGGGTCCTCGAGCAGTTGCCCCACGGCCTCCCCCAACCCGGCGGCGCTGGCGATCTCCACACAGGCGCCCGCGGCGCGGAACTCCCCGGCGATGGCCTGGAAATTCTCCATGTGCGGGCCCATGACCACCGGCTTGGCGAACAGGGCCGGCTCGAGGACGTTGTGGCCGCCGCGCTGGGCCAGCGTGCCGCCCATGAACACCACATCGGCCACCGGGAACAGGCCGCTCAACTCGCCGATGGTGTCGAGCAGAAGGGCGCAGGGCGTGGAGACGGCGGAGGAGGCGTCCAGCCGGGAGCGCCGCAGGGAGCGCACGCCGGCGGCTTCCAGCTTGCCGGCCACGGCGTCGAAACGCTCCGGCTTGCGAGGGGCCACCAGCAGCATCAAGCCGGGATGGCGCGGGGCCAGGGCCTGGAAGGCGGCGATCGCGGCGTCGTCTTCATCGGGGTCGCCCACCGCCGCGGGCGGCATGGTGCTGGCGGCCACCCAGATTTGCGCGGGCTTCACGCGATCCAGCAGGGCCAGCACGGGATGTCCGGGTTCGGCCGGACGGGCCACGAAGTCGTTTTTGAAGTTCCCGTTGACGAGCGTGCGTTCGGGTGGCGCGCCGATTTCCAGAAAGCGCCGGCGCATGTTCTCGGTCTGTGCCAGCACGGCGTCGGCGGCGGGCAGGACGGCGCGGAACAGCGCGGCCATGCGGCGGTAGCGGGGTAGCGCCCGGTCGGAAATCCGGCCATTGACCAGCGCCAGGCCGGCGCCGGAGCGCTTGACCTCGCGGAACAGGTTGGGCCAGATTTCGGTCTCGGCCACCACCACCACCGAGGGACGCAGCCAGCGCAGCACGCGGCGGACCGGCGCCACGTAATCCACCGGCGCGTAGAAGACGCCATCGGCCAGGCCGCGCAGTTTTTCGCCGGCGATGGCGCGGCCGGCGAGCGTGGTGGTGGATACGAAGATGGGGCTGCGGGGGCATTGCTTGCGCGCCTCGCTGAGGAACTCCAGCGACGAAAGCACTTCGCCCACCGAAACTGCATGCAACCAGATGGCCCCGGGACCGGTCTGTCTAAAAGAGGATGGAAGAAGCCCGAGACGCTCCCTCAGCGAGGGCCAGTACAGGCGATCCCGCAGCCCGCGCCAGAGAAAATAGAATAGGACGAAGGGTAGCGCGAGCCACTGAAGAAGCCGGTAGAGGAAATAGATGCCTTTTATTTTCAAACGTTTGGCTCTATTGATGAGTATAGCTGCGGCGTTCGCCGCGGACAAGACAAGCTTCCAGGCGCCGGCGGTCGCCGGCATGCCGCACCGGCAGACGATGGACCGCCTGACCATCGGCGTGGAGGCCTACGATTCGGGCCCCAAGGTGCATCTGGCGTTCGGCAAACTCTCGCCCGGCGAGTACGGCATTCTGCCGGTGCTGGTGGTGATGCAGAACGACGGCCCGCGGACCATCCAACTGCGCGCCCTGCGCGTGGAATACGTGGGGCCGCACGGAGATCGCGTGGTGGCGACTCCGGCGGGCGACGTGCGCTACGCGGTGCCGCCCGATCCGCTGGCCGGACAGCGCCGGGTGGGTCCGGTGCCGATCAGGAAGAAGAACCCCCTGGATGTGTGGGAGATCGAGGGCCGGGCGTTCTCCGCGCAGATGTTACCCGCCGGCAACACGGCCAGCGGGTTCTTCTACTTCAACGCGGAGTTGCAGCCGGGGGCGACGCTCTACCTGAGCGGGCTGGCGGAAGCGGGCAGCGGCCGCGATCTGGTCTATTTCGAGGTTCCGCTGAACTGAGGGCCGGCGGTGCGGGAAGCCTGGGACGCGAATGCGCCCGCCGGCGCCCGCGGTTGCGTATATCATAGAGAGTCGGGACCGCGTCCCGGGGAAGGGTATCGCGTGCGCAATTGGGGTAATCATCCATCGGGTTTCGCGCGGTTGGCGCTGACGGGGCTGTTCCTGGGGTTGGCCGCGGTGCCGGTCGCCTGCGCCCAGCAGGCCAACGCCGCCACCTTCGGCGACGTCATCCGATTGGCCTCGGGCACGCCTTCGGACGTGGTGCTGGACGAATCGCGGCACCTGCTGTACCTCGTCAATAACACCGGCAACCAGGTCAACGTCCTGGACTACACGTCGAACAGCGTGGTGGGGACTATTCCGGTGGGTTCCAATCCGCTGGCGGGCGCCATGAGCATGGACAACCACTGGCTGTACATCACCTCGGCCGGAACCTCGTCGCTCGTCCAGATCGACCTCACCTCGCTGCGCGTGAACCAGACCGTGCTGCTGCCTTCGGCGCCGCAGGGCGTGGAAGTGGGATCGGACGGACGCGTGCTGGTGAGCATGAACGGCACCGGCGTGGTGAGCGGCGTGCCGCAAGGGACGCTGGCGGTTTTCGATCCCACCGAGAGCGGTTCGGCGCAGTTGCAGACGGTCCCCGTGCCGGAGCTTCCCGCCATGCCTGCGCCGATTCCGGCGCCCACGCTGCCGCGGCCCATCACCACCTTCGCCGACAAACTGCTGCGCACTCCCGACGGGAGCTACATCGTGGGCGTGATCACCCCCACCAGTTCCACCACGTACCTGTTCGTGTATGAAGTGGCGTCGGGCATGGTGCTGCGCGACCGCACCGTATCGGGCGCCTCCTCGGTGCTCTCCATGGCGCCGGACGGATCCAAGTTCATGTCCGGACTGAGCCTGTTCGACATCGCCACGCTGGAGGTGATCGCGGCCGAGAACAACGCCAACGCGCCGTTCGCCTTCACCAGCGCCTTCAATACGCAACAGAACGTGGGAGGCAGCGTTTTCGCGCCGGACGGTTCGGCCATCTATGCCGCGTTCAACACGGCGCCGGTGGCCAATCCGCCGGCCGCCACGCAAGCCTCCACCCTGCTGGTGAACGATCCCACGAACCTGGGAATCCGGCTGGGGATCAACCTGCCGGAGAGCATCGTCGCCAGGATCGTGATGACGAAGGACGGTTCGCAGGCCTGGGGCCTGTCCGACTCGGGGTTGATGCACCTGCCCCTGGGCAGCCTGTACACCTATCCGATCCTGGCGCCCGAGACCAACACGGTTTTTCTGTCGATGAACGATTGCAACCGCGGTCTGGCCCAGGCCATCTTGAACGTCAACAACGCGGGAAAGGGGAAGCTCACCTACTCAGTCGCCGCCACCAATAACGCGGCGCTGGTCTACCAGCAGTCCAGCGGACTGGCGCCGTCCACGATCACCTTCACCATGGAACCGGGACGCACCGGCATCACCCGCCAAGCGGGCACGAATATCTGGTCGGGCGGCACGGGCGTAACGGCCGTATCGGGCACGCCCTTTACGGTGACGCTGGCTTCGGTGGAGGCCATCAATCTTCCCGTCGTCATCCGCGTGTATATGAACTACGAGGAGACGGACCAGCGCGGCCTGGTTTTCCCCATCCCCACCACGCCCAACATCAACACCGGCGGGGCCGATACCACGCTCGCGGCCACCACTGGCAATGAAGGGCTCCAAGACCTGGTGCTGGACGAGCCGCGCGGCCTGCTGTACATCTCCAATTCGGGATTTAACCGGATTGAAGTCTTCGATACCGTGGGGCAGCAGCTCCTGAATCCCATTCCCGTGGGGCAAATGCCGCACCAACTGGCGATGGGCAGCGACGGCAACACGCTGTACGTGGGGAACACCGGCGGCGAGTCCATCGGCGTGGTGGATCTGAACCTGCAACAGGTGGTGAATACCGTGGCCTTCCCGCCCACGCCGCGCAACGGCACGTCGGCGGTGATCTATCCGCGGGCGCTGGCCATGGGGCTGTTCGGGCTGCAGTTCGACATGTCCAACGGCACCTCGTGGGAGGCGATCGACAATACCGCGATTCCCCGCCCTGCCAGCACGGTGATCCCGACGACGCTGGCGGGCACGCCGAATCTGGGCATGATCTCGACCGCGGCCGGCGATTTCATCCTGGCCCTGTCGGGCGACGGCCACGCGTACCTCTACGACTCGACGCAGGACGCGTACGTGACCAGCCGGTTCCTCAACTCGTCCTCGACCGCCGCGATCCAGGGCTATTATGGCCCGATGGGCGCGGGGCCGGGCGGCGCGTACTACCTGGTGGACGGGGTCATTCTGAGTTCGTCGCTGATCCCCATAGGCGGATCGTTCGTGCCCAGCACCGTGGGCGCCATCACGCCCGCGCGCAACGTGGCCGCCCTGGCTCCGCTCGATTCCGCTTCGTTCCTGCGGCTGACCACACCCATCCGTGCGAGCATCACCGCCACCACCACCGACGACCCGCGAACCACCCTGGAGTTGGTCAACATCGCCAAGGGGACCGACAGCCTGATTGGCGTGGTGCCGGAACAGCCGCTGGTGACGGTTCTGGGCGCCACGCGGTACAACACCACGCCGCGGAACATGGTGGTGGACAGCGCCGGCACCACGGCCTACGCGTTGACGATCTCGGGGCTGAGCGTGATCCCGCTGGCTCAGGCGACCTCGGCCACCCAGCCGGCGATCGCGAGCATCGTGAATTCGAGCGACGGCTCGAGCAACATCCAGCCGGGCTCGTTCATCACCGTCAAAGGCAAGAACCTGGCGTCGGCGGCGAAGGCCCTGACGGCGCCCGCGCCCACCGTGTTGGGCGGCTCGTGCGTGACCTTCGGCGGCATCGCTGCACCGCTCTTGCAGACCTCCAGCGGACAGATTCTGGCGCAGGTGCCGTCCACGGTCCTGCCGGGGACGCAGATCGTGGAAGTGCGCTCGCTCGGGACGGCGCAGGACAGCGCCCCGGTGGAACTCACGGTTCGGGCGGCGGCCAGCGCGGCCAAGTAGCCGATGGGGGCGCGGGGGTCGGCGGCCGGACTCGGGCGATCCCCTGATATCGAATTGCCAATGCGTGGATTCCCCGCCGGAAGAGCCTCGAAAAGCAGCGACTCGATATCACCCTTCGCCAGTATAGGTACGGATCGCCCAAAAGGTGTACGATAGGCGGCGTGGGCATGGAAAACGTCAATCCTCACGAGGAACTCAGAAGACTCGACGAGCGGATCCGCTCGGCCACGGAGCTTGCCGCACTGGAGCCGATCTATTTCCGGCTGAAGGAAATCATCCAGGCGTACTCCGGCGATTTCGACATCGAGATCACGGGAAACGATATCAAGCGGCGATTGATAGAGCGTGGCACCGTGCTCAAGCAGCAGGCCCCGCCGCCACCGCTGTCTCCCGCTCCGCCTCCTCCTCCGCCTCCGCCTGCGATGCCGGGGGAGCAGCCCCTGCCACCGCCTCCTTTCGTGGACGCCGCCATGCCGGACACGTCGCCGGGGCCGGCGGTTTCTTTCGTGGACTCGGGGATGCAGGAGGCGCTTTCGTTGCCGCCCTTGGAGCAGTTCCCCGGTTCCGCTCCGCCCCCACCGCCTCCGCCAGCGCCGCCAAGTCCCCGGCGCAAGCGGAGCCCCGCCCTGGCGATCGGGCTCACAGCCGGTCTGCTGGCCGTCGTACTGGTGGGCGCGTACTTCGTGGCGAAACGCCTTCGCAAGCCCAACCCGGTCAGTGAAGCGGCCGTGCAGGTCGACATTACGACCACTCCTCCCGGCGCGGCCGTGACAGTCTCGGGCGGCGGCGGACAAACCTGCACATCCAATTGCAGGCTGGCGCTGGCGCCGGGCGCCTACCAGGTCTCGGCGTCGCTGGACGGCTACGAACCGGCGGCGGCCGCCGTCACCGTGACGGCCCGGCAGCCGGCGGCGGTCAGCCTGACGCTCCAGCCGCAGGCGCAATCGCTTCGCCTGCTGACCGACCTGGACCAGGGCAAGGTCACGGTGGACGGCCAGCCCGCGGGCGATCTGCAGGAAGGCCAGTTGGTGCTCGACAAAGTGGCTGCCGGCACGCACGCCGTGAAGGTCGCCGGGCCGAAAGGGGACGCCTCGTTCTCGTTTGAGGCCGCCGATGCGCGGCTGCCGGCGGTGACCGGCGCGGTGACCGCGCACAACTTGGTTGCGGTGCTGGTTGCCAGCTTCGGACATCAGGCGCGCGTGGTGACCAACGCCGGCCCCTGGAAGCTGGCCCTCAACGGCCAGCCGCAGGGCGATGCCAGCCCGGCCGGAACGGATCTCGCGGGATTTCAGCCGGGTGTGAACGAGATCGTGGTGGGCGAGGGCGCGGACCGGCGCAACATGAGCGAGAGCTTCGGCGCCGCGCCCATGCTGACGGCGTTTCTGAAGACCGACGTCAACGCGGGCACGCTGATCGTCTCGACCGGCCAGGACGACGTGCGCGTATTTCTGAACGATCAGGAGTACCGCCGGCGCACGCAGCGCGGCGAATTGCGCGTGCAGACCCTGGGCAAGGTCGTGGTGCGGGTGGCCAAGAGCGGCTTTCAGGACGAGCCCGCGCAAACCGTCGAACTGAAGAAGGGCGCGGAAGTGCGCGTGCAGTTCACCCTGAGACCGCAGCCGCAATTCGGTTCGCTCGAAATTCACGGCGCGGCGGCGGGCACCCAGGTGCTGGTCGATCAGAAGGACGCCGGCGCGGTGGGGCCGGACGGATCGTTCAGGCTGGGCTCCGTCCAACCCGGCGACCACACCATCGAACTGCGGCGCGAACAGTTCGCGACCAAGCGGCTGCAGCGGTCCTTCGTGGCGGGCCAGTCCGTCGCGCTGGCGGGCGCGGACGTGGTGCTGGCCGCCGCGAGCGGCACCGTCCGGATCGCACGCAACCCCGCCGCAGCGGCCGTCACGTACCGCCGCGGCGACGAAACCGGGTCGCACGAAGCCCACGGAAACCAGATCGAGCTGCCTCCCGGGAGCTACACGTTTTCGGCCAGCGCCCCGGGATTCGCCGACCTGGCAAAACCCGTGCAACTGGGCGCCGGGGAGACCCGCGACGTGGAGTTCACCCTGGTGCGGCAGCAGGCCGCCGCGCCGCCGCCTCCCGTGCCGGCCAACCCCATGGCGGATTTCGAAGACGCCGCGGGCTGGAAGAAGGCCGGCGACATATGGACCCACAAGGGCGGCGGATTCGTGGCGTTCCACCTGCCGCCCAAGGGCGTGTTCACCTTCACGGTGGCGCCGCTCAAAACCGGCGGCCGGGCGGGACAGATCCGCTGGTTCGCCCAGCTCCTCGACGGCAAGAATTACCTGCTATACGAAATCGACCGCAAGAACTTCTGGGCCGGGGTGATCGAAAAGGGCAAGCGGCTGGAGCGGCTCAAGACGGCGCACAACATCGCCACCCAGCAGCCGTTCACCATTCAGGTCGACGTGGCGCCGGATCACCTCTCGCAGAAGGTGCGCGCGGGCGCCGACTGGACGCTGCTCGACAACTTCGTCGAGCCGGGGCGGGATTTCACCAAAGGCAAGTTCGGATTCCTGATTCAGGGGAGCGACGAGATCGGGATCTCCGATTTCAAGTTCGCGCCGAAGTGATGGCCCCTACCGCGGCTCGATCTTCCTGGCTCCGGCCGGCGGCACGAACGTGAAGAGCTCGGGCGGAAGCGGTTCGTCGAGCTTGACCGTCGTGTAGATGGTGCTGGACGTCCCGTGGTCCTCGCGCAATATGCGGTAGCGCAGCTTGTCGATCCACCAGGTGTAGGCAGACCCGCCAGACGCCGTTGAAACCGAGACGACGTAGCACGCCGTCCGCGCCAGGGGCAACGTCCCCTCGCGCCGCCAGGGTCCTGTATAATCGCTTCGTGCGCATACACCGAATCGCATTGGCGTCCGCCCTCCTGTTCGGCACGGGCGGCGCGTTCGCGGCCGACGGCGATCTCCCGTCGGCGGAAACCATACTGGACCGCAACGTGGAAGCCAACGGCGGCCGCGCGGCATACGAGAAGCGGCACTCCACGTGCCGAGTGGAAGACTTCGAGGTTGTGAACACGCCCATCAAGGGCACCATGACCACGTATGGCCAGGCGCCCGATAAGAAGTACTCCGAAATCGACATTCCCATGGTTGGCAAGTTTCGCCAAGGGTCCGATGGCCGGATTGCCTGGTCACTTTCGGAAATGGCCGGGCCGAAGCTCCTCGAAGGCGAAGAACGGGCCATCGCACTCATCTCGGGGCGGTTCAACAACGAACTGTACTGGCGCGAACTCTATAAGCGGGTCGAAACGGTGGGCATGGAAGACGTGGACGGCAAGCCGGCCTACATCGTGGTGCGGACACCCAAGGAGGGCAAGCCGGTGACCGAGTACTTCGATGCCGCGACCTTCCTGACGGTGAAAGGCGTCATGAAGCTTCAAACGGCCGACGGGGAGATACGCGCCGAAGTTTTCCCGAGCGACTACCGCAAGGAAGGCGGCATCATGGTCCCCCATAAAGTGGTGACGAAGTCTGCCGGTCAGGAGCGGGTTATCACGCTGCGCACCTTCACGGTAAACGAGGAAGCTCCCGCGGGGACCTTCGATATCCCCGCCGAGATACGAGCGCTGCTCAAGCAGCCCTGAGTTACTCGACGTCCTTGGGGCGGGGCGCCTCGGGCATCGCCAGAGCTACGCTTTGGGTGGCATGGAGCGAAACCGCTTCCTGCGCCTCGACAAGTCCTGCTGGGCCATACGTCAAACGCACCAGGCGGGTGACCGGCTCGCCCTTGCCTCTCCAGTTCACGCGCGGAAACCTGGCGCGAGCCGCGTCGCGCGCGGCCCGTTCCTGGAGCGCCGTGTCCGGGTCCAGCAGCGTGCAGGCTTGCGCCACGCCCGAGGAGGAAACCGCGCAGGCGAGCGGCAACTGCCGCTCGGGCATCCCGTCCGCGCCGTTCGCAGGATCGAGCGGAAGCCGCTTCCACCCATCCGCATCGAGCGACGGCGTGGCCCGTTCGACGGCCTCGGCGATGGCCGCCGGCACCTCGAGCTTGCGTCCGCGCGAGAGCGCCTGTGCGTCCACGTGCGCCTGCGCCGCGCCGCTCGGGTCGCCCACGGCGATAGCGGCATCGCGGAGTTCCACCAGCAGATCCTCGTCGAAGCCCAGCGCGGCGGCCGCCCGCAGCGCGTCGAGGGCGGGCTTGGGTTGCTTCATCCGCAGAAGCGTGCGGCCAATGGATTCCAGGTGCGCGGCCGTCAACTGCTGCGCTGCCACGCCGGCCCGCCAATCGGCGATGCCGCGCGTGGCATCGAACGCCTCTTCGACCTGGCGAAGCGATCCGCGCGCGATGTCGAGCGCGTAGTCCAGTGCGGCCCCGCAGCCGGCCAGGTCCCAGGCGGCGATGGGCGCCGACGTCGGACAGTACTGGAAGGCTTTTTGAAACTCCAGCTTGGCTCCCGCCACGTCGCCCCCGCAGGCCATCGTCACGCCCAGATCCTCGAGAACTTCCCAGGATTCGGGATTGACCTTCAGGGCGTGCAAGAGGTATGGCTCCGCCTCCGCCCTCCGGCCAAGCTGCAAAAGGCTGTGCCCCAGGCCGCGCAGCGCGGCGTAGTCCTCGGGATCGATCTCGAGTTGCCGCTGGAACCACGGGATGGCTTCGCCGTCGCGCTTGGAGTTACTCAACAGCTTACCGCGGGTGGCGTACACCCACTTATTCTGGGGATCGGCCTGGCTCTGGCGCTCGTAGGCGCGCAGGGCTTCCTCCTGCATGCCGTAGATTTCGTAAACGCGGCCCAGGTTGTACCAGGCGTATTTCGATTCCGGGAACTTGCTGGTAGCGTACTCGAGATACACGCGCGCCAGCGGGGCGTCCGTTTCCACGGCATCGTAGCCTTGCCGGTCCAACTGCCAGAGTTGCTCGTTCTTGAGGGCGGCTTCCACGTCGATGGGCCCGGCGCGCTCGAACACCTGGCTCCGCCCCGAATCGAGCTCGAGTGCCAGGTCGAAGCTCCGGACGTCGGCATCGGACGCAATGCCCCGATGGACGGTGCGGGAGATCCGCAGCAGGTTGTCCTGGAACGTGGCGGACTCCTCGAGGCTGCCCGCCGCCAGTTTCCGCGAGACCGGCGGAGGCAGGATGGGCCGGTACTCCGGCGGCAGCCGCAGTTCGAAGACCTCTTCCGCGCCCACCGGGGGATTCAGCAAGGTGGCTTGCGCGGGGTTCGGGCAACGGCAATCCGGCCCGTATTTGAATACGTGGAAGTCCGCCGCGGCGCGCCGCGTGAGCTTCGTCAGAAGATTCGGCAAACCGAGCTGCATCTCGATTACGAGCGGCCCGCGCAGATCGTAGACATCCGGCACGGCCCCCGGCAGTTGGGGCTCGTCTACCAGCAGTTCGCGCATTTCTCGGGCGGCATCGCCCGAAAGAAACGCCTGGCGTAGCGCCACCTCGGCGTCGCCCCTCAATTCCACGCGCAGGTTGGCGCTGGCGTTGCCGTCGGCCCGCACCTCGCCCTTCCACGTGGCGCGCACCTGGTTCAAACCGGCGGGCGCCGCGGGAATCCGCACGATGCGGCTGCCGCGCGCCGAGACCACCAGCGCGTTGCGCCCGCGCAGTTCGGGCGGCAGCGCGTTCGGCCGGGCCACCCCATAGCTTGGGTCGAGCCACGTCCACCCGGCTGCCTGTGGAAGCGCGGAGAGCACGCGCTCGAACTGCCCGGGGCTGGGGAATTCGACATCGAAAGGCGAGGCGGCCACCAACGCCAGGTCGCACGCGATGTCGCGGGTCGCCAGCAATCCGGCGAGAAGGACGTGTTTGGAGAAGGCGTTGCCTTCGCCTGCGGTCCAGGTCTGGCGGGGCGGGGCGGCGCGGAAACCGGAGGCGGCCAGCGGCTCGTCCAGCAAATGCACGCCCTGTGCCACGCGCATGTAGAGGGTCTGGAAAGCGTCCGCCTGGGGGTCCGCGGCCAGCAAATCCCCGGCCTGTTGGCGCAGCCAGGCGGGGTCGGCCGCCGGTTGCCGGCCGCGCAGCCAGTCGCCCACCTCGCTCCAGGTGTTGAACGTGCTCAAGCCGATCCACGGCGCCGGGCTCGCCTGCGCGGCGGAGTTCGCCAGGCGCCAGACGTGTACGCCCGCCTGCGCCTCGCTGTGATTCGTCTGGTACAAGAGGTTGGTGTTGACATCGCCGCCCGCCGGCAGCCGCAGGATCCACTGCCCGGCGAGCACCGGCAAATCGAACGCCGGCGCCAGATTCGCCCACCACTTGGCTTCCGCCGCGGCCGGGTAGCGGACGCGCACTTCCGAAACGATGCGGTCGCCGGATAGCAGGCCGGGCACGGCGAAGGCGCGGAAGCCCGAGCCGTCGCGCGGCAGTTCCTGAAGCTGCGCGGCGTCCAGCGCCCGCTCGCCGCCGCCGCTCTCCAGCACGCGGGCGGAGACCACCTGGACCTCGGCATCCTCGCGCCGCAGCGGAACCAGAATCTGGGCGGCCCACTGGGCGCCGGTTTCCGATTGAATGCGCACGGTGGCGCGCCGCGTCTCTTCCATGCTGCCGTCGAGGGCCACGCTCTGCTCGATTTCGAGCTTCTCGTAAACCGCCGGGAAGGACGCGAAATCGTCCGCCGCGAGCGCCGCGCCCATCGCGCAGCAGGCCAGCATCCACGCGAGTCTCATCGCCGCTCCTCGGGCAAGCGGATTTCGAGAGTGCGGCCGGGCGTCACGTCCGCGGCCAGCGAGTAGATGTGGCCGCGCTGGCTTAGCAGCCGCAACAGCAGCCGTCCCGCGCCCACGTGCGGCAACTCCGCCGCGCCGTTGCGCACCCGAACTAGAAGTTGGTCCGGACCAACCACAGCGCCAGGGCTTGGCCAGCCGGTCGAATCCATGACGTTCCCGTAGAGCAGCGCGTACGGGACGCGCCGCCCGTCGCCGCCGGTGACGCGGATCTTGAGCGGCGGCCCGGCGGCCGGCGCGGGAGTCTTCCACTTCGCTGTGCGGCCCGCTTCGAGCACCACCGGGACGCCGCTCAGCGGGCGCGTAGCCCACGGCTCGTGCGCGAGTTCCCATGCGTAGTATCTGCCCGGAGGCACGGGCCCAATCCCGAACCCCCCGTCTGCGTTCAGTTCGACTGGACCGCATCCCAGGTCCCAACCACCGGGCTCGGCGGCCTGCAAGAACATGAGCCATTCTTCCCGCCCGCTGGCGGGCGGTTGCACGCCTTCAATCGACGCCGTGAGCGGCGGGATCTTGAGCGCCACGGTTTCGCCTTCGGATACTTCGATGTCGCGCTGGAACCACAGCGGACCGTTCATTCCGGCCACCAGGCGGTAGCGTCCCGCAGAGGCCACCCGCAACACGGCAACCCCGCGATCCGCCTCCACCGTGAGATCCGAGGAGCCGCTCCACGCGGGCACCGCGGACACGGTCCACTTCCGATCCGGCTCCGGAACCGTCACGCGGATTTCCGCGCCGCGAGTGCCGCCAAGGGAGATGCGCGTGGTGCGCCCGCCCACGGCGGTCACCGGCGCCGTGCCTGCCAGGTGGCCGGCGGAGTCGAACGCGAGGATCCGGTACTTCGCGGGATCGACGGTAACCGTCGCCGGGCTACGATCCGCCGTGAATGCGGCCACGGCCTGCTCGCCGCCCTCCGGGTTCACGCTCACCTTCCACCCGCGCACCAGGCCGGCGATTTCGATCGCCGCCGGCTGCGGCGTGAGGTCGATTACGAGCGGCGCCCCCGCGCGCCACAGAGCACGGCGGGTGGGATGACCGGGCGCGGACACGATCACGCCGTACTCGCCCGCCACGTCGCCGGCGAGTTGCAGCCTGCCGTCGGGACCTGTCGTGTAGCTCACCGGCAGCACGGGTTCCTGACAGGCCGGGTCCTCTATGGGAACGACATCCACGGTGGCGCCCGCGAGCGGTTTGCCCGCCGAGCGTACTGCGAGCGCTCGCACCGGGCCGCCCTTGAAACGGAACCGCAGTGTGGCGGGCGGCGGAGCATCGGGTCCCCCAGGAACAGCGAGGATCGAGAAGATCGGGAGGTAGCCGGGAATGTCGGCGACGAAATCGACAGTGCCCCCTCTGCCGCCCACCGCCGGAGCGATCCACCTGCGTCCGCTGCCCAGCGTCTGCCAGCCCAGCGGACCGCCCCACCGCACGCTCGCCCGCGCCGCCGCGTCCGCGTCCGGCGCTTCCACCACCGCCTCCACCGAAAGGGCGGAGCCGATCCGCACGTCGGTTGCCGAGGAGGGCTCCCAGTCCATACCGGCCCGGATGGAGATTTGCCCGCCGGGTGGCGCCTGAACCCGATACCGTCCGGCGGCATCCGTGATGGCGGATTCGGACCACATGAAGCGGTTCTGGCCAAAGCTGCCGCTGACCCCCACGTCCGCACCTTCGATGGGCGCGCCATCCGGCGTGCGCACGGTCCCCTCGATGGTCCGCAGCGGCGGCGCTGCCCAGGGGCGAATCATCTCGGCGATTTCGAGCTTCCCCTCCTCGTCCTTGTCCTTGACGGACGGAATCCGCGCCACCAGGACGCGGTTCCGGCTGCCCGCATCGAGCGCGAGTTGGGCCGTGTACCGGGTCTCCTTGAGTTCGATTTCGAGCTCCGCCTTGCCGTAGGGGAGTGGCTCCACGGTGAAGAGCCCGCTGGCGTACGAGGTCACGGAGGGCACGGGCGCCCGCCCCTTCGGCGTCACCGACAGCGACAGTTCCGTGAGATCGCCGCGGAACGCCTGCCCCGGCGCCGTCTCGACCACCACGCGCACCGCCGCGGCGGGCGCCAGCTTGATCTCGCCCGCCTGAAAGACGCCGCTGACGTCCGGGATCTCAAATGACGCGGGAAGCCATCCGGCCGGCGGATCGACCGTGCCTCGCAGGCCGCCATCGCCGCTCACGTCCGCAAACTCGAAATCGCCATGGGAGTTGGTGCGCGTTTCGCAGACCTGGTACGCCGGGCCCACCTGAACGGTTGCGCCAGCCACCGGAGCGCCCTGCGCGTTCACCACGCGGCCTACGACACGCGTGTAGTGAACGCCGGGGATCTCCCATTCCCGGACGGCGGTGATCCGCACCTGCGCCAGCGCCAGCGGCGGCAGGAGAACGAGCAAAAACGGCAGTCTCGCCATTGCAGGTAGCGTACCGCAATTCCATCCCGCGGGATGCTACCGCCAGTTCATGCGCTCGCGCAAGCCGGTTATGTGGGCGGTATGATGCCGCCCGTGCCACACCATCATCGGCAGCGTGGCGTCCAGCACGAAGACGCCCCGCTCGGGATGCATCATCGCGCGTTTCCATTGGTCGTCCGTAAGCGACCGGAATAGCGCGGCCCAACGCTGGCAGAGGCCGTCGAACAACGACAGGGACGGTTCGAGGGGCCCGGTGCGCGCCTCGGCGGTTTCCGCCCAGCGGGCTTCGTCGTAGGGCTTAACGAGGGGCTGGTCTTCGGTGAGCGTACACTTAGTCCGCACATACCAGTTCATATGTGCGTCGGCTAAGTGATGAACTACCTGGCGGAGAGTCCAGCCGCCTGGCCGATAGGTGGTGTCCAGTTGTTCGGGGCTCAGACCGGACACCGCCTGGCGCATGGCAGCCGGCGCAAGGGCCAGTTGCCCGATGAGGGCGAGGTGCTGAGCGGCGTCCGGCGCCGGCCCCGGTTCGTATGGCCCGATGGGATAGCGTAAGTCAAGCATGGAGTCTGCTTATGTGGGGCAGACTGGCAGCCTGCGGCCGAGTGCCACTCGGCCCCCTTGCGGCCTTTGTGAAACCGCCGGAAGGCGGGTTGCCAACCCGCCGCAGGTTACCAACCTGCCCCACGCAACCGGTTACTTGCCTTGCTTCGCGAGTTTCTCGCGCTGTTCCTTGAGAACGGCTCTCCGGCTGAGCTTGATCTTGTTGCCTTCGAGCGCCAGCACCTTCACCAGGATCTGGTCGCCTTCCTTCAGCTCGTCGCGGACGTCGCGGATGCGGTTCTCGGCGATTTCGCTGATGTGCAACAGGCCGTCGGTGCCGGGGAAGATCTCGACGAACGCGCCGAAATCCACCAGGCGGACCACCGTGCCCAGGTAGGTCTTGCCGACTTCCGCGCTGGCGGTGAGATCGCGGATGATCTGCAGCGCCCTGTTCGCCGAGGCCTCGTCGGCCGAGGCCACGTGCACCGTGCCATCGTCCTCGACGTCGATCTTGACGCCGGTCTGCTCGATGATCCCGCGGATCACCTTGCCGCCCGGTCCAATCACGTCGCGGATCTTGTCGGTGGGAATGTGCAGGGTATAAATGCGCGGCGCGTACTGCGAGATGGCGGCCCTGGCTCCCGCCAGGGCGGCTTCCATCTTGCCGATGATGTGGAGACGGCCGTGGCGCGCCTGCTCCAGGGCTTCCTTCATGATGGCGGTGGTCACGTTGGTGACCTTGATATCCATCTGCAGGGCGGTGATGCCCGCCCGGGTGCCGGCCACCTTGAAGTCCATATCGCCGTAATGGTCCTCGGCGCCGGCGATATCGGTAAGGATGGCGTACTTGCCGTCCTCGATCACCAGGCCCATGGCCACGCCGCCCACGTGAGCGGGCAGGGGAACTCCGGCATCCATGAGCGCCAGCGAGGCGCCGCAAACCGTGGCCTGGGAACTGGAACCGTTGGATTCCAGAATGTCGCTGACCACGCGCAGGGTGTAGGGGAACTTCTCTTCGTCGGGGATGAGCGCCGTAATGGCCCGTTCGGCGAGCGCGCCGTGGCCGATTTCGCGGCGGCCGGGGCCGCGCATGAAGCCGGTCTCGCCCACGCTGAAGGGCGGGAAGTTGTAGTGCAGCATGAAGCGCTTGGAGGCTTCACCCGGCTCGAGCAACTCGATGCGCTGCTCGTCGTCCTTGGTTCCCAGCGTGACCGTCACCAGGGCCTGGGTTTCGCCGCGGGTGAACAGGGCCGAGCCGTGGGTGCGCGGCAGAACGCCGGTTTCGATGGCGATCGGGCGGACTTCGTCGAACTTGCGGCCATCCGGACGGCGGCGGCTGACCAGCATGTCGTCGCGGAAAATGCGCTCCTTGAGGGCGTCGTAGCAACGCCCGGCTTCGGGGCGCTGCTCTTCGGCGAAGGCTTCCACCACGCGCTTCTTGATGGAATCCACCAGCGCGTAGCTTTCCAGTTTCTCGTGCTTCTGGGTGTCGAGGGCGTCCGAGAGGTCGGCGCGGGCCGCCGCGGAGACCTGTTCGTAGATGGCCGCGTCCGGCGCCGGCGGCGTGAATTCCATCTTCGGCTTGCCGGCCAGTTCCACCAGCTTGCGAATGCCGGCGGCGATCTTCCTGCAGCAGTCGTGGCCGAACTCGATGGCGCCCAGCACCTCGGCCTCGGAGACCTGCTGCGCTCCGGCCTCCACCATCACGATGCCGCTTTCGGTGGCGGCGACCACGATGTTCAGCTTGGATTCGCGCCCTTCCGTATACGACGGGTTGGCCACGTACTGGCCGTCTTTCATTCCCACGCGCACGCCGCCCAGCACATGGGCGAACGGGATATCGGAAATGGCCAGCGCCGCGCCGGCACCGACGATCGCCAGCGAATTGGGGTCCTGCTCGGGGTCGGCCGAGAGCACCATGGCGATGATCTGGGTTTCGTGCAGAAACCCTTCGGGGAACAGCGGGCGGACGGGGCGATCGATCAACCGGCTGGTGAGAACTTCCTTTTCCGAGGGTCGTCCCTCGCGTTTGATAAAGCCGCCCGGAATCTTGCCGGCGGCGTAAGTGTATTCGCGGTAGTCCACCGTGAGCGGGAAGAATCCGGCCCCCGGCTTCGGATCGTGGGCCATGCAGGCGGAGACGAGAACCACCGAATCGCCCGAGCGAACGACAACCGCGCCGTTCGCCTGTCTGGCCACCTTGCCGGTTTCCAGGGTAATTGTCCGGCCACCCAAATCGACTTCAACTATATGCGACATATTCCAGACCTTAACCTCCAACCAGGTCCGGGAGCCGGCCCAACGGCCGCGTCCCGAACCAATCACGAAACGGCCCCTGGGGGACCGTGTGAGACTGGAGTTGACAGGATGTCGAGCCGCGGCCGCGCCGGGGCCACGCGCCCCAGCCCGTCCGGGCCCCATAGGTATGAATCGGAAGCACCCGCCATAATGCTGGAAGCAGGCCGCTTCCGAGCAAATGGAACTAGCGGCGAATGCCCAAACGTTGCAGAACTGCCTTGTAGCGCTCCGGATCCGTATCGCGCAGGTACGCCAGAAGCCGCCGGCGCTTCGCCACCAGGGTCAACAGCCCCTTGCGGGATCCGCTGTCCTTGCGATGCGTCTTGAAATGCTCCGTCAACAAGGTGATACGCTTGCTCAACAGGGCAATCTGCACTTCCGGTGACCCGGTGTCGGACTTATGGCGTTGATTGGTGGTAAGAATCTGCCGCTTTGCTTCAGCCGCCAGTGCCATTCTAGGGGTAATGCTCCTTGTCTTCTCTTAATCTCGTTTCGGTACGTTTAATAGAATAGCACAGGAGGGTTAACCGCCGGGAGCCGTTTGCGGCGCGGCCGGCGCCGGTTGTTCCCGCACCTCGAAATCCATCCACTGGGAGACGGCGCGGTACTCGGGGTCGGCGAGTTTGTCGGTCACGATCAGTTGCAGAACGTAGTCGCCGGGCTTCATGGCGGTCCCCAGGCGGAATTCGCCGGCGGCCAGCAGGTGGGCGGGATCTCCCTGCGGAGCCGTGTCGGCGGGGTGGGGCGTGCTGGCGTTGATCTGCACGCCATCGCGGAAGACGCGTTCTTCCACCTCCAGTTGGGGATGGTGGTTGGCGTCGGTGCGCGCGTTCAGAATCTGCAAGGCGTAGAGCACCGGCTCCCCCGGCACAAAACTGCGATCCGCCGGCGTGCCCAGCGGATTCTCGGGCGCGGCGGGAGCCGCGGTGGCGTCCGCCGCGGAGGGCGCCGGGGCGCCGGTGGCGTCGCGCAGCGTGATGGAAGACAACGCCAGCCGGCCCTTGGCCACGTCGGGCACTTCGACGAACTGGCTGGCCGAGCCGATCTGCAGCGACGCCGAATCGCGCACGGCGATGCGCATCTGGTAGCCGCCCGGCTTCTTCACCGGGTGGTGGAGGCCATAGGTGAACCCGCTGCGCAGCGCCTGCTGGTACCGGTCTTCCTTCAGCGTGATGGTGTAAGTCTTCGCGGACGGGTCTTCCACCTTATCGTTTTCGGTGAAGGTGGCGCTGAGAACCTCGATCACGGCCTTGTGCATGCCGTCGGGAGCATCCTCGAACTGCAAGTCCTTGGCATCGATATAAAGCAGCGCGTTGATGGAGGAGCCCGACTTGGCGCTGTGGGCGAACAGCGCCGTCATGCGGATGTGGAGGTTGCCGGAGCCGAAGGGCGACATCAGGGCGTGCAACAATTCGGCCTGCGGCGTGAGTTCCCTGGCCGGCCGCGGCGCATCGGGATTGCCGATGAAACCGGTGCGCGTGCGAACCTGGAAACCGGGGCGTTTCACGCGCACGGAGATGTTATGAAAGCGGAACCGGCCGGTCTTCGGGTCGAACGTGCTGGCGGCGGGATGGTAGCCGATCAGGTAGTAGCCGTTGGAATTCTCCACCACGCGGTGCACGGCGCCGCCGAGATCGTTGTTGTCATGGAAGAACGTGCCGCCGGTGGCCCGGGCCAACAGGTACATGCCGTCCTGAGAGGCGAACATCTGCGCGGAACGCTGCGCGGGGATCGCGGCTGCCCGGGCGAAGCTTCGGGGATGGTCGGCGGCCGTGAGCGAGAGCGTCTGCAAACCGCGTGGGTCGATGCTCGAGATCACCACCGAGGCGCGGCTGGCGGCGTCGGACAGCCGGTTCAATTGACTCTGGGCGCGCGGATCGACCGAGCCGGCGGACATGATGCGCAGATCCTCGGTGAACAGGATCACGGTCTTGCGGCCGGGCAACTCCCGCAGCCCGTTGACCACGCTGGTGATGGCCTGGATGCTGGCGGCGTTGAGATTGCTGCGCCGGTCGGCCGCCGCCATAGCGCTCAACCCGCTCAGCCCGCCGCCTCCTCCGAAGCTGCCGATCCCCACGCGACCCATGAGGTTGAAATGGACGCGGTTGATGGCTAGGTGGAGCACGCGTTTGTCGGTGGTGAACTGCTCGAGGGCCCCCATCCCGGAGCCGGTGCGGATCACCGCGGCGATGTCGCCGGGCTGCATTTCCACATCGACGAACTTCTCCAGGGCGGAACGCACCGCGGGAACGTTCTCGGCCGCCAGGGCCAGATCGTCCACCACCAGCGCGAACGTGCGGCGGGCCTGGCTGGCGCGCACCGGCACGGGCGGCGGGGCGGAGGGATTGTTGGCGGGCTTCTTGCCGCGCGCGGGCGGCGGCGCGGGCGCCGCGGGCTGGCCGGGCCGGGTGCCGATATACGAGAAGTTGGTGATGGTTTGCGGCTTGCCGTCCTGGCGGATCTCGAAATCCTCTTTCTTCAGGTCCTCGACCAGCTTGCCCTGCGCATCGGTGACCAGAGCGTCCACCTGCACCAGGTTGACGTTGATGCGGATCACGTCTTCCGGTTGTGGCGCGGGAGCGGCCTGCGGCCGGGTGGGCGGGTTCTGCGCCAAAGCGAGCGCCATGACCCCCAGAAGCGAAACGAATGGGACAAACCGCCTGATCATCGCGGAGCTGTTCTCCTTTAGGTTTCAGTTTAGCGTGCCAGGGACCAGCCGCCGGTCCTTACGGTTCCGCAGCCGCTCCCCAAACTAGGAACACGGCAGCGCGGGCGGATGTTCCGGCTGCGCCGTTTTAACTGGCGACCCTGTCAAATCCCGGTCTCCTGGCCGCACATTCCGGAAGCCGATTCCGGCGGTGCACACGGCGTCCGCGCGCGTCATACTGGTGATCGTCATGCCACGCGCCATCGAAATCGCCTGTCTGGCAGCCCTGCTCGCCAGCCTCTCCGCGGGACAGACCGCGGCCCCACTCTCGTTCGAGGTGGCCTCCGTCAAGCGCGCAGATCCCCCGGTTATCGGCGAATCCCATAGTTCCCGTTTCAGCGGCAAGGGGGTCGATGCCCACTACATCCCCTTGCGGATTTGCATCACATACGCATATGGGGTGAAGGATTTCCAGGTCTCCGCGCCCGCGTGGATGAGCTACGAGATGTACGACATCGTCGCCAAGCCGCCCGCGGGAACCAAGTCGGAGCAGGACGTGCGCGAGATGCTGCAAACGCTGCTGGCGGAGCGGTTCAAGCTGCAAGTCCACCGCGAGACGAAGGAATTCCAGGGATTCGCCCTGGTGGTGGGGAAAGACGGGCCGAAACTCGCGGCGGAGGCGCCCGATGACCCGGATGCGCCCATAACGCGGAACGACCCCCGCGGCCGCTTGCCGCGCGATAGCTATCGCACATCCTCGCTACACGGAGGCGGCGGGAAATTCGAGGCCCGCGGCATGAACATGGACGGGTTGGCCGGCGTCCTTTCGAGGCTGCTTGGCCGGCCGGTGGCCAACACGACGGAATTGCCGGACAGATACGATCTTTCATTCGAGTACTCCCGTGACGACGCGCAGGGTGGAGGGCTGATCGGCGTCGTTGGCGGGCCTCCGCGGGAGCCACCCGCCGGCAGCGACCCTGGCACATCCGTCTTCAAGTCGATTCAGAAACTGGGTCTGCGACTGGAGCCCCGCAAGGTCCCGCTCGAAGTCATCGTCGTGGACCACGCGGAAAGGAAGCCCACCAAGAACTGACTGGCGGCGCTCAGCGTGCGGCCGCCTCCGTGGCGCCCGCCGCGGGATCGACGACTTCGAAATCCATCCACTGCGACACTTGCGCAGTCCCCCGGGGCGCGAGAGTGTCGGTGACGGTCGCTTCCAGAATGTATTCTCCCGGGACCAGCGCGGGGTCGAGGCGCAGTATGCCTCCGGCAACGTAGCGAGTGGGGTCGCCCTCCTCTGGAATCACGTCGTGAAATTCGCCGCCCTTCAACACCACTTTCCCATTGCAGTACAAACGGACCTGCGCGGTGAGTTGCGGCCGCTTGGGCGTCCCCGCGAGCATGGGATTGAGAATCGCGAATCCGTAACTCACGATCTGCCCCGGCCGGAAGCGCCGCACGGCGGGACCGCCTTCGCTCGATTCCTCGATGCCGCCGTCCTGCGACGTCCCGCTCTCCGGCTTGGCCAGCTTCTTCAGAAGATCGTTGGACGCGAGTTTGACGACCACGCCGGACATCGCAAACTGTCCCTTGCGCACGTCCGGCACGGTGACCACCTGGGTGGCCGAACCGATGCGCTGGGAAGCCCAGTCCCGCACCACCGCGCGGATCAGAAACGCGCCCGGATCGAGGGCCGGCGTGTCCACGCTGAGCACGAATCCCTCCTTCAGCGCCCGGCGGTAAACGTCGTCCGGCAGGAGGATCGGGACCACGCGTTGGTATTGCGTCCCGTTCTGATTGACCCCGCAGTACGCCAGGGCGACAAAATCCACCTTCGCGCTCCACGCGCCGCCGGGTTCCTGAACGAAGGTCAGCTCCCTGGCGTCGAAATGCAGTACGGAGTGCACCACCGGCCCCGACTCCTTGGCGTCCATGAACCATGACGTCAGCCGGGCCTTGAGACCGGTAGCGGCGAAGGGCGACGCCAGCGCTTCGGCCAGTTGCCGTTCGCGCGTCCGGTTGGCGGGCGCGGTTTCCGCGCGGAGCGCTTCGTCCGGCACGCCTGCAAATTCGCCGTTCCAGCGCACGTTCAGCTCCGGCCGGTTGACCCGGACCGTCACCCTGTGAAACCCGGCGCTGCCCGGGTTCTTGTCGAAGGCGCCTTCGCCGGGAGAGTAACCGAGCACGTAGTAGCCCGACTGGTCGCCGGCGGCCTCGCGGATGGCGCCGGCGATATCGATGGCGTTGCGATAACACAGCCCGCCGGTGCGCGTGGCCAGGTTGTCCAGTGTTTCCTGCCCGGCGGAGGAGAGATCCTGGATCTTGTCCGCCTGCTGCCGCGCGACGTTGCGCAACCCGCCGGGATCGACGGTGTAGATCGATACCGCCGACCGGCTGGCCAGATCGGCGATGTGGTCGAGCGAATCGTTCAGCGCGGGCTTCACCAGCAGCGGGTCCGCAAGGAACACGATGGATTTGCGGCCCGGAAAGCGCTTCATGCCGAGGATCAATTCGTCCAGGGTGCCGAGCGTGCCCAGGGCGGCGAGCGAGTAGCCGTAGTCGAGAGCCTCGGGCTGGGCTTGCCGGGGGTGCTCGCGGCCGCCCGCGCCGGGCTCCGCGCCATCGATGGCGGCGATCCCCACGCGCCCGAAGTACTGCCACTTCAGCAGATCGACGGCTTCCAGCAGGATCCGTTTGTCGTTGGTGAACTGTTCCAGTATGGCCAGGCCGCCGCCCGTGCGCACCAGCGCCACCAGGTCGCCGGGCTGCATCGCGCGCTCGATGTACTTGCGCAGCCCATCGCGCGTGCGCACCAGGCTTTCGAGGCAAAGCGCCGTGTCGTCCACCACTATGGCGACCGTGCGCTGCACCTGGCCGGCCGTGATGGCCGCCGGCTCCAGGGACCCGGGCGGGCTGTCTCCCGCGGCGGGAGGCGGTTCGGGAACGTACGAGAACCAGGCGATCTTCTGGGGCTGGCCGTCCTGCAGAATCCGGAAGTCTTCCTTGCTCAGGCCGGGCACGTGGCGCCCCGACGAATCCGTGACTACCGCGTCCACCTGCACCTCGGCCGCGGTGATGCGCAGTGCGGGCGGCGCCGCCAGCCCGGTTTGAGGCGCCTGCCAACACCACGCCAGCAGGGCCGCGGCGGGCAGTAAAGAGGATGAGCGAAGCGCGGCTGACATAGCGACCAATCTCAGTGTACTATCCAGTTAGAGATCTTAAAATGGCCCTTTCTAGCCTGGTACGGCGTGCCATCCTGCTATGGATGTTGGCCGGCGCGGCGGCGGCGCAAATCGACCTCAACCCTCAACGGGACCCCTCCGTCATCCGCGTGGATGTCAACCTGGTGAACCTGCTCTGCACCGTGCGCGACAAGAAGGGGGCTTACTTCAACGACCTCTCGAAGGACGATTTCGCGGTCCTGGACAACGGCCGCCGCCAGACCATCACGCATTTCGTGCGCCAAGCGGACTCGCCCCTCACCGTGGCCGTGATGCTGGACGTCAGCTCCAGCGTGGTGAATATCCTGGATACCGAAAAGGCCGCCGCCAACCAGTTCTTCGCGAGCGTGCTTCGTCCCGGCGACCAGGCGCTGCTGGTGGGCTTCGCGCAGTATGTGCTGGTGTGGCAGGATCTGACCTCGTCGAAGGAGCGGCTCCACGAGGCGCTGGATCGCGCCGGGCCGATGGCCGAGTTGGCCGAGGGACCGGTCCCGCGTGGTGGAACGCTGCTGCGCGATGCCGTGAACCTGGTGGCCGCACAGAAGCTGGCGAGGTTGCCTGGCCGCAAGACCGCCATCCTGATCACCGACGGCGAGGACCTCGGCAGCCGCGTCAGCCTGGTCGAGACCATCCGTGCCGCCCACGAAGCCGACGCAGTGATTTACGGCATCTATTACGTGGACCGCAAGCGCGCTCACGGGACCGGCCTCGAGGTGCTTCAGACGATGTCGGAGGCGACCGGCGGCCGCACGTTCCAAGTGGGCGGGAAAGTGACCATCCCGAAGGTCTTCGCCGCCATCGAAGAGGAGATGCGCAATCAGTACGCCATTGGGTACGCGCTCCCGGAAGGGTCTAGGAACGGCGAGTTCCACAAGCTGCAGGTTAAGCCGCTGAAGCCCGGCCTGACGGTTCAAGCGCGGAATGGGTATTACGCGGCGAAGTAGGGCGGGCCCCCTGGTCCGCGCGGGACGCCCTCGTCCCGCTCTTCGTTCACCGCGCTGGAATCCCCGACGCGGCGCACAAGAATCACGACGAGCTGTTTCCCGGCCACGTCTCCACCTTGGCGGTGACCGACCCCGAGTTCATCGAGACCTTTCGACAACTTCGCCAGAACCGCGCGGAGAAGGGCCTTGCGGTTGAGAAGCGGATCGTCGGCAGTGATGTAGTCGAGTCGGCCAACTGCTTCGGCGACCACTACACGCGCACGGGAATCGACGTGCCGACACGCGAGTTGCTCACCTTGAGCATGCTCGTCTCGCTCGGTGGATGCGAAGCGCAGGTCATGGGCCATGTCGCCGCGAACCTCAACGTCGGTAACGGCCGCGCGCGGCTGATCGGCGTCCTAACCCAACTGCTGCCATTCATCGGATATCCCCGCACGCTCAACGCGCTGCGGGCCGTCGATGAGGTCGCCGCGACCAGCGGGAGCAAGGAGACGTTATGACCATTCCCCGCATGACCGTGCTGGTCGTGGGTGCGGCCGGCGGCATCGGATACCTCGTCGTCGAGGAAGCACTCCGTCAGGGCCATACCGTGCGTGCCCTGGTGCGCACCCCCGGCAAGGCCCGTCGGCTTCCCCCAAAAGCGCAGGTGGTCCGCGGTGACGTCACTCGCCCCGGCACGCTTCGCGGTGCGGTGGACGGTGTCGACGCTGTCGTCTTCACCCTCGGCTCGGACGGAGCCGGAAAGGTGGGGGCTGAGAGTGTCGATTGCGGTGGCGTGCGCAATGTCCTGGGTGCGCTGGGTTCGCGGACAGCCCGCATCGCGCTGATGACATCCATCGGAGTCACCAACCGCACCGGCACCTACAACCGCACCACTGAGGCCCACGACTGGAAGCGGCGCTCCGAGAGGCTGGTCCGCGCCAGCGGACTGCCGTACACGATCGTGCGGCCCGGCTGGTTCGATTACAACGGTCCGGACGAGCAGCGGCTTGTCCTCCTGCAGGGCGACACACGCCAGGCCGGCGATTCCAGCGATGGCGTCATTGCGCGACGCCAGATCGCCGAGGTTCTGGTCGGCAGCCTCGGCTTGGATCACGCCTTGCGCAAGACCTTCGAACTCATCGCGACCACCGGGCCGGCACCCGACGACTTCGACGCGCTGTTTGCCCCTCTCGCTGCGGACCCGTAAGGCGCCCCAAACGGCGTGCACGACATGGCGAACATGCCGCTGGAAGACGAGCCGCAGCGGGTTCGTGACGATTTGGATGCGTTCCTCACCCCCAGGTTCGGATCTCCCTCATAGAGGTTTATTGGAGAACTCACAATGTCACAACCCACATGGTTCATCACGGGTGTCAGCAGCGGCTTCGGCCGCCAGCTCACCGATCGGCTCCTCGGGCGTGGCGACTGCGTCGCCGGAACCGTCCGCGATATCGGCAAGGTTACCGATCTGCTCGCGCGTTATCCTGAAGCGTTCCACGCCGAAGTGCTCGACGTGACCGACACAGCGGCGATCCGCGAGTTTGTCGGGCGATCGTTCGCTCGGCTCGGACGCATTGACGTGATCGTCGGCAACGCAGGCTACGGCCTGTTCGGCGTGGCAGAGGAACTCACCGATAAGCAGGTCGAACACATTGTCGCGACCAACCTGGTCGGGTCAATCCAGTTGATCCGTGCCGCGTTGCCGCCGCCGCGACATGCTTACGCGGTTCGCCGTCGTGGTCGAGGCCGAGTCCCGCCAACCGGCCGCCTCTACGACTTGGCGATCACTTCCCTGAGGCGGTCGCGGGTGAGGAAGAACTTCACCGAATCGAAGCGCACGAAGAGTTTCTCCAGGCCGCGGTTGTTGAATAGCCTGGCGGGGCGGCGCATCCCGTGCTGCGTCACCTGGAGCTGGCTCAGGTCCTGAATGCGGAAGGTGTAGCGCGGAACCACTTCGAGCTTGTCGTCGGAGTGGAAGACCGAGAGCAGGTAGCTCTTGGGGCGCACGATGGCGTGCAACTTGTCGACCACCGCCGTAAGCAGCGTGGGAGTCAGGTATTCCAGGACGTCCCAGACCAGCACGCCGTCGAACTGCTCTTCGCCGTAGTCCAGCGCATGGTTGAGGAAGTACTCGATGCGGCCGGGGTTGGACTGGTCGACGGTGTCCTCGGCGCCGAAAACTTCGTGCAGGATGCGCAGGAAATCCTCCGAGTACAAACGGTGACCCAGGTTGGTGATGAAGGTGACGTTCTGCTGGTTGGCGCTGCCCAGATCCAGGATGCGGAGTCCCGACTGGCCGCGGATGTAGCTGAAGAACTCCTCCAGGCCGCGGCTCGGACGGACGGTGACAATCGGTTGATCGGCGGAGGATCGGGCCATCGCGGCGGAGCGCGGCAGCACGTATCCCCGGGACGCACCCGAGGGTGGCGGAGTGCCCCGAACACCGCGCAACAGGCTCCTCAGCTTTTCAGGCAGCAACGTTGGGGCACCCGCTAGCTAGCGCTTTCCTTCCGGAGCCGGGCCCAAAGAAACCGCCGCGGCACTGGCCACCGCAACCGCGGCAGGCGCCGGCTGCGGAGGTTTGTGGAGGGTCTTTCCGGGTTCGGGTTTCACGATATCGATGCTGCCCTTGAAATACGCGCCGTCCTCGATGATGATGCGCGCGGTGCGGATATCGCCGACCAGTTTGGCGTCCTTGCGGATCTCGATCTTCTCGGTGGCTTCCACGTTGCCGTGGATGGTGCCGAGCGCCAGGACTTCGCGAGCCTTGATCCCGGCGTGGACAGTGCCGTTGGGACCGATCGTCAGCTTATGTTCCAAGGCCTCCACCGAACCCTCGAGGTCGCCATCCACGTACAGGTCTTCCTTGCTGAAGATCTGACCGACAACCTTAACGGACTTGCCGATCGTGGCAATTCCGCCACGGGGTTCCGGCTCAAATCTGCCACCGGGGATGCTGGACATGGGTGTAGACTCCTTCTTCGGTTCGACGGGGCTTGACGCCATCGGGGCATGAGCCGCGGGAGCGATTGGCTTTGGCGGTTCGTCGTCCCGGCGTTTATTCCACATATGGCCGCCCTCCTGAATTAGAAATTGAGTTCATGGTACTGCCTCTCTAGTCTATAGGGAGATGGCCTGGAAAGGCAATCGCCGCTGCAAGTTCTCGGTTTTCGGCGGACTGCCCGCCCACGACGTTCTCCGCGGTTTGCCGGATTGGCCTCATCGGCGCGTGCCTTTGGCGCGGGTCTTCAGCAGGATCGGCGTCCCCCGAAAGCCGAACTGCCGGCGGATCTGGTTGATCAGGTAGCGCTCGTGCGAGAAATGCAGCGTCGGCCCGCGGCTGGTGAACACCACGAACTCGGGGGGGCGGATGCCGGCTTGGGTAATGTAATAGATCTTCCGCTCCTCGAAGCGCAGGTGCTCCACGAAGCGGTTCAGCTCGCCGGTCGAGATGCGCTTTGTGAATGAGGCGAACGCCTCGCGGATCGAGGGGAACAGTTTCTGGAGGCCGGCGCCGGTCTTGGCCGAAAGGAAAACCATGGGGGCGTAGTCCAGGAACTTGCACCGCTCGCGGAACTCGGCTTCGAACTCGTTTTTCTTCTGGCCCTTCTGGCCGCTCACGTCGTCCCACTTGTTGACGCAGACGATCAGGGCGCGGCCGCCCTCGTGGGCGTAGCCGGCGATGGTGGCGTCCAGCCCCACGCCGCCGGCGTCGCCGGTGGCATCCACCAGCAGCAGAACCACGTTGGCCATGCGGATATGGCGGCGGGCCATCACCACGCTCAACTTCTCCGCCATGGCGGTGGTTTTGCCCTTGCGGCGGATGCCGGCGGTATCGACAAAGACGTACTCCACGCCATCGCGCGTGACGGTTTCGTCCACGGCGTCGCGGGTGGTTCCGGCGACGGCGGAAACGATGGCGCGGTCCTGGCCGGTGAGGGCGTTGAGCAGGGTGGACTTGCCCACGTTGGGCCGGCCGATGATGGCCACCTTGATGGCCTCGGGCTCTCCGGCGGCGGCCTCGGTCTCTGCATCGGTTGCGCGGGGGAAACCCTGGGTGACGTGGTCGAGCAGGGCGTGGACGCCGGTGCCGTGCTCGGAAGAAACCGGGAAGATATCGGCGATTCCCAATTCGTAGAACTCGCCCGAGAGTTCGCGCTGCGCGGCCGTTTCGATCTTGTTGACGGCCAGCGAGACCGGCTTGCCGAGGCGCCGGAGCATCTGGGCGAGGTCGCGGTCGGCGCCGGTGATTTCGGCTCGGCCGTCCACCAGAAAGACGATGTGGGCGGCGTCGCGGAGGACCACCTCCGCCTGGTGGAGGATCTGCGCCGGGATGTACTCCCGGTCGTGCACGACGATGCCGCCGGTGTCGATCGTCTCGAAGCGCCGGCCGTCGTGTTCGGCAAGCCCATGAATCCGGTCGCGCGTGATGCCGGGCTCATCGCCCACAATGGCGCGCCGCAGTCCGGTGATCCGATTGAAGAGGGTGGACTTCCCGACGTTGGGCCTGCCCACAATGACCACCGTGGGTGGGGCTTGGGACATGGAACTCCATCATAGCAGGCGGGGGACGGGAAAAACCCCCGAATTGGCTGGCTCGGTGGCGGGCCCCGATCCGTCCGTAAGGCAAATCGGAGTCGAGCGAAGGGCGCGATGGGCGGGTACGGTATCATCATGCGATGATGGTATCGGATGATGGCATTTGGCGATGGGCGGAGCCCATCCAATGGAGCCACTATGAGCGCTACCGTGACACTCGACAAGGCCGGCCGCGTGGTCATTCCCAAGTCGCTGCGCGACGAACTGCATCTCGCGCCCGGCGACACGCTTGAACTGGGCTGTGAAGGGGACAGCGTCACGCTGCGCCCTGTGCGATCCTCCACGCCGTTGCGGAAAGAGCGGGGGGTCTGGGTGTTCCGGACGGGCAAGGCACTCCCCGCCGCGGCCGCCGATGAGGTACTGCGAGAGATCCGCGGGCAGCGCGACCGGGACAATCGTGGGGACGCGCGGTGAAGGCGTTTCTAGATACGTCCGTGCTGGTGGCAGCGGCAGGCGTGACCGGCGGCGGCATCTACGACGCGGTGCTGGGCCACTGCGCGCTCAAGGCCGGCGCGGGAACCATCTACACCTGGAATGTGAAGCACTTCAATCGCTTGGGGCCGGAAATCGCCAGGCGGGTGGCCACTCCGTAGGCCGCCACGCGCACTCTGCCGGCGATGGCGGCATGTTCCACATCGGGCACAGTTCCAGGAGACCGTGAACCACGGCTACCGCCGGAACCCCTGGGGACTCCGGCCTATCGGTGTCGTCACGAGCGCGGTCCGCAGTGCACTCGCGGCTGCCTGGCGCTACCGGCGATTCCGGCCTGCCATGAACGCCCAACGCACGCATAATCGATGCGCCCCGCCGCTTCGCCACTATAATGAGAAGAAACCATGTCTTCCTCCGCTCCGGAATTGGCTTCGCCACAGGCCATCGCCCGCTACGAACCCGTCATCGGCCTGGAAGTACACGTGCAGTTGGCCACCGCCACCAAGATCTTCTGCGGCTGCCCCACGGGCTTCGGCGCGCCGCCCAACTCCAACGTCTGCCCGGTGTGCCTGGGGCTTCCGGGCGCGCTGCCCGTGCTCAACCGCTCCGCCGTCGAGATGGCCGTCAAGGGCGCCCTCGCGCTCAATTGCCAGGTCCGCCCGCGATCGCGCTTCGCCCGCAAGAATTACTTCTACCCCGACCTCCCCAAGGGCTACCAGATCTCGCAGTACGACGAGCCCCTGGCCGAGCACGGCTTCGTGGACATCCTGGTGGAGGGCGCCGCCCGGCGCATCGGCGTCACCCGCGTGCACATGGAGGACGACGCCGGCAAGAGCATTCACGACGGTTTTAAGGACTCCGACCGCTGCTCGTACGTGGATCTGAACCGCAGCGGCACGCCGCTCATCGAGATCGTCAGCGACCCCGACATGCGCACCTCCGGCGAAGCCTACGCCTACCTGACCGAGCTGAAGCAGACCCTCCAGTTCATCGGGATCTCCACCTGCGACATGGAAAAGGGCCACCTCCGCTGCGACGCCAATGTCTCCGTGCGCCCTCGCGGGACCGAGCCGTTCGGCACCAAGGTCGAGGTCAAGAACCTGAACTCGTTCCGCTTCCTGCGTCAGGCGCTGGAATACGAGATCGCGCGCCAGGTGGCCGTCGTCGAAAGCGGCGGCCGCGTGGTGCAGGAAACCCGGCTGTACAATCCGGACCTCGGCGAAACGTTCTCCATGCGCAGCAAGGAAAACGCCGACGATTACCGCTACTTCCCGGAACCCGACCTCACGCCGCTCGTGATCGGCGAAGCGTGGCTCGCTTCGCTGCGCGCCTCCATGCCCGAGCTTCCCGCGCGCAAGCGGGCGCGGTTCGTCTCGGAATTTGGCTTGCGCGAGTACGATGCCGAAGTGCTCACGCAGACGCGCGCGGCGGCCGAGTACTTCGAAACCGCGGCCACCGTATCGGGCGACCCGAAATCGGCGGCCAACTGGGTGATGGGCGACCTCATGGGCATGCTCAAGGCCGAGGGCAAGGAGATCGCCCAATCCCCCGTGAGCGCGCAGAACCTGGGCGAGCTGCTGAAGCTCGTCGCCCAGGGCGAGCTTTCCCGCAAGCTGGCCAAGGAAGTGTTCCCCAAGATGTTCTCGACCGGCGCAACCGCCGCGGCAATCGTGGAAAGGGAAGGGCTCAAACAGATCAGCGACACGGGCGCGGTCGAGAAGATCGTGGACGACGTGATCGCCGCCAATCCCAAACAGGTCGAGCAGTACCGCGGCGGCAAGACCACCGTGATCAACTTCCTGGTGGGCCAAGTGATGAAGGCCACCCGCGGCCAGGCCGGCGTGGCGGCGGCAACGGATCTGCTCAAACGGAAACTGGGGTGACGGCATGTTGAAGGTGGGCGGCCGCGTTCCCGATATCGCCGTGCGCACGGACGCGGGCGAGGAGTTCCGGCTGTCCGATCTGAAAGGCCGGCGCGTGGTGCTGTACTTTTACCCGCGGGCGAACACGCCGGGTTGTACCACCGAGGCCTGCGAGTTCCGCGACGCCATCCGGGGGTTCGCCGGGAAGGGTGTTGCGGTGATTGGCGTGTCGCCCGACAAACCCGCGGCCCAATCGAAGTTCAAACAGAAGTACGATTTGCCCTTCACCCTCCTGGCGGACGAAGACAAGGCCGCGGCGCAGGCCTTCGGCGTGTGGAAACAGAAGAACATGTACGGCCGGAAGACGATGGGCATCGAGCGCACCACCTTCGTCATCGGCGCCGGCGGCCGCGTCGAGAAGATCTACGCCAAGGTGAAAGCCAAGGGCCACGCGGCGGCGGTGCTGGGGGAGTTGTAGAGGGTGTCGAGGCGGGCTGCGGCGGCCGGATCGGCCGCGCTTCGGCCGTGACGGAGCATTACACTGACCAAGGAGCTCTCGCCCGATGATGAAACTCACGATGATTGGCGTGGTAATCGCAGTCGGACTGGTGGCGGCCCTCGGACTCTACCTGTTCGGGCTGGGGCTGCGCAACGTGGTACGAGCGGCGGCGAGTTCGCATTGGCCCAGGACCGCGGGGAAGGTGGTGCGCTCCGATACGCGGGAACAGCGCGATTTCGACAGGAGAACCAGGGAAGTTTCCGTCATCTACTCGGCCGACACCGTGATTCAATACGAAGTCGCCGGGAAGCAGTACTCGACGAACCTGATTCACTTCGGCCAGACGCTGGGATCGGGTGATGCGTCGGAGGCCGAGTTGCAGCGCTTGCGCTATCCGGTTGGCGGCCAGGTCCCGGTATCGTACGACCCCCGCCGGCCTTGGATCGCGGCCGCGCGGCCCGGTCTGCACGCCGAGGCTTTCTGGCTCCCGGGCGCGGGGCTCGCGTTCCTGCTGCCCGCGGCACTGGCGATGTTCGTTTTCCTGACCGTCTTCCGCGCCACGGGGCAGCCTCAGCCAGGCGATGACGAGTTCAAGCATTCGGTCGAGGCCGCCATCGAGAACGGACGCCGCGGAATCGCCCCGCCGGACATCCCCTTCCGGCCGCCCAAGGACGGGTCGGATGCGATCGCCCCGGTTGTCGCCGGGCTCATGGGTGCCGTGTTTTGCGGCCTGGGGATTCTGGCGCTGTCGAGCGGAGCACAACGCCTGTGGCGCGCTGCCGCGAGTGAACGCTGGCCGTCGGTCGCAGGCACGGTGCTGTTCTCCAGGGTGAACGCGTCGGAAACACGGGACAGCGACGGTCCGCGCGATACCGCGTTTTCGCCCCAGTTCGTGTACACCTACGAAGTCGATGGCGTGAAACACTTTAACAACCGGCGCCGCTTCGGCCAGATCGAAGGCTCGGGCGAAGGCTGGGCGGAGGACATCGCGGCGCGCTACCAGGCCGGGAGAGGAGTCCGGGTCTACTATTTCCAGGCCGATCCGGATGTCGCCGTGCTCGAACCCGGCTACAACTCGGAAGGGCTGTGGCTGCCGGGCGTGGGGTTGGTGGCGCTGCTGTTCGGGTTGGCGACGCTGATCTGGATCGTGCCCGCGGTGGCCAAGTAGCGGGGCGGCGCGGGCGGGGTGAAGTCCGAGCAACCAGTTTACGAAACGGCGCTGTAGTGACGGCGAATCTCGGAGGCATAGCGCCTGCCGGCAGTAGCGGCGTTGGCCGCAATCCACTCGCTGAACCGGATATGCCCCGCCGGCGGGCGATCCGAAACCAGCAGGTTGGCCATGAGCCCGTCGAGTTCGTCGCGGGTGAGCATCACGTCTCCCAACGCCAACCCCATCCCGCGCGCTGCGAACAGCGCCAGCCAGGGCGGGCCGTTCAGAATCCGCGCCCGGCTGCCCACTGTCCTCGCGATCAGGCGCACCAACTCGCCGAACCCGAACGTCTCCGGGCCAACCGCGTCGATGGTCAGGTTCTCCGCCGCGTGGCCCGCTTCCACCGCGATCCGCGCGACATCCTCCGCCGCGACCGGCTGAATGCGGTACTGCCCCTTGCCCGGCACCAGGAAAACCGGGAGCCTCCGCAACAGGAACGCGATGTTGTTGATCAGAATATCCTCGGCCCCGAAGATCACCGTGGGCCGCACGATCGCGTAGCCCATCTTCGACCGCCGGATCTCCTCCTCCAGCAGCGCTTTCCCCCGGAAATAGGGAAGGCTCGAGTTCGCATCGGGGTTGGTGATGCTTATGTGGACGATACGCTCGACTCCCGCCATCTCCGCCGCCCGGATCAGCGCCACGGTGTTCCGGACGGCGCGGCCGTGGGTCGTATCCCGCCGGTCGAAGCGCACCCAGTACGTGTTGTAGAGCACGCGCGCGCCGGCCATCGACGCCGCCATGGCCGCGGGTTCGTCGAAGCGGAACGGGAACGCCTTCACCGCGGTCCCGAATTCGTTCGCGCGGCCGGGGTTTCCAGTGAGCGTCGTCACCGATTCTCCCGCCTCCAGCAGCCGCCGGGCGATGTACTTGCCGGTATACCCAAAGGCTCCCGTGACCACGTTCATGGCCGTTCCACGCGTCCTTTCCCGCGTTTCGCGCGGTCCGGAAAAAGAGACCTCAGCCCGTCCGCGCGCAGCCGCTCCAACTTGAGGAGCGCCGCCACGATTCCATCCAGCGTGTGAAAGAAGCGCTCCAGAGCTTCCAGCCGCCGTTCGTAGAAGCGGGCCAGATCGGAATCGGTTCGCGAGCGCGGGAGCGACCGGACCTGCTGGAGGGTCCCGCTCACGCCGCTCAGCGCAGCGTCGAACTCCGGCTTCTGCCTGCGTTCGAGGACGGTTTTCACGATCTTCCAAAAATCGGTATCGGCCTCGTAATAATCCTTGCGATCGCCGGCCCGCAGCCGCCGGTGCGCCATGCCCAACTGTTCGAGTGCCCGGATATTGGTGCTGATGGCGCCCTTGGTCACGCCCACGATGGGCACCAGGTCGTCGAGCGAGACTGGGTCCGGCGAAAGATACAGCGCCGCGTAGAGCCCGCCCATGGCGCGCGGGTATCCCCAGAACTCGCTGATGCGGCTCAGATTCCCGATCATCCGTTGGCGGGCTTCATTCAGGTCATTCATCGTTTAGTACATTCTAAACGAAAAGACAAGATCCGTGCAACAAGCCCGGCCTCCGGAGGGCAGACCGGGCGCGGTGGGATTCCGCGCGCCCCGCGCCAGCCGGTAGTGCCTGAAATCTGCGCTGATCGAAAACTGCTATCGCTTGCTTTCCGCCGCGACCTGTCCCACGATTGAACTATGCCAATTGACCGGGCTTCGCTCGAATCCCTCCGCGATCTGATAGCAGACGCATCCCTCACCCTGGAAACATCCCCAGACCTTCCGCAGAACCGCACGGCGAATTGCCGCGAGAGTCTTGCGGCTGCTCTTGCACTAGCCAATGACCTCCTGAAGCAGCGCCGCATGACGGCGGCGGCTGTGCTGGGCCACAAAGGCGGATCTGTCACGTCGCGCCGCCTGGGTGCGGACCACTACCGCAAGATGGCAGCGGCGCGGAAGACGCATGGCGGCGGACGGCCCCGCAAGCAGGCCGAGTAACTGATCTCGCAACCCGCTAGAATAGTCCGTTAAAACGAAAAGCCCGGCGCATGGCCGGGGCTCTTCGATGCGGACGTTAGACACCCCCATCGTAGCCCTTCACTTTGCCGGGTGCAAGGAAAGCGATGGATGAGCCAAAGGCATGGCGTGATCTCGCCGAACGACTCACTCAGTTGAGGAACGCCGACCAGGACAAGATCTACGCAAATTGGAGTTCATCGCCATGGAACGATAATGGCGATCACTGGTTCCTATCGGGTATTGGAGATCGCGCCGTATCGCAGCAGTTTTTGTGGACCGTCGAGCGCGCGGCTATACTGTTGGGTCACCACGAAAGCCCCACTGCGCTTTTCTTCTGGCTGGATCTGCTGAAGCAGGAGAGTCCGAGGTTCATTGGAGGCGGGCACCGAGAAACAATTGTCGGCGGTGTTCAAGTCGAGAAGTCCGAATTCGGCGGGATATACGCTGTTTGCCTTGCTTCGGCGGAGTACTGTTACAAACTGGAAACTCAGGCAATCGCTAAGGAACGCGGCAAGTGGTTGCCAGTGGAAGACACCGCATCTCACCCACCCGTACCCGCACCTTCAAGGGCAATCTCCATCGGCGACCAATTGGAACAATTGCGCCAGGATTGCAACTGGAGCATAGAGGAGTTGGCAGAAGCCGTAAAGTTAGATCCAACGAATGTCTCGCGCCATCTTTCTGGCACATCTATCCCCCGTCCCAAAAACCTGAGAAGATACAACTCTGTCTTCTCTAAGCAATTGAAAAAACAAGTACATATACGCCGAAACGCAGCCAAACGCAGCTAAAGGCAGGTGACTGCTATGTTGTCGCATCCGGCATTGGATCAATACTGAAACTGGCCCAAAGGAAGGGCCATTGGATGATCCGAAACCGAGGGCCACCACGCGGCGCCTGAAACACCGAAGCGCGGGGACTGGCGTCTCTATCCCGCCGGTTCTCACGCTTCAGCCCCTTCCAGGGCCGTCCCAATTGTACCTCTGTAAGCCATTCAAAACAAGCCGAATATAGCTTTGGACAAACAGCGAGCGTAAGTTGTATCATTGAATCATGAAGAGCGCAGAAAAGGCCGAAATCACAATGACTTGCGAATCATGTGAGGCGAAGTGTCAACGCTTCGGTACGCATCGGAATGGCCTTCGGCGCTTCCGCTGCCCGAAGTGCCACAAGACGTATACCGAAGCCCACAAGGCCGCTCTGGAAGGCTCCTACATCCCCATGGAGCGCATCGTGCTGGCAACTCCGGCTGATGGTCGAGGGAAACAGCCTGCGCAGCATAGCGCGCATCACGGATCTGGATATCAACACGCTCATGAAGATCCTTGCGAAGGCCGGCGAGAAGTGCGAAAAGGTCATGGGCCGTTTGATCGTCAACGTTCCCGTAAAGGACGTGCAGGTCGATGAAATCTGGGGCTTCGTCGGCAAGAAAGAAGCCCACAAGTGGGACTGGGAAGCCGACGATGAAACCATCGGCGATCAGTACTGCTTCGTGGCGATGGAGCGGAATACGAAGCTCATCCTCAACATTGCCATGGGGCGCCGCAACCAGGCCACCACGGACGCCTTCATTGAGGGGCTTCGTGCGGCGACCGCACCCCAGCGATTCCAGATCACGGCAGACGGCTTCCAGCCCTACATCAGCGCCATTCAGACCACGCTCAGTGACCGTTGCGACTTCGCGCAACTCATCAAGGTGTATGCCAGCGACCCCGAGGGCGAGCACCGGTACAGCCCGCCCGATTGCACCCATGCGGAGCGAGTCCCAGTCATGGGAAACCCGATCCCCGAGAGAATCTGCACTTCCCATGTCGAGCGCCAGAACCTCACGATTCGGATGTCGATGCGCCGCCTCACCCGGTTGACGAACGCCTTCAGCAAAAAGTGGGAGAACCTGTGGGCCGCCTACTGTGTTCACTTTGCCTACTACAACTTCTGCCGGGTCCACAAGACCTCGCGCATCACCCATGCGATGGAATCCAACCTGACCGGTCACGTCTGGGAGTTGGCGGAGCTGCTGGCATAGACACAGAGACAGCGTTGGCGTAGGATAAGGCGAGCGCAAACACTTCAATCGGCTGCCACCTCTCGGAACGGCTGGTACCCAGACCGAGGGGCGAAAACGCGGCCTAATTGGAGTGTACCATGAACGAATCGCGTTGTCTTTTGGCATCATTGCAGGCGTTCTTAACGGTTTACTGGAAGACATGGCCCACTGATTATGACCGCCAAACCAATTGGGAACCCAACGGATCACGGATTCTCTTTGTCCGGAACCTGCCCACACTGTGGCAGGGACACGGTGTTCCTGGCTGTGACGACTCCGCACATCGATGGTTTTCAACACACACAACTAGGGCCAATCTTCGAAATCTGGGTTGCCATGCAGTGCCAGGGATGCCTCCAGTACATTCTGGGGTGCGCAGTCCAACCACAGCGCGGTGGCCCACCCGTGTATGCGCAACACTACCCGATTGGAAAGCCCAACGATGACGTGGCTCGTGAGATCCCGAGCCATATTGGCGCTGACTTCAAGGAGGCCCTGCGGTGCCGGTTCGTCGATGCGTACAACGCCACCGTGGAAATGTGCAGGCGTGCGGTACAGGCCAGTTGCCATAATTTGGGAGCACCGGACGAAAAACTCGTCAAGCAGATCGATTGGCTCGCCTCGCAGGGGCTGATAACGTCCCCGCTAAAAGATATGGCCCACCGGGTGAGATTGGGCGGAAACCTGGGCGCTCATCCTCCTGAAGATCCCTCTGATCCCAGCGAGATCGCCATTAACGAAGAATATGCGGACGCGGTTATCGCATTTACGCGCGACTTCTTCCACCATGTCTACGTCATGCCGGAGAGACTCAAGAAATACACCTTCAAGAAGCCAACCCCCTGAAATTTCCTCTCAACGCACATCTCAGGCACTACCCGCCAACCGCCGGCGGAATCTTGTGCTACCGTCGGAGTAGCATGGCGAAATTCTTTATCGGCGTTGTCACGGGCGTCCTGCTGGTGGTTCTCTCGGTGGTGGCGCTGCTGGCGCTGGCGGTGATGGTCTCGCGGCATCCGCCGGCGATTGCCGCCAACTCCGTTCTGGTGTTGCGGCTGCGCAACGAGATTCCCGAAAAGCCGGGCCTCGAGATTCCGGAGTTTTTGAGCGGCGGCGAATCGGCCGCAACCGTCGCCGATGTCTGGATGGCGTTGCGCAAGGCGGCTGCCGATACGCGCATCAAGGCCGTGCTCCTCGAACCCGAGGACTTATCCGTGGGCTGGGCGCGGCTCGAGGAGATCCGCTCGGACATCGAGACGTTCCGCAAGTCCGGCAAACCCGTTTTCGCTTACCTGCGCGCCCCGTCCGCCCGCGAGTACTACCTGGCACTGGCGGCCGACCGCATCTACATGGGCGCTTCCGAACAGCTCATGCTCAAGGGACTGCGCGCCGAGATCTTCTACTTCCGCAACACGCTCGACAAGCTGGGAGTCGAAGTGGAAGTGGAGCACGCCGGGAAGTACAAGGACTTCGGGGACATGTTCACGCGCAGCGATATGAGCCCGGAAACCCGCGAGGTGATCTCGAGCCTGGTGGACGGCCTGTATGGCAACCTGGTGGACCGCATCGCGGCCGCGCGGCGCCGGACGCCCGACCAGGTTCGCGCCATCGTCGACCAGGGACCCTTCACCGCCCCGCAGGCCTTGAAGGCCGGCCTGGTGGACCGGCTGGGCTTCGAGGACCAGATGTGGGCCGACCTGAAGGACCGGCTGCACGCCGGCGAGCCGAAGAAGGTGGCGCTCTCCCAGTACATGAAGGTGACGCCCGAGGCCGCCGGGCTCCCGGGCAAGCGGAAGGTCGCGCTGGTGGTGGCCGAAGGCGACATCGTGCGCGGCACGCCGGGCGACGACGGCTCGGGCGATAGTTCGCTCACTTCCTACGGTTTCGACAAGGTGCTTCGCGAGGTCGCCGCGGATTCGGCCATCCAGGGCGTGGTGGTGCGCATCGACTCGCCGGGCGGGGAAGTCACGGCTTCCGACGAAATCTGGCGGGAGATGAACCTGCTCGGCAAGAAGAAGCCGCTGGTGATTTCCATGTCGGACGCGGCCGCTTCCGGCGGATATTACATGGCGATGACCGGCGACCCCATCGTGGCCTACCCGGAAACCGAGACCGGGAGCATCGGCGTGCTGTTCGGCAAGCCCAACCTGCACGGCCTGTACGACAAGCTGGGCATCTCCAAGGACGGCGTCGAGCGCGGCAGGCATGCCGGCATCGATTCCGATTACAAGCCGCTTTCCCCCGAGGAGCGCCAGATGCTGCGCACTGGAATCGACGAGAGCTACCGCGATTTCCTGGAAAAGGTGGCCACCGCGCGCCGCCGCACGGTCGAGGAGATCGAGCCGGTGGCGCAGGGCCGCGTCTGGCTGGGGTCGCAAGCCCGCGATCGCCGCCTGGTGGACGAACTCGGCGGGTTGGACACCGCCATCGCCCTGGTCAAGAAGAAGGCCGCCATTCCGGCCGCCGAGAACGTTACCGTGCTCCTCTACCCTCCGCGGCAGAGCTTCTTCGACCTCGTCTTCAAGCAGCGTTCGGCCGAGAGCCTGCTGGACGCCAAGGTGCGGCATCTGGCGGGGTCCGCGCCGTTCCACGCCTGGATGAAGGGCGGGTTCCTGCGCATGATGCCGGTCTGGTTCGAGGTGCGTTAACATAGCGCTCGGCGGCTGGGTACCACGCTCCATGCACTCCCACGGACACCGGCATCGCGCGGGCACGGGCGACGTATTGCGCTGGTCGCTCGGGGCCACCCTGGTCTTCGTCGCGGTGGAAGTCTTCGCCGGGCTGCGGGCCAACTCGCTGGCGCTGCTCTCCGACGCGGGGCACAACTTCACCGACGCCCTGGCGCTGCTGCTGGCCTGGTTCGCCGTCTACCTCCAGTCCAAGCCCGCCGACGAGATCAAGACCTTCGGATACCACCGCGCCGGCGTGCTGGCTGCCTTCGTCAACGCCGTGACGCTCGTGGCGCTCTCGCTGTGGATCCTCTACGAGAGCGTCGCGCGCCTGCGCCATCCCGGCGTCGTCCAGGGGACGCCCATGATGGTGGTGGCCGCGCTCGGCGTGGCGCTGAACGGCGGCATCATGCTGGCCTTGCGCTCCGCCGGGAAGGACGACCTGAACGTCCGGAGCGCTTTCGTGCACATGCTGGGCGACGCGCTCGGGTCGGTGGCGATTATCGCCGGCGGAGCGGCGATCCGCTTCACCGGCTGGGTGCGGGTGGACCCGGCGCTGTCCATTCTGATCGCCCTGCTCATCGTGTGGACCGCGCGGGACATCGTGCGCGAGTCGCTGAACGTTCTGCTCGAGGGATCGCCGCGCGGGATCGAGCTGCGCGATGTGATGGCCTCCATGCGGGCGGTCGCCGGCGTTCTGGACGTGCACGATCTGCACATCTGGAGCCTGGGGTCGAGCACCCACGCGCTGAGCTGCCACGTGCTGATCGACGATGTCCCCCCTTCGGCGAGCGACGTGATCTTGCGGAGCCTCAACGGCGTGCTGGCCGAGCGGTTCCATATCTGCCATACCACCGTGCAGTTCGAGCACGTGGAGTGCGCCATCTCCGAAAACGGGTGCGCCATTCCGGCGGCGCCCGGCGATCCCGAAGGGGACGCGGGGCGCCGCCACGCGTGAGGATTCGCACACTCGCCCTCCCGGAATCCGCGCGGTGACGCGCTTTTCTTCGCTTTCGGCGGGCTCGGGCGCTAACCATCGGCGTATTGTTACCGCTCCCGGCTTTCGTTGTATATTCGAACACGCGAGTGTGTCCCCCTATGGCAACTGAGATCTTACCCGCATCCGAGGTCCCCCGCCGCGAGTTTCGCCCCCCCGCGCCCGACCGCATCGAGGATCTGGGGATCAGCCGCTCCATGGTGAGCGACCTGGTTCTGCGCTACTTGTGGCTGTATGGGAGCGGCACGCTGGCGAAGCTGCACGACACTTTGAAGCTGTCTTTCCCGGTTCTGGAATCCATCTATCACCAGTTCCGCAACCAGCACACCATCGAAGTGAAGGGCATGGTGGGGAACGATTACTCGTTCTCGCTGACCAGCACCGGCCGCGAGCAGGCCACCGCGCGCAACGAGGCCTGCCAGTACGTGGGACCGGCGCCGGTTTCGCTCCAGCAGTATCACGACGGGGTGAAGGCGCAGGCGGCCCAGGTCCGTCTGAGCCGCGAGAGCCTGCGGCAGGCGTTTCACGACCTGGTCCTGCCGGACGCCTTGCTGGACCAGTTGGGGCCCTCCCTGATCGGGCACCAGTCGCTGTTTCTGTACGGCGGCACGGGCAACGGGAAAACCAGTATCGCCGAGCGGCTTCTGCGCATCTATCACGACACCATTCTGGTGCCCTACGCGGTGGAAGTGGACGGGCACATCATCACCCTGTTCGACCCGGTGGTGCACAAGCAGGTGGAAACCACCAACGACCAGATGGATTGGCGATGGGTGCAGTGCGAGCGGCCCTGCATCAGCGTGGGCGGCGAACTCTCCGCCTCCATGCTCGAACTGCGGCTGGACGAGGCCACCAAGGTGTTCATCTCGCCGTTCCAGATGAAGGCCAACAACGGCATTCTGATCATCGACGATTTCGGGCGGCAGATGCTCTCGCCGCGCGACCTGCTGAACCGCTGGATCGTGCCCCTCGACCGCCGCGTGGATTATCTCACGCTGGCCTCGGGAATGAAGTTCAAGACGCCCTTCGAGTTGATGGTGGTGTTCTCGACCAACCTGAACCCGCGCGACCTGGCCGACGAGGCGTTTCTGCGGCGCATTCAGACCAAGGTGCTGGTGGCCGACGTGGACGAGAGCGTCTTCGACCAGATCTTCCAGCGCGTGATGGCGACCTACCATGTCCCGTGCGAGCCGGGTTGCGGGGATTACCTGCGCGAACGGTGTATCGAGGCGAGCGGCAGGACGCTGCGCGCCTGCTATCCCATCGACATCTACAAACTGGTGAAGGCCATCTCCGAGTACGAAGGGCGCCCGGTGCGGCTGACGCGGGCCTACATCGACCGGGCCGTCGGACTGTACTTCACCAAGACCGTGGACGAGTAGGCGGCGCGCCCGCGCTACCGTTGCGCGGCGCTCGCGGCGATCAGGCCGCGCGCCTCGTCGGCCACCGCCGGACAGAGGGATTGGCAACTGGAGGCGGGGATGACGGAGATCTCCCGAAGGGCGCGCCGGGCCGCGGCTTGGGCCTCGCGCCAATCCGATTGCCGCCCCTCCGGCGAGGAGGACGGCGACTGGGCGAAAACCCGGCAGGCCGCGCCGAGCGCCAGCCAGGCAGACGCCTTGTAGCGGGCGCAGTTTGGCTCGTCCACGCCGCGGGGGCCGCAGGCTTCGATGCGGGCGATGGCCGTGCGTGCTTGCGCCATGGCCCCCGCCCGGTCGCCGGAAGCCGCCAGCGCGCGCACTAGGCCGCCGCTGGTCGCCGCCAACTGCGAATAGTTGGCACGGCTACCCGGATCGCCCGCCAGTGCGGCATCGGCGCCGGCGAGCGATTGCCGGTACGCCGCGATGGATTCCCGCAACCTGCCGAGTGCGAAAAGCCGCCGGCCGATGTACTCCTGGGCGATGGTCAACTGGCTCTTGTAGCGGGAATCGTTGGGAGAAGCGCGGATCAGCGATTCCAACTCCCCGGCCGCCGTGCGGAGCGCCGCCAGCGAGTCCTCCAGGCCGGAGGGCGCCACATCCAGAATGCCCAGCCGCAGGGTGACCGCGGCGAGGTCGTATTGGGCGGTGCCGTTCAGCGGGTCGGCGGCGGCGATCCGCCCGGCCAGGGCGGCGGCTTTCCGGTAGTAGGTCCGCGCGCCTTCCGAATCGCCCAGGTTGGGGACCAGGGGGGTGCCCAAAACCGCGGCTATGTGACCATAGGCCAGCATCAGATCGCGCTGGCCCGCCATATCGTTGGGATGGGCGCTCACCAGCCGCTCCCGAACCTCGGCGCACTGCCGGTACTCGGTCAAGGCGGCCTGCAGATCCCCCGTCCACGTCAGTCCGGTGCCGGTCCGCGAGTACGCCCCGGCCAGTCCTTCGAGGATGTCCTCCCGGCCGGGGAAACGGACGGCCAGCGTCTGAAATGCGGACAGAGCGCGCTGCGACCATTCCAAAGTGGCCGCCGGACCGCGGGTTTCCAGCACCGCAGCCATGCTATCGAACAGGTTCGCCTGGCGCGATGCCGCCACGGCATCGAACGGGCGCAACCTCCCCAGCAGCGCGGCATCCGGCATGGCGCTCCGCAGGCACGCGGCCGCCTCATCCACCTTGCCGCCGGTAGCGAGCAGCAGGCCGATGCGGCGCTGGACCTCCACCCACGCGTCCAGAACGTCGGCATCGCGGGGACGGCTTTGGCGCAACGGAGCGAGCAACTCCGCCGCGGTTCGATAGTCCTTCAGCGCGCCCGCGCCATCGCCCAGGCTCGGCCCGTACGGGTAGCCCTGCACGTCGCCCAGTTTGAGGTAGGCGGCGGCCAGCGCCTGCTGGAGGCCCCGGTCGTTGCCGGCGGTCTTGCGCAGTTCCTCCAGGAATTGGAGCGTGGTCGCGACGATTTCCCGCCGCACCTGGGTGGCGCCGGGAAGCCGTTCGATCCGCGAGTGGATATCGAACAGGGAACGATTGGCCAGCGCCACCATTTGCGTGAGGCGCTCGTCGGCCATGCGGCGGGCGGCCTCGGCGCGCCGCGCCTGCATCACGGCCAGCGTGGTCCCGGCCAGCAGACTGGCGGCCACCAGCAGCGCCATCCCCAAGCCCAGCGCGTGGCGGCGCGCGAACTTTCCTGCGCGATAGGCCCGCGAATCCCGGCGTGCCGCCACCGGTTCTCCGGCCAGGTAGTGGCGCAGATCCGCGGAGAGCCCGTCGACGGATGCGTAGCGGCGCTCCGGTTGCTTGCGCATGGCCATCCCGGCGATATTGTCGAGGTCGCCCGCGAGCCGGCGGCGCAACCGCACGGGCGCCGCATCGCTGGGCCGCGCGGGTTCGGTTTCACAGACCGCGCGCCGCCACTCCTCGGGCGACCCCGAACCTGGCTGGCACGCCTTGACGCCGGTCAGCAGCTCGTACAGGATCGCGCCGAGCGAGTAGACGTCCGTGGTGGTGGTAACCGGCTGGCCGAGCATCTGTTCGGGGCTGGCGTAGCCGGGCGTGACCGCCCGCATATCCGCCGCCGCGGTGGCTGCCGGGTCCTGGTCCGGCGCCAGCAACTTGGCCACCCCGAAATCCAGCAGTTTGGGCATGCCGTCCGGCGTTATCAGAATGTTGCCGGGCTTGAGATCGCGATGCACTACCAGGTTGCGGTGGGCGTGGGAGACCGCCTCGCAAACCAGCAGAAACAGGCGGCAGCGCTCCTCCAGCCCGGCATTCCGTCGCTCGAGCCAGGAATCGATGGGCTGGCCCTCGACGTACTCCATCACCAGGTATGGCCGGCCCAGCTCCGTGCTGCCGCCGTCGATCAGCCGGGCGATGTACGGGTGGTTGAGGTTGGCCAGGATCTGGCGTTCGTGGCGGAAGCGGTCCAGCACTTGCGCCGTGTCCATGCCTTCCTTGATCAGCTTGATGGCGGCCTGCTGCCGGTAGTCGCCATCGTCGCGGGTGGCCAGGTAGACCGCTCCCATGCCGCCGCGGCCGATTTCGCGCTCGATGCGCCAGTGGCCCAGGCGCGCGCCGATCAGCGGATCGCCCCCGAGCAACTCCTGCGCCGCGCGGGCCACCGCGGTGGCGATGGATTCTCCCCCATCCCGGTCGGCGGCCAGCAGCGATTCCACTTCCCGCCGCAGCTCGGGGTCGCCGGAGCAGGCCCGGTCGAGAAAGCTCCGCCGTGCCGCCACCGGCAGGTCGGCGGAGGCGAGAAACACTTCCTGGGTCCTTTTCCAATCGTCGGTCGGCATGGGGTGAACGCCATCCAATCGCCGGCTCCTACCTGGTAATGCGAAGAATGAACGGATAAGAACGCACTTCGGCCGGCCGATTCGTTGCTATTTTGACATCTTTTTGGACAAAAATGTCCAGTTACCCGAAAATTCGCGCCGGTTCTTTCGCATTCTCCTATTGAGGGCCGGTAACATTCGGAGGCTCTGCTGGCCCGCATGGAGATAACCAGTGCGGCACCGGGCCGCGCCGGTTGGCGCGGCTCGGCCGCCGGCTGGATGGCAGCCATCCGGCGAGGTAACAGAACCGGGATTCTGGCTTGTCCGATAGGAGGAATCGATTGAAAAAAAGCGGACTGATCTCAATACTGCTCGGCCTTGGCTGGGCCGGAATCGCCGCGGCAGGCACGGTTTCTTACACCGGCACGCTGAGTTCGCCCGAGGATACGTTCCAAACCACCATCGCGCTTTCCGGCAGTCAGACCGTGACGCTTCAGACCTTCGGTTTCGGAGGAGGCACGAACGGTGCCGGCGCCACGATCCCCGCGGGAGGATTCGATCCGCTGGTCGCGGTCTTCGCCGGCACCGGCGATAGCGCCACGTTTGTGGATGCAACCGCCGACACGCTCACCAACTTCAGCCCGGGTTGCGGGCCTGCCGGACTGGTTACCATCGGCTCGTCCACCGGCAACTGCGGGGATATCTTCATGTCCGAGAACCTTCTCCCCGGGCAGTACACGGTTCTGTTGAGCGACGCCGAATACATCCCTAACGCCGTTTTCGACGACGGAACGCTGGGCGAAGGCTTCACCGACCTAACTGGCGGCTCCCTGCCGTTCCAGACCTGCGTGGATCAAAACAACTGCAACACCGATACGCAGGCTTACGCGCTGGACATCGACGTTCTGTCCGGAGCTCCCACAGGCCCGCCGGCGGTTCCCGAGCCGGTCACGCCCGTGCTGGCCGGCCTCGGTCTTATCGGCCTGGCTCTCGCCGGCCGGCTCCGCGCTCGCCGCAAGCTGTAAAAGGACCACCGCGCCGGAGGCGCCGATTCGTCAACACAATCCCGAAAGGAATACAAAAATGAACGTACTGAAAACTCGTCTCTTGAAAACCGCCGTGGCGCTCGCCGCCCTGGCAATACTGGTCATGGTGACTCCGCGGGCGGTCCGCTCCGCCGCCTCCGCGCTGGTGCAGGTGACCAACACCTTTTCGAACCCGGCCATCACGCAACCCGTCCCCACCGCGGCATCGCAAATGGTCACCCTGGTCAATTACGGATATCCTCGCGGATTTCCGTTGCCGGGCTGGTTGGGGCTGTTTCAGTTTTCGCCAAGCGACGGCACCGTAAGCAGTAACCACTATGTCGTGCCCGCCGGACAGAACCTGGTGATCACGGACGTCGAGCTCGGGCCGGACTCGGAGTGGACCTATTCTACCGGTCCTAATGCGATGGGCATCCAGTTGTATACTTTTTCCAACTCGGCCGGGCTTAATCAAGTCGATCAGTTCGTCGCCCCCGCCACTGGGGCGCAATTCCGGTTTGCCTCCGGCATCGTGTTCCCCGCCGGCCAGGAACCCGCCATTATGGGTTACAACCTGCCTGTCGTGATCTTGCGCGGCTACCTGACCGCCAACTAGCGCCGCTCGAATCCGGGGGGAAGTTCCGCGATCGAGACTACCCAATCGCCGCCAGGAAGGGAACCAGAACATGCTTTCATGAAGACGCGTACGTCTAAGGTTGCCGCGGGGGCTCGCAGTCGGGGGGATGACGACCATGCAGCCGTATGCGGTTGCAGTTTCCCAACTGGCGCCAGCCGGCCAACCGCCAGTTGGGCTCAGCCGGAAGCCGTGCCGGCGGGCGGGCGATCCATCTCGCGGCGCAGCCAGGCGTGCGCCACGCGCAATTCGCGGCGCACCTCGGCGACGTCCATGCCCAGCACCTCGGCCGATTCCGCGGCGGTCAGGCCCCCGAAATAACGCATCTCCACCAGGCGGGCCTTCCGGGGATCCTGCCGCTCGAGGGCGGTCAGCGAGTCGTCGAGAGCGATCATGGTGGCGGAGCGCTCCGCGGTGGGATCGCGGGCCTCGTCGAAGGGGAGTTTCTCGTCGCCGCCGCCGCGCTTGGCGGCGTTCCGGATGCGGGCGTAATCGATCAGGATCCGCCGCATCACCTGCGCCGCCACGCCGAGGAAGTGGGCGCGGCCGCGATAGTCCGGTTGTTCCTGGCCGAATAATCGGACGTAAGCCTCATGCACCAGGGCGGTGGGTTGCAGGGTGTGCCCGCTGCGTTCGTGGCGAAGCTGGTTGTGGGCGATTTCGCGAAGCTGGTCGTAGACCAGGGGAACCAGGCGGTCCAACGACGGCTTGTCTCCCTTGGCAACCTCACGCAACAGCAGCGTAATGGTACCCGGAGCGGACATTTCCAGCGATCATTATACGCCGTTGTGCCGCCAATCTGCGGCCCCGCGCCCGCCCCTGGCGCGGTGAGACGGGGAGCGCTCCGGCGCGGCCTTGTGGGGCAGGTTTTCAACTGCGGCCCACCCAGGGGCCGGCCGCGGTCCGCCTTTCGCGGCCGTCTGCCAGTGCCGGCAGGCCGAGTGCCACTCGGCCGCGGGATGCCATCCTGCCCCACAAGGCGGCAAGCCGCAACCAACCCGTCTAGGCCGATTGGCAATCGGCCTCTCGCGGCCCTGTACCAATGCCGCCGGTTCGGGCCGGCAGCCCGCCCCAGGTAGACGACATGCCTCGCATGGCGGCCATGGGCGCGGCGAGCGCCGCGGCCACCCCGAAAACCATGGCGCCCTTCTCAACGCCCTCGAACCAGGATTTCCACGCCCCCCATGATCGTGCGGCCGGGCATCGCCACTCCCTGAATCTCCTGGTAAGAGGCGTTGGCGATATTCGCCAACTGCAGGAATGGATGGATCCTGCCGCGCACCCACGCGGCATTGAAATCCCATAGCGGGTAAGTGCCCTGCGCCTGGCGGTTGAGGACGCCCAGCCGCGTGCGCGCGACAATTCCCCCGGGAAGGGTCGCCTGCCAGACCGCCACGCCGGAATCGCTGGGGTAATTGAAGGTGTACTTGGTTTCGCCGATGGGAACGGTGTCCTGCACCCCCAGCAGCCAGCAATACTGCAGGTCGAGAGTCTGCCGGCCGGAGAGCGCCACGTGCAACGAAGACTCCACCCCGGTGAAGTTCAGGCTGTCGATGTTGAGGGCTTGCCAGGCGTCGCTGGGCGAGGCGCGGTAGTAATCGATGCCGTTGCGCTCGCGCCGTTCGAACACCGTGACGCCGGCGCGCACGCGCGGGGCCGGGTTCCAGTCCAGGCCGGCTTCATACGTCCAGGCGTGTTCCGGGAGCAGGTTGGGGTTGCCCCGGTTGGCGGGGTCGGAGTAGTAGAGGTCGGTGTAGGTGGGCATGCGGAAGGCCCGGCTGGCCGAGGCGCGCAGCTTGAGTTGCCGGGTGAGCCACGCGCCGCCGGCGATGGACGGGCTGAACTGGCCGCTGAAATCGCGATAGACCTCTTCGCGCGCGGCAATCGACAGCGAGAAGCGCTTCAGCGCCCGGAAATCCACGGCGGCGTAGACGGCCCCGCGGCTGCGCGCATGGTCGCCCAGGTTGCTGCTGACGATGGATTCGTTCATGGCGTCGATGCCGTAGCTCACGGTGGTGTTGGCCCTCACCGGATCGCTGCGGCGAAGCGAGGTTTGGAAATCCCGGTCGTGGTGATGATTGGTGTAGAGCGGCGGGTTGTCGCGCACCAGCACGAACAGGTCGCTGTGGCGGCGGTAGGCGAACTGGAACCAGGTCTTCCTGCCGAGGGCCTGCTGAAAACCGAGCCACCAGGTCTTGGTGTCTTCCCAGGACGGGTAGGGGCCGTAGAACTGATCGGCGCCGAAGGGGTGGTCCATGTAGGCCAGCGTCAGGGTGCTCGAACCCAGGTCCGTGAGCAACCGGGAACTCGAGGCCAGTTGCAGGTTGCGGTAGTCGCGGTCGGGACGGAAGCCGGACGAGAAGTCGCGGGAAACGGCGATCTGCTCCGACAGGGCGCCGAAGGAATCGGCGAGCGAGAGGCGTTGCTGGTTGACGCCGTCCGAGCCGGCGGCGGCGCGCACGCGCACTTCCCAGCCCTCGGGAGGCGACGTGATGACATTGATGACGCCGCCCGAGGCATCCGAGCCGTAGAGCGCGGAGCCCGAGCCGCGCAAGACTTCGACGCGTTCCACCGAGTCCAGCGGCACGGGGATGTCCATGTCGTGGTGGCCGGTCTGGACGTCGTTGAGGCGCTGTCCGTTGAGCAGGACGAGGGTCTGGCCGAAGCTGGAACCGCGGATCGAGAGGTCGCTCTGCACGCCGCCGGGCGCGCGCGACTGGAGATCGAGCGAGGCGTCCAAACGCAGCAGACTGGCGAGCGAGTCGAGCGGCAGGTCCATCTCGCGCGCCTCGAGCACGGAGACCGAGCGGTCGATTTCGTCGAGCGCCAGCGGCTGGAACGTTCCCGTGACCACCACGGTCTGCGGCGGTGGAGACGGCGGCGGCGCCGGCGGCGGGGACGGCGGCGCCGCCGGTTGTTGGGCCAGACACAGTCCCGCCGAAAAGAAGAGGAGAAGCGGTCGAATTTCGGAGTGCAACCGGCTATTGTACCGCGGGCGGCCCGCGGCAAAGGAACGGAATCCCGCGGCCATGGCCACCCGCGGACCATGCCGCCAGTGCGCTCGAGGACCTCCTGCATGGTGCCGTAGCCGTGCCGTTCTCCATCGGCGAGCGACAGCAGGACGTGGAACCAGTTGGGCTTGGCGGGAACCCCTCGGGCCACTACAATGGATGACAACCGGAAACGCCATGAGGAATCTGCCGCTTTCGAAAGTCTACCAGTTGCTCGAACCGGGTCCGGTGGTTCTGCTGACCACCGCCCGCAAGGGACGCGCCAACGTCATGACCCTGTCCTGGCACATGATGGTCGAATTCGAGCCGCCGTTGGTGGCCTGCGTGGTCAGCAACGCCAATCGCAGCTTTGCCGCATTGCGGGCCACCAAAGAGTGCGTGATCGCCGTCCCGGCGCTGCGCCTGGCGCCCACGGTCGTCTCCGTGGGCAACTGCTCGGGCCGGGATGTGCGGAAGTTCGAGAAGTTCGGCCTGACTCCCGCGCCGGCCCAGCGCGTGGCGGCGCCTCTGGTGGTCGAGTGTTTCGCCAACCTCGAATGCAGGGTGGCCGACACGCGCTTCGTGAACCGGTACGGCCTTTTCATCCTCGAGGTGCTCAAGGCCTGGACCGACCCGGCGCAGAAGAACCCGAAAACCATCCACCATCGCGGCTACGGCAGCTTCGCCGTGGATGGCGAGATCATCAAGCTGCCCTCGCGAATGCGGTGATGGCGGCGCGTCACCCCCCGCCGGCCAACCGGCGCGCCTGGCGGAACACCTCCAGCAGCATGGCTTCCGTCAGCTTGCCCGTGGAGGTGTTCTGCTGGCTGGGGTGGTAGCAGCCGATCAGCCGCGGCTGGCCGGGCGCCGTGATGAACTGGCGGTTGTGGCCGAACCGAAAGGGCGCGCGGCTGGAGATGACGCCGCGGGCTTTCAGGACGTCCAGGTAGGCGTCGAAGGCGGTCTTTCCCAGCGCAACCACTACGCGGATGTGGGTCAGAAGCTCCAGTTCGCGCTCCAGGTACGGGCGGCAGTTGCGGAGCTCCTCCGGCGTGGGCCGGTTGCCGGGCGGCGCGCAGCGGGCAACGGCGGTGATATAGATGTCCGACAGGGTGAGGCCGTCGTCACGCGAAGTGGCGGCGGGCTGCGACGCCAGGCCGCAGCCGTGAAGCACGCGGAACAGAACCTCGCCCGAACGGTCGCCCGTGAACATGCGGCCGGTGCGGTTCGAACCGTGGGCGCCGGGCGCCAATCCGATGACCAGAATGCGCGCCTGCGGATCTCCGAACGAAGGCACTGGCTTGCCCCAGTAGTCCCAATCGCGGTAGGCGCGCCGCTTTACCATGGCGATGTGGGCGCAGTGCTCGCGGAGACGCGGACAAAGCCGGCATCCGGCGATGCGCCGTTGCAGAATTTCGAGCGGCGGGTATGTGGAATCCCGCGGTTTCCGCCGATTCATTGAGTGTGTACTCGTACCCCCATGTTAAGATGGACGAGAACCCCTTGACGAACCACCCTTGGGGAATTCAAAATCAAGAAGTCCGGCTGCTCCGGCCGGGTTTTTCGATTCGCGCTCTGGCTGTGGTTTGCGTATCTTCCGCCCTGACGGATACGTGTATATGACGGGTCTGCGCAATCGCTCGAGGTTGGGAACACGGCAGCTTGCCTGGATGGGGCTGATTCTGATGCTGGCCGCCGCTGGCGTGTCTTCGGCCGCGCCGGTCCGGGCGAAGTCGAAAGCTCGCCCCCACGGTGCGTCCCACGTTGCCATGGCGCGAAGCCGCCTGCTGCCTGCCGCGGCCATGGGGGCCGATGTGGTGGCCAAGCCAGCGCCGCAGGTTCAGGCGCCGGCCGGTGCGGCGATCGGGCCCAAGCCTCTGCCGCCGCCCATCATTCGCGGCGGTCCCTGGAAGGAACCGACCTATGCCGATTCCACCGAAGGCGACAATGTGGATGCCGAAGATCTGGATGTCCGCCGCGCTGTCGTGGCGGCGCTGGGGCCATACAACGGCACCGTGGTGGTGGTGGACTCCGGCACGGGACGGGTGCTCTCGATGGTGCACCAGAAGATCGCGCTGAGCTCCGGGTTTCAACCGTGCTCCACCATCAAGGTCTCGGTGGCGCTGGCGGCATTGAGCGAGAAGATCATCGAACCGGCCACCAAACTGCGCCTCGAAGGAATGGGCAGGATGGACCTGACGTACGCCCTGGCGCACTCCAGCAACGAATACTTCTCGACGCTAGGGGAACAACTCGGCTTTCCCAAGGTGAGCTACTATTCCCACCTGTTCGGATACGGGGAGAAGGCCGGGCTGAACATCGCCGGCGAGCAGCCGGGGCGCTTTCCGCTGGCGCCCCCGCAAAACGGCGGGGTGGGAATGCTGACCAGCTTCGGGGAGGAGGTCCGGCAGACGCCGCTCGAACTGGCGGCGCTGCTGGGTGCGGTGGCCAACGGCGGGACGTTGTACTACCTGCAGTATCCGCGCACGGCGGCGGAGGCGGCCGGCGTGGTTCCGCGCGTGAAGCGGCGCCTGGACATCGGCCAGGCCATCCCCGTCATGGAGCCGGGCATGCGCGGGGCGGTGGATTTCGGCACGGCGCACCGCGCCCGGGAAGAATCTCCCATTGCCGGCAAAACCGGCACCTGCAGCGACGAGAGTTCCAGGCACCTGGGATGGTTCGGATCCTACAACGAAACCGGCAAGCGCAAGCTGGTGGTGGTGGTGCTGCTGACCGGCGGCCGCCCGGCCATCGGCCCGCTGGCGGCCGGAATTGCGGGCGATGTCTACCGCCGTCTCGAGCAGGAGAAGTACTTCGCTCGCGAGGAATCCGCCCCCGCCGCCGGGGGAACCGGCGTCGCTCAAGCCGGGCTGCGTCTGGCCTCCACCCCGATGTGCTGCGCGAAATAGGCGGCCTCAGGGCCGCTCCAGGCAGGCGAACAGCTCCTGGTAAAACTCGGGATGACACTTCCAACCCTGGGCGGTGATCAGCTTTCCGTCGCGGACGGCGGGTTTGGGCGTGTAGACTCCGCCTCCGCGCTCCACTTCGATGCGCACGTGGGCGTGACAGGTGACGGTGCGGCCCTGGACCAGGCCGGCGGCGATGAGAATCTGAATCCCGTGGCCGATGGCGCAAACGTAGCGGTCGTGCTTGGCGAACTCGCGCACCAGCGACAGCAGGCTGGGGTCGTTCCGCAGGTACTCGGGGGCGCGTCCGCCCAGCAGGATGAGAGCGGCAAACTCGCGCGCGGCCACCGCCGTGATGGCGATGTCGGCTTCCAGGGAATGGCCCTGCCGCTCGACGTAGGTTTCCCAGGTGGGTTCGAAGTCGTGCAGAACCATGTGCAACCGCCGGCGCGACGGCGCCGCCACCACCGGTTCCCAGCGGGCCTCCCGCAGCCGCTGGCAGGCATACAGGGCTTCGAAGCTGTCGCCGCCGTCGCCCGTCACAATCAACACTCGTCTGCTCATGGCCTCCTCCGTGTGAGACAGAATAGCAGCAGGTGACAATAGACAGTATGCCCGATTCCGCGACCCGGGGTTCGAGAACGTCGGTTTCCGCCGGGCGTGGGCCCGCCGCGGAGGCCGACGTGGCGGTAATCGGGGGTGGCGCGGCTGGGTTGATGTGCGCCATCGAAGCCGGGAAGCGCCGGCGGCGGGTGGTGGTGATCGAACACAACCACCGCGTCGGGCGCAAGATCCTGATCTCCGGCGGCGGACGCTGTAACTTCACGAACCTGCGCACGGCGCCGGAACATTTTCTTTCCCGGAACAGGCACTTTGCCAAGTCGGCGCTGGCGCGCTACCAGCCGGCCGACTTCCTGCGGCTCGTGGAACGTCACGGGATCCGCTACCACGAGAAGACCCTGGGGCAGATGTTCTGCGACGGAAGCGCGCGGGAAATCGTCGATCTGCTGGAAACCGAATGCGCGGCGGCCGGGGTGCGCCTGGAGTGCGGCTGCGCGGTTCGAAGAGTGAGCCGCGACGCCGGGCAAACCGGGTACCGGATCGACACGGCGCGGGGCTCGTGGCGCGTGGCGTCCCTGGTGATCTCGACCGGCGGGTTGTCGCTTCCCGGGATCGGCGCCACGGCGCTGGGGTACCAAGTGGCCAGGCAGTTTGGCCTCGACGTGGTGGACTGCCGGCCAGCGCTCGTGCCGCTGACATTCTCGCGCGCGGACCGGGAAGATTACGGGGATCTGGCGGGCGTGGCGGCCGAGGTGGTTGCGGCCGTGGACGGCCGGCGGTTCCGCGAGAAGATGCTGTTCACCCACCGCGGGCTCAGCGGGCCGGCCATCCTGCAGGCTTCCAGCTTCTGGAAACCGGGCGAGGCGCTGGAAATCGATCTGCTCCCCGGCACCGGCTTGATCGCGGCTCTGCGGGAAGCGCGGGCCGCTGGCCAGCGGCAGGCGTTACGCACCGTGCTGGGCCGTTTCCTGCCCAAGCGGCTGGCGGACCGCTGGCTGGATCTGCGGGCGCCGGATCTGCCCGGCGGCAAACCGCTGGCGGGGTTGAGCGACCACGAGATCCAGGCGGTTTCGAGCGCGTTGCACGCCTGGCGGGTGCTGCCGGCCGGCACCGAGGGTTATGCGAAGGCCGAGGTCACCCTCGGCGGCGTGGATACGGCCGAGCTTTCGTCGCGGACGTTCGAGGCCAGGAAGGCGCCTGGCCTGTACTTCGTGGGCGAAGTGCTGGACGTGACGGGGCAGTTGGGCGGATTCAATTTCCAGTGGGCTTGGGCGTCGGGTCACTCGGCGGGACAGTACGCGTGACGCCCAGTTTCTTGAGGATGGCGTCCACGTAGTCCTTGGTTTCCTGGATGTCCGGGATGCCGCCCGCCTGGTCTATGGCCGCAGGCCCGGCGTTGTAGGCTCCCAGGACTTTGGAAAGGTCGCCCTGATACTTGTCGATCAGTTGTTTCAAAAACTTGGCGCCGCCGGAAACGCTTTCTTTCGGGTCGAAGGGATCGCTCACGCCCAGCTCCAGCGAGGTCTCGGGCATCAGTTGCATGAGGCCCTGTGCGCCTTTGGACGATATGGCGCAGGGGCGGTAGCCGGATTCCCGTTCCATGACCGCGCGCAACAGCTCCGGCTGGATCTCCTGCGATTTGGCGGTGGATTCGATGAGCGGCTCTACGACCGCGTCTCCCAGCGGTTCGCAATCGGCTTGCGGAGCCGCGGGCTCGCTCCCGAGTGGCGGCGGAGGATCCCCGGGCTTGAGCCATGCCCCGGCGGATTCGGCCTGTTTGCGGGCGGCCTCGCGCTGTTTTTCGACGGCCGCGCGCTGCTTCTCGAGGGAGGCGCGCATGGCTTCGGCCGGGGAGAGAGCTGGCGTTTGCGCGGCGGGCTCGGCTTTGGGATTCGGGTTGGCGGGGGCCGCGCCGGCCGGTGGCGTTTGCGCGGCGGGTGGTTGGGCCATCGCCACCGAAACTGCCAGGACACAAATCCACTTCCCCATCAGGAACCTTATCGGCAGAATCGGCGGAAAACTTCAGCCCTCGCCGCGCCCTGCGTTTCCGCCGTCTCCGGCCGATAAGCAAGGATAGTGACAGTCTCCGGAATCTCGGGTGCGGGCTCGGGAATCGCTACCGGCGCACCCGGTCCAGCGGTTTCCCGCCCGCGCGGCGGCAACCAGCTGACACCCCGGCAGCAGGCCGCCGTCGCCCAGTTGAAAGTCGCCGACCGCCGCGTGCGCCAGCACGAGCAGGCCCACCTGGCAGCGGCCGGACCGTACGCCAAAGGCGGCCCTTCCTACACCTACGCCATCGGGCCGGATGGCAATCTGTACGCCGTCGGCGGCGAGGTCAGCCTGGATGTCGCCCCCGATCCCTCCGACCCGCAGAAGACCATCGACAAGGAACGCACCGTCGAGGCCGCCGCCAATGCCCCGGCCAACCCGTCGGACCAGGACCGCCGGGTGGCCGCGCAGGCCGCCGCCATGGAGCAAGCCGCCGAGCGGCAACTGGACGATCAGAAGCAGGCCGCCGCCTACGGCCAGCCGGATCCCATCCCCGCCGGGCAGTTGATCTCCGAGATTCTGTGAGCCCCCGGATGGCCGCGCCCGGTGCCCGCCGCCTACGCCGATCCGGGCTCGCGCGAGACCCCGAAGGATTGCAGCGCCAGGTAGCTGAGGCCGAAGCGCCGGATGTTATCCAGTTGCCGCTCGAATTCGTCCTGGTGTCCCTCTTCGTCGGCCACCAGTCGCTCGAAAAGCTGCTTGGACACGGCGTCGGCGTTGGCCCCGCAGGCCTGCGCCGCGGCGTTGTAGTCGCGCGCGCTGGTCTGTTCCATCTCGATGGCCTTGCCCAACATGGCGGCCGGATCGGCGATCGGGTCGACCGGCACGGAAGCCGCCATCGCGACATCGCCGTTCAGGAAGAGAATCCGCTCGGCCAGGGCTTCCACGTGTCCCATCTCCACGATGGCCGTGCGCTTGAACAGATTCGCCAGGGGCGCGAAGCCCTGATCGTCCAAATGGAAGTGGAAGTACATGTACTGGTGAACCGCCGCCAGCTCGTCCGCCACGGATTGGTTCAGCAACTCGATGCTCTTTTCGCTATTCACGGCAATGGCCTCCGCTAGCCATCATAGAGCAGATCCCGCAACCTCGCATGTCTTGGGGCGTGGCACGGGATAACCATTCCAATCGCGGGCGCCCAGCGGGGTCTACTTCTGGACCGCCAGTATGGCGCCGCCAAAGGCGCTCACGCCGTCGTAGGTTGCCGTCACCGGGAGGTCGCCATCGGCGGCCGAGGGAGGCACCACCACGTTGAACTGGTACAGCCCCGGGCTCACCACTCCAGCATACTGCACGGTGGCGGCCAAGCCGCCAATCCGGATCGCGGGCAAGCTCGGAAGCGGCGCGAATTGCACCGCCGAGCCGCTGGCGAGGGGCGCCGTGGGCAGGCCAAAACCGGTTCCGTACAACGCCACGATCTCGCCCGGCTTGGCCGGGGCGAAGGGGTACCCGGGCGTCGACAGCGATACCGGCCCCACCGGGCTCGCGTCGGGGTGCAGCGCCACGATGTAGGGCGTGGGGCCGCGCACCAGGAACGTGGGCGCCAGCGGCTTCAGGTTGACGGCGAACGCCGCGCTGGCATTGGCGCCTTCGGTCAGCACCACCGGCGCCGGGCCCACCGCCGCGTCCAGCGGCGTGAGCACGTTCACCTGCGTGGGGCTGATCCAGAACACGAAAGCCGGTTTTCCGTCCACCGTGACGCCGACTCCATCGAGCTGCGTGGGCATCCGGCCCGAGGCGAACTCGGGTGCGTTGTCCCAGCGCAGGCCGCCCGAGCCCACGTCGCCGGGCGCCAGGCCCGATCCGTGAATCTCGATCCAGGCGTTCTGGGCGATGTCCGTGCCGCCCCACACCACGTTGACGCCGCGGATGGTCACCGGGCCCACTTGACTCTGGGGCTGCAGGAGGCGGATGGCATGGTTGCCCGAGTCGGCCAGGTAAATCCGGCCGCTCGCATCCGCCGCCACGCCGGCTGGCGCGCGCAGTGCGGCGGCGGTGGCCAGGCCGCCGTCGCCCGAGTAGCCCGCGGCGCCGTTGCCCGCCACCGTGTCGATGTTGCCGCCCGAGATCTCGCGAATCCGGCCATTGTTCTCGTCGGCGATAAAGAGGTCGCCGGCGCCATCCAGGCCGAGACCGTGGGGTTGGCTCAGTTGCGCAGCGGCGGCCGGTCCTCCGTCGCCGCTGAAGCCGCAGCAGGTGGCGCCGGCGAGCGTGGTGACGGTCCCATCGGGAGCCATGCGTATGATGCGGCCGTAGGTGCCGTCGGCGGCATACAGGTCGCCGGCGGCGTCGGCGGCGAGGCCCCAATACTGCGACGGCCACTGGAAATTCGGCCCGCCCATCATCAACGGTCCGCCGTACAGCAACTGGGTCACCACCCCGGCCGGCGAGATCTTGCGAACGTACTGGCCCAGACTCGTGTTGACGTAGAGGTTGCCGGAGGCGTCCGTGGCTATGGCCGCCGGTCCGCCGGTGCCGAAATCGCCAAGACTGGAATTGGCCGCCACCGTGGAGATGGCGCCATTGGGGGCTACCTTGCGGACGACGAAGTTGCTCTCGTCGGCGATGTAGAGGTTGCCGGCGCCGTCAAAGGCGAGTCCGCACGGGTTCGAGAGTTGCGCCGCGGTGGCCAGGCCGCCGTCGCCCGAGTAGCCCGCCGTGCCCGTGCCCGCCACAGTGGCGATGGTCCCGTCCGCCAAAACCTTGCGGACGCGGTTGTTCCCCGCGTCGGCGATGTACAGGCTGCCGGCGGCGTCCACGGCGATTCCCAGCGTGCCGGACAGGGGCGCGGCGGCCGCCGGAACGCCATCGCCCTGGAAGTCGTAGCTGCCGTTGCCGGCCACGGTGGCGATGGTGCCGGCGGCCGAGACCATGCGGACGCGGTAGTTCTCTTCGTCGGCGATATAGAGGTTGCCGTCGCCGTCGGTGGCCAGACTCAGGGGCATGTGCAGTTGGGCGGCCAGCGCCGGGCCGCCGTCGCCCGCGTACCCGGCGGTTCCCGTGCCCGCCACGGTGTGGATGATCCCGTCGGGGGTGATCCTGCGGATCTTGTCGTCGTCGCCGATGTAGAGGTTGCCGCTCGCGTCCGCGGCGACGCTCTCCGGGAAATCGAAGGTGGCGTTAATGGCCGGGCCGCCATCGCCGGAGACGCCGTAGGTCCCCTCGCCCGCGATGGTGGTGATGATTCCGGCGGAGGAGATCTTGCGAACCCAGATGCTGTCGACGATGTACAGGTTGCCGCCGGCATCCACGGCCATGCCCTCCAGGTCCTGGATGGCCGCCTGAACGGCCGGTCCGCCATCGCCGGAGACTCCGGCCGTGCCGGTGCCCGCATAGGTTCCGATGGCGCCCGTGGGCGAGATTCGGCGGATGCGCGTGCCCTCGAAGGCGCCAAAGTACAGGTTGCCGGCACTGTCGGCGGCCATGACGGCGCCCGAGCCCAGGTCGATCTGCGCCGCCGTGGCCGGCCCGCCGTCGCCCGAGGTTCCGTTCGTTCCGGTGCCCGCCACGGTGGTGATGATGCCACTGGGGGCGACCCTGCGAATGCGGTTGTTGCCGGTGTCGCCGATATAGAGATTGCCCGCGCCGTCCACCGCCACGCCGTAGGGGTTGGACAGTTGCGCGTTGACGGCCAGCGCGCCGTCTCCCGAAAACCCAGCCGCCAGGGCGCCGGCCACGCGCGTCAACATGCCGTCGCGGCCCAGCCGGAACACGTAGTTCAGGCTGGCGAAATAGACATTCCCCGCGGCATCCGTGGCCAGACCGCCCGGCTCGTAAATCCCGGTGCCGATGCCCGCGGCCGGCGAGGCCGGCATGGCGCCGCCCGCCACCGTCGAAATCACGTACGGCTGCGCCCAGACCGCGCTGGCAGCCGCGAGGAAGTACCAACCGCCGCGAAAGGCCCGCATCGCATGTCCCCTCCGTTCCAGTGTAGCGGCTGCGTTTGCCCGGTCAACCCCCGGAGCCGTGACGAATGGATCGGAACGCACACGGCTGGTCCGGGGGGCCTCGAGTTGGACCAAGCCGGGGACCGGCCATGGGGGCCGCGGGAACGCCGGAATCGGCGAATCCGCCATGGCCCCCGGAGTCTCCAAAGGAGCGGCACGAAAGGAGGGTACCCGGCGATGTCCCCAAAAGACTCCGAGCGCGCGCCCAAAGCAACGCGCGGATTCTCCCGCCGCGAGTTCCTCGGCGGTGTGGAGCTGGGCGCCGGCGCACGGGAGGGCATAGACCTATAGAGCTTCCGGGAACCAATCGCAACGCCGCCGGGGACGCCAGCGAGGACACCTCGCCGTGGCGTCCGCGGACCTTCAACTGCCCGGGTCCCGGCGGCAAGGTGGTGGACCAGTACGAGTGCGCCCCCTCGCGCAAGTGTTGCGAGCCGTTGTGAAGGCGTGAACGGGCGGGCCGCGAAATCGCGGGGTTCAGCGGTTCGCGAGCGTTTTGAGCCAGGAGCAGTTGAGCAACCGGGCGTCGGCGGTGACGAGCGTCAGGCCGAGCGCGGAAGCGGTCGCGGCCAGGAGCGTATCTCCGATGTCGGGCTGGGGAAGCTGGATGCGCGACGATTCCGCGGCGATGAGGAAATCGAAGGGAGCTTCCTTGACGGGAAACCGCGCCAGCGATTGATCGAGCCACGCTGGGAAGCTCAGATTGAGGGACAGCCTGCCGCGCCGGTGAAGATGATGGGCCTCCCAGATCGAGATGGGAGACAGGAACAGCTCGTTTCGAGGGCTGTCAATCTCGCGCCTGACGGCCCGGCTGAGCCTGTCCGGGCGCATTACGCTCCAAACCCAGATATGGGTGTCCAGCAGGAGTTTCATATCCGCACGCTGCGTTTTCCCAGGCCCTCGAAGGCGCCGATCGGTCCGACGATGTCGCCGATGATCTCGCCGGAGTCGCGCATGCCGCCAAGCACGCGCTTGCGCTCCACCGTAGGCGGGACGATCTCGGCGACCGGCTTTCCGAAGCGGGTCACGCGGATCGGCTTGCTGGTGCGCCGGACGTCTTCCAATACCGCCAGACACGTGGCCTTGAATTTCGAGATGGCAATTTCCCGCATGATCCGATTAGACCATGGTCAAAGACTATGGTCAATCCGCGCGCGGGCGCTGAACCGTTTTGGGGGAGCGTGGGCCGCTGGTGCCCCACGGCGCCGCGCAAACCGGGGCCAGACTCGGATTTCCGGCGCAGTTTGCCGGAAATCCGCTGTCTGTCCCCCGGTTTGCCCCACGGCGCCGGCTGTCAGTTTGTCGCCTCCCCCGGAACGGTTAAGCACACTCCGAGCGCGGCGTTTTCCCGGCCCTTGGAAGGCCCCTACGGGTCCGGCGATGCCGCCGGCGATTGCGCCGCCGGAGTCTCGCATGCCGCCGGGCGCCCGTTTGCGCTCGACCGCGGGCGGGACGATTCCGGCGGCTGGCTGGCCGGTGCGCCGGATGTCTTCCAGTTCGTGGGGTGCGGCCTCTCAAGCTGCCAGGCAGGTTGCTTCGCTTCCGGACAGGTCAAGACGGCCGCGGAGGAATCTCGCGAGGATTACGGTCTTGGCGGCAGTTGCCGGAAACTCCGGAAAGGTATCGCCGAAGGCGATGCCGGCGACCCGTTCCGGGTGCGCCAGTCCCGGCCGGGAGGAGCTGAAGCAGGCCCTCGGCGGCGAGTCCGGGTTGGATGCGGCGCCGGGCGCCTGGCGAATGCGCCCGGCTTTTTCCGCGCCCGCGCCATTCGGCGGCGGCTTACGGGCCGTTCCGCTGGATGCCTTCGAGAAGCGCGAGGAGTTCGGCGGAGTTCAGGGGCTTGGAGATATAGCTGTCCATGCCGGCGCTCAGGCAACGTTCCCGATCGCCTTTCATGGCATGCGCGGTCATGGCGACGATGGTCCGGTGTTTCCCGGTGGCGCCTTCCTGGGCGCGGATTCTCCGGGTGGCTTCCAGGCCATCGACTTCGGGCATCTGCACATCCATGAGGACGAGGTCGAAATCCCGATTCTCGAGAGCGCCGATGGCCTCCAGTCCGGTGGAGGCGAGCGCCACCGTGTGTCCGTGTTTCTCGAGGAGGCGGCCGACCACTTTCTGGTTGACGGCGTTATCTTCCGCCACCAGGACGCGCAGGCTGCGAAGGTCTTCACGGAGCGAGGGACGGGTGACGGGACTCTCCGCGCCGGAGGGAGCGGAGCGGCCGCCCAGCGCGGTGAGTATGGCGGCGCGGAGTTCGGTCCGGCGAACCGGCTTGGTGAGATAGGCCTGGATGCCCAACTCGCGGCAGCGCGCGGAATCGCCGTTCTGGCTGGCCGAGGCGAGGAGGACGATCCCGGGGCCGGCCCCATCCCGGTCCTGGCGGATCATCGCGGCGAGGGAGAAGCCGTCGGTTCCGGGCATATGCACGTCGGAGATCATGAGCGGGAAGGGCGTTCCCCGGGCGCGCGCCCGCTCGATGGCCTCCCGCGCTTCGTGCGCGCCCGAGACGCTGTGGGGCTGCATCCCCCAATGCGCCAACAGGCCGTCCAACACGCGGCGGTTGGTGGCGTTGTCGTCCACCACCAGCACGGGGACGCCGCTCAACCTGGATTCGTCGGCGGGGAGCGGCCGTTCGGACGGGCTCCCGCCCACGCCGCAGCGCGCGGTGAAGTGGAAGCGGCTGCCGCATCCGGGCTCGCTTTCCACCCACATCCGGCCCCGCATCAGCTCGACCAGGCGGGCGGAAATGGTGAGGCCCAGACCGGTGCCGCCATAGCGGCGGGTGGTGGAGGTGTCGGCCTGCGTGAACGGGGCGAAAATGGAGGATTGCTTTTCGGGCGGAATGCCGATGCCCGTATCGGCCACGACGAAGTGCAGGACGGCCTCCCGGCCGGCGGTTTCCTCGACGCCGGCGTGCAGCGCCACCTCGCCGCGTTCGGTGAATTTGATGGCGTTGCCGAGGAGGTTGAGGACGATCTGGCGAAGCCGGGCGGGATCGCCCACGATGGTTTCGGGGACCTCCGGGGCGACGTCGCAGATCAGTTCGAGATCCTTCTCATGGGCGCGGACGGCGATGCTCCGGACGGCTTCGTCGAGGCTGTCCCGCAGGTCGAACTCGAGGGGGTCGAGTTCGATCTTGCCGGCCTCGATCTTGGAGAAGTCGAGGATGTCGTTGATGATGGTGAGCAGCGAATCGGCCGAGGCGCGGGCGGTCTCGATGCACTCGCGCTGCTCCCCGGTAAGCTCGGTGTCGAGAGCCAGTTCCGTCATTCCCAGGACGCCGTTCATGGGAGTCCGGATCTCGTGGCTCATGTTGGCCAGGAACTGGCTCTTGGCCAGGCTGGCGGCGGCGGCGGCCAGTTCGGCGGCCTTGCGAACCTCGATTTCCTGGCGCAGCTCGGCGGTGCGCTCCTCGATGAGACGGGCCAGGTTCCGCTGGCGGCGCCGCAACTCGCGCACCCGCAGGCGATAGATGCCGATCGTGGCGCCGGCCAGGGCCAGGGCGCACAAAGCGTAGAACCAGGAGGTCTGATAAAAGCGCGGTTTGGCCAGCAAGGCGAACGAAGCTCCGGCCTGGTTCCAAACGCCGTCGTTGTTGCAGGCTACCACGCGGAAGCGGTATGCGCCCGGGGGGAGATTGGTGTAGTAGGCGGTGCGCCGGGGGCCGGCGTCGACCCAATCGGCGTCGAAGCCCTCCAGCCGGTAGCGGAAGCGCACCAGATTGGGGAACAGGTAACTGAGGGCGGTGTAGTGGAACTCGAGATTGCCGCCGGCGCGGACCGCCGCGCCATCGTGCAGAGTCCTTTGCCGCTCGTCGGTCACCCGCTCGACCAGAACCGGCGGGATGCGCGAATTGGACTTGAGACGCCGGGGGTCGATTTCGAGCACCCCTCCGCGGGTGGCGAAGCAGAGATCTCCGCTGGAAGTTTTCCAACCCATGGGAGCGCTGAGAAAGGGGAAATCGCCTCCGCCGCGGATGCCATCGGTGACGCCGAACGCCTGCGGGTGAACGGCGGGCAAGCGCCTTTCGGCGACGGCGTCCAACTCGGCGCGGGAAACCCGCAGCAGGCCGGCGCCGCTGGTAAACCACAGATAGCCCTGGTCGTCCTCGAGCATCTGCCCCATTCTCCCCTCGGGGAGACCCTGGTTCTTGCGGAAGACGGTGAGCCTGCCGCCGGCGACTCGCGCCAGGCCATTGACGGTGGCGGCCCACAGGTACTTCCGGGAGTCGATATGGACGCTGAGGACGATGTGTCTCTTGGCGCCCGGGTCCCTGGCCACCGGAGGCAGGAACCGGCCGTCGCGAAACTGCTGGACGCCCTCGTCGTTTCCCACCCAGAGCGAGCCGTCGGGGCCCTCCGCCATGGCGTTCAGGGGCAGGCTGGCCAAACCCTGCGCCTTGCCGAAGAGGGAAACCGCGTCGCCTCGAAAGCGCACGAGTTCGTCGCGGGAACCGGCCCACACGGAGCCGTCCGCCTGCTCGAACAGAAGCACGACCGATCCGTGCACTTGCCAGGTGCGCTCGGCCCGGCCCTGGGGTTCGCCGCGAAACCGCTGCAGGACGCCGCTTTCGCTCCCGGCCCAGAGATTGTTCGAGCGGTCGCGCAGGACCGGCCAGGTGAGATCGGTCGAAAGCCCGTCCGCGACGCCGTAGACGGAGATCCGTCCCGACGGCCGGATGCGGGTGACTCCCCCCGTGGTTCCGAGCCAGAGATCTCCCCAGCGGTCCTGCTGAACCGAGCGGACGCTGTCGCTGGGAAGGCCCTCGCGCATGGTGCGCATGGTCACGCGGTATTCCTTGAAGCGGTTGATGCCGCCGCCGGCCGTGCCCATCCACACACTCCCTTCGGCATCTTCCAGCAGGCAGCGGACCACCTGGTTGGAAAGGCCGTCGCGGGTCTGATAGGCGGTGAACTTCCCGCCGGCGAAGCGGCCGAGACCGCCGCCTTCGGTGCCGATCCACAGCGAGCCGTCGCGGTCCGCGAGGAGCGCCAGGATGCCGCCGGGGGGAACGCCGTCGCGGGCCGTATAGGTGCGGAACGAGCCGGCGCGCAGCTCGGCCAGGCTGCCCCGGTGGGTGCCCACCCAGATTGCGCCATCGGGGGCGGAGGCGACCCCGAATACCAGGTTCTCCGGCAGCCCGTCCCTGGTGGTGTAGACGCGCTCGGAGGCGCCATCGAAGCGGTGCAGGCCGTTGTTCGCCGCCACCCACACGGTTCCCGAGCCGTCCTCCATGATGGCATGTACATTGGCTTCCATGGCGCCGCTGAAGACGCGGGTGACGCGGCCGCGGTCGAAACGCGAGAGTCCGCCGTCGCCGCCGACCCACAGCACGCCGCGCGAATCCACCAGCAGGGCGCGATAGATGCGCGAGGGGATGCCGAAATCCGCCGCGACCTCCTCGAACTTGCCGTTGCGGTAGCGGGCCAGGCCCGAACCGGCGCCGCAAGCGGCCCACAACGACCCGTTGCGGCCGGGCGCCAGGGCCGTAAACCAATTGGCGGGCGCCCCGTTGGAGGTGTCGAAGACGGTGAAACCGACGCCATCGAAGCGGGCCAGGCCGTCGGTGGTGGCGAACCAGAGATAGCCGTCGGTGGTTTGTGCGATGGCGCGAACCGCTTCCTGGGGCAGCCCGTCGGCGGTGGTCCAGACGTCGTGTCCGAACTGCGTCAGGGCAAGGCGCGGATCGAGCCCCCACAACAGCGGGGAGCCCAGCGTCAGCGCAAGTATGGCCCGGCGTAGCACCTGCACTTTGTTATATCGGCCCGAATGCTGAATTCCTTTAAGGCAGGCCAGCCGGGAGAATCGGGCCGTCGGCAGGCTCCTTCCGCGAGCCTACGGCGCACGGCGCGCGGCGTGGCGAAGCGGCACGGGCCGGTGGCGCCGCCCGGCGAGCCGGGCAGGGGGAGGTCCGCCGGGCCGGGTTGAAGATCTGCCGGGCCGGGGTTGAAGATCCGCCGGGCCGGGGTTGAAGATCCGCCGGGCGGGTTGAAGATCCGCCGGGCGGGGTTGAAGATCCGCCGGGCGGGGGGAAGATCCGCCGGGCGGGGTTGAAGATCCGCCGGGCCGGGGGGAAGATCCGCCGGGCAGGGGGAAGGTCCGCCGGGCGGGGCGGTGACCGGGGGGGTGGATGGCGCGGTCCGCGGAAGTAGTTCCAGCAGGGGGGGTTGTGCCAACGGAGTATAATGGTTGTGTTGCGGGCCGGACGCGGCGCCGGCTGGGGGGAAACTGGGGACTGGCAGCGATGAAACCCATAATCGAGCGCATCGTGTTTGCGACGGAACGGCCCTTGCTGGCTGTGGGCCTTCGCGAACTGCTACGCCGTGCCGGTCTGGAAGCCGAGCCATGGGTGGTGGAGCCCGCCGCGCTGGCGGGCAGCGTGCAATCGCAGGAAACCTGGCTGATCGTGCTGGACGGCGATGGCCCGCTGTTCTGGGAAGGGATGGATCAGGCGCGGCTGCGCGCCCCGAAATCGCGCTTCGTGATCTGCGGCGGCGCCATCACGCCGGACCTGGTGCTGGCCGCCATGCGGCACGACCTGGACGGCGTCATTTCCACGCGCCTTCCGGAGCTGGAAGCCACCGAGGCGCTGGTGCGGATCTGCAACGGGGAGCGGCAGTTCCGGTTTCAGGACGGGATGGCGCCGCGGACCCCCGAAACCCCGCCACTGTCGCACCGCGAGAGGCTGGTGCTCGCCATGGTGGCCGACGGGCTCCGCAACCGCCAGATCGCGGCGGCCATGGGGACCTCCGAGGACACCGTCAAAGTACACATACACCGGCTGCTGCGGAAGACCGGAACCAAGCGCCGCCAGGAACTGGCTCCGCTGGCGGCGCCGCTTCTGGCGCGGGCCGAGGACGGCGCCGGGGCTTCGGCCTTCGACCACACCTGGATGTTCGGCGGCCATTCAGCCTGATCGCGGCGTCCCGCCGCGGCGGAGGGCCACCCGCGCCGCCTCGGCTGCCACCCGCTCCGCCTCACAGGTTGCGCTGGATTCCTTCCCAGCGGACGCTCCATCCTTTCTTGGGAAAGCCGGGTGCGGGAGCGGCGGGCGAGCCCTGCCACCCGGCGGCCATCATGGCCACGGCCGCCAGCAGCCCGCCGTTGCCGGGCAGATAGACCGGCAGGTTGGCGCGCTGCCAGTTGTGTCCGTTGGCGCGCCAGGTGTTCTTGGGGGATTCCAGAAACAGGGCGTCCACCGCCAGTTCCGGCTGGCCGATTCGGGCGGCGGTCATGGCCACGGCGGGGAAGTCCCAGCCCCAGGTGTCCTCCCATCGCCACACGTCCAGGACTTTGCGCAGGGTGCGGCGCATGGTGTCGCGGTCGATGTCTTCGCCCCGGAGCATGCCGCAGGCGTACAGCATGGACGGGTGGTCGCGGTTGCGCGCGGCGAACGTCTGCGGACAATTCTCGTGCGCCAGATAGACGCCATCCTTCACGGTGGGCGTGGACAGCCGCCGCCGCACGTCGTCCCAGCGGGCCACCCGCTCCATCCCCAGCCGTTCCCGCCACGTCTGGGCGATGCCCAGCGCCTGTTTCCAGTAGGCCAATTCGAAGGTGGGGTTCCAGGTTTCGCGCGCCGGGTGGTTCTCCTGCGCCGGGATCACGGGCGGCCCGAGCACGTAGCGGCCGTTGCGTTCCACGGCAAAGGCGGCCATGAACTCGGCCGTCCGCATGACCACCTCCCGGTAGCTGTCGAGCGTGGCGCGGGTGGGGTGCGCGCCGTAGCACGCTTCGGCGTAGAGGATGGGATGGGGCTGCTGCCAGATCAACAGCTCGCCGACGTTGGAGGGGCTGTCGTGTCCATCGGGCGAGGTCATCTTGGGCCAGCGCGCCCCTGCGTAGCCTTGCCGCGCGGCCTTGTCGCGCGCCAGCGGCAGGATGCGGGAATACCACCCCAGGCTGCGTTCCAGCAGCTCGGCGCGGCCCCACATGGGGAAGTGCGCGGCGTGCCACCAGTGCATCTCGAGGTGGAATTTGCCGAACCAACTGTTGCAGGTCAGGCCGGTTTCCTGCGGGGGCAGGGAACCGGCGCACTGGATGGCGGTGAGATACTGCGACGTCACGATGCGCCGTTCGAGTTCCGGCGCGCGCGCATCGGCGCTGCCGGAAAGGTCGATCGCGCCGCCGGTTGTCCAGAAACGGTTCCAATGCGCCGCGGCGGCGGCGAAAACCGAATCCGGCGGCGGGGGCGCGCCGGGGGCGGACCGCGGCGAGAAATGGCAGGTGAAGGCGAGCGGCGCGGCGCCGGCCGGGGAGCCGGCCGTCAGGGTCACGCGGTGCTGGCCGTCGAACGCCGCGTCTCCGGGCGACGCCCAGGCTAGGTTCACGGCGTAGCGGCCGGCGTCCAGTTGGCGGTCCAGGCGCAGCAGCCCGGCGCCGCGTTCCGCCACGGTGGTGCGGTGCCGTTCCGGCGCGCTCCAGTCCGAGGCGTTCATGCCGGTCGAGCCGTAGGGAAACTCGATCTCCACCGCCAGACGCCCCCCGGCGAGCAGCGGCGATTCCACGCGCACCGCCAGGGCGTCCAACTCCGGATGGCAGCAGGTGCGCACCTCGACCGGCTGGCCGCGCAGGCGGAACCGGCTGTGCAGCGTGCCGGTCCACAGGCCGAGCGTCTGTTCGATGGGTGCGAAATCCCCGGGCGAGGGCCGCTGGCCGTCCAGCGAGAGGCCGATGCGCGCCAGGTTCAACCGGTGGGGATTCTCCCGCAGCCAGGCGAACAGCTTCTCCTGGCCGCGCGAGCTGGTTTTGTAGCCCACCTGGCGCCCGTAGGTGTCGAACGTCTCCAGGCGCAGTTGTTCCGGATCGAGGCCATCGGGAATGGGACGGGTATGCCAGCCCCACTGCGACAGCGTACACAGCGGGGTGGTCTTCTCGTAGAGAGCCGAGAAGGTTTGCAGGCCCGTGAAATCCGCGGTGAAGGCCAACTCGCCGTTGCCCACCGAGAGCGGGGCGTTGAAATCGGGCGCCGCCAGGCGGGGCGAATTCCGGGCGGCAATGGCGGCGCGGTCGAGGGCGGGAGCGGCGGCGCGCAGGCCGCGGGCGGACGCGGCGGCGGATGTCAGAAGGATGAGTTCGCGGCGAGTCAATGGGGGCACGGCAGAATCACGATAGCACGGCGGCGGCCGGGCGCGCTCCGGCCCCTACGGCCGCAGATTGCGGTTCAGCCGGCAGAGGCGCTCGGCACTGCCGGCCAGCAAGACCATCAGCTCCGCCGGGTCCTGGTTGCCCGGGCCATCGGCGAGCAGCCGCTCCAACTCCCCGATGGCGGATTGCAGCCGGCCGGCGGCGCGGCACACGGGGGTCCTGGGCGGGTTTGCCGGCGCGGGCAGGGCGCGTTGTGCCTGGCGCTTCAGGTCCTGGACGGCCGCCGCCAGTCTGACGGCGTTCTGCGGCACGATGGCAAGTAACTCTCCGGCGTGGCGGACTCCATCGGCGCTCACCGATCCGGCGATGCGGCGATAGTCCTCCGGCGCAATCGGGATCAGGCCGTTCAGGTAGAAGTACGCTTCGCCGAACTCTTCGAACAGGCGGATTGTCCTGTCCGCCATGGAACGGCTGATACCCAGGCGCCCCGAGCAGAATTCTTCCCAACTCAAGCCGAGTGCCTTGTACTTCTTCTCCTCCCGCATGCCACGGAGGCAATGGGCATCGGCTGCGGAGCAGCGTCCCGCCATGCCGCTGAAGGCCTGCTTGCGTCCCAGACAGGCTCCTAGATCGATTGCTTCGTCGAGGCCCCTCTCGTCCATTCAAACACCCCCAAAAAGCGAAAAACCGCTACGCGTAGCGGTTTCACAACTCGTAACTATAGAAGAATCAATCAGTTACAAATGACCAACCGCCAATCGATTGGCGGTTTCCCGACCCAGCCGATCTCTTCTCCACCTATATTGTACCCACGCGATCCCAAATTCCCGCCCTCCGGAAATCCGCTGGCCGCCCGTAAACCGATGACGCACGGCAGGTTGCGGGGCGCAAAAATATTCGAAAATAGTTGTGAACGGGTTTTAGTGCCGTGACCGTAAGATACCGTTCCATTGCCGCGGGCCGCTCGCTCACGCTCGCGGTTCCGTGCGGAACCGCGAGCGGGGTACCCACTTGGGGTCCCGAGCGGCCCGGAATGGCACCGAATCTAGCGGTCACGGACCAGGAGCCTGGAAAAAGGGGACGGAGCTTCCCACGGCGCCGGAGCGGCCACTCCGGCTCGGGGACCGGCGCCGAGGATGTCCCAGTGTGTCGACGCCGCGGCCCCCGAAGCGGCGGCGGGGACGATAGCGGCGGGCTTACGGGGATTGCTTTTCGCCGTGCGCCAGCGGCAATGACAGCTCCACCACCGTCCGGCCGCCGTGGAACTCCAGCTCCAGCCGCGCCGCGGGGCCGTAGCAGATCTCCAGGCGGCGGCGGACGTTTTGCAGTCCCACGCCGAGCCCCGAACTGGCGCCCGGCGAATCGCCGCCGCTGTTCTCGACCGTGACGCGCAGGCTTTCGCCTTGGCGGGCCGCGCGAATGCGCACGTAGCCGGGCTCGGGGCGCGGCGCGATGCCGTGCTTGACGGCGTTCTCCACCAGCGGCTGGATCGACAGGACGGGAATGGGGACCGCGAGCGCGGCGTCATCGGCCTGGACGGCGATCTCCAGACGGTCGCCGAGCCGCGCTTTTTCCACCTCCAGATACGCCTGCACGATGCGCATCTCGTCGGCCAGCGGCACGAAGGTCTGGCCGGATTGCAGGAAGTAGCGGAAGATGTCGGCCAGGTTGAGGACCATGCGGCGGGCGCCGGAGGCTTCCCGGGGGATGGCGCCGTAGAGAGCGTTCAACGCGTTGAACAGGAAGTGGGGATTGATCTGCGATTCGAGGGCGCGCAGTTCGGCCTGCGCCACCAGGCGGTCCATCTCCTCGCGCCGCATGGATTCCAGGCGCTCCTCCATAACGCCAGCGGCGCGCGCCAGCGCATCGAGGTCTTCGCCGAGATAACGCCGGCCGCCCTGGCGGTGGCCCAGGAGGACGAGGCGGGAATCGCCGGCGGCGAGGCGGACGGGGACCACGGTCTCGGCCCAATTCCACTTTTCCGCGGCGGGTGAGCCGGCCAGCAGGCCGGCGCCGGCGGGGGTGCGCAGGCCGGCGGCGCCCGGCGCCTCGTTCTGCGCCACCACGGCGCAATCGCCGGTGCGGGCTGCCGCGGCCATGCGGGCGGCCGCCCAGTCGAGGTAGGCCCGCTCATCGGAGAATGCGGGGCCGTCCCGGAGGGTCGCGGCCAGGCGCTCCAGGCCGCCCTGAAGGAAGACCGCGTGGGTGAGCCAGGAATGCAGGCGGTCGCGCAGCCACGCGAAGAACGCCAGGAAGAGGCCGATGGCGATCAAAAGGAGCGCTTCCTGCAACGGGTCGCGGCGGACGCGCTCCGCCAGCGCCAGGCGGAAGGCGGCGGCGATGACCAGCCACGCGAGCACGGCCGCCAGCAGGGCGTTGGCCAGGAAGCGCACGAAAGCGTCCAGCAGCACGAAGCGGTAATCCTGCAAGAGCACGAAGAGGGCCAGCGGAATGCCGGCGTGGTGGACCACCAGCTCGCTGGACCAGGCATGGCTGGCGTGGCCGGACCCGAAATGGACGAACGACATGGCAAACAGGGCCAGGCACATGGACGCCAGAATGCGGCCGCCGCCGGATGGGGCGCCCTTTCCCGGCCGGAGGGCCGCCAGGGCCGCGGCCGTACCCGCCAGCAGCAGGAACCCGACGGTGATCACCAGCAGCGCCAGTTGGTGGAGCGATGCGCCATGGCCGGCGAGTTCCAGGAAGTGCGCCACCACGGCCACGCCGCTGAGCGAGTAGCCGCAGACCACCAGCCCGGGCTGGCTATCTCCGAGCGAGATGTGCAGCAGCACCGCCGGCAGCAGACTCAGCGCCGAGAAGCTCACCGCGACCACCAGGTTGAGAACCGCCGGCGGCATTCCGGGGCGCACCAGCGCCGCCAGCGATCCGAGATTCCACACCAAGGACAGCGCCCCGGCGAGACCGGCGAGATTGCGGCCGCGCGGGCCGCTCCAGCCGCGGCCGCTGAAGAGCAGGCAGAGGAAGATGGCGAAGATCAGCGCTCCGGCCGCGTGACCGAGAATGTTTATGAGCAGGGGTTGGTCGAGGCTCGGCATCGCTATTCATGGTAGCCGGTGGGCCGCATCACCACTGCAACATCCGCCGCACATTGTGGGCCTGGCGTTTGCTGACGATCAATTCCCGGCCGTCGCTGAGGGTCAGCATCCACCGCCGGCTGGTCAGGGGGGTCATCTTGCGGACGTGACCGGCGTTCACCAGGGCGTTGCGATGCACGCGCTGAAACGCGGAGCCCGCCAGGCGCGCGGCGATGTCGCGCAACGTGCCGGTGGCCATGAAACGCTGGCGGGCGGTGAGAATCCAGACGATCTCCCCCTCGGCCTGGAACGCCAGGACGTCGTCCAGATCCAGCAGGTGGTACGTGGAGCCGCTCTTTCCGGCGATCTTGCGGCCGGGGCGCACCCCACGCGGCGGCCCGTCCGCCGCGGGTATCTCGCTCAGACGAACGATGGATTCGGCCACGCCAGCGGGGTTCCGGCGAAGCTGGCGGACGCGATTGAGGGTCTTCTCCAGGCGGTCGCGGCCGACCGGTTTCAGCAGGTAGTCGAGCGCGCCCGCCTCGAAGGCGCGGATGGCGTGCCGGTCGTAGGCGGTCACGATGACGATGGCCGGCAAGGCGCCCGGCGGCAGGCGATGAATCACGTCGAAACCGCCCAGGCCGGGCATTTGCAGATCGAGCAGCACCAGGTCGGGTTCGAGGCGCGCGATCTGGGCCAGCGCCTCCTCGCCGCTGGCGGCCTCGCCCGCCACCGTGACATCGTCGAAGCCGCCCAGTTCCTCGCGCAGCACCTGGCGGGCGGCCGGTTCGTCATCGACAATCAGCGTTCGAAGCGTGGACATCCCTCTAGGCCCGGTAGCGGCGCGTCCGAGCCTAAAAAGCCTTCAGCCACAGATGAACACGGATAAACACGGATAAGACCCGTCCGTGGTTTTTCCTCTATCCGTGTTCATCCGTGTTCATCCGTGGCCACTTGGTTTTGCCGCTCTCCTAGAATACCAGCCCGACCCGCGCAATGGCCGTGCGCGGCTGCACGAAGTGGGTTCCGCTGAAGGTGGACAGGAAGTTGTAGAGCGCCACCTTGTTCGTGAGGTTGGCGATCTCGAAAGAAGCGGTGAACTTGAGGTGGCCCTCGCGGTGGAACAGGTTGTCGGTGCCCACGCCGAGGTTGAACAGGTTGCGCGGCTTGACGCGGTCGGGATTGTGATCGTCGTTCTCGGTGCCGGTGGCGGGCAGGGTCAGCAGCTTGGAAGTCACGGTTCCGCTGCACGCCGAAATGGGACTTGCCACGGTGGCGTAGACGCCGTTGCAGGCCAGCCCGATGGTCACCTGCTGGTTGGGACTCAACGCCATGGCCGCGGCGGCGTCCGGCACGCCGCTCACTACCAGCCCGCTGTCGTAGCGCCAGGTGAAGGCGATCCACTCGGCGGTCTTGTGCTGGTAACGGAAGACGCCGGTGGATTGGAACGCCTGGTCGTGATCGATGCGGAAGACGCTGCCCTCGAGCGGCGTGCCCTGCGGAATCAGGCCGCCCTCCTCGGGGAAGAAGTAGCGGGCGCGCGAGTGGCCGAAGTTCCAGTAGGCCTGGAAGCCGTGCAGGTTGGTGGTGCTGAGGCGGCCGGTAACGCCGTCCACCTTCGAGTTGTGCCACGAGATGGGGAAGGTGATGGTGGTGTTGAGCAGCGTGCTGAAGTCGAAGCCGCCGTGCGTGTACTTCCAGAAATAGTCGGCGTCGACGAGCAGAAACTTCCCCAGCGCTTGCTGAAACCCGGTATTGAACTGGTTGCGGAAGCCCGGCTGAATGGGCACGGAAGTGGAGCCGAACACGTTTTGCGCCAGGCCGCCGGCGCCCGTGGCGCTGGAGAGCAGCAGGTTCTCGTTGAACGGCGTCTCCATGGTGCGGGCATAGGCCACGCGCAGCACGGTGCCGGTGCCCTTGAGGTTGTAGGCAATCCCCAGGCGCGGCTGGGGCTCGGTCCGGGTGACCAGGCCGGCGTAGCGGTCGGCGCGGAAACCTACGGTAAACAGGAAGTGGCCGAGGGTGATTTCATCTTGCGCATAGGCCGCCTCCTGGTCTATGTTGCCGGCGCCGTGGAAGGCGAAGAGAGTGCCGTGGCGGGTCAGGTCGTAGGCCAGCAGCGCCGGTGAGAATGGCGTGGTGGCGTTGGGGTTGGCCGGGGTGTTGGGCTGATATCCCGCCGCCACGCACTGCGATGGGTTAACCAGCGACGGGTCGCCGACGGAGATGCCGGCCGAGTCGATGCAGGGCGAATTGAAAGTGGGATCGGTGATGCCGAAGTTGAAATTCTCCAGCAGCCGGGTCTGCTTGAGATCGATGCCGTATTTCAAACTGTGATGGCCCTGCAAGGTGGAGATATCGGCCTTCACGCCCCAGTTCAGAAGCTGGCGGTTCTGCGACTGGGTGGCGGGCAGGTCGTCGAACGGATCGGGGCTGGGATAGTAATTGAACTGGTCCTTGCGGATATATGGGTTAATGGTCAGCAGGGTGTGCGCGTTGAAGGTGTGCTGATAGCCCGGCGCCAGGCTCCAGGTGAGCACGCGCTGCCGCTGATCCTGGCCGATCTGGTCGTAGCTGTTGGGGATCTGAATGCCGTTGCGGGCGGTGAACAGGTTCAGATGGAAGATGTTAACGCCGTTGGGCTGATAGTCGAAGCGGTCGAAAAGCGTCTGGTTGTCGCCGCCGTCGTGGATGTTGACGAACTCGGGGGTATCGAGGAAACGGTTGCTGCCGTTGCCGTCGGCGGCCAGGAAGTTGCCCATCTTGGCGTTGCCGAATCCCACCCCCACACTGCTGGCGATGGTGGCAAACGATCCGTAGGAGACATCCACGTTGCCGAACGTGCGTCCGGCGCCGAGGGCGGAGCGGGTGGTCACGTTGGCTACCAGGCTGGTCTTGTCGCCGAACTCGGCCCCGGGAGATCCGGTGGTCAATTCCATGCTCTCGACGGCGCTGGTGGGAAGCTGGGTGGAGAACACCTTGCTCTGCTGATCGCTGATGGGCTGTCCGTCGATGACGAAGCTGACCTGGGCGTGGTCGCCGAGGGGATGGAAGAAGCCGTTCCCGTCGGCCGCCACGCCGCCGGTGCTGTAGGTGATGGCTTGGCTCAAACCGGCGCCGGGATCGATGGTGGGGAGCTTGGCCAGGGCGCTGAAGTCGGTATCCACATGGGCGGAAGACGTGAGTTCGAGCATGTCGGCGCCGGCGGCCTCGACTGTTACGCTGGTCCTCGACCCGGCCAACTCCAGGACGGCCTTGATCCGGATGGGGATGGAATTGCGCACATCGACATCCTGGGAGTACACCTCGAAGCCGGGGACGGTGACCGACATATGGTAGGTATTCGGCGGGACGTTGACCAGGCGGAAGGCGCCGTCCCTATCGGTGGTGGCGGATTGCTTGTAGCCGGTCAGCGGATTGTGAATGGACACGGCAGCTCCGGCGACCACCGAACCGGAGGGGTCGGCCACGGTTCCTTGGATGGTGCCGGCGTTTCCCAGAGACTGGCCGAAGGCGGACCCGAGAGACAGCAGGACGCACAGACAGAGACCCAGAGTTCCTCTCATGGTGTCCAGTATCCGTGGGGCAGGCCGCTGGGCCTACGAGATTCCCACGGGCGGCCCGGGGCAAGCGATGAACGGGTTGGAATTTCCGGCGAGCGGGAAGTCACCCGGCCGCGGGGGCTTCCAGGAGGCGTCCGAAATTCCAGGTGGAAGCGGCCCACAGGGCGATCACGGGCAGCAGGTAGAGGGGGCTCGAGAGGTACACGCCGGATGCGGCCATGGTCAGGAATCCGGCCTGCAGCAAGCCGAAAACCATGCCGGCGCTGGTGGAGAAACGCCAGCGGCTTTGCGGGCGCGGGTGGTTGACGGCGGGGGCGTGTCCCATGGCGAGCGCGGCCAGAGAGGCGGCCACGCCCGCCAGCGGGGCCAGCGGCAGGGTCAGCGGAATCGCGACCGCCAGGAAAGCCACGTCCTTGGCCGCCAGGATCTCCCATCCGGCGAGCGGCAGCAGGCGGTAGCGCGCCAGGCCGCCGGCGCCATCCAGACCGAACAGGCACTGCGCGTAACTGGAGAGCGCCAGCACTACCAGGACAGTCATCGCCAGCCAGGCCTCGGGAGCCAGCGGCAGGTGGATGGCGCGGCAGATCGCCCCACCCAGCGAGAGGACCAGGGCGCAGCAGAAATCCAGCGTGCAGACGATCTCGCGCAGGTTTTTGCGGACGAGCTGGTTCCAGCGGCCGGGAAACTGCGGCACGTGTACCCACACGGCCCGGCCCGGCGTGAAGGGGATATCGGAGAGCAGGAACGTGGCCACGAAAACCCCGGCCACGGTGGCCCACAATCCGAAGGTGAAGTGGCCGCGCGCCGCCCACACCGCCAGGCCGGCCATCAGCCAGGCGACGGGATTGATCCACGGGCTCAAAAGGCGCAGCAGGCGGCGTTCGCCTGTCTCCAGCGGCCACAGCGCCAGGCGCGAGGCGGGGATCTTGCGCAGCGGATCGGTGCTCAGGGGAAACAGCAGGACCAGGGCGATCAGCAGGTAGATGAAGACTCCGGCTTCCCGCAGCAGGTACAGCGTCGCCAGGAAAAAGTTGTTCCCGGCGACGGATCCGAGCGAGCGCTGGCCGCGGCGGAAGGCGGCCGCCAGCGCTTTTAGAATCGCGCCGGTCCGAGCCATTTCAAGTCCTCGACAAGCGGCGCTTCGACCAGATCGAAATAGTGTTGTTCGAGCGATTTGGGGAGATCGGCGGGCGGCGAATCCCAGACGATCTTGCCCTTGCGGATCATCACCACCTGGGTGGCGATCTGATCCACCACCGAAAGAATGTGGGAGGTGAGGAAGACCGTCACCCCGTGCCTGGCGACCGCCACCAGCATATCGCGCATGACCTTGGATGTGACCGGGTCGATGGCTTCGAACGGCTCGTCCAGAAACAGGGCGCGCGGGCTGGGAAGCAGCGCCATGGCGAAGGCGGTCTTCTTGCGCATGCCGTGGGAGCAGGCGCCGGCGAAGGTGTGGCGTCCGTCTTCCAGGCTGAGCGCGTGAAGCAACTGGCCGGCGCGCGCGCGGGTTTCGCGCTTGTCGAGGCCGTAGACGGCGCCAGTGAGCGAGAGGTGCTCCTCCACCGTGAGGTCGTCGAAGAGTCCCAGGTCCTCGGGAAGAACGCCGATACGGCGTTTCAACTCGCGGGGGTTGGCGGTGGCGTCCAGGCCGCAAACCACGATGCTTCCCGAGGTGGGCGGCAGCAATCCGGTGAGCATCTTGAGGGTGGTGGATTTGCCGGCTCCGTTGGGGCCGAGGAAGACGCAGACCGCTCCCTTGGCGACATCCAGCGTGATGCGGTTGACGGCCACCAGGTCGACGAAGCGGCGCGTAAGATTGCGTGCTGAGATCATGAGTTGGGCCGGTTGGACGCCAAGTAACCATTATCGCCCAGCCGGGGCGCGCCGCCGTGCGCCGTTTTGCGCTGCCCGGCACCCTGGAGAGCGCCAGCGCCGCCCGCGCTGGCACGCCGGTAACGCTCGGAAACGCCAACTCTCCGCCGCGCGCCACGGTCCGCCCAGGCCGGGTGGAGTTGTGGCTGGGCGCGGCGGGTTGCGCGCGGGACGATCGCCACGCCGCATGGCCGCGTCCGTATGGCCGCGGATGGGGTGTTTGATTTCCCGAAAACTTACTCTGCGTAGTTGATTTTGAGAGTATAATAACAAAGATCTATGATCCGGAATTGGGGGATGGACACGTGAGCAGCATATCGGCCTCTGTCGGGAAGTTCGACTCCGGCACGCGGCAGTGCCACAACACTGTCGGCGACCAGAGCATCGTCATCGGTTTACTCAATCTGATCGGACGCGCGCAAGGCGGGCGGCGGGAGATGCCGCTGCCCGGCAACCCGCGCTGGGGTGTGGCGTCACCCGAGTTGTACCAGGCCATCCTGCAGTTTCAGCGGGTGAACCATCTTTCGGTGGACGGCCACGTAGATCCGGGCCAGGCGACGCTGCGCAAACTGGACGAGTTGGCGTCCGCCTCGGCGCCGGGGCCCCCGCTGCCTTCGGTGCCCACGGCCGACCTTCCGGACGCCATACGCCGAAACCCGGATTACGTCGAGCGCCGGGTGTACGGGGTCGGGATTCTCGGCCTGGGCGGCCCTTTCCGTCTGGACCTCGGTGTGGATGCGAACATGATGCCCACGCGGAGCTTCTTCATGGAACGCTCCCGCTTCGACGTCTTGTCCGACCCGTTCACCGGAAACTCCGAAATCGCCCTGACGGGCATCTACCCATCCGAGGCGCAGGCGCTCGCAGCCATTCAAACGTCCGGGCTGAAGCGTCCGGGGTATGTGGTCTACGCCCATTACCGGGGGCAGGAGAATATCGTTTTCCCGACCATCATGTCGGCGACGACTACTCCCGCCCTGACGAGAGCCTTGCGGCTGGCCATCGACGATGAAGCGCGATACGCCGGCGCCGCCTCCAACCTGTTGGTGAAGGCGTTCTTCACGCTAATGGGACTGCGGTATATGCCGGTGGCCGCCGAAGCCAGCGGTCCGGCTGCCGCGGCCGAACTCCAGGCCCTTCGCCAGACCGCGCGGACTCTCCTGCGCGCCCAACCCGCGGGCAGGGAGGTGGTGAATCTGGCGGGGACCGGAGAAGTTCCCGGCGCGATCAATGTCAACCCGCTGATCGACCAGCAGGTCGTCGACGTTCCGAATCTCATCCGCTCGGGCGCCGAGAAGGTGGGGGAGATCTTTCCGCGGGCCTCGGTTGGCCGGATCGTTTCCAACGACGTCGTTTTCGGGCAGGTGAACTGGGTTCCGACCGCCAGAGGTTGTTTCGACATCCTGCGGCCGGGTGGGACGGTGAGTATCGCCCCATTCGGCGGCCAGCTTGCCGAGCATCTGGGGGCGATTACGGCGGCGCTGCGGAACGCCGGTTTTCGCAACGTCGCGATCGAAGCCGGGCATATCGTGACGGCTGTCAGGCCGTGAAAGCTCCTCCGGCACGGAGGTTTCCCGGCATCCGCGGCTCCGGGCGCCGTTGCGGCGGGTGAGTACCGCCCGCGAGCGGGCGTTGCGCGCGGCCCGCCCCGAGGCGCGGTTTCCGGTCCGCGGACGAGGGTTCGGGGGCATGCTTCAGCCCGCCGGGCAGCCGGACTCAGCCGGGCTGGCCGGGGTTGCGCGTTTTGGCCGCCTCCCGCACGCGGCTGTGATACCGCCCGTAAGTGAAGTACACCACCAGGCCGATCGCCAGCCAGCCGAACAGCCGGGCCCAGTTCACCCAGCCGAGCTTGTACATCATGTACCCGTTGAACAGGATGCCCAGAATCGGCACCGCCGGCACCCCCGGCGTGCGGAACGGGCGCGCCTGGTGCGGATCGGTGCGGCGCAGAAACATGATGGCCACGCACACGATCACGAAGGCCAGCAGGGTGCCGATGTTGACCATCTTCCCGATATCGTCGATGGGCGTCACGCTGCCCACCACCGCGGCCAGCAGGCCCACCAGGATGGTGTTCTTCCAGGGCGTGCGGAAGCGCGGGTGGATATCGGCGAAAAACTTCCTGGGCAGCAGGCCGTCGTTGGCCATGGCGTAGAGCACGCGCGTCTGCCCCAGCAACATCACCAGCATCACGCTGGTGAGTCCGGCCAGCGCGCCCAGGGTGATGATGTCGGCGGCCACGCCGAGCCCGCGGTCCAGGAACGCCCGCGCGATGGGCGCCTCGATGTTGACGTTTTCCCACGGCACCATGCCGGTCAGCACGCCCGCCACGGCGATGTACAGGACCGTGCAGATGAGGAGGGAGGCGATGATCCCGATGGGCAGATCGCGCTGCGGGTTTCTGGCCTCCTGCGCGGTGGTCGAGACCGCGTCGAATCCGATGTAGGCGAAGAAGATGTACGCCGCTCCCGCGCCGATTCCCGAAAAGCCCATGGGCGCGAACGTGCTCCAGGAGTGGCCCCAATTGCCGGCATGCACGTACAGCGCGCCCAGTCCGATCACGAACAGCACCACCGACACCTTGACCACCACGATGGTGGCGTTGAAGCGCGCGCTCTCCTTGATGCCGATGACCAGGATGGCGGTGATCCCGAGCGCGATCAGGAAGGCCGGGAGATTGAAGCCGATCTCGCATCCGAACAGGCGGGGCGCGGCCAGCAGATCGTGGGCCCGTTGCAGCAGGAGCGGCGACTGCGCCGCCACGATATCGGAAACCCTCGTCAGGAAAGCCTGCGACCCGGGCGCCAGCGAATGGTCGGCCAGGGCGATCTGGCGGGCGATGGTTTTCTCGGCCATGGCCAGGCCGGTCCAGTGATCGTAGGCCAGCCACAGGGGCATCTTGATGTGCAGGATGTTCAGCAGCTCGATGAAGTGATTGCTCCATCCCGAGGACACCGTGCTCGCGCCCATGGCGTATTCCAGCGTCAGGTCCCAACCGATGATCCAGGCGAACAGCTCGCCCAGCGTGGCGTAAGCGTAGGTGTAGGCGCTCCCGGCGAGCGGAATCATGGCGGCGAACTCGGCGTAGCACAGGCCGGCGAAGGCGCAGCCCAGCCCGGAGAGCACGAACGACAGCATGAGGCCCGGTCCGGCGTAGTGCGCGCCCAGGCCCGACAGCACGAAGATGCCCGCGCCGATGATGGCGCCCACTCCCAGGGCGGTGAGCTGAAACACCCCCAGGGTGCGCTTGAGGCTGCGCGCGCCGGCCTCCCCGGCTTCCGCCGTGAGCATGCTCATGGGCTTGCGGATCAGAAGATCGGCCATATCGGGTACAGTGCCGCAGTATATCATCTCCGCGGCCCATCGCCGGAAACCAGCGAATTGGGTCATCAAGAAGGTCGCCGAATCCTGAACGCCAAGAGCATTGGGCTGACGATCACGCCGGCCGATATCGGGGAGCGAGAGTTCAGGGTGCTCGATCTGATCGAAGCCACACGTCAGGGGCAGGCCAAGAACGGGGACCGCGGCAACGGGGGCTCGCGGCAGCCGGTAGGCGGCAGGCTCGCGCCCTGGCAAAGCCGACTGCAGGGGCCGGACAAGCCCGGCCCGAAGCCCTGACGGACAGATCATGCGGTCACGGTAACCCAGTTGTCGTATCCCCAGACACAGGCGTTTTCGACGATCCCGATCGTACAGAAGGAACTGGCGTCGGATTGGTGAGATCCCCTGATAGAACTCCCCTAAACCGATTGAAACAAGCTTTGGGATCGACCTGAGCCGGATTGATCGCGCTGAACTCCGCTTTTCTCGGTTCCTATCCGAAAAGTGTGATTAGCGTTCGACGGGCAGCGGCAGCGCTTGAGAAGGGCACCAGACCACTGGGACCAGGAGCCGTTGGGAACCTCCATTCAACACGGGATTCTGCCACGAGGAGCGTAAGACGGGAGGTCCGCGAAAGACGCGCGCATGAAGACCCGCGCTGGTGCGGTTGGGCCTCTCGTGGGGATTCCGCTCAATAGCCGGCTTCGCGTCCGTGGCGGACCGCCAGGATAACGACCTCCTTACCGTCGTAGCGATACAGCGCGAGGTACGCCCCGTGTCCGAATTCAATCACCCATTCGCGAAACTCTGGCGGCAGTTCTTCTACAGGACGGCCAATTTCCGGGTGCTTGCCGAGCGCTTTCACACCCTGCCGGATCGTTTTGACGGCGCGCCGCGCGGCATCCCGGCTCTTGGGAGCCAGGAACGCGTGGAGACGGGCCACGTCCAGCAGAGCCGGTTGGGACCACTTCAGACGCGGCATTTCGGGACAGCAGCGGCCTTGCCCGCTTCGAGTTTGGCCAGCCAGGCGTCGGCTTCCCCGGCCGTGGCGTGCAGGCCGGTCGTCCGATAGTGGTCCCAAGCAGCCAGCGCATCCTGCCGCATCCGCTCGCGCTTCTCCTCGCGTTCCACATACTGCTCGACGGCTTCGCGCATGATCCAGTGCGCCGACCGGCGATGCGCCGAGGCGAGCCGCTGGACCCGTTCTTTCATTGCGCTTTCGAGTTTCAGGCTGGTTGTAGAAAGAGCCGGCATCGCAAGTACTCCAAGGTGTTACCTGATGTCACTATACCACGGCGGCTTTCGGGGAGGTCCGGGCCGGCACCGGGCCGGCATCCTCCCTTTTCGCCGCCGTCCCAGGAACTCACCGGTTGCGGGGATCGCGCGCGCGGCGTGCGACAATCGAGGGCGAATCGATCGCGGCACGTATCGCCGCCGTCCGCCGAATGGAGTTGCCGTAGCTATGTCGCTGTGGAAGAGCGCCTTCGACGGCCTGGCCCGTAGTAAGGCCGTGGCCGGTTTCGTGCAGGGCAACCGTTTCGCGCAGGGTCTGGCATCGCGCTTCGTGGGCGGCGATGCGGCGCCGGCGGCCATCCGCAAATGCGTGGAGCTGAGCGCGCGCGGAGTCGCCACTTCGCTGAATTACCTGGGCGAATATGTCGAGTCGCCCGCGGCCATCGAAGAGAACGTGTCGCAGATCGTGACGGCGATCCGGTCGTTGGGCCAGACGGCGCTGGATGTTCACGTGTCCATCTATCCCACTCAGATCGGCTACGCCCATTCCGGAGAACTGGGCGAAGCGGGCGGGTTGCGAATCGCGCAGGCGCTGGCGGAGCAACCGGCGGCCGGCCGCCGCAAGCTGCTGATGCTGGATATGGAAGACTTCCCGCTGGTGCGGCATACCCTGGATCTGCGGGCGCGCCTGGCGCAATCCGGCTGCCCAACCGGCATCACGATTCAGGCGTACCTGCACCGCACGGAGGGGGACTTGCGCGATCTTGTGGCGGACGGCGCCGCCGCCATACGCCTGGTCAAGGGCGCCTTCGCGGAGAGGCCGGAGCGCGCCTGGACGCGCCGCTCCGACATCAACCGGGAGTATCTCAGACACGCCAGTTACCTGCTCTCGGCGGATGCCAAATCCCGCGGCCTCTATCCGGTCTTCGCCACCCACGACGCCGCCACGATCCGGGCGGTCATCGGCGTCGCCGAACGGAACCGCCGGTCCCGGGACGACTACGAATTCGAGATGCTCTACGGCGTCCGGACGCCACTGCAGCGGCAGATCGTCGCCGAGGGCCGCCGCCTCAGGCTGTACGTGCCATTTGGTACCGAATGGTGGCCGTATACCATGCACCGCATCGGCGAGAATCCGGCCAATGCGCGCATGGTGCTGTCGGCATTGTGGAACAGCCGTCAATGACCTCCCCACCCGGCGAACGAGGAAACGCCAATGGTCGACGCCGGATGAACGCCCGCGTCCGAATGGAGCCATAATGACAACTGTGAAGAAGCCCCTGCGAGTTTACGCGGATACGTCGGTTTTCGGAGGGTGCTTGGACGACGAGTTCAAGGCCGAGAGCGTTCGGTTCTTTGAATTTGAGAAAATAGTAGGGTACGAAGGAGTGAATAGCCTGCGCGGCTACCGGAGCCCCCGGATCTACTCGCCGCGAGAGGTGGTGACGCCATGAAACCCGGAAAGACATTCGACTGTGTCGAGATGAAGACGGGAATTCAAGAGCGGCTTCTGCGCGAAGTTGCCGAACTGGGCGAGGAGGAAGCCTGGAGGCGGCGGGCTGAGCGCTTGTCGCGCGATCCGATTCTGGGCGGCTTCTTGCGAACCAAGATGGCCAACGGCCTTTCAACCGCCCGGCCAACTCCCGCCGCCTGACCACCCCCAGTACGCACCGTCCGCGCCGTCCTCCGTCCCCTGTGTTACTATTCCGTTTTAACCCCTCCAATCCTAAAGCCAGGGAGCAAAATCGTGAAAGTATACGAGAGCAAGGACATTCGGAACGTCGGTGTGGTGGGCCACGGCGATTCCGGCAAGACGACGCTCACCAGCGGGATGCTGTTCGCTTCGGGCGCCACCAACCGGCTGCTGCGGGTGGACGAGGGAAACACCATCACGGATTTCGACGAGGACGAGATCCAGCGCAAGATCACGATTTCCACCGCCATCGCCGTGGCGGAGTGGAAGAAGGCCAAGATCAACCTCCTCGACACTCCCGGCTACAACATTTTCATCAACGACACCCGGGCCACGCTAGCGGCCGCCGACGCCGCCCTGGTGCTGGTGGATGGCGTGGGCGGAGTGGAGGTGCAGACCGAGAAGGTCTGGGCCTTCGCCGAAGATTACAAACTGCCCCGTGCCATCGTCGTCGATAAGCTGGATCGCGAGCGCGCGGATTTCGCGCGCACCCTGGAGAGCGTCCACGAGAACTTCGGCCGCGCGGCCGTGCCCATCCAGATTCCCATCGGCAGCGAGCGCGATTTCACGGGCGTGGTGGACCTGATCCGCATGAAGGCCTACACCTACACCGCCGGGGGCGACGGCAAGGGCAAGGAGGGCGAAATCCCCGCGGGTCTGGCCGAAGCCGCCGGGAAGGCGCAGGAAGCGCTGGTCGAGATGGTGGCCGAGGGCGACGACGCCCTCATGGAGGAGTTCTTCGATAAGGGCACGCTGCCCCCCGACCGCATCGTGGAAGGGCTGAAGCTGGGTATCCGCGAGATGCGCATCTTCCCCGTGTTGTGCGCCTCCGGTCTCAATAATATTGGCAGCGACCTGATTCTGAACTTCATCGTCGAGAACCTGCCGGCTCCCACCGAGCGGGAGCCCGTCCCGGTGGTGGTGGAGGGCTCTTCCGAGCACCAAACCCGCAAGATCTCCGAAAGCGGTCCGTGTTCCCTGTTCGTATTCAAGACCACCGCCGACCCGTTCGCCGGACGCATCTCCTATTTCAAGGTGATGACCGGCGTTGTGAAGAACGATGCCAACCTGTCGAACCTGACCCGCTCGACCACCGAGCGCCTGGCCCACCTCAGCAGTCCCCAGGGCAAGACGCTGCAACCGGTTACCGAGCTGCACGCCGGCGATCTCGGAGCGGTGGCCAAGCTCAAGGACACCCTGACCGGCGACACGCTGGCCGACAAGGGAGTGAACTTCACCTATCCGCCGGTCAAATTGCCGGAACCCTCCATCGCCTTCGCCATCGAAGCCAAGTCGCGGAACGACGAAGATCGCATGGGCAACGCCGTCCACCGCATTTTGGAAGAGGACCTGTCGCTGCGCTTCTACCGCGACCCGCAAACCCGCGAATTTCTGCTGGCTGGGTCGGGCCAGCAGCACGTGGAAATCGTGGTCAGCCGGCTCAAGCGGCGATATGGCGTGGACGTCACCCTGAAGGCGCCCAAGATCCCCTACCGCGAGACCATTCGCGGGACCGCCGACGTGCAGGGCCGCCACAAGAAACAGACCGGCGGCCACGGGCAGTTCGGCGATTGCTGGATCAAGATGGAGCCCCTGCCGCGGGGCGGCAAGTTCGAGTTCGCCAACGAGATCTTCGGCGGCGCCATTCCCAAGAACTACATCCCGGCGGTGGAAAAGGGCATCGTGGAAGCGGCCGAAAACGGCTTTCTGGCCGGCTATCCCATGGTCGACTTCAAGGTGACGGTCTACGACGGCAGCTACCACGATGTGGACTCTTCCGAACTGGCGTTCAAACTGGCTGCCCGCAAAGCATTCAAGGCCGCCATGCAGGAAGCCCGGCCGGCCCTCATCGAGCCGATCATGAACGTGGAGGTTCAGACGCCGGTGGAATATGCCGGCGACCTGATGGGCGACCTCAACGGCCGCCGCGGCCGCATTTCCGGCATGGAAACCAAAGGCAGCACACAGTTTATACGCGCCCAGGTGCCCATGGCCGACATGCTGAACTATCAGAACGACCTGACCGCCATCACCCAGGGCCGGGCGTCCTTCACCATGGAGTTCGACCACTACGACTTCGTGCCGCAACTCCAGGCCGACAAGATCGTTGCCGCGGCCAAGGCCGCCAAGGAAGGCCTCGAAGAGGAAGAAGAATAAGGGAGAAAACCGGAAAAAACGATACACCCATTCCCACGGTAGTACTGGACATGGTTGCATCAAGTTACAGTTGTGTAGTAGCCTTTTAAAGATTGTGCCGCGAGGCGGCCCATCGAAGCAGCTTTATTCTCATCGTTTGGGGCTCTTGATGGACGTTCGGATGAAGACCGTCTTCTCCTGTTCGCTGGTCGCTGCGGCGCTTGCCACTGCCGGCTGTGGAATATCCCAGCAATCCGGGGCCCATTTGAGGCCGTTTGGGCCCGTAGGGCCGATGCCATCCATCCAGCCGGTCCTGGTGGATGCCTCGCCGTCCGCCGATCTCTCCGCCCTGCGGCAGGAGACGCCATCTCTGCTGGCGACGCCCCCCATTCTGCCCCGCTGGACGGCCGGCGACAGCATGGTGCAACTCGCCGAACGCACCTTCGATTCCGCCAGGAAACTCTATCAGGCGGAAGATTTTGCCGGCGCGCGGCGGGGTTTCGATGAAGCCATAGACCAGATGATCGGGGCATCGGACCTGGAACCGGCGGACCGCCAGGATTACGTGCGGCGGCTCGAGAACATGGTCGAGACCGTTCATCGGCTGGACGTGGCCGGCATGGGCGCGGACCCCCGCCGCGAGGACGGCAGGTACGAAAAGGCGCCCCTCGAAGACATCCTCCAGATGACCTTCCCGGTGGATCCCAAGCTGAAAAACCGGGTCCGGGAGCAGGTGGCGGCCACGGTTTCCCAGCTTCCCCTGACGGTCAACGACACCATCCTCGGTTACATTAACTTCTTTTCGAACCGCGGACGCGGCACGGTGGCTGCCGCCACCCAGCGGTCGGGGCGGTACCGGCAGATGATCCAGCGGGTTCTGGACGAAGAGGGCGTGCCGCGGGAGTTGATCCACCTGGCGCAGGCCGAGTCCGGATTCATGCCGCGGGCCATGTCGCGAATGGCGGCCGGCGGGATGTGGCAGTTCGTTTCGATCCGCGGGCAGGAATATGGCCTGGCGAGGAACCGGTACATCGACGAGCGCATGGACCCCGAGAAGGCCACCCGCGCCGCGGCGCGCCACCTCCACGATCTGTACAACGAGTTCGGAGACTGGTACCTGGCCATCGCGGCGTACAACTGCGGACCCATGGTGGTGGAGGGTGCGGTGGAGCGCACCGGGTTCGCGGATTACTGGGAACTGCGCAACCGGGGCGTGCTGCCCGCCGAGACCACCAACTACGTCCCCATCATTCTGGCGATGACCATCATCGAGAAGAACGCCGCCGAGTACGGGTTGGACAGTATCCCGATGGATCCGCCGCTGGAATACGACACCGTGGATGTCCCGGTTGCCACCAACCTCGCCCTGGTGTCGGATCTGATCGAGACCCCCCTCCCCCAACTGAGGGAACTGAACCCCGCGCTGCTGTGCGGGATCGCCCCGCCAGGGTATGCGCTGCACGTGCCCAAGGGTACCGGCGCGCAGCTCTCCGGCGGTCTGGAACTGGTTCCCGCCGGGCACCGGGATGCCTGGCGCATGCACAGCCTCGAGAGCGGGGAAACCCTGGCTTCCATCGGAAAGCGCTTTGGCGTGGCGCCGGCCGGCATCATGGCCGCCAACAACCTGAAGACTCCGGAAGCGCCCGTTGGCGACCGTCTGTTGATCCCCGTGGCGATGCGCGTGGACGCGCCCGCCAGGAGGCTGGCGGGAGCCTCGGCGGCCGGCCGGACATCCAGCCCGCCGCGGCGCACGGTGGCCGTGACGGCTACCTCGGCGGCAAGACCCGGGGCATCCGCGGCGCCCAAGCCGCCGGTCAGGCCGACGGCCGCGGCGGCCGGAGCCAGGCCCCTGCCCAAACCGGTGGCCAGCAGTTACCGGCCGGCGGCCGCTCCCGCCGCCCCGCCGGCAGTCATGCTGGCCCACTCGGCCGGGGAATAAGCGGAATCGGAATCCCGGTCCGGGAGCCCATATTGGACCCCTGTGCGGCGCTCGGTCTGCGCTCTCGGGCGGCCATACGCGCCCGGCCACCGGTCCGGTTCGCCAGCGGCGCGGGACCCGGAAGGCGCGCGCAACCGGTGGCCCGTCCCCGGGCGATCCGCCCGATTCAATCGCAGGCCTCCACTCCCTTGGAAGACGTGGAGCAATCGCCTCCGGGCGGGCAGGGGACGCCCGGCGCCGGGAATTGGACCCTGTGCGGCGCTCGGTCTGCGCTCTCGGGCGGCCATACGCGCCCGGCCACCGGTCCGGTTCGCCAGCGGCGCGGGACCCGGAAGGCGCGCGCAACCGGTGGCCCGTCCCCCGGCGGCTGGCGAACAGTTCCGGGAACTCGGCGCTTCCGCGGCATCGCTCTTCCGCGCGGGCTTGGCTTTCGGACGATCGCGGCCATGCCCCCTTGCGGCGCCCCCAATCGCGAAGCCGCCGGCTCCGCCCGAGGATGCCGGCTGGGCCGCGAGATCGTCATGGCTCGATATTTTTCCGGCGGTTCTGCGTTTTTCGCTATTGCCTCATCGCCAAAAAGGGGTATTCTATGTGTGATTGTGCCTTGACTGCAGGAGGCTCGCTGAATGATCGACAAGTCAAAAATCGCTCCGAAGGACGAAGAAGAGATGGAAGACTTCCACGACTACGAAGACGAAGAACACTCCGAACTCGAATCGAAGCTAGACGACTTCGAAGACGACGAGGAAGAAGAGGAAGAGGACGTTGAAGTGGTAGCGGCAGCGGTTGTCTCGCCTCCCGCGGCCCCTCCGCCCGCGCCGGCGTCCGAGCCGGCTGCTCCGGCTCCCGTGAAGAAGCCGGTGAAGAAAGCCACCGTGGCCAAGAAGGCGCCGGCCAAGGCCGTCCAGAAAGCTCCAGCCAAGCAGGCGGCCAAGAAGGCCCCGGTGAAGAAGGCGGCCAAGAAGGCGCCGGCCAAGAAGGCCCCGGCGAAGAAAGCCGTCCAGAAGGCTCCGGTGAAGAAGGCGGCCAAGAAGGCTCCGGCCAAGAAGGCTCCGGCCAAGAAGGCCGCGAAGAAGGCGCCCGCCAAGAAGGGCGGCAAGAAGAAGTAGCGGCCAGCCTTCTGTCCGATGGATCGGCCGGCGGCGCTCCCGCCGCCGGCTGGTAGGCGTTCTCCCTACTCCTGGCGAACGGCGCTCCGGCAGCGCTCGAAGAGCTCGATGAGGGCCTCTGCCTGTTCTTCGGCCGATCGCGTCTGGGGCTTGCCCGAGAAGCCCGCCGAAGCTTGCGGCGACTTGCCATATCCGGTCGTCGTGGCGATAAACCGCATCAGCTCGAGGGCGACCTCGTTGTCGCTTCGCGCCGGGGTGGGAGCCTTGGGCTCGCGTCCTTCCGAATGGTCGTTCGTATATAGTTCCGCCATCGAAGATCGGTCCTCCCTGTGATACAACTCTAGGGTACCCGATTTTCTATCCGATGCCTCTTACCGCCGTCCGGCACATCCGCAAAATGCGAGGAGGCGCCCAAGCCCACCTCCTGGAAGCCGACGACGGCAACTGGTACGTGGTCAAGTTCCGCAACAACCCGCAGCACCGCCGCGTGCTGATCAACGAACTGCTGGCCACCGCCTTGCTGGAGTACCTGAGCGTCTCGGCTCCCCAGACCGCGCTCCTGCGCGTCACGCCGGACTTCCTCGGCGCGAACCCCGAGGTTTGCCTGACGCTGGGGACGCGGAGGGTGGAGGTGGCGCCGGGCTGGCATTTCGGATCGCGCTACCCCGGAGACCCTGCGCGGATCGCGGTTTACGACTTCCTGCCGGACGCCCTCCTGAGCGGGGTCGCCAACCTGGAGGATTTCCGCGCCATCCTGGTGTTCGACAAATGGGTGGGCAATGCCGACGGGCGGCAGGCGGTGTTCCACCGGGCCATGGTGCGGAGCGGCGCGGGGGGCCATCAGGCGTTCGTGGCGCGGATGATCGACCACGGGTACGCCTTTAACGGCCCCAACTGGGACTTTCCGGAATCGCCCCTGCAAGGGCTCTACGCGCGCAAGCTGGTGTACCAGGCGGTGCGGCGGCTGGACGATTTCGAGCCCTGGCTGGGCATGGTGATGAATTTCCCCGAAGAGGTGGTCGATCACGCCTGGAAGTCCGTCCCGCCGGAGTGGATCGAAGACGACGAGGGCGCGCTGGCGGAACTGCTGGAGCGGCTGTTTCAGCGGAGGAGCCGGCTGCCGGATTTGATCTCGGGCTGCCGCGGCGGGCGGGTGGACCCGTTTCCGAACTGGACGTAGGGCAGGGGGGATCAACCCGCCAGTTCGGCGCGGAGTCGCTCGAGTTCGGCGTCGCGGCGGTGGTAGCCGGTTTCGGCGATCAGGCGCTCGGCCTCCGCCAGGTTTCGCTTGGCGAGGTGGTAATCGGCGAGGAAGAGGCGCATGCCGGAGCGGGTGGCGATGCGGAAGACTTCGTCGAGGTCGTCGGGCGTGCCCCGGGCGAGGAGGGCGCGGGGAAGGTCGTCCAGTTGTCCCGAGCGGCGGAGGAAGTCAACGGCTTGGTCGAGGTGGTGAGCGGCTTCGGCGGAGCCGGCGGGGTGGGCGCGGCCGAGCGAAAGGTGGTTGAGGCCGATGTCGAGAGGACCGATGTACCGCTCGGCGAATTCGAGCGTTTGGGAGGCCCGGCGGAGGACTTCCGCGGTCTGACCTTTTCCAAGGAGCAGATCGCAGTACAGATAGCCCTGGAATGAGTAGAGGGTTGGGCACTCGGGCTCGCTCTCTTTCTGGAGCCGCTCGGCTTCCGCGAACAGGCGCGTGGCCTCGGCGGCGTCTCCGGACTGGTGGAGTGCATCGGCGAGCGTGGTGCGGCCCATCATCCTCTGGCCCCACTCGCCGCCGCGGTCCGCGAAATCGACCGATTGCCGGGCGACTGCGATCGCTTCCGGTACGTTGCCGAGAGTGAGGCGGAGTTCGCTGAGGTTTTTGCAGCGGACGGCAGCCTTCTTCCAGACTCCAGACTCCACGGCGGCCTCGGCGCTCGCCTGCATGGGCTCGGCGGCGTCGGCCAACCGGCCAACCGCGCGCAGGGCGAAGCCGGTTTCGCTGACCACCCAGGATTGGTCGACCGGCGAAAGGGCGGCAATCGGGTGGGTCCATGGCGTTTCAAAGAAGTTGGCAAGCAGCGAAAGGTCGGTTCCGAAGGCGCCAAGCTTCTTCGTCAGATAGAACTCGTTGCCGCGGAGGATGCGGTCGCGGTAGACGCCGTCGAGCGCCGCCTGGTGCAGCCCGGCCCGGCAGCCGTGATAGACGGCGTAGAGCAGCGGCGTCATCTCCTCCAGTGTCTCGGGCCGGTGAGGCGCCTGCTTCTGGTAATGCTCGTAGAGGCGCGCGTGACCCTCGGCGGTCGCCTCAGCCGCGAAGTGCTCGCGGACCAGCGGGTGGCAGTCGAGCGGTTTCTCGGGGTCGGTGGTCAGAATGAGGCGGGCGTCATGCAGGCGATTCAGCGCGGCACGGTACTTGCGGTCCGCCATTTCGGGCAGAACCAGCTTCAAGGCTTCGGGTTCGGCGGGGCGGTTGAAGTATCCCAACGCGCGCAGGATATCGAGCTCGGGTTGGCCTTGGTACATGCGCGCGTAGCTGGCCATCACCGTGCGCGCGTGGCGGCCGGGTTTGGTATCGTCCACCGCCAGCTCGCGGATGTCCGCCCGGCGGCGGATGTCGGCCCCGCAGAACTCGACCAGGTAGGTGCCCAGCAGGGTCAGGGCGAGGGCATGGTTCCCATAATCGCCCGACGCCGCGCGCAACTCGTCCTCCTCGCCGCGCACACCCAGGTGGGCCAGGTATCGGGCGCCATCGGCGGGGTCGAGGTTTTCGAGATCGAGCGAGAGGGCGCGCGGGGGCTCGTCGGGAACGTCGCTCAACCGGACCCGCGTGGTCACCAGGACCATCCCGGCGTTGCGGGCGGCGAGTTCCTGGACGAGCGCCTTCAGGGCGAGATCGCGGAGGCCGCCCTCGGGGTCCTGGAGCGGCTCGATGCCATCCAGAATCAGCAGGGCGCGCTGGCTGCGCAGGCTGGCGACCAGGAGGTCCACCTTGGTGTAGAGGGTTGCGTTGGCGGGGAGCGCGACGCCGAACCAGGGCAGCGCCTCGGCGAAGAACGGGTCGGAGGAAGGCTGGCGGTCGGACGCCGTGCCCTGGCTGTAGAAGGACCAGCCGAAGATGGTGGCGCGGTCGAGGTGCTGGCGGTACCAGCGGGTCATGAGGGCCGTCTTGCCAACGCCGCCGGGGGCGACGATCTGCACGAAATGGGTCTGCGGATTTTGCCAGGCCGCTTCGAACCAGGCAAGCTGGGGGTCGCGGCCGAAGACCGTGGGGTCGGCCGAGGGGAGCTTCCGGATGGAGGTGCGGACGGCGGGCGGCGGCGCCGCCGTGGGGCGGCCGGGGGCGATGGCGTCGAGCAGCAGTTGCTTGCGTTGCGCTTCGTCCTTGCCCACGAAGTCGAGGTAGATGACGTGCTTGATGAGGTCCGGGTTCTGGCATGGCGCCACGTGCACCGGGAGGATGAGGTGCAATGGGTCTCGCGCGTAGGCGGCGTGAAGCTCGGCCAGCGTGAACGGCTTCTGCAGGTAGTCCGGCGAGAGGACGGCGATGAAGCGGTCGGCGGTTTCCAGAGCACGCTGGATGTGTTCGGGGAAGCTGCCGGACTTGAAGTCGTAGTCCTGAAGGGTGGTGACGTGGCCGGCATCCCGCAGGGTGTCCGCGATCCACTTGGCGCAGTCGCGGTCCTCGCCGGCGCGGGAGATGAAGAAGGTCATGGGAGCACCTTGGCACGCAGCTCGGCCAGTTCGCGGTCGCGGCGGTGGTAGCCGGTTTCGGCGATCAGGCGTTCGGCCTCCGCGAGGTTTCGCTTGGCCGCGTACCAACGGTCATACAGGACCTTCTCGCGGCCGAGGTTGGCCGCCAGCGCTCGGGCTACGATTTCGACCCGCGAGCGATGCTCTCCCGGGAACGAGAGCGCGACTCGGAATCGGCGTGGTTCGGCGGGGTCCATTTCCGCGCTATGTTACCACGATTCTTTCGATATCTATTCGGAACTTGCGCATCATTCGGCAGGCCGGTTGCCAACCGGCCGCAGGATGCCATCCTGCCCCACAAGGGCGGGGGGACGACCTCTCATCTGTGCGTGATCGTACCCACAAATGTCACTTCGGGAGGCATCGCTTTTGCTGAGACTTCGGCTGGCCGGAAGCAACTGGACATCTGAAGGCGGGCGGGACTGTTTCGGGTCAACCCCCTACCTATAGTACCGCCGCTTTTTGGTAGTACCACCTCTTGGGTGGTCTGGGGGTAGGTGATGGCGTTGGAATTCCAGGTGGCCAAGTGATCGGGCTGGTACACGATGCGAGCGGCGCCCTCCGGAGCCGCGGGCTGGACAGCGGCGTGAAGCGGCTGGCGGAAGACCTTGCCATCCGCTTTCTGCGGCGTCACGGGTGCGTCGTGTTGGACCGCAATTACCGGGCGCCTCGCTGCGCGGGTGAGATCGACCTGGTGGTTTGCCAGGGCGCTACCTTGATCTTCGCCGAAGTCCAGACGCGCACCACCGACGAATACGGGGCGCCGGACTGCGCGGCGGATTCCGTGACGCGGAATGCGGCGCAGAACGCCGCTCGGGATTACGTCTATCGCAACGGCGTGGAGTGGCTCGACTGGCGGTTCGACGTGGTGTCGGTGGTGCTGAGCAATCCGGTGTGCGTGGGCTGGAAGCGCGATGTGTTCCGGGCGGGCGATGGCAACTCGAATGGCTACTCTGGGCCGGCCGGTACCCGCACGGGGCAAAACCAGCCCTCCCCGCAGGCGTGTTCGTCGCTATAATCGTCTGTTGCTCCATGCCGGAACTGCGTAAGGACCCCATCACGGGCCGATGGGTGATTATCTCGACGGATCGCGCGAAACGCCCCAGCGATTTCATCCACCAGCCGGTGCCCCCCGCCAAACCGTGCATCTGCCCTTTCGACACCGGCAACGAAAGGAAGACGCCCCCGGAAGTACTGGCCTACCGGAACTCGGGCAACCGCGACGAACCGGGCTGGCGGGTGCGCGTGGTGCCCAACAAGTTTCCGGTGCTGGGGATCGAAGGCGACCTCAACCGCGCCGGCGACGGCATGTACGACAAGATGAACGGGATTGGCGCGCACGAAGTGATCGTCGAGACCCCCGATCACGGCGCCACCATGAGCGACATGCCGGAGCGGCAGATCGAGGAAGTGCTGTGGGCCTTCAAGGAGCGCGTGAACGATCTCAAGAAGGACCGGCGCTTCCGCTACATCCTGCTGTTCAAGAATCACGGCGAGGCCGCCGGGGCGTCGCTGGATCATCCGCACTGCCAGTTGATCGCCCTGCCGGTGATTCCCAACCGGGTGTTGGAAGAGGTGGACGGCGCGCGCCTGTTCCATGAATTGAAGGAACGCTGCATCTTCTGCGACATCCTCCGCCAGGAGGCCGCCGAGGGCGTGCGCATGGTGATGGAGACCGACCGGTTCACGGTGCTCAACCCCTACGCGCCGCGTTTCCCCTTCGAGACCTGGATCCTGCCGAGGCACCACGAGTCGCATTTCGAGGAGTCCGACGCCGGGACGCTGCAGAACCTGGCGTGGGTTCTGCGCAGCACCATGCGCAAGATCGACAAGGTTCTGGACCGGCCGGCGTACAACTTCATCATTCACAGCGCGCCGCTGCAGGATGCGCGGCTGGCGTACTACCACTGGCACATGGAGATCATCCCCAAGCTGACCAAGGTGGCGGGGTTCGAGTGGGGGACGGGGTTCTACGTCAACCCCACGCCGCCCGAGGAATCGGCCAAGTTTTTGAGGGATGCGGGGTTGGGGTAGGAGGGGCGGAGTGCTTTCCGGCGAGTGCGAGCCAGTTAGGAGAATGCCCATGTTCAACGTCGAGGACGTGAAGCGGCTGGTAGACTGCGCCAGCCGGGCTCTGAAAGCCGAGAATCGCTACCTTGAAGGCTGTTTCAAGGCGCGCGGTTGGTTGGACAGCGAAGCTGGTCCCGGTATCTGCGAAAACGTGAACGAGCGCTACCATCAGTACGTCATTTGGCGCGAATTGATAAGGTCATTTCCATGGCGTGCAAGAACGGAACGCGGCCGGTACGACTTGGCTTTCTATGACGGAGCGGAGAGCGAGCCCATAGCCTACGCAGAGATCAAGGGCTGGTGGAGCGATTCCGGCGAGCCGGAATTGCCAGGGATCATGCAAGACATGAAGGGCAAGCTGGGGATCGCGCCGGTTCCGGGAGTGATGCTCATCCTCACCCGCCATCTAGCCGAGGACGCGGAAGAGAATTTTCGCTGGCTCGCCGGGAAGTTAGGAGTGGACCGTGGCGTTCTGGTGACCAAGTCGTTTCCGGTTTCCCCTGGACCAGGTGACGAGGGCGACTGGGAATTCGCGGTCATCGGAATTCCGGTGACGCCAGCAGCCTCATAGAGGCCCGCAGTTCGTCAACGCGTTTTCCAAACGCTACCGGCGGCCTTGCGCCCGGACGCTCGGCAGTGTGACCATTGGTATTGGGGCAACCCGATGCCGGGAGGATACGTTAGGCTCGTCGAAGGCCAATATCCGGTAGGAGGCACTCGCGTCTCCCTCGATTCCCTTGTGTATCTGTTTTGGGAGGGGATGTCGGCCGAGGGCATTGTCGACTCCTATCCGGTGCTGACGCTCGAACAGGTGCATGGCGCTCTCGCGTTCTATCTGGGAAACCGGAAAGAGGTCGACGCCTATCTCTCAGAAGGTCAACGCAGCGCTGAGTCACAGCACGAGCGGTCGCGGAACGCGAATGCGGAATTGATTGCGAAACTCCAGCGGGTGCGTCATGCGAGTCAAGTTCCAGGCTGACGCCGACCGGGTACAGGCGCGAAATTCCGTCGGCATGCCGAGCTGAACAAGCTCTTTGTTGTGAAGGCGAGCGACGTCTAACGCGGCCGGCGTCCTTCACCAGGCGAAGCGGAGCGGTTCTCAGAAGACGATCTCGTTCCACAGCCGTGCATGGACAAAGTGGGCGAGGTGCTTCGGGTTGGTCGTGGCGATGACCGCCGAGGACGCTTCCGCTCCGAATGTCAGCATCTGGGCCGCGATCAGCACATCGATGTCAAGGTCCTTCGAGCCCGCCGTCGGCCGGCCTTCCTGCCGGGACTTTGCCCAGAGCTGCGCCGCGAGTCGAAGGGCTTGATCGGAAAGCGGAAGGTACCGCCCTGGGGCGGCATTCGCGAAGGCTTCCAGTCTCGCAGCGCTGAAGGCCTTTTCCGCACGCAGGAGCTCTCGTCGCACTTCGTAGAACACTATGGCGGGTACAATGACTCGCCATCCGCGCAGCAAGCAACTCGAAAGCCAATCGGTTACCGCGATCACCTCGGCGCTGCGTTGCGGGTGCGTGATCAGCCCGAGCGGGCCGGAGTCCAAGAAGAGGTTCACGGAAAAAGGATCGGCTCTCCGGCGAGCGCACGGTTCTCGTTCATCGCCCGTTTGAACTCGGCAACTTCCGAATCCGCCGCGCGAATCCGTTCGGGGTCGTCAGTGGCATCCAGCGACCGCCAACTGGCGAGGAGCTGAATGGTCGCCGAGTCAGTGTGCGATTCCCGGCCGCATCGCCTACCGTCGGTTATTCTGGCCGCCTGGCGCCTCATACATTCGCCGCTCCCCTCTTCAATCCTACACCCGGGCCGAGGCTGGCGGGCGTGCCGCCGCCGAGCTACGGTATCGGGATATGCCGGAGGCATCGGCACATGAGCAATACAATCTCGGTCTCAGGTATGCAAAGGGCGAAGGTGTTCCGCGGGACTTCCAGGAGGCGGCACGCTGGTTCCGCCTGGCAGCGGACCAAGGACACTGCGGTGCGCAGTGCTACCTCGGCGCCATGCACGCCTTCGGCCATGGGGTCCCGCTGGACCGCGATGAGGGAGTGAGGCTGATCCGTGTGGCGGCGGACCAGGGGTACGCCGACGCGCAGTCCAATTCGGGGCAACCCGACGCCGGGAGAAAACGTCAGGGGCGTCTTTCCGCCTTTCCCTACGCCGCGGGGTCGATGAGCTTCGGCACGATTTCTTCGAGCTTGGCCACCCGCGTTGAAATGTCGGTATCGGTGTCTTTCAGCCTCGACTGTTCGCGTTGAAGCTGGGTGGCGAGCGATCCGAAATCGAGGATCGCTTTGGTGAGGGCGGGTTGCCTGGCATCGAGGCTCGCCAGAGTGGACGCGAGGACGTCCAGGCGGTTGTCAATCGCCTGCAGGCGCGTGGCGGTCTCCTGACGAAAATCCAACACGTATTCGGTCAATGTGCGGTGCAGGTCGCTCAGCCTCTCTATGGCGCCGTCCAGGCGGTCAAAGCGCTCTTCCGTGGTCATTCCGTCTCTGATTCTACACCCGCTTGCACTCTTCCCGCCAATTCTGCTATCTTATAGAGGTTTCGCGAGAACAGCTTTCTGCTCCTGCGCTACCACCCTCATGTGGGGGTCCGGCCGGGGGTGAGGCCCCGAGGTTCCACCGGTCACTCCGGTTGGTGACATGGGCCTGTCCGAAGCGTAAATCCTCGCTTTTGCGACCGTAGCCGTAGTGGGTTGCGTCACTGTTCGATTAACATCGCGATGAGGAAGATTCGTGCCAACTTTCGACCAACTTGTGCGTATCGGCCGCAGCCGCCAGCAGGGACGGTCGAAGTACGGAGCCAAGGGGCCGGAATGGTAGTGTCGGGACGGTAAGAACGTATGCCACGCAGAAGAAGAGCCGTTGTTCGTGAGGTACAGCCGGATCCGGTGTTCAATTCCACGCTCGTCGAGCGGTTTGTGAACTCCATGATGTGGCAGGGGAAGAAGACCGTGGCGCAGGGCGTCTTTTACGAAGCCATGGAGAAGCTGCGCGAGCGCACCAGCGACGATCCGCTGAAGGCCTTCAAGAAGGCCGTGGAGAACGCCAAGCCGCTGCTGGAAGTGAAGACGCGGCGGGTGGGGGGCGCCAACTACCAGGTGCCCATCGAGGTGCCGCAGAACCGGCGCACCTCGCTGGCGATCCGCTGGATCGTCACCAACGCCCGCGGGCGCGCGGAGAAGGGCATGCCCGAGAAGCTGGCCAACGAGTTGAACGACGCCGCCAATCTGCGCGGCGGGGCGATTAAAAAGAGAGACGACGTGCATCGCATGGCCGAGGCCAACAAGGCCTTCGCGCACTACCGCTGGTAGCGGTTGGGCCGCGCGATGGCGGCCCGAGAGGAATTCGGAAACCGACGGATTTATGGCAAGAACGGTCCCACTCGAGAGCATGAGGAATATCGGCATCGCGGCTCATATCGATGCCGGTAAGACCACCACGACCGAGCGGATCCTATATTACACGGGACGCACCCACAAGCTGGGCGAGGTTCACGAGGGCACGGCCATCATGGACTGGATGGAGCAGGAGCAGGAGCGCGGCATCACCATCACCTCGGCCGCCACTACCTGCGAATGGCGCGACATCCAGATCAACATCATCGACACGCCGGGGCACGTGGACTTCACCGCCGAAGTCGAGCGCAGTCTGCGCGTGCTGGACGGCGCGGTGGCGGTGTTCGACGCGGTGGCGGGGGTGCAGCCGCAATCCGAGACCGTGTGGCGCCAGGCCGACAAGTACAACGTTCCGCGCATCTGCTTCATCAACAAGATGGACCGCGTGGGCGCGGACTTCTACCACTCGATCGACACCATCGTCGAGCGGTTGAAGTGCCGGCCGGTGGCCATCCAGTTGCCGATCGGCGCCGAGGACCAATTCAAAGGCATCGTCGATCTGGTGGAGATGCGCGCGGTGGTCTGGCACGACGAGACCCTGGGCGCGGAGTTCGACACGATCGATATTCCGGCCGATCTCGCCGAAAAGGCCAGGGAATACCGCGCCAGGATGATCGAGACCGTCAGCGAATTCGACGACAAGCTGATGGAGAAGTTCATCGAAGGCCAGGCGGTTTCCAACGGCGAAATCCGCGCGGGCCTGCGCAAGGCCACCATCGCGCTGAAGATCTTCCCGGTGATCTGCGGCACGGCGTTCAAGAACAAGGGCGTGCAGACCATGCTGGACGCGGTGGTGGATTACCTGCCGTCGCCGCTGGACGTGCCGCCCATCGAAGGCGAGGACATCGGCGGCTTCGGGAAGGTGCTGGTGCGGCACGCCTCCGACAAGGAGCCGTTCGCCGCGCTGGTGTTCAAGATCATGACCGACCCGTACGTCGGCCAACTGGCGTTTTTCCGGGTGTATTCGGGGACGCTGAAGTCGGGGGATTCGGTTTTCAACGTGGCCAAGGCGCGCAAGGAGCGGATCGGCCGCCTGCTGCGCATGCACGCCAACAAGCGCGAGGAGATTCAGGAAATCCTGGCGGGCGATATCTGCGCCGCCGTGGGGCTGCGGACGGTGTCCACGGGCGACACGATCTGCGACGACGGGCACCCCATCGTACTCGAGTCCATCGATTTCCCGATGCCCGTGATCCAGCTCGCCGTCGAGCCGAAGACCAAGGCCGACCAGGAAAAGATGGGCATGGCGATTCAGAAGCTGGCCCAGGAGGACCCCACCTTCCGCGTGAACACGGATCCGGAAACCGGCCAGACCATTCTTTCGGGCATGGGCGAACTGCATCTGGAGATCGTCGTCGACCGCATGATGCGCGAGTTCGGTGTGGGCGCCAACGTGGGCAAGCCGCAGGTGGCCTATCGCGAGACCATCCGCAAGAGCGCCGAGGCGGAAGGCCGGCACATCAAGCAGACCGGCGGGCACGGGCAATACGGCCACGTGAAGATCCGCATCGCGCCGCTCGCATCGGGCGCCGGGTTCGAGTTCGAAAACGAAATCACCGGCGGCCGCGTGCCCAAGGAATATATCAACCCCACCGAGGTGGGCATCAAGGAAGCTCTCGAGGGCGGCATTCTCGCCGGTTTCCCCATGTCGGACCTGAAGGTCACGCTGTACGACGGCAGTTTTCACGAAGTGGATTCGTCGGAAATGGCCTTCAAGGTGGCCGGATCGCTGGCCATCAAGGAAGCCGCCCGCAAGGCCAAGCCGGTGCTGCTCGAGCCCGTCATGTCGGTGGAAGTGGTGGTGCCGGAGCAGTACATGGGCGACGTCATCGGCGACCTGAATTCCCGCCGCGGGCGGATCGAAGGGATGCAACTTCGCGGCACCACGCAGATCGTCAAGGCCATGGCGCCGCTGGCGGAGATGTTCGGGTACGCCACCGATCTGCGCTCGCGCACCCAGGGACGCGGCAGTTTCACGATGCATTTTGGCAGGTACGAAGAGGTTCCGGGCCCTCTCGCCGATGGAATCATCAGCAAGGTCCAGGGCAGGTAACGAGATAAGGAGATTATTTCTCTTATGGCAAAGGAAAAATTCGACCGTAGCAAGCCGCACATCAACATCGGAACGATCGGGCACATCGATCACGGCAAGACCACGCTGACGGCGGCCATCACGCGGGTGTTGGGCAAGAACAACCCCAAG
>Ga0326728_10001027_pt1 | contig 101813 bp, 143 predicted proteins | sample MB3enrmetagenome_FD_207602 | JGI IMG/M metagenome (GOLD analysis project Ga0326728, IMG submission 207602) | Lab enriched peat soil microbial communities from McLean, Ithaca, NY, United States - MB31MN | ecosystem: Environmental > Terrestrial > Soil > Wetlands > Peat | place: USA: New York...
CAGGTCCAGGGTTTTTACTCCACTGGGAATCGTCAAACCTGCCGCGCTCGTGAGGCCGCGCAGGTCCAGGTATTCTACGCCTTTGGGAATCGTCAAACCTGCCGCGCTCGTGAGGCCGCTCAGGTACAGGTATTCTACGCCTTTGGGAATCGTCAAACCTGCCGCGCTCGTGAGGCCGCGCAGGTCCAGGGTTTTTACTCCACTGGGAATCGTCAAACCTGCCGCGCTCGTGAGGCCGCGCAGGTCCAGGGTCTTTATACAGTCTGGCCCGCATTCTTTAACAGCCCAATTAAAAAACGCCACAAACGTAGGCCAACGAAATTTAATTTCCGCGACACATTCCCCAAATGTTTTATCATCGCCAGCAACACCCCGGCAAACAATCGCGCCATCCGGTGTATAGTGCCCTTCGTGCCAGCAATTAGGCCCTTTGTCGTCGCCAAGCTTAAGCTTTTCTTTCGTACCGCTGTGACCGTCTAATATAGCCACAGCCACCGGTACACCTTCAATGGGCTTATAGAAAAAACTCGCCATGTCACACATTAATTCGCTCTCCTTTTGTTGATCCTGTCCACCACGGCAGTCAGCTTGGCCAACTCGGCATCACAAGCTTCAACAAATCTAGCAGCCAGGCAACGTGTCCGGGCAGCTTCCATTTCCAACGTGTCTGCGGCGGTCTTAAGTTGCTCGGCATCCGACGCGCCTGGGCGAAAACTCATGCCCAAGGCGCGAATAGTGTCAATGCCGATCTCCGGGTATGCTTTGCGGGCCAGTTTCGTAAGCTCTTTAAACCGCATAAAAGCCTCCCTTTTATTTACCGACCGTGATCCCCTGCGCCGAAAAACCTTCCGGCTTGTCTTTGCGGCCTGTGACCGTTCCCAGGCCGATCTCCAGTTGGCGCGTGGCTTCCTTGCAGCCCTGGTCGTGAAAACCAACAGCCTCGACCTTGGTCTCGCCCTTCTCGTTTATTTCGATCATTATGTATTTGCCACCCACGGACAAAGGCGCGGAATGCATGCTAGTTGCCCTCCAAAATATGCTTCTGAATAAACTTAACCTCGGCGGCAAGCGCCTCGGCGCGCGTGCTAAAATGCCTGGCGTCAGTAATCGCCGGCACCGTGGCATCGCCTTCACCCAAGTACATCAAAGCAAAACAACCGTTGGCTGGATGAGCGCTTAAACGCACCGTCCATGTATCCTGATCCGCCTCAACCTCGCTGGCCCGGAGAATAGTTTTATGCCCCAAGTCAGGCAAATCGTCGTCGTAAAGACAAAGAACGTTGCCCTTCTCGTTTATAACAATCACCTTATCTTTGTAGCCCGGCTTACTCATGTCACCCTCCAATCTAGGCTTTCACGTAAAGCCGGACCATGTTGTTTTCGTTCACCCGAACGACTTGCTTACCCATCGCGGCATAGTGCTTCTTGGCTAATTCGGCTGCGTATTCCTGCGTAACTTTGCCCAGCCACTTGTCGTTATAGCCCGAACGCTGCCGGGCATAGTCACAAATCAAGGCGCACGAATGCTGCTTATCGGTGTTAAAACAAATGTCGTTATGCGCTTCAGGCAAAAACTTACGCCGAATAAACACATGCCCAATATCGCCCTTGGCAAAATACTGTTCATGGTGGTCTTTATATAAATAACTGGTTGGCTGGCCCTGATAGTCATAAACAGGCTGCGGCTGGGCATTAACTTCGATGTGCTCGCGCGGCACACCCACGGCGACCAACGCGGCGACCAGGGCCTGGGCGTCGAAAAACTTGACTTCAATCTTGGCAAAGTGGCTCATGGCTTTTTTCTCCTCTCGGCATCCAGTTCCTGAAAAGCAATTTCTTGCGCGGTCATCAGCCAAGCCCGAAAATAACCGCGCTCATAAGCGTGCCAGCAACGGCTTCCCCGGTGAAAAGAATTGCCGTTAGGCGGAACATCATTGAAGGGACCAGCGTGATATTTTTTATAATTCCGCACACCCCGAACATGCCCGGCATACTCAGCCCCAAGCTGGGCATGCTGTTTAGTAAAATGCTTGACGCGGCACTTCACGGTGCTCAAGCTCACTTGCGGCCTCCCTTCGTGCCAACCAGGTCAATATTCATGGCGTGAACCGTTTCGTCGCCAGTAAGAATTGTTTTCGAGTTTTTCACATCGGCCAGGTCCACATCTTGCATCTTAACAGCCACGTTAATGGCTTCGATCACGGGCTTGTTCTCCGGGTCAGCGCCCAGTAAATCAAAGACCAGCGGGTCCATCTTATGGCCTTGCTGCACGGCGGCGATTAAACTGTCCACCGGCATGGCGGCTTGCAGCAGCGCCTGGGAAGCGTCCCCGGCCTGCTCGAATAAGGTCTTGGCGTCGGCCTGGAGCGATTCGGCCAGCTCGTGGTATTGCTCCAGCTCGCGTTTCAGGTCCTTGATCCTATTCCGGGCGATCCTGGGCGTAAGCTTGTCGCCGCCTTTAAGCGTTTCGATCTCGACGCTGACGCGCTGGATATTCTCGCGCAAATCTTTCACCGTGGCCTTGATAATATTCTCGCGCTGATTGTCTTGCAGGCCAATCGGCAGCACGGTCAAGAAAAACCCCAGCGCCTTATAAAACTCCCGCAAGGCGTCAAGCATGTCGCGGCGCTGCACCGGGATAAAATACACGGCATCGCGCAAAGCCACGCGCTTGCACTGCTTCTCGACCACGCGCCGGACCAGCGAATTAATATCGGTCGGCGTCAAAATACCTTTGAGCGTAGCGCACAGCTTCTTGGCCATTTCGGCAATGCGCTCATCGCTGCACGTCACCAAACCGCTTTTCTTGTCAAAACGCACCACGGCGGATTTGGTGTAATCCACGCCAGCCGTTTCCAGGTGGCGCTGGCTGAATTGAAACGCGACTTCGTTTTCATTGTCCAAGATTTTATCGCGGAGAACGCTGTCCTCCTCAACCTTGACAATCCCATCTTTGACCAGCCGGTGCGTGGCGCGTATAAACGCGCTGCGGTCGGACAGGTCGCGCACAAAATCCTCAAAACCGGCGACCGCCGCCGCGTCCCGGACAGCCTGGGCCGGACGGTCTTGAAGCTCTTCAGAGAAAACAACAAAGCCAAGTTTATCTTGCACGGTCAACCCTCCCCTTAGATTTTACTTTCGGCCAAAATATCGGGCAGTCCCAGGTCTTCCAGGGCCTGGGCATCTTTCTTTTCATCTTCGAGCGTCGCGCCCGCCGGAATGGCCCGGCCATCCGCGCACCATTTACGCAAGAAATTAACGCTTTCCTTCATGGTGAGGCTTAACGGCTTTTGCGACTTCACGGCTTGCACCAGCAGCGCGCCGGTCGGGCAGGTTAATCTGGGCTTATGATTAAACGCGGCGCGCAAAGCCGACTGCATGGCGCATTCAAGCTCGGCCCCGGAATATCCCCGGCTGGCCTTCCCGGCTTCCATAATGGCCGACGGGTCTATTTGATCGTCCAGGGCGCACTTCCCCATGGCCTTGGCTCGCTGAACGGCTTTCCGGTAATGAATGGCCATGATTTCAAGCCGCGATCTTAAATCGGGCAAGTCGCAGAAAAACACGGCATCAAAACGGCCCGCGCGAATGAGTTCGGGCCGCTTCTCGAACGCGGTCACGTCGTTCGCGGTGGCAACCACGAAAATACCTTCCTGCTTGTCACTAAGCCACGTTAATAACTTGCCCGTGACTCGCGCACTCGTCCCGCCGTCCTGCTCGCCGCCGGAACCGCCCAGCGCCTTCTCTATTTCGTCCATAAAGACAATGCAAGGACGGCAGGCGTTAGCCAACGCAATAACGCCATCAACGTTAGACTCGGACTGGCCGACCAAACTGCCGAACGCTTTGGCCACATCAAAAACCAGCAACGGCAGTTTCCAGTGCGCGGCTAGGACCTGCGCGGTCAGGGATTTTCCGGTGCCTGGAATTCCAGACAGTAAAACGCCCGACGGCATTTTCAGGCCGTAGCTCGCGGCTTCATCGGCGTCGCTAAGAATTGCATCCTGTTCGCCAATCCATTTCTTAAGATGCTCAAGACCGCCAACGTCAGAGAGCGAGCCGGTGCAAGTGCGGTATTCCAATACGCTAGAACGCCGGACTATCGCCGCTTTTTCTTTCAGCGCCAGGTCCACGGCGCGGTTGTCCAGCGCCTCGTGGCGCGCGATAGCCAGGCCCAGAATGCCGCGCGCTTCGGTCTCGGTCAGCCCCGCCGTGGCGCGTGCCAGCGCCGGAATAACCGTGTCATCTATGTTAAGCGACTTGTATACTTTTGCGGCTTTATAGGCGGCGACCACGGGCGTAAGGCTTTTTTCCAGGTCCTTGGCCGTGGGCAGCTCGAACGGCAACAGCGCCAATTCCGGCGCGATCTCTGCCGGGACCTGGAACGGTTGTCCGATTATAAATATGCTTTGTGTCGTGCCGCGAATTTTCCAAAGAACCTCGCGCAAAGTGCGCACGGTTATGGGTTCGCGCAGCTCGGCCTCTATGTCGGCCAGCACCAGGACCTCGCGGCGAATAACCTTGCCGGTCTTGTCGTCCACCTGCTCGTCAGGCCGTGGCTCCGGCGAAACAAACGCCTGAAGCATGCCAAACAACGGCGATCTGTCAGGAGTCTGCGGCGGCTCGTTTGGTTTAAGAATATCTATCACCTGCGTGCTCACGGACGACCAGCGCGTTAGTCTCCGCACGCCCAGGCCCTTCTCGGCCATCCACTGAAGCGTGCGGATAATGCTGGCCATGACGCGCGGCTCTTCAACGCTGTTCACCAAAATCCCCGGCTGGCGGGCGCGCAAAAAGCTTTGCGCGGTAGTTTCCCAGGCTGTTAGTTCCACGAATTAACCCTCCGCTAAAATGCGTTTGCCACTGCCCGCAATTCACTCACGGCGTCGTTCAAAGCGCGCCGAATTTCCACCTGCTGCTGGTTGCTGCTGGCCGTTTCGTCGTAAATGCTGCACAGCTCGCTGACAATAAACCCGGCCAACCCGTCGCCAATTTCATCCAAACAAGCCGTATTATCCTGGCGCGCCTTAAAATGCTCCATGATCTTGTGATCCGGGTAATGGCTATCGGCAATTTCAATTATCTTTTTTAACTTCATGGCTCAACCCTCCCCTAATATGCTTTAGCCGGTTGCAGCGCTTCCCGATGAATTTTGCTGCCTTGTTTAATTTTTATCTTAACGCCGAACCAAGTCAGCGGCAGCGGTTCTGGCCGGGTCAATCAGAATCTTATTTATGACACAGACCGGCTTCAATCAGGCGCGCTGCCTGCCGTCCGTAACAGCCTTGCAACTGCCACGCAAGCCCGGACGAAATTAACCGCTGGAAAAACTCGATTAAGGTCTCTTGATCCATCTCGCCGTTCTCATAGGCCATAATCTCGGTTACATCCGGCGCTGCCACGGCGTTTTTCTTGGGTTCAACTTCTGGCGCTGGCTCACCGGCCAAGGCCCAGGCGTCCGAAAGCGCTTTCAACGGCATCTTCTCGGAAATTTGCTCAGCGCACTCAAAGCCAAGCTTGAAAAACTCGGCACCGGCGACTTTCAAGACCTGATTCTGCGCATATCCGGCGCTGTCGCCATGCAGCGCCTTGTATGCGTCGCCCTGGCGGTTGACCAGAACATACTGCCGTAGGCCAAAGCTGTTTAGATTACTAGACTTGGCCACAACCAACCACTCGACTAGCAGACTTTTCTTCTTTGCCATGACAAAAACCCTCCCCTTAAATTAGCCGTGTTGCTTTAGCGCCGCGCACAAACCTTCAGGTTATAGCCACGGTCTTTTAGTTCCGCCGCCAACTCCGCATATTCCGCTGGCTTGGCTGGACGGGTCCGGCGAATACACCCGGCATAATCAGCGCCGCCGTGCTGGCCGATGTGCGCATAGCTCATGCATTGCCAGGACGGTTCAGATTTTTCATCCGGGAACAACGCAATTACGTTATATCCGCCTTCTTGATATTCCTTGCCAACCCAAACCCGAAAAATCACGCGCGTAATTTCAGTGTCCATGACAAAAACCCTCCCCTTACTTCTCCGCTTCCAGGTAGCCGTGCATACGCAGGTCGGCAATGGCCTGCATGTATCCATGCTTCACGCCGGTACGGTAAGAACACAAACTATTGTCGTCGCTTGCGCCGTCGTCGCGTTTACGTGTGGCAATGGCGGCTGTTTGTTCGGCCCAATGCAGCGCAACCTCAAACTTTAACGGGTCCAACGGTATTTTGCGCTTCATGCCCATGCCCGCCCCTTTCAGCTCATCTTAGCAATCCAGCGGTCGGCCTGCACCTCCGTCTCGAATGCCGCGTGTTCTTTACCGTTCACCCGGACCTGCACCGTAAACGTTTTACCGTTCGGCGCTGTAAAATTGCACGTATGCTTAGAAAAAACACCGTGAAAATACTTTGCGTGCTGCCACAAAACACGCTGCCCGTGCTTAATCTTGACAATACAGTGATCCAAAATATGCCCGCCGCCACGGCTGTGGTTGTTGGCCAGCAAAATTGGCACGCGCACAGGGCCAGTGCTGGTGCTTAGAGTGCCGCATACGTCATGCTCTTCATGCCAGTCTTTGCCGGTGTACGCGTCGCCGTAATAAAGTCTTACACGCTTGCCGCCTATGCGCGCGCATTCCAAAATATCCATGACGTTTTTCGGCGTCCTGTCGTCATAGGTCACGCCTGCCGCGCTTAACATGATGCAACCCTCCCATTTTGCCCGGCCTTGGCACCGGGTCCCAGGTGTTTACGGAGCTTGTTTCAGCCCCGGCCTCACAATTTTGTCCTCCCAAAATGCCCCCTTGCCAGCACTTAACGCCTGGGGACCGTTCCTGTTTGCGGTTTTTTCACTGGGACCGCTTACCCGGACAGCGCTTGCGTAATTACATTGAAAAACCCTCCCTGGTTGGCACCATAGAAAATAAAATTCTCGCCGCGCTCTCACTATTCAATGAATCGCCTATTGCGTATTGCCGGGACACCTCCCCTCTAATTCGCGCACGCCGCCGCCAGCTTGCCCGCTTCAATGCCGCACACCTCCGGGTGTGCCAGTTTCTGCATCATCGCGGCCTTGGACAGCTTGACGGTATCGGTTAGCGGATGACTTTGCGACCTGTGCTTGCTTGTCGTGCTGCTATAACGGTCGGCATTCTCAAACCAGGTGTTATTCCGCTTGTCGTAAATAAACAGCGGCCAATGTTCACCATAGGAAAATACCACATAAATATTACCACGGTTCTGGCCAAACAGGTTAGCGCCTTGAAAATCCCGGCGTGCCTGCACAAAAACACGCGATCCCGCATTAGTCGTTCTGGCCATGATTCAACCCTCCCAAGTTAAGCGCCGCCACGGCGCGAACAAAACAAGTCCAGCGGACTGGCTTTGTTCAAGTCGTGAAATGGCCGGACGCCTAATAAAAGCACGTCCGGCCATTGAATCTAAACCCTCCACTGCACCGCCATGCAACCGATTATCCACATTCCCACGGCACCGCGTTATCCCGTTATCCTGTAGACTCTGCACTGCATGAAAGCTTGTTGCGCTGGCCGTTATCCCTAATAGTCCGGGAACAAAACGGCTAAACCGTTATAGGCCAGCCAAGCCGAATACCTTCTCCGGCACACTCTTCTTCAGTTTTTGCACTTGGTTTTTTCGGGCGCTAATACAGCCGCCCACGTGTTTACACCGCCTGCAAGCCATGGACCTTAGTCTGCACGTGTCGCCCCGGTCCCCATATACTGTGCGGCAAGCAAAATTAAGCTTGGGTGTCCGCACTCCTTATATACAAAGCCGGGCCATGCTGTCGGCCTGCGTATGCTACACTAGGGAATTCACTCACCCTAGCGCGCCCTGGAACTGGTTTGAACCCCGTTCCAGCGGTGCTACTGGCGTTCGCGCGCAATTCCGCCTCTTGAAACTCCCCCGGATACTTGCGTACTCGCTTGAAGCGTGGCATACAGCCCTTAAACATTTGGGTGGGAGTCAATTCCCATGCCCGTATGCCCTAGTCCGGCCTCCCCTGGGGGGAAAACGGCGTTTTATCGCTTCTCGCTCCATATTCGATTATCAAAACCAGCAAACTTCATATTTTCATTATCCCACCTAACTGGAAAAGTCAAGCGATATTCTGAAAGAAAATTTTAAATATTTTACCTATAGGGTGGGCATGCCCAGAATCGGCAAAAATTGCCGAGTTCCGTTAATAGCCATTTACGGCACCAGGTTTTTACTGAAATATTCTGGTTTATCCCAAGGTAAAGAAAAAAGCTTGCCAGGATCACGGGAAACGGCCTAGAACGGCGTTTTACGCGGCACCGGGACCGGCACCGGTCAGGCATGGCCGGACCCAAGGCCCGGACCCCCGGTGCGAAACTGTTCACTCGTTGCGGCTATCATCACAAACAACTGGCACTCCCAGTTCAATGCCGCCGCCTTGTACGCGCGCCAAGCCGATTCCTCACTGGTAAAAATTTCAACTCCACGGTCAAAATCGTCATAATGCAAAAGCCAAACCTTCTTTGTTATTTTCTTTTTAGTACAGTGAATGCAAACTTCGCTCTCACCTACCTGCCAATGCGGCGCTAATCGCCATTGCTTACAGCCGTCCACGGCAAACCTTTTCAAGAAGCTTATTTGATCTTCCAGCGTTAAACCAAATTTAACGGCTTCGGCAATCGCATCTTCGCAGGTCCAGCCACAGACGGCCATGCGATAGCAAGCCACGGCTACTCCTGTCCGTCCTTTTCCGGCCTCACAATGAACCAGACACATTGAATTTAAGGGATCAGTAACCAACGTCAGAAACTCAAGCATCTGTTCAATGCTCGGCGCGGTGTTATCTATAATGGGAACGTGCCTATGCAAAATGCCGGCGCGATCAGCCGGAATAGCATCCATATCGTTCTCAGCGCAAAGATTTATGATTAAATTAAAACCTTTGTGAAACAGGTCGTCATACGCAGCGGCGTCAGGCAGCCTGGAGCTGCGCCAAAGCGTCGCATCCACCTGGGACATATAGGTCGTCACGGGGTACTTTAGGCCCAGCATCTCGGCGACCCCAATACAGGCACCGCCGATGTCTTTAAGTTTTTCCCAGAGCCACATGGCTATCTCCTAAAATGGAATGTCTGCTACTTCTTCCACGTTCACCGCGTGATCGCGCTCCCAAAACTTGGAATTACAAGAGCCGCACAGCACTCTTAACTTACCTTCTTTTTCTTCACGCTCGTAAATTACTATCCGGTGCCACGAAGACTTTTCACGATGCCTGGTGCCCCATTCCTGGCGAGTGCGGTGATCCACCGATAAATCTTCAACGCTGCCGCACTTCTCACACTTGCCGCCCAGGCGCTTAATTAAATCGGCGTAACGCTGCCTATAGCGTTCTTTACGCCGGGGGTACTCGCGCTGGTGCTTAGTTAGCTTGGGCTGATTTATTACATCGACACTCACAGCTTCTCTCCAGACTTAGAAATAGAATCAGCTATCACCTGCGCTGTTTTTCCGGCAACGTCCTCGTGCGTGTCCGCGTAGATCATCGTCGTTGAGATGTCTTTATGCCGCAACAACTTACTCACGGCCCGAATGTCAAGCGTTTTAGCATAACCGATTTGACCGCCGGAATGCCTAAGCATGTGCGGATGAATTTCGAGACCAGCTAAGTGCCCCAAACGCTTAATTATCAGCCACACACCTTTGCCAGAAAGACTCTCGCCCACACGGCCATTAACCAAGCTGCAAAATAAAAAATCAGGCGAATCAGCCCAAGGCTCAGGACTTCTAATAGTGCCTAACGTTCTAAAATCGGTCCATTTTTCCAGCGCTCGATATGCCTGCTCTGGGATCGTGCACCACTGTCTGTCGTCTCTGCGCTTGCCAAGAATATTGACGCGCTTATTTTTTGCGTCGTAATCTTTTATTCGGAGCGTACAAATTTCTTCGCGCCTGAAAGAAGTCGTAACCAAAAGCCAAATAATGGCTTCGTCACGAGCGGCTCTTATGGGGGCTTGCTTGCGCGCCACGGCGAGCAGCTTGTTTATGTCCTCCTCGGACAGGCCGCACGGTTGTCCTGGGCTGGTGGTTAGGCTTTTTACTTCCAGGTTCCAATTCACCATGCCTTGGACTTTAGCCAAATGCACAAAAGATTTCAGCGCGGCAAGCTGAAGATTAATGGTCTTGGATGCACAATTCTTGCCAACCAGATAATCCCGGTATTTCAAGACCAGCATGTTGGCTTCGCCTGGCTTTTGGCTAAGCAGCAGCTCGGCGCCCCGGCGCACATCCACGGTGAGCCAGGAACAAAAATTAACCAAGGCCGTTTGATAAGCGCGCCTGGTCTCTGGCTTCTTGCCCAGCCAGAAATCGTTAATCAAGGCGTCATAGTTATGCAGCGGCTGGAGGACCGGCTGGGACTGCACACCGGCGATCAGGCCGTCAAGAGCCTTGTTTTTATCAGCGTTGCCGGGCATTAAGCGCCTCCTGCGCGTCATGCACCATTTTCTCAGCGTTAGCTCTAGTCTTTAAAGCCGTGAACTGCAAACGCAACGAACGTATTTCCTGCTCTTGATCGGCGATAATCTTATTAGCATTATCAAGACAGATAGCTTGCTCAGTAGTCGGTTTTTCCGCAATAGCCTGCGAACGTTTACCACACATGCTTGTAACCCAGGCATACGCAGCCTCGGCAATGCTATTGTTACTTTTTTTAACCCAAGCATCCAATTCCTCATCAGTAAGCACGCACGCACCGGCCATAATCCTTGTCCACTCAAAGCAGGGTAGAGTATATAGCCTAGAAATAACCAAAATTGTCGTTTGCACAGCCGCATCAAAGGCTTGTTTTTTCTCATCTATCATGGCTCTTCTCCAATCTCGTGACCCAGGCGCACGGAGTAGTTCAAAGGCATTTCCAGTTCCTGACGCGCCGTTTCGTAACCAAACTTAAAAGCCTCAGGACCAGGATTCTCGGCAATCGGCATCTGGTCCAACCGAAATACGGCGATCAACCAGACTTTTAATTTTTCTTTATTCCATATCCATTGAGCGCCCGACTTCTGAGCGATCTTGTTGCCTCTGAAATACGGGTCCGCAAGCCAGCGCTGAACCACACGCACGCTTATTTTAAGATTCCGCGTTACCTCGGAAGTGGGGAAAGCGGCAGGCATCTTGGCAAGCCTGTGCAGCAGCCAACCCGTATGCACGTGCTTCCTGGCGTTATGCATTAGAATCTCTTTCTCTCGGCTTCGAGAACGTCCAGGAACTCCTGTACGAACACGGCTGGGAGCGGCACCAAGCCGGCCCAGGTTGAGACAAAGGCTTGAGCCTCGGCGCCCAGCTTTTTAACCTGTTCGGTGCAGTCAAGCACGGGATCGGTCTCGAATCGGTTGGTGCGTTTTAGCCAGGCAATAAAACTGTCCCGATGCAAAAAATTTACTTTGTTCCGGGTGGTAAGGCGCACGGTTTTATCATGCTTAATCCAATTGCGAATAGTCACTTGCGTCACGCCTAAAATCTTGCCGTATTCGTTCATAGTGCCTTCGCGCGGCAGATTCGCCAATGCCTGGGCAGAGAATTTCTTGGAACCGTTCACTGGACGCGCCATATTATTTAGCCACCCCAAATTTCTTACGGTTTTTCCACCACTCAGGCTCAGGCGACATGTGCCAAACCACGGGGGTGTAAAAGCACATAAAATTAAGGCGCTGCTTGTACTCGCGCGACGCTTTATCCAGCGCATACGCCGCGTGGAACTGCACCACTGGACCGTTGACAGCCATGTCCTCGGCGTACACGTCCAAATCACCCACGGTGGCGTGCACCAGGTATTCTTTGGGCACGTCATCCTGTGTAAATGCGCCTGGCCCCGGCTCTTTTTTCTCTCCCAGAATCGGAATTGTCATTGATACGTCTCCTTAAAATGGACTGTCGCAAACTTTTTTCCAGATTTTTTCCAACACGGCTTTTTGCTTAACCGTGTATTCGCCCTTCCAACGGCTAAGACTGTCCAAGAAATCACACTCGAACTCGGTGCAGACTTTCTTGCTCACTTCCAGGCTCTGCGTTACTTTCTCGCGGTCACTCGGCTCGTCACTCATGGCTGCTCCTAATAGGTCTGTGCATCGCCCAACGAATCATGCTCATCCATCACCCGGACCTGAAGATTTTTAAGCGTATCAGCGTACTGAAAAAACACCTTCATCATCCACGGCCTAAAACTATTGTCGAACCACGTCATCATGGCCCTGGCGTCCTGCTCGCTGGCGTAGCGCTTAAAATAGCATAGGTTCATATAGTCATACTCAAGCTTGCATCTATCGCGCAGAGCGTTGGCAAGCCAATCTGGAAATACCGGCCTGCCTGAATCGTCGTAGCGCGTGATTCCGGGCATTTTTACGGTGCCGGGGGCACCTGGCGTCGGAGCCGGAGAGTTGTCTATCTTCTTGGACATCCGGCGCAAAAATTCCTGGCCTTGTTCCGGTGTCAAGCCTCGATTTAAAAAAACTTGAAAAAGCATGTTAAAGCTCCAATCCAGCCTCTTCGTGCGAATCCAAACAGCTAGCCAGCCATACCGGCCCTTGGCTTACTTCCCAAACTGAAACCGGCTCGATTAGCTTGGCCTGCGTCGCGGCCACAGCGGCGGTCTTAAACACCTGGTCGCCGGCCGGAACCTCAAACACAAATTCCCGATCATGGGCCAAAACCAGATGCGCTTTAGTCTCAGCGGCCAAACGGCAAAAAATGTCCAGGTAATAAGACAAAATGCCGCCGTAAGAACTCTGAATCAACATGCTGTGCGCACGGTAGAATTTATTCTTTTCGATCTTAAGCACCCGACCGCCACGGTCTTTAACGCTGCCGTTATCGGCTAGATTTTTACTCAGGCGCTCGCGCATTTCTTTGTAGCCGGTGATGCAGGCCACGAACCTGTCGCCCAAGGCATACAGGGTTTGCTTGCCTTTAAACCTGGCCTTGATCCTGGTCATGCGCTGCTCCAGCACCCCCATGCCGGAACCTTCCACTTGCTGCTGGAGCAAAACCGAAATCACGTCGGTGTCTTTAACGTCGGCTTTGTTGGCCAACATTTTCAAGACACTGTGAGTTTTCACGGCGTCCTGAAGCTCTTGGTTATTGCAGTAAAAACCAAGCAACGTCATGTATAGGTCATAAGCCCGAATGACCACGAACTCAAAACCGTGTCTTGGAATAAATAACGCCCTGATCGCATTTTCCAACGGCACCGGCCCGGTGAAATCAGGCTTGCGGCATTGCGTCAAACCGCCTTTGGAAAAAATACTGGACAAATGCTGAACATGAAATCCGGCCTGACCGTCGGCGCCGGAAAACACCCAAGGCAGCATGTGCCCGTGCATGGCACTGAAATTATTCATAAAGCACCGGCGGCGGTCGTAACTGGCATAAGCTTCGGCCAAAGGCTGATCGCTTGCCCAAAGATAAGCCCGGTCGCAAGAGAACTGCACTTTGCCGTACATCTCGCGCGGCGGCGGATGCAGATTTTTCTGATGCAGGTATTTCAACATCTCCTGCTCATCTTCGGGGTTAATCGAAGCGGCGCCCAGCAAGTCTTTTATCTTGCTCACGTCGTCTTTAAGAATGGTTTCCAGCTTAACCAAGTAGTCTTTCAGCAGCGGCAGATTAAGACAAATGCCACGCGACTCGGCCTGAATTAAATGCAGGTTGTTTCTCATATACAAATCGTGGCAGGCCATCTCTTCCACGGTCATCTTGTCTTCGGTGTAAAAGACAAGCAGGCTATAGCGCACGTCGTCGCAGGCGTAAGTTCCCGTGACTTGAGGATCAATGTCGCCGTAGTCCTCGGTCCCAGCGGCCTTCAGCGCCTCGTCCTTGGCCGTCTCGGTCTTGGTCTCAATCCCAAGCTTGATCCGGATAATGTCTTTAAGCTTATTGGCCGTGTAAACGCCGCCGCCTTTAATATTAGAACTCATCCAAGTGTCACGGAGAACAACGCCTGAAACATCCAAACCACGCTTAACTAAAAAGCCCAAATCAAACTTGGAATAATGCGCCAGCAAAATCTTAACGCCTGATTTTATCCAGGCGTTCACGGCGTTAATGGCTTGCGCTATGGGAATGCCGTGATAGTCACGGCCATCGTTCACAACCAAGTACACAGCATCACCGTCGGAATTGCCAAGAGAAATTCCAGCGATCCCGTGATTCTCGTAATAAGGCGCATCCCCAGGCTTTTTCTTCTCGCCGAAAGTTTCTATGTCAATCACGGCAACCATGGTCGGTTTTAAATTAAAATCGGCAAGGCTGCGTACAATGCACGCCTGACCAATCTTGGCTTTGATTTCGGCAATCACAGTTTTGGCTCTCCAGGCGCCTTCATTGCGTTTCGCAAACCGATCATGTAACCACGGGTTCTATTCACAAATTCGTTTATGGCCGCCACGTGCTGAATACGCAGCCGCTCCACATCCACCTGATCGCCAGGATATTTTTTCATGGCGTTAAAAGCCGTGGACAAAGAATCTTTCTTAAAGCCGGAAAGAAGCTTGTCCACGGCTTGTAAAAACATGTCATCAGAGACCTGCGCATAGCCGCCAACGAACATCCGCAGAAGCAAATAGCCGTTAAACCTATTGGTATAGGCATCAATGGCCATAGCTATCGCGGCTTCGTCTTGGGCTTTATCCAGGTCGCTCATGTTACTGCACCTTTGGCAAAGGAACCACGTTGCCGGCCGGGACCTGCGCAACAGGCGCAGCCGGAGGAGGCGTCGGCAACGACACGGCGCTCGCCAAAGGCGGCGGCAAATTGTCCGGCAAAGCACTGGCTTTGGGCTGCTCAGCCATGATGTTGTTCATGGCGATTTGAATGCGGCGCGCCCACGCCTCGCCGCCGATGCCGGCGATCTGGATGGCCGTGTCAATGGCGCCCGACAACCTGGTGGCCATCGCCGCGTTTTTGGAGAACGCCAGGCCCTCCAATTGCTTCGTGTAAGTCTCAACCAGCTTACAAATCTGGTTTATCTCCATTATTTGTCCCATCTCTACACCTCCTTCTCTGTGTCACAAGCTAAGCTTGCAACGGTTTAGTATGCTTTCGCCGTTTAGCACGGCCTGTCAACCAGCCCCAATTTTTTCCGATGTTAATCAAGCATATAGTCGTCGCAGCGACATTAAAATAAGCCGCAATGCTTTTTTGCGTTTGTCCAGAAGCTAGACGATCACAAATATTTTTAACGTCAGCAGCAGTTAATTTTGAACTGGCGACACGTTCTCCCTTAATACATGTCCCATGCTTAATTGAGTCGCTCGAATTCTGTCTACGCGTACCCCAATAAAGATTCGACAACTTACAATTATGCTTAACGCCGTCTTCATGGCAACATTCCATTCCTACAGGGGCCGGACCAATAAATGTTTCCAACACCAATCTATGTATATAAAATTGACCGCTGTTTTCCCCATCACTTAGCGTAATAAAAAAATATCCATCCCTTCCACCGCATGTCCTTGGCTTAAGTATGTGGCTAATACAGCTTAATTTGGTTACACCCTTACGCCGATAATACGAACGAAACGATTTAACACGTCCCAAAGTAGAAATCATGTAACCAGAAAAGCCCTTAATGCTCTCCCAGCGCTCAGGATAGTCAGGTAAACTGTATTTCATAGTCCACACCCTAAAAAGGCCGCGAAGAAATTTCGCAGCAGGTTTACCTGTCGTCCAGGTCATCGAACTCATCGAAGTCCTCTTCATCTTCTTCGATGTCATCATCAAGATCATCCGCGTCTTCAGCACGGGCACGGGTTTCATCGGAAATGTCGTCCCAGGAACTCACCGTTGCGGCGTCATTAAGCTGCTCAAAATCTATCTTGAGCATAAGCTTCTTGCCGCCGAGTGTAATCTCGGCTTCATCGTCCTTGACTAATTTTAACAGTGACCGCAGCGTTATCGCGGCGACTGGCGTTTCACTTGGCTTCGTCGCCATCTTTCTTCCCCTCCTTGTGCTCCAGGACCGGCTGCGCGGCGGTGCTCGTCAATTCTTTGCGGCGCTGCTCTTCCGTCTTGGCTGATTGTTCTTCATGCTGGGCTTTAAGTTGTGCGGCGTCTTTCTTGGCAAAATCGGGAATAAAGCTTTCGGACTTAAGCGCGGCCACGGCTGCCGGAGAAGAGCGCACAGCGGCGCCAGCCTCTTCCTCGACCATATTTTGCTGCTCTTCCTGGGCGTAAGTCATGCTGCTGCGTTCAAGCGCCTGAACATTTCCCGGAGACGATTCAATTCTGGCCCGATTAAGACGCGCAACGTCCTCCACGTCGGCCCAGAACCGCGCCAAACCAGGAGGAGCGGCGGCAGGGTGGCGCTGATAACTAACCTGAACTTTAGCGTCTCCCACGGTTAAAATCACGCTCTGGCCGCGCAGCACTTCAACGATCTGAACTTCATTCAGCGGCGCCCAAATCTCAGCCGGAGCAACTGCGACCGGAGCAGGCACGATAGCCTGCTCGGCAAGTTTCTTTTTACTCGCCTTCTTGCGTTTCTTCGCCATGATCTCCTCCACAAGCTTCCAAACTAATTCGCCGCCAGCAAAAAACACAATCACTGCTGCCACAAGAAACACAAAAGTCCACATCTAGGCGGCCTCCGCGTATTTCTTGGACCACTCTTCCAAAGGCATCTGACCCTTGCCCCAGTCAGGGCCAACGTCCGCGTCGCAGTAAAGCGGAATCGTAGGCATCATCCAGTTGTCAGTCATAACCTTGACCAACTTGGGCACGGTCTCAACCACTATCTTCTTGCACATGCTAAAAACTATTTCGTCATGCACGGTCAAGAGCATTTTAACCGGCAGCTTATACAGGCTTATGTAATCATCCAACTGCACCAACGAATAGCGCATAAGATCGCCGCACATGCCCTGATTTTTTAAACACAGCGCCTTATAGGCAAAACCTTGCCCAACGTCACAGCGGCGCCCAAAAACGTTTTGCGTAAAACCGCGCATTCGCGCTTGCCTGATAGACTCATTCATCAAACGCCGCAGCGCAGGCCGCGCGTGCATGATCTTGTTGAAAATCTGCTCTGCCTCGCCACGGGAGATGTTAAGAAACGCCGCCAGGCTGGGAATGCCCATGCCGTACAAAGCGCCGAACGCAACGTTTTTAGCCGGCACGCGCTCGACATGCGCAATCGCCATGGTCTCGGCGTGATAGTCAGTATTGGCGTCGTTGGCGTATTTATCAATCATGTGCACGTCTTCACTGAGATAGCTTGCCGATCTATATTCCACCTGGCTTTGGTCTATAGAAACCAGCACGTCGCCAGGCTCGGCGATGAACAAGCCTCTGATCTGCTTATTCAACGCATCGGTCTCTTTACTGCCCACAAAAGCTTCCAACATGGATTGTTCCAACGTGCCCTTCACACGAGTCACGTTCTGCTGGTTGGGATTGCTGGATGCCAGTCTGCCGGTCACAACCCTATGCTGGTGAAACTGCCCATGCAAATAACCAAGCATGTCCAAGCGCTTTAGATATGGCTCCAAATTGGACGCGATAAGCCTGCGCTTTTGCTCTGAGGCGTGATACGTTAAAATAAACTCATACGCTTTTTCGTTCTTCTCTTCTCTAAAAATTTTTAGATATTCAAGAATGGCCATGGCATTAAAGCATGGGCGCCCGGTGGACAACGATTCGTCGGTCGTATACTTCTGCGATTTCATCTTGCCTTTTTCACGGGCACTCCAAAAAATAATCCGGCCACCGGCATTGCAAAGCGCTGCGGCAGTCTGCTGAGCAGAACTAACTTGAAACGACCGGCCTGCAAGCCGGTACAGCTTTTCGTTCATTGTTGCCACGTCATCTTCAGCATTGTCCCGGAGATAGGCGCAGCGCTCGGCATTTACCTTTACACCGTTATATTCCATCCTGGCCAAAACCTTGACCAAACGCATGTCGTGCTTAAGCAACTCGTCCAGGCCCCAGGCCGGATGGCCCTGGTTATAATCGGCAGGCCAGCGCGGCATAGTCTCCAGCGTTATGCAAAGTTCCCGGTCAGAAAAAATATCTTCACAGGCATACGGCCCAACCATTTCTATGGGGCCGAGCGAATAATTCCTGGAAGACTTGCCCTCATCAGTGTTCACGGTTGGCTGTGATTTCTCAAAGAATTTATCCAACGCCGACCAGTAAATATGCTGATAACGGGTATACTGTTTTGTCAGTGTGTCAAGCTCATAGTTCCAGCCGTTACCGTCCAAATCAAAAGCCAAAAGCATTGTGTCCCAGATGTCGCACTTAACCTCGATCCCGTCAGCCTTGAGCATGTTAATATCGAATTTAAGGTGATGCCCGATTATTTCTTTCTCCGGGTCGCCAACCAGTGCCTGAATGAATCGAAGAATACTATCCACAGGAAGATTTGTATAGCTGTCGAGAAGAGAGCCGCAATCACGGTGCCTAATTGGGAGATATAGGTTGTGGTTTGGATCATCGTAGGCCCCAAGAGAAAAACCGCAGATTCGATCTCCGTGAAAATAGTCAAAGCCGGAAGTCTCAGTGTCAAACATTATCCGCCGGACACCGGAGAAGTTGGGCAGGTCGGACAAAGATTGGATGATTTTAAAGTTCACTATGCATTCCTAAAAACTTAAGCGCCTGTCTCTCCAGGCTGCCACCGATCTCCCGTTCACGGGCACTGCGGTCGTGGTCTGAAAGCGGTGCCGACGATTCGTTCTACTCCATGTGCCCCAAAGCGTGCACACCCCATGAAGTTATTCAGACTGCACGAATCTTTTAAATGACAGACCGGCATGGTTGATTTGCCTTGTATTCCAGAATCCCCCCATTGCATCTGTAGTTGCACGGGATACCGGCCTGTCATTATGCCTCCACGCCGCAGTTGCGCCCAACAAGCTGCGCGACCACGGCCTCTTCAAGAACTTCACGAATGTTTTTATCGGACGGAACAACGATTTTACTTTGATCGAAAACTTGGCCGGTTAATTCCTCAAACGATGAAATTAGTTTCGCCATTGTCCAGTCCGCAACTTGCGCGAATGTTGCTGCTTTGATCGCTTCCGGGTTGACCTGCGGCGCTTCGTAACCGGCGATTTTCGCAACGAGATCGGCGACGCTGGGGACGGCTTGCGCCGCTTTTCCTGCGCCTGCCTCAGCACTTCCCCCAATGATTTTATCATGCGCTGGGCCTCTACCGGCAGCGGCTTTTTCCCCAACGCTTTCATTGCCTTTTCCTTGAAAGCTCTCCGGCTGAGGCGCCGTAACCTCCTGGCCTTTCCTGGGCCGTCCACGGGTTTTCTTAACCGGCGGCGCGGCAGGCTCGGCGGTCATCAAAGCAGGCGCCGCCGGCTTCTGGGCTTCAGGCGCTTTTACAGCCGTCTCAGACGGCGCTGGCGCGTCGCGCCAAGCAACCAGCAGCTTGTAATCGTCTTTACCGATTTTATACGCGACCGATAGAGAAGAACCGCGCAGCGCAACAAGTTCGTCATACTGCAAAAGAATCTGACCGACGTAGCCGCACTTAAGGCACTGGTAGCGCGACGCTATTTGCTTCTTGTCGGGCGGCGGCACCGGGACTTCGTGCAACAAATCATCCGAGCCGCACTCTGAATTATCACAGGCCCAGTATTCGCGGTTAAGCACAGACAAAACGCCGGATGACTTGCTTTGGCTATCAAGCACTTCCGCAACCGACGCCGTGCTCTTATCAGCCACAGGCAACACCGAAGCGGCGACCGGTGCCGGTGAACTCTTAACCGGCGGCGCAGCCAATTCTTTTTCCAAGTCACGGCATAGCTCTTTATGCTCTTCAGAAGAAACCGGCACGTCAAGCACGGTGAAACTGCCGTTGCCGCATTCACATTTTCCAGTAAGCGGCATGTGGTCGTGCCGCGTGCGGCACTGCTTGCACTGAAAGACGTTTCGACGCGGCTTTTCTTTCCAGTCATCGGCCGGCGGCACCGGAACAACGGGACCAAGAGAAACTGTATTAACCGGCGCGGCCAATGGCGCGGTCGCTGTAACCGGAGTTGGAAGAGCAACGGGCGCTGAGGCCACGGCCACGGCGGCGGTAACTATGGTATCGGCGCCCTTGGCTACTGAAGGTATTGGCTCCGCGCTTGCCAATTCCTGCACCAATTCCTGCACCACAGATGTGTTCACAGCCATGTCACCGGTCATGCTCTTGAAGAATTCGCGCAGCACTTCATGGAAAACGTTGTGAAAGGTAACGCCGTTGAAATACTGGCTCATACGAACTATATCGCCAAGCTGCTCAAATAGTTTTGAATATTCTTCAGCGGTTATTTTTCCACGGAATAAAAGCTTCTTTGCATCGGCCAACGACTTCTCAACGCCCCTAGTTACGTTTTCCATTAAGCATCCTTTCTTTTGCTCGCCAAGGTGAATATTACCTGATGCCGATAATTAACGCAAGCAATTTTCACTATCTTTTTTATTTTATTTTTAAGTTAAGCCACGGCAAAGACTTATCACCATGCAGGCGGTGCTGGCGGACGAATATACCTGGTCCACCAGTGACTGGAATACATGCTGGAAAAATTAGTCGCGTGCACAGCATAGAATTTATCTTCCTCAGTCATCTGCGTCGGGTCTAAATAATAAGGCAGGTGTCTAATCACATAAGGCTTACCGAGCCTAATAGCAGGCGACTGCGCGAAGCCGTGATGCGGCGCAGGCCAATCCCGGTTCTCACCGCCTTGCCATCTATGCTTGTCATAAAGAGCCATGGTCGTGTCTATCGTGGCCCGGAATAACTGCGGCGACCCCTCCACGGCGGCGGACTCGGTTGTCCACCAGTAGAGTTTTTCTTGTTCGATCATGCCGGGCACCGGCGTCCAGGCCGGCACGTCGTCAATCCTTATTCCAGGGCCAATTTTATAAAGATCGGGTTTCACCACAAAAATTTTCTTCAGCATGGAGAACAAATCCAACGGGCACTCATCGTCAGGCACCACGTCCGAATCAGTGTAGACATAATAATCGCCGTCGTACTGCCACGGCAGTTGCAGCTCGCGCGAATGCCAGTGCCGCTCATACAGCGCAAACTTGCCTAGGTTCTCGCCAAGAAATAAAACATCATGCTTGAGCGTTTGATAAAATTCCAGGAGCGGCGGAAACGAGGATTGGTTGTCCAGAATAATAGGCTTTACATAGGGAACGCGCTCAAGCCACGCAAGAAGCTTTTGCAGGCAGGCAAGCCGGTCACGGCTGTTGATGAAGACCGGCAGGGTCTTTTGGCTTGAGTCGAAGTCGTCCATCTTTTCGCTCCACGGTCTTGTTAAATTTATCCAGCCAAAAATCGGTGCCGTACACGTCCGAGCACTCGGTCGTGCGCGCGTAGTAAAGCTCTTCTTCGGTCATGTTGTTTTTGTCAAGATACCAAGTAGTGTGCCGCGCGATGTACGGTTCGCCGGTGCGAATGGCCGGGCCGTGCGCAAAACCGTGCGCCTTTGTCTCCGGGGCCGGCTTGCACTTGTCGTAAAGCGCCATGGTTGTGTCTATCCACGAGAAATAAAGCGGGGGCTTGCCGTTGCCATAGGCGCCATACTGAATCGGCGGACGATTCCAAAACGTTTCTTTCTGCTCTTTAATTTTTTCAGGGACCGAACAGTGGCTTGGTATATCGTCAATCTTGAGCGCAGGCCCGGCCTTGAAATAAACCTGCATGTGCAGCAGGATTGACTTGAGCAAATGAAACAAATCCAGCGGACACGCTTCGGTGGGCACTATATCAGGATCAGTCACCACGTAGTAATTGCCCGGCTTTGAAAAAACAAGTTGAGACTCCCACGGGAGCTTCTCACCGTGATTACGATTGAACCGGACAACTTCGTGCCGCGTGTGCGAGAGAAACTCCAGCAGCGGCGGATAAGACGAGTTGTTGTCCAGGATCACGGGCTGCGTGTACGTGATTTTTTCAAGCCATGCGAGCAGTTGCTTCAAGCACGTGAGCCGGTTAAAGGTCGTAATAAAAACCGGGAGCATGTGCTGATCGGCGTCGAATATTTCCATGCTTTAATTAGACACTTATAGGGCCTGTTTGTCAAACAAAATAGGTAAAGATTAGCATGTGACAATTTTTAGCAAAAATTTACCTAACCTAATATCTTACAAACGTGCGTTAGGATAAAGTTTGGCTTTTATTCAGAAAAAAGCAGGTATAGGCTGTCGTGTGAATTTAAAGCGCAAGGAGTAAAATAACAGCCCATTAAGTCTCATCACGGTAAATAGGCTAATAAAAAAATATATTATTTATTTTTAATGTTTTACGATTTTTTCTACCGTATAACCAAAGGCGTATCGTTAAGTTTGTCATTTAATATTAAGTCAAACTATGGACCGACACCTGTTTGTAGCGAAAATAAAACGCACATAATAAAATGATTTTGGCTTTCATATTTTACGTTTGTACATGCCTATTTTCGCCTTGATTTTTTATTTACAAGAAAAAAATATTTGTTCCGTTCACGGTGACTGGGGTAACTATAGGTAACTATATAAGTAATTATTATTAAGTATTACCGTGGACACACATGTGATAAAAGCTAATTGAATTTGTTACTGTTACCTGTTACCTCACATTTGTAGACAAACCCCTAATAGCCCTGTTTTCCGGAGTACAAAATGCACAATGTGAACTAAAAGATGTTGGAAAACTACCCCCTATAGGGTTTGCCATCTACTTTTGAAACTGGTAACATTGAGGTAACATTGGGCTTAAAACCATCGTAGCAAAGGCTTTAAACCTGTTACCTGGCGTGAGGTAACAGGTAACATGGAGGTAACATGTCAAAGTTTGTCAATCTCGGACGATTCGACCGGTGGTTTGCTCGAATCCTGCGACAAGAACGCCCGTGCTGGCCACACGCCCATTTGACGAAGCATTCTGACGTTTAGAACCAACGCTTTGAAGTTGCCCCCGCGCACGTGGACGCCGTAATTGGACGCCACAATCCAGTCGGACTTGTTGGCCTTGGCGTAGTGAATCAGCGATTGTAGCTTGGACAGCGCCGGCATCCCATCCCGGTTCTGTTGGTGATAAAAAATGTTCACCGTGTTGTACATGCGCTGGAACGGAAGGTATAGATGCCCCTTCTCCACGTGCTCGTGAAACGTGATTTGGCTGTTGTTCTCGATCTCACGGATCAGTTTGTCGCCGGTTTCGATCATTAGGCCATAGGTCCGGATGACCGTGAGCAGCTCGTTGTCGGCCACTATCTTGACATCTTCGGTCGGCACCGTGGCCGGCTGGCCTTCTGAGGCCGCTGGCGCTGCCTTGGTGACGGTATATTTCATTGAGTGGCCTGATTCCTTGCTCCACTCACAGAGATACTTTACCAGTGATTCTTTGGGGTTGCAGACAGCTTCAATGGTCGGGGCTTCCGGCCAGAGCGATTGAATAAATTTGTCAATCAGACGGCAGCCAAACCAGATCACCGCCAGGTTGCTGGCGATACGGTAGCGCTCACCGGCGAAAGAATTTTTGATTAGCTCTTCGACTTCAGTGGTCAGGGCCTCGAACTGGTGGTGCATCTCCACGGCGTTTTGCTGAAGAATAAATTGATAGAACAACGGGCCGAGTTCGCACCAGGAAACGTTCTTGGAGCGTTTCCAGCGTTCGATGTTGCCCGTGTCCGAGGGATCAAAGCCGTCCGAGTTGATCGGAAGTATGCGCGTGACTTCGGCAATGTTGCCTGCGCGCTCCAGCGCCAGCTCTCCGATGATGATTAAGCCGCCGTGAATCTGCGTGGTGACGACTGACAGGTCGCGCCGCCCCTTGATTATGGCTTCGCCTGAGTACATGCGCCGGAATAGTTGGCGGATGTCCGCCAGGTTGCGGGAGTTTCCTTCTTCCTCTTTGAACTCGTCCACCACAATCGGCAGATAGTTGGTGCTGGAAATTAGCTGAGTGAGCGCGAAGTCTGACGACTTGACGCTGTGCACGTTTTTGCCGTAAGAAATTCCGGTCATGGTGCAGAGATGCTTGACCGTTTCGGTCTTGGCCGTGGACGACGGCCCGCGAATGTTGATCGTGGGGATGTGAAATTGCTGTATGCAAAGCTGCTGCTCGAATAAAGGCGCGATGGCGCCAGCCGCGAAGAACCCCAGCGTGGACGCGACAAGCCTGGGCAGATGAATTTGCAGCGTGTCCAGCCAATGTTCTTTAAGCAGCGCGATAATTTGTTCTTGGGGGACGAATTGGATTTTAAAGTGATCCAGCATGGGGATGTGTTTGGTGATTTTGGTGTTCATGGCCGACGAATCGTGCCGTATTATTGCGTCTTTCGTGATTGAAAATTGCGGGAAGATATACCTATCGTTTTTGAAAACAATCTTGGAGTGGAAAGTCCTGGACTTGGCGGTGCGATAGGTAAGCCTGAGCCAACGAATCAGATGCTGGAGGTGCGCCGTGCTGGAGGTTAGACAACAAAACATGTCGCTGCAATGGCAGCGAAATTCTTTTATGTCACAAAACGCGCTATGGGGGATGATTTGGTTTTTAGTGCGCACGCCTTCAGGCATGGCGGGGTCCACATAGATAATATCTATGTCGTAAAGCTCGCATTTGTTGGGCTGGTCGGCGTCTTCGTCTATGTAAATTTCGTTCAGCTTAAGCTCCGCTGTCAGGATCGGTTCAAGTCCGTCCTCGGTGGTGATGAAAGTTTGAAACTGGCTCACGACTATTTTGTTTTTGTCGGCGACTTCAGACGGTTTGGTGGCCTGAGCGTGAGCGGCTTTGACGTATTCGAGAGCTTTGGCGTAAGAAACGGCAAAATAATTCGGATTTTTGGCTTCTTTGTCGGCGCGGTGCAGTTGATTGGCCGGACGCAGCCAGAATTCGCGCACCGCCTCTTCAGTGTAGCCCTTTTTTGCCAGCGCATAGATCACCATGAAGTCAAGTGCACTCGCGGAGCTGTCTTTCCAGCGGTTTTTTTGAACCAAAGCGTCTAATTCGCCTTGGGTAAGCCCGTGGTGGCCCAGTTTGCAATACTTTTTCATCCAGCCTTCACCTTTGCCCCACTTAATTTCGTCAGCCGCAGGAACCACGGTGAACTTGGGGGTGAATTCTGTTTGTAAGCTGTCGGTTGGAACGTGAATTTGGTTTTGCACGGCAATTGCGGTGCCGGCAGTGACCGCTGCTTGGGTTGCTTCGTATTGCTGTTGTGCTTGTTTTGCGCCGTCCAGGATTAGTTTTACTTTGCTCTCGAATTCGGCTGGATTGTTTGCCGACTGCCGCCGCGCTTCGTCATAATAGCGCTGAAGGTCAGAGAGTTCGGCTGGCGGGAAGGCGTAGAATTTCTCAGGATCAAAGCGGTCGGCTGTCTGTGTTTCCAGTTCTTCGGGGGCGACACTGGGGACGATGATGCCGCACGGCGGTTTGTCGCCGAGATGCCAGCTTTTGACGTTGAAGAAGCCAGGCAGCCTGAAGACGCGCGAAATGTCAAAAGTATTGCCGCCGGCTTTGCAGCCGGTGCGCGCGACCATCATTTTTAAAATCGGTTCGCCTTCTTCGCGGGAGAGCATTCTTGTAAGACAATAATACAGGTGGTAGCCGTGGCCGCTGTCAATCACGAAAGACGGTTTGAAGCCAAGCATGGTCAGAAAATAAATCTGGCTCCAGCGGCGCTCTTTCGTGTAGCCGCCGTGATCGTCCATGTCCAGGTAAAAAGAGCAGAATCCAGCGAAGAATTCTTTTTTATGTCCGCGTTCGGTTAGCGGGTTGATTGCAAAATAAACGTTCGCGGGTTTCTCCAGATTAAAGTTCTGGTAACTTAACGTTGCTAGCAGCGATTCGTTCCAGACTTTGGGAATATCTTTTATTTTTACGAAGGTGTCGAAGGTTGGTTCGGATAAAAACATTTTTCTGCCGGTGGTTGAGTCTATAAACGGTTTAACGTTGTGAATCGTTCTGAAGTTTACAAAATGCTCTGGGTTGCCCCCATGATGGAGTTGCTTTAAAACCCAGAAGCTTTGGTGTATGGGCGTGAGGCTTTTATGCGGCATGTCGCGGCAATCCTTGTTAGCGGGTTTTATTTTGTGCCGTTGGAGCAGTGTTCTGCTCCAACGGTGTCATGCTAACAGAAATTACCACAGCGGTTTTGCTGCTGGCGCGGGCTGCTGCGCTGGTGCCGGTTGTTGAATTGTTGCCGCCGGTGGCGCCTGGACAGCGGGTGGCTGCGGGGCCGCTGGAATAACAATAGCGGGAGCCGCCGGTGCGGCGGGCACGACCGCTGGTGTTATTGGTTGCGTTGCCGGTGCCTGAACAACAATAGGGCCTTGTTGCGGGGTTGCCTGCTTTAACGTTTCGGGGTGCGAGTCCACCTCAGTGTCGCCGTCACCTTCCAGATCGGCGTCGCTGGTGACATCATTGATAGCCTTTGCTGTTTTGGCCATTTCTTCTGCTTTGGCAAAAATAGCGGGGTCTTCCACCAGGCCGGCCGCGCGCCAAGCGAAGTGGTAATATGGCTTGTTGCTGCCGTCGTCTATGATTTTGGGCGCACAGAATTTGAATTTCAAGCTGTGCATCGGCAAGCGGCCTTGCGGGGTGATTGTAGCCATGAGAAGATCGCTGGTGAATTGATGTCCCATCGGTGTGGATGTGCGTTTGAACGAAAGCAAACACGGCCATTCGCAGATGGGCAGGAACACGTAGATGTTAGTGTACGTTGTGACCAATGGTGCGAGCGTTTTGTTTGAGCGCGGGTCTTTGATAAAATCCAATCCGCTCAGCCATTTGCCCGTGGCCGGGTCCTTTGTAAAGTGCAGAATGCGTTCGTCGTTTTTATCGGCGGTGCTGAATAGCATTTTCCCACTGCCGGGCCGTCCTTCCCAGGCGATATAGCGCACGCTGCGCAAGACCGGGATGAAACTCATGTCCACCGGAACTACTTGGCCGCTGCGGCTCAGGAACATCGTCATGGGTGAAAGCTTGGGTTCTTGTCCCGTGGGTCCCCAGCCGGTCTTCATGGCTTGCGGCGAGTCCCCGTAGCAGATTTTAAGAAAATTTAAACGGAGGTCGCCAGCTTGAACGTCGCCAAACTGCTCAAGATAGGCGTTTGGTTTTACAATTGCCGCTAAATGCGCTGGAAGCGGTTGACCAGACGTTGCTAGTGCTGTACTCATGTTACTCTTCTCCTTGTGTCTCCGGCTCTTCTACTTCTTTTTCCGACGCGCTTCGAGGTGCGCGTGTAACCTTTATTGTTTCCACGTTCCAGACCTTAAGAATTTTGTCATCGGGGAGCGGTTTGTTTTTCTTTTTATGTTCTTCAATCCATTTATTTAAAGTTCCGGCCGCGACAGCGGTTTTAATTAAGCTCTGTTGGCCTGTGGATTTTAGCAGCTCATAGAAGATTGGTTGTTGGACTACGGTTCCCTTGTATTTTACGATGGGTCTTATAATGCGGTCGCGGTGATCGGTGAAGGCGCGTTCGCCGATGAGTCTGTATTCAGCGGCGTCGTTAGACGCAAACTCTTGAAACAATGTAACGCCCAGCATGGCCAGTTCCGAGCCGATGGCCTTGGCGCAGGTCTCGTGGTGTTCTTTGAGTTCTTTCAGCATTGCATAGCGCAGGCCGATCTCGGACAAAACGTTTCCCATGCTATTCTCCTTTTAGAATGCTCATGCTTAGTATCGAGCGTTCGCTGTTTATTTCTTTGAGTGTGTTTCTTAGAATTCCGGCTTCCAGAGTTCCGCGCATTAGTAAATCTATTATCGTCACGGGTTTTGTTTGTCCGGGCCGGTGTTCGCGGTCTTCGGCTTGTTTGCGCACATCAGGCTGGAACCAGTTGGACATGAACACCGCTAGCGAGGCGCAGGTTAGATTTAAGCCCATGCCTCCGACTTCTGGATTGCAGACTAAAATCGAAGGCCCATTTTCGTCTTGGAATCTGTGCACCACGTCTTTGCGTTTTTCATTTGGAACGCCGCCGTGAAGTTCCAAGGTTTCCAGTTCCAGGCTTTGTTCGATAAAATTAACTGCTTGGGCAATTTGCGGACGAAACGTTGACCAAATTATTATTTTCTGATCGCCGGCTTCTTCGATAATTTCTTCCAGTTCGGTAAGCTTAGGCTGAGACGCAAAGAAATGAATCGAGCCGTCTTGGTTCAGGCAGTAGCCGTTGGCAATTTGGTGGAGCTTGGCATACGGACTGCTGTGATGAAACGAGAACGGCGTGGACGCAAGCACGGTTCGATTTGTTTCCAACAATTCGTGATATGCTTTGCGTTGTTCTTCAGGCATTTCGAGTGTGCGTTTGACGTAAGTTTTTGGCGGAAGGTCAAAGATTTCGTCCTTATAGACCGTGTAGGCAAGTCTTTGGGTTGTTGCGTGCAGTTCGTCTTGATTTATAAACTTAATTTGCTCTTTATGCAAATTCAAAATTTTTATTTGTTTTTCGCCTTGCGGTCGCTGACTGAATGAGTAGCCAAGTTCGGCATAGCTGACGTTGCTGTTTGGCAGGTTGTGTTCGTTAAGCCAGCGCGGGAAAGTTTCGCTGGTGTCGTCAGCGTCTATCCGGGTTATTTTTCCGTGCGGCAATCTAACCATGGCGAATAATTTTGAGACCGCATAACGTTTCTCAAAGCTGATATAACTTTGATGTCCGCTTAAGCCTGGGCCGAGAAGCTCGAACTGGGAAAATAATCCGAGGCAGCTTTTAGTGGATGGCGTCCCAGATAAGCAAAAACGTTTAATATCCGGTTTGCTGTTAATAAAATTATGGCAGGTCTGTGTGCGTTTTGCTTCCCAGTTTTTAACTTTGCTTGATTCGTCGAAAAAGGCGACAGAAATCGGCAGTGTTTGTAGCGCTTGCCTAACATTGTCCAAAGTTTCATAGGATGTTAAGATAAATTTAGGGTTTTTTGATGAATTAGTTCTTAATTCGGATAATGTTTTGTGTTTTTTAGGGCCATGCACGATGTAGGTTTCTGTATGCAGCGCTGGATCAATAAATTTAGCGATTTCGTCTATCCAGGTGATAAACACAGTAGGTGGCGAGATGACAAGAAAGTAGTTAAGTCCTTTATTGTATAGAATTAGTGAGAATGCTATGGAGCAGCCTGTCTTTCCACAGCCCATGTCCTTAAACAGACATGAGTTAGAGAAAAGCATTCGGTTTACGCCTAGCTTTTGATTATTCCACAATGAAACTTGTAACCCTGGAATTGGTGGCAGTTTAAGTGGGTCGTGTTGTGCATACCATGCTTGCGCTTGTTCGGTGGCTGTTAGGTGCTTGAAGCACGCTCTTAAATACCAGCGGCTCCACGGAACATCTGGTAAGACTGCACTGGTGCCGTTGAACTCAACTTCTGGTTGGTTATTTTGGTTTATTTTAAGGAAGCCGTTATTTTGCTTGACGTGATGGGGTTCGGTGTGATATGCTACCACAGTCGCGGTACTCCAGTCCGTGGCTTTTGGTTTCGAGGCCGGGGCCAGGACAAAGTTTAAGGGGAACAGCCTAAAAAGTGTTCCCCTTTCTTTTTGCCAACTTGAAAAGTATACGCCATGCAGAGCATAAATCAACCAGAAAAGAACATAATTATTCCAGAATTTTCTTGCACAAGTGGTTGTGACGCGCTAAGATATTTTATTCTATGTGTTGTGTGCTTAGCGCGAAGTTAGGGCGAGCGACATGAAAGGATTTTAAAAATGCCTGAGAGCAACTCAGCAGTTGCGGCTCCTGAAATTGACATTCCGGCCACTCCGTTACCCCCAGTGATTCCTGCACCAGCCATTCCGCCTCCGTCGCCTCCAGCCACTCCGCAGTTTAACGCCATAGCTAAAAAGTTTATGCAGAGCGGGCAGCCCGTGACGCAAGAAACCACGACCAGGCAAACAGTGTACCCCGGTTTGCCGCAGGGCGGCGCATTGGAAACTCCGGGCACGACAAAAAAATCAATGCCGTGCATTCAGTATCTGTCGTCTCTTTCGCAGGACCCGGAAGGCGCTGGCTTTCAAGTGGAGATTATCCGCACCGGGCCGGCTAAATATGGTAATCAGCAGTTGCCGTTCGGCGCCATTGAACGGTTGCCCGTGGCCTCATACCGGGATATTTATGATCGCATTCAAGAACTGCATGGCGGCGGGTCTTATCGGCTGCGTGTCTTGAATGAGGAGGGCCATCAAGTTCATGCGATGGTCTTTTCTATAGATGTGACGCAGGTTGCTCCTATTCCCAGAACGCCTAATGGCGGTTACGGCGTAGCCGCGCAGCCCGGAATAATGGGCGCAGGCAATTTTGCCACTGTTGGCGGCGCTCAGGACGACATTAACGCGCTTCGGGCCGAGGAGGCGCGGGCACGTTCCGAAGAAGCCGTGATCGTGGCGCGCAACCGCGTTGAGCAAACACAGCGAAACATAGAGCGCAATCGCCGCCGTGAAGAGGAAGAAGAGCAGCGGCGTATGCAAGGTCCGCAGAATGCCGAGGCTGCGGTGAAGATGAACGATTTGAAGCACGAGACCGAGCGCCGTTTCGATTTGATGAATGCCAGTTTTAAAGAATTATTGCTTATGCTTAACACACAGAAGCCGGCTGACAACGGCATGGCTACCATGATGCCGTTATTGATCGAGATGATGAAGTCCAGCGCGCAGCAGACCACGGCCATTGTCACAGCCATGCTTTCCGGCGGCGGCGATAAGTCCAAAGACATGATGCAATTTTTGCAGTTGCAGAATCAGGCCAGTGACAAAATGATGACGGTCTTGATGAACAACGCGACGGCCGCAGCCAGTAAGAGCGAGCGCTTGTTGGAGGGCGTGCTGCTTAAACGCTTGGATCAGCCCGAAGAAAGTTTGAAACAAGCCTTGGACATGCAGGAGCGCGGTAAAAAAGACGCAATGGAAATGTTCAGGATGCTTGAGGATGCCCGTGGAGATCGTGACGAGGGTGAATTTATTAACCCCGACTCTGGTTTCTTGGGCAACATGGGCAATTTGATTTTACATGGTTTGAAGAGCCTGGTCTCTGGCGCCGCGCGTGGGGGCAGCACCAAGGCCATAGAATTGCTATCGGGCATTTTGCAAAAGCCTGCCGGAACAACTCAGTTTAGCGAGCAGGATTTGCAAGTGGCGGCTGATAGAATAGCTCAAGCTCGAATCGCGGGGCAAGCCCGGCCTGCGCTGCCTGCTTTGCCTGCGCCTCAAGCGCCAGGTCAAATACCTATTCCGCAGGCACCGACACCTGCGCCCGTCGTTAGGCCGAAAGTTAAGTTGTTCGACCGGGTTTATGACATAATTGACGAGACACCTGTTGCACCGGTTGCGCCTGCGGTGCAAGAAACTACATTAACGCCGATTCCTCTACCAGAGACGGCAGCCGTGGTTGAAGCGCCGGTGCAGCAGGGTGTCATGGTTGAAACCATTGAGCAGCAAACCGTTGTTCAAGTTCCAGCGGCGCCGCCAGAACAAGCTGAGATGCAGGGCGATGATTATGTAAATGAGGGTATTGCCATGGCGGTGGCCGACATTAAGGCCGGACGCCGTGAGCACGATTGGGTCGAGTTTGCATTGGGCAAGTGGACCCGTGATTATTTGAATTCTTTGGCGCAGGCGCCCAATGACGAGGCGCGGATTCAGATTTTGCAGCAAGCCAGCGATCCGGGTTTGTTTCAGGAATTAATTTCGCTGTTGCTGGACGCCAATAAGCCGCATAATTACCGGGACTTCATGGAAAACCTAAAAGCGCTGCTTGACGGCGTGGCTGAAGGAGGTTTGAATGCCGCCGCCTGATCCCAGTAATCCGCAGGCAAAATTAATTTTGCAGCAGATGGCCGCCACCATGTTTAATACCTTGGCGCCAGCTTTGGAAAACATGTTCAGGCAGGCCGTGAATGCTGGGCAACAAAGTGTTTCACCGGCAGGCCGTCCGGTCGAGGTTAATCGCCGTGAGGGAAAACAAGTCACCACGACGCCGCAGTTGTTGGCTGAGCTGAACGATAACATCTTAGAACTGATCGAAGAACTCAAAGAGACCAATGATTTGGCGGACGAGCAGTTAAAAGCTACGCCAAGGCGAAGACGCGGGTGAATAAAAATTGGAAATTAGTGATAACCTGCAAAAAATGCGGACGATATTTAGCGGGGCTGGCGTGCCCTGATTGCACAAGTGAAACCAAAGCCGTACTTGTAGTTGGCGCGCATTGTCCTGTTTGTAAATTCGACACCGTGGAGGAGATTCAATTAAATGGAGCAAAGAAAATAGAAAATAATTCTTGACGTAGTATATACTTTGGTGTAGATTATATACTGATTAGGGTAATTGGTTTTAGATTTGTGAAAGCTGGGACAAAAAGATGTAGCGGTCTAGCAATAAAATTGAATATAGCGGGCTAAGTTGATGGTCCGAGCGCGACTCCCGATGGGGGTTCAAAGAAGCGACGGGAACTGTTCTCGCCGTGATTGCGCTTGGGCCTTTTTTATTTAGCCGCTTATGTATGTTGATACCCTTACCCGATTCTCTTCCTGGTGGCGTACTCAGGGAAGAACTATCAGGCGATGGAAATGCGGTTACAGCTCAGACCATCTCTCGAATGCGGGATATGGTGAGTTTGGGCAAGCGCGAGCCAAAGATTCGAGAGTTGGTTGGGCAGTTGGCGTTCAGTTGTGGCGCGAAAGACTATTACTGCTATGCGCGTGCGGCGCACAATTTTTGTCGAGACGAGATTCGCTATGTCTTCGATCCGAGCGGTGTCGAGCTGATCGAAAATCCTGTACGAATCTTAGAGACCAAAGCAGCAGACTGCGATTCAATAGTGATATTGATGGCCAGCATCTGCGAGTCCATGGGCTTTCCATGCAGATTCGTCACGATAAAAGCAGATTTGCAACGCCCGGACGATTTTTCTCACGTTTTCCTGGAAGTAAAAGTTCCCCGGTTTGGCTGGGTGGGCAGCGATCCCACGCAGCCAACGAGAGATTTTGGCTGGGAAGCGGGACCGGAGTATGCGCGCAAGACTTGGCCTGCGTCTAACGACGAGCCGGAAGATGCGCGCGAGGATGACAAAATGGCTGGTTTAGCTGGGCCAATTCCAGGCATTCAAACCACCCCCGGTGTGATGGTGGATAAAGATTATCAATTCCGGGACGAACCGGTGCTGATTTTAACTACGCCTGAGCAGTTGGAGCTGTCGCCGTTTGGTGAAAAGGCTGATGACGAATTGGTGGGCGGTCAAGCACAGGATTTTTGGGCCGCCGATCAGCTTGAATCTTTGCCTGAGCCGAAAGCGCAGCACATGGGAAATTTAAGCGCGGCACAGCCGTCCGCCATGAGCAGCGTGCTTGTGCTCGGCGCCGTGATCGTTGGCGCGATTCTTTTGCTTGGCCATGGGGGTAAAAAGTGAACGGATTATATAATTATCCGACGCCCCCGTCCGTGCTGATGTCGCGCTTAGGCGCGATGGCCGCTGACGACACTGCGGCGCAGCAGGCTACTATTATGAGCTTTATCAACGGCGACTACGCAGATCAGCTTAATGACTTGCATGACCAAATTACCGAGCAGTACAAACAAACCGATGCCACTTACGCAGCTATTCAAGTTTTGCCTGACGGCCCGGCCAAGACGCAAGCGTTTAAACTTCAACAGCAAGCCGTGGCCGCAGTCAATCAGCAATTTGTGGCTTATCGTCAAGCACGCGATAAATACAACGACATTGCCACGCAGATCGCCGCATACACGATGGGCCTGTACAAGCCTGCCGTGCTGAGCGATTTTGGTCAGCTTGAAACCGTGATGACTGTCGTGGCGATTGCGGCCATTGCTTACGCGATTTCGCAGTTAGGCAGTATTATCGCAGCCGCGCGTGGGCAGGTAGTGAACACTAAAGGTTACTTGGATCAAGCGGCTGATTTGGTTAAGAACGCCGGTGGAACGATCACCGCCACTGGCGCCGCGATTCCTAAGATCGGCTTGGCGGTGGTTGGGGTGGCTGCTGCCGGATTGTTGTTATGGGGGCTGTTTAAGCACATGGAAAAGCGCGGGGGTTCAGCGCCTGTGGCTCCTAAAGAAGAGACTGTTTCACCTGGTCCAGCGTTGTCCGCAGGGACGGGGGTTTAATCATGCCTTATGGTCCACGATCAAAATATCGGCACACCAAGCTTGAACCCAAGCGGCATTTTGCCCGTGGAAGTTTCAGGACCATTAGTATTGGCCGGCGCGGCAAACGCATGCTTGTTGGATGTCCCAAGGGTTCATGGAGCCGCAAGGCCAGGCACTGCCGTTCTGGAATGCGGCGTGTGGCGCTGCTTTCTCCTAAGCGCGCGGCCAATCCCCGACGCTACACGGTTGTCACCGCTCCCCGGCGCGTGCGTTTAAAATGGCTGCGCAAAGCCATCGCGGCCAAGAAATATTATGCGCGCTGCCGCCATAAATATGGCGTGCAGTTGCACCGCTCGGCTGGTGCTGGGCATTTGAGCTTTACCACCGGTTCCGGGGTTGGTCCCGTGATTCCGCCGCCCAGTGCGCCAGTGGCGGGTCCATCTTATTTGGACACGGGCGCTGTGGCCACTAATCCTGAATTGCTGGTTTACACCAATCCGGGGTCTTTGAGTTTTAATAAGCGCCGCAGAAGCCGCCGCCGCAATTATCCGATCACGGTTAAAAATATCGGCGGCCATAGACATACCTGGAAAGCTTTGGTCCGAAAAGTCGGGGTGACAAAAGCCGCTAAGATGTGGCGCAGCGGCAAGCATTTTCATGGATACACTAAAACACGTTGCGCAAATCGTGGCCGTTGTGGAAGTGGAAAAGCAAGTCGTTACAGAGCCTTGGTGCGCCGGCATGGCATGAAGATTGCCGCGCGAATGTGGAGAAAGCGCGGTAAGCGCTAATTAACCAGAGGAGGAAACGCAATGCGACGTTACAGACGGAGGAGACGGAATTCTTGGCGCGGCGATAAGGCCGGTCACGCACGGGCGGCACGGTTGGGCTGGCGGCATCGCAAGCATCGCCGGTACGGAAAGCGCCGGGGCCGTAAACGGTCTCGCCTGCATTCTGGCAAGAAATTTGTTCGCGTTGGCGGGCGGCGTTTGAGCTGGCGGGGCCTGGTGAAGCGGTTTGGCGTCAAGGGCGCCAAGAAGCTTTATCGAAAACGGGGGCGGGCCAGTAACCGCAGACGGTTTCGCCGGCATCGGCGTTGAGCAATACAATGCGTTTTTGCGCGGGGTGCCGCGACTTGGCGGCGCCCAGTACCGGCGGATGCGAAAGCAGGTTAGCCGGTTTCGCAAAAGGATGATCGCGGAGAATCGGTTTCATGGCGTGGCTGGTGAAGGGAAGCCGATTCGTGCGAGCCGGAAGTTGTGGCGGGAAATGCCGGATGAGTTTAAGGCGCGGCTTAAGGAATTTTTAAAGCTGCGGGGAGGAAAGGCGGCGCTGGCTCGATACCGGAAGTTCACTGGATTGCCGTTTCCGACGGAAATTTTAGTGAAAGAAATTCCGGGGCCTAAGAACAAAAAAATCCCGTTGGTGGGGATGGGCAAGAGTCCAGGGCCGCAGTTGGAAGGAAAGGCGAAGGTTCATGGCGTCACTGGTAAACTACCCTACTTCGTTGCCACCGACGCCCGTGGTAAGCGCATTTTCTTGCTGCCTCCTGGAAATGTCACGGGTGAAAAAGGCCGAGTGCAATACGCCGGAAAAGTGGCTGAAACGCATTACGTGCCCACGCCTGCTGAAGAGGACGCCGGTACGTTTAAAAAAGCGAAGTACTGGGTGCACAGACATAACGATGCTGGCGGAACGCACCCGGACGGTTTTTGGGTCACTGGGTCAAACGGAAAGCGCATGTTCGTGTATGCGCCTGGGACATATCGGGTAGGGCAGTGGATCGAAAGATAAAGGAGGCGTGAGCCATGTTTGCTTTTCTGCTGAATCCAGGACGAAAACGAAAACACCGGCGCAAAGTTCATCATCGCCGGTCCAGTGTGCGTCATCGCCGCCCCATTTCGCGTGCAGCAAGGGCGCGCCGGTCTTATTGGCGCCGCCGCGTGGGCGCTACCAAGTCGCGCTATAAATCTTTGACGCGCAGACTGCTTGACCGTTACATCTGTGCTCCGGGTGCGGCGCGGCGCTGGCATGCGGCGCGGCAGAAATGCCCAGCCAAGCTGACGGCGGCGATTTCTGGCGGTCCTTCGTGGGAAGGCGCTGAGCGCAGTGAGTATTACAATCCCAGGCGGAAACGCAGGCGCCGCCGGAACAGTGTCTGGATTCCGCAGTTTTCCAATCCTGGCAGGCGGCATCGCCGTGCTCGGTATCATTACCGTGCCCGGAATACGTCTTGGGCGCCGGCATACGCGATGAACGGTTTAAACATGAAGTCCATGACGGTCGGCTATCAACCCGACATGCTGGTTAAAGGCGCGGTGACGTTGGTTGGTTTCATCGGTAATGCATTTGTGACTAAACAGGTCAACGGCGTTGGCATGGTGCCTAGCTTCCTAAAATCGGGAGTGGGTTCTTACGCGGTTGGTTTGGCCACTGCCGGTATCACCGGTGCGCTGGTTGGCTTGGCCGCTCCGAAGTACGCCGTTCCTGCGGCGTTCGGCGGGCTGCTGCAACAAGTGGTGCGGGCCTACAATGAATATGTGGCGCCCAAAGCCAGCTTCTTGCCGAAGCTTGGCAGCTTTGATGACTACGCCACCGTGGAAGACGTAAGAAACGCGCGACCGCTGGGTTGTTTGTTTGGCGGTTGCAGCGGCGGCATGGGCAGCTTGTTTGATCCGAGCATTATTCCGGCTGGGTATAATCCTAATCCGGGCATAGTGCCCAACGACGGTGTTGGCTTGCTTGGCATGGGCTGCATGAACGGCAATTGCATGGGCGATTACCTTACCCGTGAAAACGCCGCAAATGCGCGGCCCTTGGGACATCTGGGTTACACGTTAAACGACGCGGCAATTGAATCCACCGCGACGAATGAATTGGGCAGCATTGGATAAGTAACCGTCGTGCAATGTGGCGCGAGGTCAGGCAGTAAGGCAAAGCACAAGGAGGAATGCAATGAGGCGCTATCGCAGTCATCGCAGATCACGCCGCCACAATTCACGTCGGCGGCATCGTTTCTTCAACATGTTGTTTGGCCGCCGGCATCACCGGGGTCATCGCCGGCACCGCAGTTACAATCGCCGGCATCGCCGAAGCCGCCGGTACAATGCGTCTTCTCAGGGCGGCGCGATTACACTGCGACGGCCTTTGCAGGCCGCAATGGCTGGCTTCAAGCCGGCCATGCTTACCAAAGGCGCCGTAGTGCTGGGCGGCTTTGTGGGCAATTCGCTGCTGGTCAGCCAGCTTAATAAGCTGAGCTTCGTGCCCGCGTTCCTGAAAGACGGCGTGGGCAGCTACGCGGTGGGTCTCGGCACAGCCGGTCTGACCGGAGCTTTGGTCGGCATGGCAATGCCTGGCTACGGCGCAACTGTGGCGTTCGGCGGTGTCATGCAGCAACTCGTCAAGGCTTACAATCAGTACCTGGCCCCGATGAGCAGCATGTTGCCGAAGCTCGGCGCGTTCGGTGATTACCTGACCCGTGAGAACGCGGCCAATGCGCGGCCTCTGGGCAATTACGGTGATTACCTGACCCGTGAAAATGCGGCCAGTGCGCGGCCTTTGGGAAGTTTGGGCGACGCTTACATCGGTGAAGAACTGGCGTCGCTTTAAAAGTTCTTAGTGCCCCGGATTCATTGGGAGTTCGGGTAAGTGAGTCGGGATAAGCTTGGGTGGGTTTGAATCCCAGTCTCTTGCGTCCCAAAAGAAGGAGTCAGACCATGGGTATTATGGGTCAGATGGCTCCGGTAATCGCCGCTGCGGGTAACTTTCCGGCGTCATATCCTTACGCCTACTCGCAACCGTTACCGTCCGCGTTGCTGCGTCCTTTGCAGCAGCCGATCTACGACACGGAAATAATTCCGGCGTCGGGCACGCCCATTGAAATCGTGTTCTTCCAGCGTCAGCTCGGACAGACCACGGCGTTCGGTGGCACCACGAAAACCGAGGCTGAAACTAACATCCAGCAACCTGGACAGTTGGCCAATCCTTTGGAATTCTCGCTGTTCGGTTTTTTGTTTGAAGTCATGCCCGGCACCGCGCTGGCTGACTTCGTGAACATTATGACCGCTTCGGCGTTCATCTTTACGTACACCGGCAACAGGGTCTACCTTTCGATCCCGTTGAGCCGGATTCCGCAGGGGATCGGTCCTGAAGGTTTCGCTTCCACGGGTTCTTCGGGCACCAGTCTGGTCGTGAAAAATGGAGTTGGCCATGTGTCAAACTACTACAAATTCACGATTGGTCGCAGTGCTCTCCGTATTCGTCCGACGGAAAGCTTCCAGGCGAAGTGCCGTTGGCCCAATGGCGCGCCGACTATTTCGGCGAATACGAGGGTGCGGGTTCTTATAACTGGCCTTCAATGGACACCGCTATAGTCTTACAGTGTAAGGACTTACAAGAATACCTGGGGGATGAAATTATTCCCCCAGGTAGATTAAAAAGATTAGCTTTTTGATCGGTTTGGCGTATACTGTAGAGAGGTGCTCGACTAAGCCAAAACGTCCGGTAACAGTAACCGATGACGGGAGGAAGTATGCAGCCTAATTCTCGAAAACAGTGCGTTGCGTGCGGTCGGTGGAAATACTATTGTCGTTTTCCCGACGGTGGTAAATCGCAATACTGTAAGCCTTGTTATAAAATTCATCTTCAGGCGCTTGGACAAATTTCTTCTGATAGATGCCTGAGCTTAATTAAGGCCGGCGTGCGTAAGCGTTGTGCACGCTGTCAGGGGGTTAAAAGTATTGCTGAGTTTATAAAAGACAATACAAAGCGCAGTGGTGTTAGTTCTTATTGTCATACGTGTAAAAACGCTATGTATTTAGAGCGCAGCGCTAAACGCAGTCTTCGTAGGCGCGTGGCTTCACCGTTAGCGCGTAATGGAAAAAAGATATGTAGAAAGTGTGGCGCGCGTAAAGACATATTGGAGTTTACTAGAAAAAGCTTTAAGGCCGACGGGCTACATCCAGTTTGTCGCGCCTGTGAAAATGAACGGCAGCGTACTTGGTTGCGGGCCATGGGCGTGTCTAAAGCACTTGCTAAACTGAGCTATTGGAAAAATCGCGTTAGGACAAAGCATTTACGGGGCTTGTCCTCTCGTGCGGCTATGCGTTTGTACATGACGCATAGTTACTGTGATTATTGTTATGTTAGCTTGACTCCTGAAAACGCGGCATTTGAACATAAAACGCCACGTTGTCTTGGCGGAAAAACAGTGCTTGCCAATTTAACCATTGCGTGTGCTGAGTGCAATAGGATGAAAGATAGAATGACCGATACCGAATTCCGCGCCTTCTTGCTGGAATATATTTCCCGGTTTGACGCGCCTGTGTCTTCTCAGGCTAAAACTTTTTCTCTTTCCGGCTATGCGCAGAAGGAGCCACGACTGTGATCCCACGCTGGTTAAATGCTAAAGATGGCTCTGTCAGTCTCAACGACATTATCCGATATACCAAGGGGGGCTTCTCCGGTCCTGGCGTTCCCGCCGGCCAAACGACCCCCGTGATTGTGATTCCAGCCGCCGCGTCCTCTTCTGTTCCCAGCGTCGCTCCGTCGGTCATAGTCGAGGCTGGTTCCGATGAAGTCGCCGAGATTTTTTCTTCAATGGCGTATCAGCCCAGTTCGGTCAACGCCGATGTCTCCGCGCGCATGAGCGTGCTTATCACCGATGTGGCTTATCGCCGCCGCTTGATGAACCGGGATGTGTTGGTCAACCATGTTTTTGGCTCAAACCTGACGCCGCTTTTCTTCCGGGAAAGCACGCTGCTTGAAGCGCAGCAGACGATGCTTTTTGATTTCATAAATAATTCGGTACAGGGCCAAACCAATCTTCAGTTTGCGTTGGAGAAACGAAAATTCCAGGCAACCGCGCTTTCGCGTAAAGACGTGACTGATTACATTCAGACCATGCGGCGGCGCAAGATGTTTTTGTCGCCGTTCTGGCTGACTTCGGACTCTCCCGTGACCGTGCAGCCCGGCGCCGTGGCCGACGTGTTCTTCACTGTGACCGATGATATTTATGCGGTCCTGTTCGCTAACATCGCGTCTTTTATTATAGACGGCACGGGGTCCGCAGGAGACACGACTGAAGGTTTTGCGGTTGAATTTTTTGATGCCAAGACCGAGAGGCCGCTGCAAAATCAGCCCATCGCCCGCTCCTGCTGTTCGGGTACGTCCGGTTTTCCCTTTGTGCTGCCTACCGGCTGGATTATCGAGCCGAACACGCACATTCACATGCGCTTTACGAACTTGGTTACGAATAACCCCATCGAAATCTTCTGGACGTTTGTCGGCGTTAGCAACTTCTGCAATAAGAATCCGTTGCAGTATCCAGAAGTGGACATTTCTTTGAATTCAGACGCCAGCGTAGGAGCGCCTTAACGTGAGCCTTAGACAAATAGATAAATTTGTCCGTTGGAACAATCAGGCAAAACAATATTTGCCGATTATGTGGCGCCGTGAAGTGCTGCCGTCCTGGCTGACATTTTCGCAGCAGACGTTGTTGCCCATTTCCGTGGCGGCCACCGGTTCACCGATACAGACTTTGACCATTGCGCAGCCGTACGCCAGCGTGGAAGGCAACGATCAAAACCTGGGCACGCCGTTTGAAGTGCGTAGCCTGGTAATGCAGGATTCGACAGTTGGAACGCTGAACGCTAATTTTCTGGTCAAGCTTAAAGAAGTTGGCGAAGCCCGTGACTTTATGAATAACCCAGTGCATGTGCGGACTATTTTTGGCACGGGACAACAGCCAGCGTTGCTGCGCGAGCCGTACATGTTTTTAAGCCAGCACAATATCAGCGTGCAGGTGACTAATCTGGGTATCGCCACCACGATGCGGCTATATCTGTGCGGTGCCCAGTATTTCCCGTGGAGTCCTGAACTGCTGCGTTACAAATTGGCTAAAGCGGATATGACCAGTTTACTCCAGAAATGGCTCAATCGCCGCCAGTACGTAACGCCTTACTGGCAAACCACTGATACATCCGTGGCTTTAACGCAGGCGCAGGCAGCAGCTGCCACTCCTGTGGATTTCTCTGCCAAGATTAGCGACGATGGCCACTTCGAGGCGTTCGGCCATGCGGCTGTGAGCACTGGGCCGTTCTTGATGACGATTTCCGAAGTTAAAACCAAACAGACGTTGGTCAACGGGTCCATGTCGCAGGTGAACGGCGTTGGCGACGCGCGCTTTCCGACGATTTATCCTACGCCTTATTTAATTCCGGCTGGTTATCGGATGAAGATTACGATTACTAATTTGGACACGACCGACGCCGTGAATAATATTTACTTGACCTTCTTCGGCCGGAAAATCTATGCGCCGTTTACGCAGGTGGATGAGAAGACTTCAAAACTTTCAGTGCCAACGCCGGGTGACGCGCCCACTTTGATGGTGCCCAGGCCGATAGCAGCGAGGACTAAATAATGTCCAGATTTCCAACTATCATTGATCGGGCTGACGGCACGGTCACAGGCGTGAACCTAAAGCGCATTGCTGAAATGCCGTTTTTTCTGTTGCCTAATTCTCCCCAGAATCAGCTTGTTATTCCGGCAGGGCAGTCATTGCAGCAGATTCCAGCCACGGTTTCCGGTGAAGGTCCGGCGCAGATTCAAGAGCTGGCGTTGGAACGCGAGCTTTCCACATCTTTAGGCCAGGGCGTTGACGGCAATAACGGCAGATATCCCGTGACTCCAGGCACCGCCAGTCCCGTGTCCGCGACAAGCATTTACGTTGCGACTGTGCTGCTACAAATTCAAGACGGCCAGGGAATGCGTCCATTGATGAACGGTGCGGCGCATGTTGACACGATTTTTGGAAACTATTTGCCGGGAAACAAAGGCTATCCGTTGGCCGAGGCGCTGTACATGGATGAGCAGCGGCAGTTGCTGTTCTCTGTCACAGACTTGGCGAACATATCTGGCGTGACTAATAATTTGCGTCCCTTGCTGACGACACAGCGCTTGCTGTCGCGCATTTTTGACAAAGATACGTCCAAGGCGCGTGCCCGGATGGATAAGCGGCAGTATTTGTCCATGCCTTATTTTTACGTGCTGGACAATGGTTTTTCTACTCTGGCGCCAGGCGGCACCAACGTTGAAACAATCTCCATTGGGCAGGACGCGCATTTTGAATTGTTCCAGCTTACCGCCGTGGCGACTGGGGGCCTGGGATCGTTCTTGATTAACATTGTTGAGCAGGACACCGGCGAAAGTATTTTCGATGCGCCACAGGGCGTAAGCTTTCCAGTGTCGAGCGGCTTGGTGGTCGGCAGTGCGTCGTTCCCTGTGCGTTTGCACGAGCCACGATTTTTTGAGATGCGAACAAAACTACTGGTGACTTTAACCGACGTGTCAGGCAATGCCAATGTTGTATATCTGACGCTCGGAGGCCGCGCCCTGGCAGATAAGATGTGGAGCTAAGCATGGGTCTTGGAAACGACGTTGTTGCGCGAAGAATGGCCGCCCGTGGGCGCGTGGTTGGGCCTTTGGGCGATTACTTGGCGCCGCTGCCCAATCAAATTATTGCCACACGCGGCGACACCGCCCAGGGTCCGCTGACCTCCCCAACCGTGGCCCCGGCGTCGCAGTGCACCGACACGGTTTCGTGCCTGCAACAAATTTTGGCCATGCTTCAACGCATGCCGGTTGCGTTTAGCCAGGAGTTCAGAACAAGATTTATAATTCAACCACGAGAATCGGTGGCGTTTGTGGTGCCGGGCGAAACGACTTCTGTGAGCGCCGGTGCGGCGCAAGCTATTGCGTCGTTTAAAATGAATGAGAATTTTACCGGCTTCTTAACGGCGATAGGTGTGAACGTGACGCCTATATCGTCCATAGCTAACGTTGCTTGGCAACTCAGGGTTAATGGCAACGTACATCCCAACTTCAATAATCAGATTTTTGCCGCGTCTACGCTGGCGACGCCGTTGCCGTTTGCTTTTGAATTAATTCAGAACCGGACAGTGCAGCTCGTGGCCATTAATAAGAGCGGTGGGCCGTTGGATATTTCCGGTGTTCTGGTTGGCTGGACCGAGTTCATGGCGTCTTACAAATCTTACGGCGGATCGCCGCAGTCTGGGATCGCTTAACGGGAGCGGAATAAATGCCTGCATCAATTGTAATACCGGTTGAGACGCCGATTCCGAATAATCCGCATACGCCGGTGAGCACGCCCGCGAACGTGGATGCTAACGGCAAGCTGATAGATTTTAACGCCGCCACGGCGTCAGGTTTGCCGCCTCTGGGTTCGGTGGGTTGTTTGTCCATTGTGAATAACGGGCCGAATACGGTTTACTGCGCGCTTAATTCGACCATTTCCACCTTTCTTACAGCCGCCGTGTCGGCTGGTTCGGTGGCTGTCGGTCCTCCAGCGGTTTACACGCCCGGCGTGTTCGCGTTAGCCGCGAACATGGCGGCTAATTTCGAGAATGTGTTGATTAACAGCGTTGGTTTGGTTTGTGCATCCGGGCAGACGGCTGCCGTACAGACGCAAGCGATAAAGAGCGGGAGCTGAAAATGTTCAGCGGGCAGCGCAACTTAATGGGTATGGAAGCGTTCGCCGCCGGCTTGCGTGACGACGACTTTGAAGAAAACGAAATGCAGACCGCGCTTAATTATCAGCCCGTAGCAGCTCCCGTGGTTGTGGCGCCCCCTGAAGTAACAATTTCAAATCCGGGGCCGGTTAGCATTCCTGACGTTGTTTTGCCGGGCGAGGAAACGTCGCCATTTGAAGAGCTAGGGTCCACGGCTAATCTTCCGGCCGGTGGCGGCGCTCCAGTGATCGAAGAAGGCTTTATTACAAACGTGGGGCAGCAATTTCCTTCGCAGTATACGGAAGCTGAATCCGCGTTGTACACTCCGAAGGCGCAGCCCGACACGGATTACGGTTTTTTTACCGTGGACTTTTCAAAGCTTGATTCGGCCATGAATGAATTGGCGTCCTCTGTGGCGCCGTATTTTGACCGCGCTAATTTTATAACCGACCCGGAGATAGTTGCGGTTAAAGACGCGGCAAAGCCGGTTGGCGTGGCGGAAGGGATTTGGGATGCCGCTTGGGGCACGGCTTTTGCGCCCATATCCACGTTGTATGGCAGCGTTAAAAATCTAACCGCCGCCGCTACCAGTGAGTCGCCGGAAACGGCTGGCCAGGCCACTTCGCTTTTGAGTTCTGCGGTTGGCAAGATAAACGCGGCAGCCAATGCGCTGGCCGCGCCCGTGCAAGCTCAGTATGACGCCGCGCAGCAAGTGTTTAACGGCATGAGTCCGAAAGACCTGCAAACATTTTTGAACCCCCAAGTTCAGTCCGTGATGAATTACTGGGCGGCACAGCCCAATGCCACGGCCAGTACGGCTAATCCGATGTATTCGTTGTTTTCTTCCGGGTACGCGGCTAACATTGCCGCGAATTTGCCCGACGAATACGCGAGCCAGGCTGAGATCATTTCCAATTTGAATTCCGCTTATGCCGGCGGCGGTTTTGACGACCTGGACCCGGCGACGCAGAAACAGTATCAGCAGCAGGCCGTGGACATGATTAACTTCCTGATTCAGCAGGGGCGTTACTTTCAAGCGGCGGTGGGCATGGCACAAAATGCCGTGAAGGCCCAGCAAGCTGCGGCGGCATTGGGCGGGCCGGCGGTTCCCGGTTCAATGCAGGGGCTTGGATTTTTTGGCGCGGCGGCTCAGACGCTTAGCTGGCGCAACGTTAAAACCCTGGTCGGTAATTTCAGTAACGCCGTTAATAAATACAAAGCGTTTAAGGCGTCCAAGGGAAAAATAAAAGTTCCAGTGGTTCGTTGGCATGGACAAGCTGGCCCGGCGCGGCATGCGGCGGTTAAAAAATCGCTGCACGGTTTTGTTGAAGATCATAAGACCGTGTTGCTGGTCGGCGCGGCTGGATTGGCGTTGTGGCTGTGTTTAAGAAAGAAATAAGATGTACTACGGCGGCGGAAATTTAATGGGTTTGGAAGAATCCGTGACCGGCATGGGCGCCGCGCCCAGTTGCGCCGCTTTGGCCGCTGAGGTGCAAAAGCATCTTAACGTTTACGGCAATACTACTGATTGCACGATCAGGACTGCGGCGCAGAGCGCGATTAAAAGTTCGCTGAATAAGTTTTTGAAGTGCACCGGCCAGCCCAAAATAACAGAGCTTAGAAGCCTGCTTCCAGCCGTGGGTCCGTGCAAGACGTATATGTTGCCTGGGGCGGCCCAAGCGGCGTATCAGCGTGCACAGTACAACGCTGAGCAAGCTCAGATGGTTCAGCAGCAAGCGGGGCAGGCTGGCCAGGTTGCGCAACAGGCTTTTGTCCAGGGAGTGCAGCAGGGCAATGTTAAGTCCGCGACTGCGGCGCAAAACGCAATTCAAGATATTTTGCAAACCTCGCAGTCAGCGTATGCGGCCGCGCAGGCGCAAGCGCACGCGCCGTTGTTCTTGTCGCCTGGCGGCACAAAGCTAAGCCCCAGTGTTACCGGCGAGGTCGGCTCTGAAGGCGCGGAAGTGGCCGAGGCTGGCGACGGCGGCGACGGGGGAGGCGACTAATGCTTAAATACCTGTTTGCCGCCATGCTGGTTTTGTTGCTCGCCGGATGCATTGGCGATCAGCGGAATAGCCAAGCGCCAAGTCCTCCTGTGATAAACATTACTCCGGCGCAGCCGGCGCAGTCCGATGTTTCTAAAGCCGATCTGGAGAAGCTGCACAGTGAAACGCAAGCCATGGCTACAACGGCACAGCAAAGCATGACTGGTTTGGGCGCGAATATTGCCAGCCTGCAAGCCAGGACCACCGGGATTGAAGGCGATGTTTCCGCCGTAAAAACGCAAATCACGGCGACCATGCAGAACATCGCCAATGTTTTTACCGAGCTTAAAGCCACGCTTACGGCCAATACAACCGCTGTGGCGCAGATTAAGGCGGACATGAAAGCGGAGTTCGACGCCAAGCTGACGGCGCAGGCCCAAATAAACGCAACCGCCGTGGCCGCGCTTAAGAGCGAGATCACCAGTTTGACTCAAAACATGTCCGCCGGCCGGGATGTTAATTCAACGCAGTTCACCAAAGAAATGCAGCAGACTTTAACGGCGGCCTATCAGGCACAAGTGCGCATGATGTACTATGCGTTTGGCACTCTGATCGCCATTTGTCATATTTGGGCTGGGTTAATTATTGCGATTCTGCACGGAAGTGTTAAACATGAGCGCAAGCAGCGCGATTTAGCAATGACACGGGACGCTCGGACTATAAAGGAGGTGGCGAGTGGCCAACAGTCCTCTGGATAATGTTATCGCCGAGCTTAAATCCACCGGTTTGACCGATGCATTTAATTTTGCCATGGGCAACTATAACATGCTTAGCGCGCTGGGCCTGGCCGTGGTTGCGGATATTTTGCAATCGTTGAAAGCCGGTGACACTGAGGCGGCTGAGAACACTCTGGATAAGAATATGACCGCTGAAGAGTTGGCCGAGGCAATGTTGGCTGACGCCGATGCCAAGAACCAGGAGACGGCCACCAAAGAGACGTTTCTTAAGGATGCAACTCAGGTGGCGATTAATTTGTTGCCAACTGTTTTGAAGTACGCGGCTAGTCCGTTGACCGGGGGCCTGAGTGCGCTGTAGCTAGGGAGGGGGCGAGTGTGAAAAAGATTTTGTGTGTGTTGCCGTTGATTTTTCTAGCCGGTTGTTGGTTCGACAGCGGCGAGGCTTCGACCGAGAAAACGTCGGATCGGTGCGTGATTAAGACCGGGCGTTACGTGTTGGATAAACTACCGACCAGTACGCCGGAGCAGGACAAAGCTTTTATCAAGGCTATCTATGCGGACGTGAATGCTTTGGATGCGGCGATTCGCGGCTCCGTGGCCAATCAAGCTACGCAAGCATTGGTGGCTGGTTCCCCAGTTAAGCCCGTGGTTTCAGCGCCGGTTGCGGCTCCGGTTCAAGCACCGGCGCAGGGCGCCCCTAAAGGAAAATAGCATGAGTAAAAAGCTTCTGTGGTTGGTTGTGGCCGGTGTTGGCGCCTACGCGCTCTATAAAGGAGTGCAAGCCTCGCGGGCCGCTGGGCCAAAACTTTTGCATCCGCTACCGGCTGGCGCGGTGCTGACTGGACAAACAAGCACCACCGATAATGGCCGGTCGCCTGATTTTCAAGGCGACATAGTTGGCACTGGCGCGCGTAATTGGGCTGAGATAAGAAATTCCGATGGCTCGACTGCTTGGGTGGAGACGGCATGAGCACTTACGGTCCTTACATGAGCGGGATGAGCCAGTTTGATCCCCTTACGGACATGACCGCCATACAGGGCGCGTTGACCCTTGCGCCTAAGATAGAAAGCATCCTGGGTATCGGCGGGTCGGGCAATCAGTCCGATCCTGCCGGTGCGGTGCGGCAACAGGCGTTTCAAGCGGCTGAAGCGGCACAGGCGCAAACGCAGGCCGCTGCGCAGGCCGCCGCGCTGGCCGCACGCGCTAAACCGGCGGGTTGGTCCACAACGACCAAGCTTTTGGTGTTTGGCGGCGCGGGTTTGCTGTTGCTTGGATTCATGGGAATTTTGGTGTACCGGCGCATGGATAGTGGAGAGCAGCAATGAAATCTTCTGCTTGGGAAATGAGTTATTTGGGCCATGGCGGCGGCGGGCATGGCGGCGGGCATGAGCATGGCGACGGAATTTGGTTCGAGGGCGGCCCTGGTTTTTACGAAGAAGGATTCATGCTGCCGCTGGTGAGCGCATGCCCTCCAGGGACCGCGCTTGATCCGTCCGGGTCCATTTGTAATCCGGTGGCGCCGCTGAAGGGCCTGGGGCAGTTTAATCCGCTGGCCACCGTGGCCGGGGCGATGGGCGTCAACACCAGCGGAATGCAGAAGGACGTGGCCAATCTGGAAAAGAACGTGGAGATGTACGCTTACGCGCAACTGGGTTTGCAGACCGTGGCCGCAGCGGCGACGTTTGGGTTTTTCCTGATTACGCTTTACACGTTTCTGAGGAAGCGGCGAAAGGGCGAAGTATGAACGACAGCGATTTGGATTTGATCGAGTTGACCGACGCGGGCGAGCGCAACAGCGAAGGCGGCGGCGCCATGCCTTTGGCCATGCAGACACAGCAGCCGGCGCAATTAGGCCGCTTGGGCCAGTCCGGCAGTCATGGCGTGTGGTATAAACAACCGACGTGGTTGGCATTGATGGCTTTGGGCGCGGCGGCGACCGGCTTTGTGATTTACGCGGCGATGAAGAAGAGGAAGTAAGCGTGTTTTACGCCAAATCTTCTTTAAATGGTCTTGAGGCAGCCATCACCGGTATGGGCGATGACGGCGATGATGTTGTTATGACCGACGACAGCTTTGTGGCGCCGGATGCCGGTTCTACATCCGAGACGGCTCAGATGCCGCAGACGCCCGCCGTTGACACCGCGCCGTTGCCGCCAGAGACGCCGGCCGCGCCGGTCAGCATTTTTCAAAATACGCCGCCGCCTGCCAACTTAACCACCACGGTTTCTTTGGCGCCCAGTTTGACGGTGGGCGCGCAATATCTTAATCCTGCGGTGAATTACTTTAGTAACTTAAGCACCGCGCTTAACGCTTACGTTAATTCCAGCGCCGCCGCGACGGCCAATCCCACGGGCTATAAGTCTTTTGAAAATGCTTTGGACGCGGTGCACAGTTTAACTGGAACGCTTGGCTTGGTGCCGAGCGCTGCGGATGTTGCGCAAGCGCTGCAAAATGCCGGTGTGGACGTTAGCGCCGCCGGGTTTGGCCCGGCCTTGGCCGCGTTTGCCACGGATTATCTGAATACGTATTCCGACAACAAGTTGTTGCAGCAGGTTTCGTTGGAGCATTTACAGCCTGTGGTTGCCGGGCTGGTGGGCGGGATAAACTATTCCCAGCAAGCGTTCACCGCCGGAAAACAAGCCCCCGTGGTTCAGCCAGTGAATATTGCCCAGCAAATGCAAGCGCAATATGCGTCGGTGCAGTTTGAACCGTTGCAGATGCTTAGCAGCGATCCCAACGAGGCGGCGGCGCAGACCCAGTTTGCGCAGAACGTTTTAAACGGTGTATCACACGTGGTCTTGGCCACGGCTGGGGCGGAAGGCATTAATCTTGGTTATGCTTTTGCCACCAGCGGCACGGCTGCGGCATTGGAAGACGTGACGGCCATGATTGCGGTTCCTTGGGCGACTAAACAAATTGTCACGCAAACCGTGCAGGCGCCATTGCAGGGTTTGGGTTGGTTAAATGATTTGCCAAATTCCGTGGCCAAGCAGAATGCCGCGATAAACATGGCTTTGCTGTTTACGATGCATCAGATTGATAAGCTCGCGCCCAAGATAATGAAGCAGGTCAGGGCGCAGCATAAAGCAAAAACGGTCAAGGCCAAGCCGCAGCATTTGCGGCAGGTGCGCAAGCTAAAAGGTCTTGGCGAGGAAAGTCCGTTACAGTCTTTGTTGGCGGGGGCGGTGATCTTCACTGGAATTTTAATGGTGAGATCGCTTTTAGGCGGGACGAAGCGTGGGCTTTGAAGGCTTGAGCATGGACGATGCGCCTGAGCTGGCCACCGACGAGGCCGCGATGCAGGCGTTGCAAAATGAGCGCCAGGGCCTGGTGGCGCAGCAGACGCTGCTTCAGCAGCCCGCGTTTGTGCGCAACGACTGCGCCTGCCGTGGCGGGCGCTGGGTCGGCGACGACGCCGGATATTGTTTGCCGGCTGACAGGCCGACCGGCAACTATTATGATGTCACGTCGCGGAGCTGCCAGCCAATTGGCGGGGTGCACGCGGCGTCTTCATGGTGCCATTGGCGCGGCTGGAATGTATGCTTGTGGAGCGGGGTGCTGGTGGGCGGGGCGTTGCTGGTTTACCTGCTTAAAAAGAAGAAAGGAGGCGGCAGTGGAAACGTTTCCAATTGACCACATCGCGGCGCTTGAGCTGATAAATTGCCGCAACTCCGAATTTGACGACGCCGGTTTGTCGGGCCTGGGCAACGCCTGGGATGACAGCCGCGCGTCTTACCGTGGTTTGAATTCACAGTACGCCGCCGATGTCGCGGCTTCCGCGCCGACGGGATTCTACCGCGATAATTATAACGCCTTTGTGCAGATTTCGCAGTGGCTGACTGACGCCTCGAACATGTCGGACATGTGGATGTCCAGCGGAAATTTGGACGACTCCAGCTACAAGAACGAAATGAACTTGATTCTTACTAAGATTCAAGGCGCCCTGGAGGATTTAGAGGCGCAGATGCCGGCTGCGGCGAATGTGGCATCCAGCAACGCTTTCGTTGGACCGCCGGCGCCAGTGCAATATACTTCGGCGCCATTGGTGGCCGGGAGCTATGCGTCTTTGGTTCCGCCCCTTACGCAATGGGACGTGAACCAAAATAATTTTATCGCTGCCTCGAATGTTACGCCGGCCTCAAGCGTGGCGCCGCAGTTTACGCAGGCCGTGCAAAACAACCCCAAGGCCCTGGCCACGCCGCAGGTGGGGACCGTGCCCGTGGACCCGAATTCCGCGCTGGCGCAAGGCATCGCCAATGCGTTGAGCATGGGCGCCAATGTGTACACGCAAAAACAAATCCAAAGCGTTCTGGGCCAGGCGCAGAGCGCCAATAATCCGGTTTATGTGCCGCAGAGTTTGTTAAGCAGGACTGCGGCGGGGATGAAAGCTAAATCAAGTTCCAGCAGTTGGCTGATCGCCGGGGGCCTGGGCGTGCTGGTGCTCGGCGGGCTGACCTGGTTTGCGCTGCACAGGAGATAGCAATGTTAAGCATGTTGAGAGATTTGTCTTTAATCAGTGACATCGAAGACGATGAAGCCACGACTATCGTAGGCGCGGCGGCGGCGCCTGCGCAGGATACGGCTAACGACATTTTTGAAATAGTTCCATCGCCGACTTATGCGCAGCAAACGGCGCAGCAGGCGGCCATTGAGCAGGCGCAGCAATTTGTTGGTCCTCCGGCGCCCAACGCGGCGGTTGTTCCGGCGCCGCAAGTTGCCATGACTCCGGCTGAGCAGCAAGCTTGGCTGGCGCAGCAGCAACAGCAATATCAAGCGGTTTACGGCACGCCGGCTCAGCAGGCGGCGCAAGCGGCTGCGGCACAAAAAGCGGTTGCCGCCGGGATCAGTCCATTTGCGGTTCCGGGCGCGACGGCGGTGGCGGCCAAGCCTGCCGGTCCTGGAATTTTGCAGCAGATAGCGGCGCTGTTTGGCGGAACTGCGGCGGCGACGCCGACAGCCACGGCTTTGCAGCAAGCTTTCGGGGTTAAACCTCCCGTGGCCGCGCCCAAGAAAACCGATAATACCTGGCTGATCGCCGGTGGCATCGGCGTGGCGGTGCTGGCGGTTGTGGTGGTTCTGGCGACAAGGAAATAAGCCATGACGTGTCCTAATTCGAGCGCAATAGAACAAATGGGCGGGGCGGCTTCGCTGCCTAACGCGGCGCCTTTGTCGCCTGAGATGGCGCAATGCTATAATCAATGGAGCAGCACTCCCACGCAATACGCGGCTCAGTACGACAGCGCGCCGTCGGCCGCCGCGACCGCGTTTATTCAGACCGTGCAGAATAATCCGGCGATGCTGACGCAGCCGCAGCCGAACACGGTGCCTGTGACCAATCCGGGTTTGATCGGAACAATTTTTGGCTTGCTGAATCAGGGCGCGACGCAATATCAGCAATACCAGCTTGGCTTGGCCAAAGCCAAGATGGGCAATCAGACCGCGTTTGTTGATCCTAACTTGGTTAAGCAGGCGCAGGCAAAGTCAAACGTTAATTGGACGCTGATAATCGGCGCCGGGGTGGGTTTGGTCGCGGTGGTTGGGCTGGTGGCATACATGGCTAGGAAAGATTAGGCATGACTTGCGAGAGCTGCATGGGCGATGTGCCCGGCACGGATGTGTGGACCAAAGGCGTGACCACCTCGGCGGTTGACACCGGGGCGTTGCTGGGGTCCAGCCAAGGCAATGCCTTGTTCAACGCGGCTTACGGCGCGCTGGGAAAATATTGGGTGCTGGAGCCGCATGGGACCGAAACCGCCGAGCAGCTAAAAACCAGAATCGCTTTGGTTTTTGCGCAGCGCGTGGCGTCCAGTTGGGCCGGGTCAGTCTCCGTGGATGACGTGAATAATTCACCGGCTTTTGACGCCATCGTGGCCGACGTGAGTTTGACCAGCCGGAGAAAAACCGCCCAGGAGTTGGCGCATGACGCGCATGTTAGAATGATTTGGTGGGGGGTGGGGCTGGCCGCCGTGGGGGTGATTGGATTGCTGATTTACAGATCAAGAAAAAATAAAGGCGCGGCCAGCGTTCCGGCCGATGCCGAGTGGGGCCAGGGCGAGTTTGCTTAGGAGAATAACGCATGTACGAAGGCATGGGCGATATGGACGGCTTTAGTTTGGAAGATTTGGCCGCTGAAGAAGATCAGGCGCAAGCACAAGGGCAGCCTGCGGCTTCCACACCTGCTCCTGCCGCACAGCAAACGCCGGCTCCTGAGCCGCAGGTCCAGGTGCCTTTGTATACGCAGCAGTGGGCGCAATGGGATGCGCAGCGGCGCGCGGGTAACATTCAGCCTTTGCCTGTGGCGCCGCCAGTGCCGCCTCCGGCTGGTTTTCCCTGGAGCAAGATTTTGGTTGGCGCGGGGATCGCCGCCGCTGTGGTTTACGGCATTCATCTCATGCGCAAGCGCGGCAAAGGAAAAAGCAGCAACCCCAAAACACTGTCCGGTTCGTGGCACACGATTGGAGAGGATGAATAGCCATGTACATGCTGAATGATTTTGATGATTTCGTCGGTTTGGGCCAGACCTCGCCCACGTGTCCGCCCGGATATGTTTTTGCCAACGGCGCGTGCACTTTGGCGCAACAAGTTGCGGCGGCTCCCGGAGCCGTGGCCGCGCCAGCCGCTCCGGCGCAAACGGCATATGAAGTTGTCACGTCGGCCACGAAATGCGCGGCCAGCGATTGCAATTGCATGTACTCGAAAGCGGTGAACAACATCGAGTATTACAACACCGCGAATAAAACCGCCAAGGATTACCAGACTTACAAGACTAATTTCGCGCTGCGCTATAACGAGTATTTAAAATGCGCGCAAGCGGCTGGAATGCAGCCGGTGCAGCTCAACATAAATACGCCGCCGCCCGGCGTGACTTTCTCGGCTCCGGGCGCCGGGGCGAATGCTTTGGCGTCCGGCGGCGTGGGTTCTTCTTTGCTCAGCACCGCCGGGTCGCTGTTGGCGCCGGGCGGCGCGGGCAGTTCTCTGTTGCCGGGTGGCGCGGGTGCGGCTCCGGGCGGCGGCAGTGAGATGGGCACCGGAGAAAAAATCGGCATCGCCGTGGGCGCCGCATTGCTTTTGGGCGGTTTGGTTTTGTTGATGACCGGCAAGAAAAAAGGTTTGGTTCCGGCCATGGCCAGCACGCATGCGTCTCCGGTTCCGGGTGTGCTGCCTGCGGGAAACATCACCATTGACGTTGGCGGCGGAAAAACTTCGGCGCGTAAGTCTTCCAGGCGGCGGCGCTATTACCGATACTAAAGAGGTGAGCGATGTACTACGGAAATGGTTTGGACGATTTTCTGGGCCTGGAAGACTTCGGTTATCTAGGCGCGACGAAGCCTAATAAAAAGACCGGGCTTTGCAGCGGCAAGCAGGTGCTGGTGAACGGCATGTGCTATGCGCCGAGCAGCAAGACCGTTAAGGCGTCCAACATAGAAGCCGGCACGGTCATTACAACTGCGGGCGGCGGGGTCACAGCCGTGGCTCCGGCGGTCAGCACCAATCAAAGTTCCACATCCACTTCCGGCTCATCGGCGCTGACTTGTAAGAGCAGCCAGGTCTCCATGAACGGCCAGTGCATGACGCACGCCAATGCCGCAGCAGCTTGCGCCGCCAATGGGCAATATCTAAAAGGCAAAGTTTGTACCGCTTGTCCGACAGGCAAAGCACCTAACGCCAAAGGCACAGCTTGTGTCAAATCCTCAGCGGCGGCTGGGGGAGGCGGCGCGTGTAGCGATGGCTCCACACCGAATGCAAGCACGCAGCTTTGTACTAACGGTACTTGTCCGCAGGGTCTGACATCTTGCGGCTCCCCAGTTACGTCATGCGTTGCTCCGGGAACGGCATGTCCTGGTGGAACCATCGCGCCCGGTTCTTGTGCATCTGGAACGTCTTTATGCTCCGATGGCGTGACTTGTGCCGCGCCAGGCGGCTGTCCTGGCGGCACAACCGGAACATGTGTGGATTCAACGGGAATGTGCGCGAGCTATCCCGGCACCGTTTACAATGCCGCGACTAATTCCTGCAACAACTGCACTTCAGGCGCCGTGGGCGGCTGCATCGGCGGATATACACTCTATAATGGAGTGTGCCAGCCCAGCACGTCAGTACCCACCGCTGGAGTCGGTGGATGCGTCGCCGGTTACACCGCTTGTCCAGGCACCGGGCAGTGCGTGGCTCCGGGACAAATGTGTGCTCCGGCGCAGCAGTGCGGATACGGTTCACAGTTGGATCAGACTTCCGGTTCGCTCACTTACGGCCAGTGCGTGCCCGTGGGCGCGGCGGCTTTGCAGGCTGGAGCCGGTGCTGGCGGCGGAATGCCCGGTGCTCCGGGCGCTGGAGGCGCCGGTGAAACCTGTAACGACGGTTCGATGCCCAATGCCGTGACCGGTCTTTGTGCAAACGGCACACAACCTGGCGCGGCTGCGCCGCAATCTTTAGTCAGCGCTGGCGCGGAAGCTCCTGCTCCGGCTCCTGAAAAGAAGTCCAACGCCATGCTTTGGATTGGTCTGGGCGCGTTAGCTCTAGGCGGTTACTACCTGTACACTAAAAGCAAAAAGAAAGGCAAACGCAAATGAATGACTACTGGAATGATGCCGCCGATGAGTTTGTGGGCCTGGACGAAGGCTTGGGTTTTTTAGGCGCCGCCAAGTGCCCCGTGTACCAGAAAAATCAGGGCGGCACTTGCGTTAATAAGACCTGCACCGGCAATAAAGTTTTGGATTTTAACACCGGTAAGTGCATAAAGCCTGGAACAAGTCCGCTGGAATCAACCACCGGCTGTGACGACGGCTCTTATCCCGGCGCAAACGGCCTTTGCGCTGACGGCACGGCTCCGGTTCAAACAGCCGCGCAGGTCGCCGCGATTCAAGCCGCGTCCGCGCCGCAGCCGGCGTGTCCGGCTGGAAATATTTACGATGCCGCGACGCAAATGTGTGAACCGATTAATCCCGTGACGGGACAAATCATGGTTCAGCAAACACCCCTGACCGCCACTGGAGTGCTTACGCCAGCCGGGCTGGTTGATTCAGGCGCGGGCGCACCGCCGCCCAAGAAGACCAGCCATACACTGCTTTACGTCGGCATTGCCGTCGCTGTTGCCGCAGGTGCTTACTTTTGGTACAAACATAATCAAGCCAGCAAGAAAGGAAAAAAGAAATGAATTACCTGAGCAATAGCTTGGCTGATCTGGAAGAGTCCGTGTTTTTGGGCTTCATGGGCGCCAAAGTTACCTGTCCGGTTTACATGCAGGTTAAAAAAGGCGCCTGTGTGATGAAAACCTGCGGCAAAAATAAAACTTTGAATTTGCAGACCGGCAAATGTCAAACCACGCCCACCGTGGCGATTCAATGCCCGGCCAACGCTTCTCTTGAAACGCAGGCCCGTGCCCAGTGCGCCGCCGAGAATTTGCCAATCAGCATAACTAACTGCAATCCGTTTGAGTATGCTTGCGGCACTGCGCCTGTGACTCAGGGAACTTGTTTAACCGCGCCCTATACGACGTATAATTCAACCACCGGCCAATGCTGCATTCCTGGCACGGCGTCTTGCATCGCGTCCAGCAATGTGCCGGGAACTTGTATCGCTCCTTACATAATGGGGTCGAACGGTCAATGCTATAATCCTAATTCGCCGTGCGGCGCGGCTGGTTATTACTATAATCAAAGCGGGCAATGCACGTACAGCGGCGGTGTAACCACCTGTCCTTCCGGTCAAACCATGGGTCCCGCCGGAGTGTGCGTGACCGCTTGTGCTCAAGGCTATCAAATAACCACGACTGGCGGGTGTGTGCCTTCAACCATAATTTGTCCAGCCGGTTCGGCTTTAAATCAAGCGACCAATTCATGCGTACAGATGGGTTCGAGCAACTGTGGCGCGGGACTGACGCTTACCACCACCGGTCAGTGCATTGCATCTAATATTCAGTGCCAGGCTGGGTATCAGCTTAACCAAGCCACCGGTCAGTGTGTCTCGTCAGCTAACGTTTGTCCGCAGGGATATAACTCGGTCGGCCAGTGTATCGGTGGTGAAACTCCAAGCATTTATCCCGGAACGCCTGGTGCGCAGTATTTGCCTGGGCCGTATAGTGGTCCTGAATTGACTTCTGACCAGCCCGATGACGGCAGCGGCGCGGACCAATCCGAGCTGGTGGAAACATCCGCCGAGGGCGAATACATGGTTGCGCCTCAAGCGTATAACCCTGTGTACTCTCCCGTGGCCGAGGCGAATGCGCAGTATAACACCGAGCCTGGTTACGCGGTGCAGGGTTCGCCGTCTTCGGGGCCTTGTCCTCCGGGCACAAACGCCGGAACTTCGGATCAGTGGGGCGCGTTCCAGATGGTGCAAGACGTGTGCGCGCAAGCCGGTTCGCAGACAGCGGCACAAAATTCTTCGGGCGGTTATCCGACCATGACTCAAGTGGAGCAATCGGACATCGCCACCATGACGGGGTTGGGATTCATTCGGCATCTGGGATAAGCAACATAAACGAAGCGCGGTAGGAGTGCACCCATGGGACGGCTTGAAGAACTTGAAGAGGAGAATGCGCGGCTTTTGAATAATCGCCGCAACGAAGATAATGCTAAATGGGATAAGCTTTTTAATAAGGTTGACGCGATTTCTGTTAATTGTGGCGCTTGTGGAAGGCAAATCGGCATAAACACAACGCGCTTAGACAAAATCGAGCGCACCGTTGACGGGCATGATAGTTCGCAGGGGTTGAAGGGCGTGGTGGTTTCGCTTCAGACAAAAATGGGTTTTATACAATGGTTGACGGCAGCCATTGTATGCGCGGTGCTGGCTGCGGCGGCGGAACGTATTTTTAATCCGCCGGCCACGCGCGAAAACTTGGAATCAGCTTCGCGGGACGCGATAGAGAAAGCGGCTGATATTGCCGCAGTGCGGGCCGCGAAAGTAATTGCCAGCGCAAAAGCGGCAGAGAACGTTAAATAAGAGGTGGGGCATGCGGTTGCCGGTGTGGGCCTTAAAAGGAAGAGAGCTGCTCAAGTGGCAACGCTTGCACGGCATTTTTCTTTACGACTCGCAACGGGCTAACGTGCTATATCTGGACCATGGCGAGCCGGTCGCCGCGATGTTCATGCGGCCATTGGTCTTGAGCAAAGAGAACCGGGCGATTTTTGGCACGTTTAAGCTGGACGACGAAGCGGCGCGAAAGCATATCTGGGTTGTGGGCCGTTACGACGGCGGTACATGCAGTTTTGTGGTGAGCGGAACGTTGGAGCAAATAAGCTTTGTGATGACGCATCCACAGGGAGTAAATTGGTTTGACTTGCAGGCGCGTGAACGGGTTAAAAAACTTTTGGCGCAGGGCGAAAGGAACAAATCATGGCAAAAATTGGAAAGTACATCGCAATTGCAGGAGCCGTCGGAGTGGTTGGATATTTGCTCTACAAGTACGCCAAGCCAGCCGCCAAAGCCGTCTCCAGCTACTTCAGCCCCGCCGCAGTCAGCGCCGACCAGCAGGTTACAGCCAGCTCTTATCGGGTGATCGCCGCGCGCCGTCCCGGACTGGATTACGTGCCGGCTCAGGGCAGCGCTGGGGGCACGTTGACGTTCACGCCGACCACCGGCGGCACGTTTACGCGCAACGTGGTGAGCGAGAACGGCGTTATTTCGGCTGAGATCGCGCCAGCCACCGGGAGCTAAAACATGCAGGGAGTGCTGATTGCTTTGCGCAGCAGTTCTTTTAAACGCGCCGATAAACACGTGCACGTTATTCCGGCGCGCAATGCGGAATTGGTGATAAAGTTGAAACAGGAGAAAGAAAAAGACAAGGCTGTTAAGCAATGCGATTAGGGGCGGGCGACAGTGAACAGAAAATGGCCGATAATTTTAATGGCTGGCGGGGGGCTGGGGCTTTTAGTTTGGCTTGAGCGCGGGCGTTTCACCGTTACCAGCAGCAAGCTGCTGAGCCTGGATACGCTGAAAGCCCAAGTCAAGAAAGAGCAGCAGCAAGCCGCAGCCCAAGGCCAGATCGCCACCAGCCGCATTCACGTCGTGCCCAGCGACGGGCGGATGCAGATTTTAATGACCACGCCCGATCAGGAAAACCAGCTCGGCCTGTCCAGCTATAAACAAATCCTGGCGCAAAACAAACTTTGCACCGATCCCAACGTGACCGACATCATTAACCGGGTTGGCTGGCGCTTGGCCGCCGTGGCTCCGGCGAATAACTTTAATTGGCAGTTTAATACACTATCCAGTCCGACCGTGAATGCGTTCTGCCTTCCCGGCGGCGAGGTGGCGGTGTATACTGGAATTTTGCCTTGGTGCCAAAACGAAGCGGCTTTGGCCACCGTGATGGGGCATGAAATCGCGCACGCCATCGCGCGTCATGGCGGCGAACGCATGGCCGAGACAGGTGTGGTTCAAGGCGTTGAGACTGAATTCAGCAAGATGCTCTCCGGTCTTGGGCTTTCCAGTTTGCAGGGCAGCGCTTTATCCGCGTTTGGTTACGCGAGCCAGCTTGGTTTAATTTGGCCGTTTTCCAGGATGCAAGAGACCGAAGCCGATGACATGGGCATCGGATACATGGCCGCCGCCGGTTACGACCCAAACGAAGCCATTTCGTTTTGGAAACGGATGCAGGCGGCGACTGACACGGGTAAAAGTTCTTTGCTTAGCGACCATCCGGCGAGCGCCGATAGGATGCAGGACTTGGAAAATAAGCTTGATGACGCCATGGCGCTTTACGAGGCGTCTTCAAAATTCGGGGCCGGAGACGATTTGCCCCAGGCGGTGTGTTAATGGCTGCGGATACTGAAAGCGCCCCCACGCTTAAGTTTGCGGTTGGAACCTTTGTGGTAATGAAGGTTTTGGACGTGCTTGGCGAGCACGTTAAGACGCATGTTAAGCAGCATTTCAGGAAGCATGTGGCCACGCATAAGCATATCTACACCACCAAGGTTAAAATCGCGGTTGGCGTGGTGGCTGTTGCCGCGCTCGCCGGGACTTGGTATTACTACAAACAGAAAAAGCTGAAAGAAAAATTGGCCGCCGACGCGGCGACCGCCGCATTAGCCAATCAAGTGGGTGTTTCGGATGTCATTGCCGATGCAATGCCGGAAGTAAACGTTACGTTGTGGGGTTAGGAGGAGAAGCCATGAAGAAAAAACATTTGCTGGTTTTGGCGTTGGTTGGCGCGGGCGGATACTTGCTCTATAAGCACCTGGGCAAGCCTCCCGTGGCCACGCACGCGATTCGCCGCTTGCCGCAGGGCGCCAACGCCGCTGAAGCCGCGATTGGCGAAGAGGCAACGTCGGGAACGGTCTAGGAGGTGCGCGGTGAATAAAAAGCATTTGTTCGCGGTTGCGGCTGTGGCTGGTTTGGGTTTGTTTTTCTGGCTAAGGAAAAAGAAATCCGGTTCGGGCAGGATGCCGCAACGGATCATAAATCAGTCCGCGCCGCAGTATGCCGGCCCGGTTGTGGTTCCGGGCAGTGAAAGCGGCAACGCGCCGCTAAGTCATTTTGCGTCTTTGGGCGCCATGAATCTGGATAACGTGGAGGATTACGCGCAATGAAGAAGCTTTTACTGTACGCCGTGATTGGCGGCGGGATTTATTACTTGCTGCATAAAGCCAAGGAAACAGCCGAGGCGCAAGCCGCCGAAATGCAGCGGCAGTTGCACGCGGTTAGTCCTTTGACTCAGGCGCCGACCGATTCCATGATGCCGGGCGCCATGTCCGGGGCGCTGCTGGGAATGCTTAATGACGCGCCACGGCAGCATCACGTGCGGCACATTAAGCGCGTGGCCGGCGCAAATAGTTACCTGGGACCGATGCGGGTGCTGCGATGATTAAATCGGTGGAATGTTGGGTGCCTAACCTGCATGTGGATGCCGTGCTGGTGCATTTGCTTGCGGAGCAAGGATTGCCGTCCCCGGTGCGCGAGCACCAATTTGATGAGAAGCGCAAGTATAGATTTGACTACGCTTTTCTCGATCAAAAAATTGCGTTGGAGGTGGAGGGTGGACGTTGGCGTCCGCACGGAGCGCACAATACAGGCAGCGCCATCGCCCGTGATTGCGCCAAGTATAATGAGGCGCAGTTGCAGGGCTGGATGGTGTTGCGGGTTTTTCCTGAGACGTTGCACACAGAAGAAACTGTGCTGTTGGTGAAGAGGGCCTTTGAGCAGAGGCAGAGCGCGTGACTTATCCATGTGCGTTTAATCGAGGCCGTATAATTCCAGCGTATCTGCCTGGCCTGGCGCCGCTTAAATCCCAGCGCCGCGCCGCCAAGCGCGTGGCCCTGGATTTGGATAATCCGGTCTTGATTGATAATTTGTTAAAGTATTTCGAGGCTGGGCAAGACGCCATGGATTGGTACGACCATACGTTTAACGCCCTTAACGAACTTTTAGCCAACGATGCCAACAAGACCGCGCTTTACGTGGATTTGCTCGCGTCCACCAGCCCCCAGTGCGCCGTGCGCGAAAATATTTATCGCGCTTTGTTTTATTTAACGGCCCTGGAAGAAGGCTGGCTTTGGAAACTGCATGAACGTTTTGAAGCGCATTTTAATAACTGCTGCCGGTCTTTTTTTGCGTTGCCGCTGTCCGGGCGCAAAGTAAATAATTTTCAAGAGAATTTACTGGGCAATCCTGATGCGGTGACGGTTGATACCTGGATAATGCGCGCTTTCGGTTTGCGCGAGATCAGTATGGAGCGCGAGAAGAGCGCGCCCAGCCGGGCCGAGTACGACGCCGTGGTTGACGCCACTACGCATTTCGCCCATGCCTATAACGTAAAGCCTTGTCAGTTTCAAGCGGCGGTTTGGGTGGGCATAAAGCGCTTGCGCGGTGATCCATCCGATACAGACAAGCCGTTTGAAGCAATCTTTGCGGAGATTAAACGCGAAATAGATTCGCAACTTAAGCTTGATCTTGATTCGGCGATTAGTAATTTTGCCCAGTCCGGGGCCGGTAAAGAGCATTTCTTGGATGCCGGCAAGCCGGCCGATTATGAGGGCGAAACTGCGCCTGATCCTGCGGGTGCGATTGCTTACGGTATCCCGGATGTTCAGATTGCGCTTAATCCCAAGCCGCGTTACGGCGGCACGGTCGTGAGCGAGCGCATGTTTTATTTGACCGAGGAAGAGTCAACTGTGCAGCCTGCGGTCATAGATTTTGTGTTTAAACTTTCTCCGTTGGATCAGCAGAAAGCGTTTTATTACTTGCGGGCGAATACGGTTGAATTCGTGCGCGAAAAGAAACCTTTGGACGTAAACAATGTTGCCGACGGCATGCGGGTTTTTCCGGTGTTGCAGCCAATCACGGCGCCTTGAGGCTTAGGAGCTTAAATGAGCGTTTTCGTTATTCCTCCTTGGATCATCACCGGGCCGACAGGGCCAACGGGCGCGGGCGGCGTTGGTCCCACCGGGCCGACAGGACCCAGCGGCCCTGTTGTGACGGGGCCGACAGGTCCGACCGGAACGCCTGGCACCAGTATCACCGGGCCGACAGGACCGGCGTCCACTGTTACAGGGCCAACGGGGCCGGCTTTCACAGGACCTACTGGGCCGACCGGCGCCATTGGACCGACTGGGCCTACAGGATCGTAACCGCAATGAGCGTGTTTGTTGTGCCACCGCCGTTAATTTTAGCCGGCCCTACCGGGCCGACGGGGCCGGTAGCGGTGACGGGTCCGACCGGTCCTAGCGGCGGGGCATCCTTGATTGCGGGGCCGCAAGGTCCGGCAGGCGCGCCGTTGCTTACGACTGGGCCAACGGGGCCTACAGGCGGCATTGGCCCCACCGGGCCAACGCCTGCGGCAAGTACGGGTCCGACTGGCGCCGCTGGGCAGATAGGGCCAACAGGGCCGCCGTGCAACATGCTTGCGTGCTGCGGCGGCTGCTCCGCGTGCTCCGCTGGGGGTACGCCGTATCTGATTGATTTGACTATAAACAGTCCCACGCAGAACGGCATTTTAACCGGGCCGTCTCCGTATAACGGCGTGCCGGTCAATAGCTGCGCTTGTGCCGCTTGTCTTTCAGATATTGACCCCAACGCCAAGGTTCCATTCCGGGTAATTAACAATACTTCCAAGTGCGTGCATGTGCAGTTCAGCGCAAGTTTTACCATCAATCCTTCAGAACCGGGCAGCTATGTGAATGGGCGTTATAACTGTCAGGCCGGAGGATCAGATTATAGCAGCGGTTCACAAGCCTGGTTCTTTGTGTGCATTGGCGCGGGCGGCACAGTCACCGGCAGCATGGATCATAGCGTGAAGGGGCCAGTTTGCCTGAACGGGTCGCAACCGGGGGCCGTGATCTCCAATTGGCTGTACGCCACCAATTGTGTGCCGCCGGGCGGCGACGGTTTCTGTCCGGGCACAGGTTGCCCAAGCTGTTAGGAGCGGCTATGAATTTTGGCGGGTCTGGCGGCAGCGGCGGCAAGCTCTGGAACGCGGTTGCGTCGGTGTCCAGCGCGGCCGGAGCGCTGTTGGCTGAAAGCGCCGCGCCGGAGGACGTGGCGAAGCGCAAACAGATTTGCGAGGTTTGCGTCGCCGTGGATGAGACCGGAGCCAGGCTTTTCAGACTAACGGCTGGAAAAGAAACCTGCGGCGCGATGTTTTTTGGCAAAATGTTGCGTGATCCCAAAGTCAGCGGCTGCGGCTGTATTTTAGCCTGGAAGTGGGCGCTAAAAAACCAGCACTGCCCTTTGGAAAAATGGTGAGCGATGCTAAACATTAAATTTATTCAGCAAGCCGCTGGTTTGATGAGAGCCGCCGTGGACGAGGCGCGGGCCGGCGGGATGATTGTAAACACCAAATGGCGCGAGCTTAACGGGGATTTATACTTAAAAATTCCCGACGAAGAAATCGAGCCGTGGCTGGAGTTGCTTGAAGACTTGGTTTTGGATGTCAACGCAGAGTATGGAGCGATGATTAAGGCCATTAAGAATTTGCGCGATGAAACCTGTTTTAAGAAAATAAGCGAGGGCGAGCGAAAGGGCGAAGAGCATGGGGATGGTGCAGAACGCGGTGCAGCAGGTGTGGCTGCCGGAGAATCATCCGGTGGTGGTGATTAGGCGGCAATGGTGTGCGCAGTGCCCGGATAAGTTTGGGATTCCATTACTGTCCGGGGTGCTGGGGGAACAATGCCAGCATTGCGGCTGTTTCATCGCCGCCAAGACCAGGGTGCCTTTCACAAAGTGCCCGATAAACAAATGGTGACACGCCATGTGGATGGAGGGGCAAAAAGTCAAGCTTAAGAGCGGGCTGTGGGTGTATTCGCAATCCGCGTCGCAACGCTTGATGGACAGGTGGACTAAAATTCAAATCATCGCCCCGGTGAATGCGCACATAGAATCGGTGTGCGCTGATGGCTGGTTGATTTTGCTGGAGACGGCCAAGAACACCAGGTACAAGACCTGGCCGACGGCGTTGGAGCAGTGAGATGGACAAGTTAAAACTAATGGTGCTGGACACGTTGGGGGCGCTGCTGGCGATTGCGCTGTTAATCGCCGTGTTTTGGACGGGGCTTAATTTTTTGGTGTGGTGGCTTAAGAGTTAGCGCGGGGCGCTTTCAGGATTTGCCGGAGCAGTCCTTTCTTGCTCCAGCTCGCCCCCTGAAATCACGCCCCGCGCACTTTGGAGAAACGATCATGTCTTCGGGAATTATCTCTGGTCCAATGAGCAACTTGAGGCTGCCTCGCGGAGTTTCGGTTTTGCCCATCGAGTCACATTGGCATTCCACGAATATTCTGCATACGGGTAAAACTTTTAAGCTGCATGACGCGGCGGTGCATTTGTTGCAGGTCACGCTCTGCCCGGCTGGATCGTCCAGCGACACGGCGTATTCCCTGGAACTGTACGATGAAACTGAAAAGCACGTCTTAAGCAGCATTCCGACCGTGATCCCGCCGGCGTCGGCGCCAGCCAGGCAGATTTATACGTTTGCTTTGGAGGCCCGTCCCGGACACGAATATTCCCTGCGCATGAACGTGTCTGGCGGTCCCAGCGGCGAATTTGCGCTGGCTTTGGGTTGCCCCGTGTTTTCCTGCATAATTCAGCCTTTGATGAATTTGTCCGGGCCTCCGGGTCCAACAGGACCGGTGTCTTTGGTTCCAGGACCGATAGGGCACACGGGCACCACGGGACCGGTTGGCCAGGCGTCGGTAATTCCTGGGCCTCCGGGGCCGCAGGGCATTCCAGGGCCGGTTGGCCCGGCGTCGGTTGTTCCAGGACCGACGGGGCCGGTGTCCATGGTTCCAGGGCCAGCCGGAGCAACGGGCGCGACAGGACCTGCGTCCACTGTTCCAGGCCCCACCGGGCCGGTGTCTTTGGTTCCGGGTCCCACAGGGCCTGCGTCCACGGTTCCAGGACCAACTGGGCCAACGGGTCCGGCTGTGACTGGACCGACAGGGCCGGTGTCTTTAGTTCCAGGTCCAACAGGCCCTATGGGCGCGACGGGGCCAGCCGTGACCGGGCCGACCGGGCCGGGTTGGCTGCCGACGACGGCGATTCAAGGCGTGACCGATGGTTCGGTTGCCACGCCTGGAAATTTGGGCGAGACTGGCTGTGCGCGCAACGCAAGTTCGCCCAATTACGACGGCTTTGCGGCGTCCAGCATTTATGAAAATGTTTGCGCGGTTTCTTTGCAGCCGGGCAGCTACATGTTTTCCGGCCAAGTACAAGTCTGCGCCAACGGCGCCGTGCTTTCAGGCAGCGTCGGCGGGGCGATTAGTTTAAAATCAGGCGCGGACGTAAGCGACGCCGTAACGGGCGATAACTACGTCAATATCGCGCTGCACGCCGCCAGCGGCATGGGATCGTGCTGCATCTCCGGTGTGGTGGTTAATTCCGCCGTTCCGTTCACGGTGTACCTGAAAGCGCTGGCCACATTCACGGCTGGCGGGCCTTTGAAGGCGGGCCGTCTCACTTGGCAGAGGATTAGATAATGAGCGCTGGAATAATCACCGGCATTACGCAGTCTAGTCCGTTTAGGCTCCCCCGTGGCACGACCCGGCTGCCTATCGGTTCGATTGCGTTTCCCACGAATATGGGAATTGCGGGAGATACTTTTATCCTGTTTGACGCCGGGCTGCATTTGTTGACGGTCATTATCAGATCAAGCGGCGCTGAAGTGGATACGCCATTCGCGGTGAATTTGTTCAATGAAACCACGCAGACTGTTTTAGCCATGTATCAAGGCCCCACGCCTCCGGCGTCGGCGCCCGATACGCGCGTGTACAGCATCCCCTTGAACGTGGTTGATCCCACGCAAGCTTATTCGTTGCAGATAACCACGACCGGTGGAAATCCGGCGTATTCCATGGATTTGAGTTCGCCTATTTTCTATTGCACCATTACGCCGTTTGTAACCAGTGGCCAGGCGGGCAGCACCGGACCAACGGGGCCGACTGGTCCGGTGGCGATGGGCAATGCAAGCGTCGGAACCAATTTAGACGGCGACGGCGGTGTTATTCCCACGGGTTTAACGGCATACATTCCAGTTCCGTGGGCGGCGCAGATAGTTCAGTGGGTTTTGACCGCTGACCAGTCCGGCAGCATTGTTTTGGATGTATGGCGCTCGGCTAATTTGGCTTTGCCGACGGTGGCAAATAGTATTGTGGGTGTTGGCACCGGGCCTAATTTAAGTGCGCAGCAAACCGCCAATAGCACTAATTTTACGGGTTGGACCAGCACTACGTTGGCGCAAAACGATATGCTTGCGTTTAACGTCACCGGAACGCCGTTATCGGTAATGCGCTTAAACGTGGTGTTGCGTTGCATCACCAGCGCTGGCTTTGGTTCCGGGCCGACGGGGCCGACAGGTCCCGGAGTAACCGGGCCAACCGGTCCCGACATCACCGGTCCCACTGGGCCGACTGGGCCGAGCATGACCGGGCCAACCGGTCCCGCGTCATTGGTTACGGGGCCGACAGGGCCGGCAGTTACCGGTCCCACTGGACCAACTGGGCCTGGAGTTACCGGGCCGACCGGCCCTATGTCAACTGTCACCGGTCCCACCGGGCCTGGTATTACGGGTCCCACAGGCCCAGCATCCACAATTACAGGCCCCACAGGGCCGACAGGCGCATCCGTTACGGGTCCCACCGGGCCTGGTTCCACTGTTACAGGACCAACGGGGCCGACTGGCCCATCAGTGACAGGCCCGACAGGGCCGCAAGGCACTCCGGCGGTTCCAGGTTCGGCCGCGTTTGGTGAAATGACCATAGATAATAACGCGGCCGCCACCACCATGACGAACGCGAATCAGTATTATCAACTTACCAACGGTTGGACCGCCGGCGATAACGACGGCTTTACTTTTGGTTCGTCGGCTCTGACTTGCAATACGCCGGGCACGTACATAACCTCATGCGTGCTCTCTGTTTTGTCCGGCACGGCCAATCAAGATTTGGTTTTTGCGCTTTGCAAAAACGGCACGCCAATCACAGACCACATAGCGCAAGTCCGCGTGAGCAACGCCAACGAGGCCGTGGCGGTGCCAATTTCCGGCGTAATTGCAAGCGTTTCGTCCGGCGATGTGTTTGATGTCCGCGTGCAAAACATAACTTCGGCGGGAAAGAACATTACGCCTATCTATGCCAACTGCAATATCGAAGCCGTGGCTGGCGCTCAAGGGCCAACTGGCCCTACCGGCCCCAGCATTACCGGGCCAACAGGACCCGCGTCAACCATAACCGGGCCAACCGGCCCAAGTGTGACGGGTCCAACCGGGCCGGCGTCAACCGTAACAGGTCCGACCGGGCCGACAGGCGCAAGCTCTTCCGTGACCGGGCCGACGGGGCCAACCGGGCCAGGCACCACTGGCGCCACAGGTCCCACAGGCCCCGCGTCTTCGGTTACGGGTCCCACCGGGCCGACAGGCTCGGCGTCCACTGTTACGGGTCCGACCGGCGCAACGGGCGCTAATACCCCCGTGACGATTAATCCACAATCCGGTTCTGGCTACACGCTGGTGCTGGGCGACGCGGGCAAGTTCATTACGCTGAGCAACAGCGGAGCGCAATCGCTGCTTATTCCCACAAACGCGAGCGTGGCGTTTCCCATAGGCACCGTGATAGACGTTCAATCCATTGGCACCGGCCTATGGACGATTGCAGCCGTTACCCCAGGCACAACCACCGTGGTCAGCACGGGAGCCACCGCCGCTTCGCCCGTGTTGCGTGTCCAGTATTCCGGGGCCACGCTGATAAAGACCAATACGGACGCCTGGAGCGTTATGGGAGACATATCCTAATGCCCGTGGCGCTGATTCATCCAGGTTTGGTGTGCCGCCATAAATCAGGCGGCGGCATTCCAGGATACAATTACTCTGTGCCCATTACGATTAGTAATACGATTACTTCGGCGGATCAGTTCAATGTTACGGTGTATTTATCCGGCGGACAGATGCCTGGCGGGGCTTCGGGGTTGTGGTCTAACTGCCAATCATTAGGCCAGGAGATAAGATTCACCACGGACGCGGCGGGATCAAATCTTATTCCGTTCGAGAACGTGGTGGCGACGTTTAGCACAGGCGGTCAAACTTGCCAAATCTGGGTCAACGTGCCGCATGTGTCGTCCAGCACGCCGACGGTGATTTACATGTGGTACGGCAATCCGACCGCGCCCGCTCTTTCCAAGAGCGACCCGAACGGGCAATACGCGGTGTGGAACAACGTCACGGCGAGTAATAGCGCCTATTCAATGGTGTTTCATTTCGAGGACCTCGCCGGTTATGTGGGCGGGCTTGTGGCTGATTCCACGGGCGTTCAAACCAGCCCGAGGCAGAACGCGGTTTCGTCCACCACGGGTGAAATAGCCGCGTGCGGCAGCTTTAGCGCCGGTTACATAGATTGTGCGCAGGCGTTAAGCATAACCTCGCCGTTTTCCATGACGGTGTGGGCGCAGACAACCTCCGCTGCGGCGCAGCAAACCATCATAGGAAATTATAGCGGGGCGGGCGGGTACTTGCTTGCTTACTATAGCGGGTATTTGCAATACTATAATGGTGCGGCTTTCTACTCAGCTACCCAGGCCGCCGACACCAATATGGATTATTTGGGCTGCACGTATAACGGCAGCAATTTAGCCTTTTATATAAACGGTGTGCAGAAAGGCACGCCGGTAGCCGGTTCCACGGTTGGCTCCAGTTTTCCTACCAGGATTGGCTCGAACCCCAATTTCGCCAGCCAGTTCACAGGCAAGATTGACGAGGTGCGCGTGGGGGTGCTTACGCTATCGTCTTCTTGGATTGCGATGGAGTTTTTGAATCAAAGCGCTCCGGGGACTTACATAACAGCGGGAACGCCGGTGCATCATTAGAGAAAGGGACGGCACATGAACAAAGCGCAGTTGATCGCGGATTTTCAGGCTCAGCCTTGGTTTGGCGCCATGAACGGGCCTGAGGACGCCGTACAGGCCAATAAGCAGGCGCAAATACTGCCGGGCGGCGCGCTGATGCACGCGCAAAGCGTGCTGGAGGTGGTGGGCGGCTTGGCCATCCAAAAAACCATTTGGTACGTGGTGCTGAACGAAGGTTCAAACGACGCAGCCAAGCCGGAAACGGCGTATTACACTCCGGTGTATCCGGCGCAGGTGTTGCAGGCTGATCCCACGGTGCTGACGGCCACCGCGTTTGCTTCGGCGCAAGCGGCGGCCTTGGCCGCGCAGCAAGCGGCTCAAGCGGCGCTGCCTTCACAACAAGCCGCGCTGATAGGGCAGGCCGTGGCGTCCGCGCTGGCAGCGCAAGCGGCGCAAACCGCCACGCCGGCCATTCCGGGCGCGGCGGGTTCGGTGGCAACGGGCAGTTAGGCGAAATTTTCTTAGGGGCGAGCAAAGAGAAAGGGGTGTCAAAGCATGAGTAAAATAGCTGTGTACGCAATCGCTCGGAACGAGGAGCGGCACGTTGCAAGATTCATGGCGAGCACCAAAGGCGCCGACGGCGTTTTTGTTTTGGACACGGGCAGTTCGGACAAGACCGTGGAATTGTTAAAGGCCGCAGGCGCCGTGGTCGGCGAGCATATATTTACCTTTGATGAATGGCCGGAAGTTTATTTTGCTGAAGAAAAGATGACCAATATCGAATGGGCCAAGTCCAAGGGCATGACGCCTTGGAGATTTGACATGGCCCGGAATGCGGCTTTGGCCTTGATTCCGGCCGATTACGACCTGGCCGTGGTGCTGGACCTGGACGAAGTTTTGGCGGACGGATGGCGCGAAGCTCTTGAAAAGCATTTGAAAGAGGGCGCCACGCGAATCCAGGCCACGTATACTTTTAATTACAAGGCCGACGGCAAGCCGGATTTGGTTTACTTTATGGATCGCGCGCACACCCGCAAAAACTACATGTGGCGCGGGATCGTGCACGAATACGAAGTTTGCACCCAAGGCCCGGAGAAAACAATCGCCTCGGCTGAATTTAAAATAAATCATCACCAGGATTGCGGCAAATCCAGGGATCAGTATTTAAGCCTGCTCGAATTGGCCACCCGCGAAGACCCGCATCAGGACCGCAACAGCCATTACCTGGGCCGGGAATATTTTTACCGCCAACGCTGGCTTGATTGCATCAAGGAACTAACCAGGCATTTAAAGCTGCCCAGCGCCGGCTGGGAAGCCGAGCGCGCCGCGTCCATGAAGTACATCGCGGGCGCGTATAACGCCCTGGGCAACCTCCGGGAAGCGCATAGGTGGTTCTTGCGCGCCGTGGCCGAGTGGCCGGAAGACCGCGAGCCTTGGCTGGCTTTGGGATTATTTTATTTGCATCATAGGAATTATTCCGGCGGCTATTACGCTGCGGCCCAGGCGCTGAGCCTGGTTAATCGTCCGTTGCATTATATGACGACAGCCGAGGCTTGGGGCGCGCAGCCGCATGATTTAGCGGCCTGCTGCGCGGCTTGGATGAAGAATCATGCGCTGGCTTTGGAGCACTACGCCAAAGCCATGGAACTAGACCCCGAAAACGCCAGGATCAAATCGGACTATGAGCTTACATTAAGCATGATGCGTGAGCATAAAGCATCGGCTAATCCCGCAGGCTTTGTGGACCTGGTGAAAACCGTGAACGCGGTCAATATCCAGCAGGCCAAAAATAAAATACTCATGTGCCTTGTCTCCCGTGGACGGCCCAAGCAAGCCCTGGAGGCTTTGGAATCGTGGCGGCAAAATAACGCGGGTTGTTCCGACGTATGCTTGGTCCTGGACGCCGATGATGCCGGTAATTACCCAGTGGCTGAGATAAAAGACTGCCTGGTCGAGATTTTGCCCCCGGCGCGTGTAGGCCCGCAGCTTAATAAAGTAGCCTTGAAATACGCTCCGATTTATAAAGCCATTGGTTTTATCGGCGACGATCACCGGATCAGGACCAAAGGTTTTGACAAGCTTTGGCTGGATGAGCTAAACAAAATGGGCCACGGCGTGGTGTATGGCGATGATTTATTCCGGGGAGAATCTTTGGCGGGACAAGCCGCCATGAGCAGCGAGATTATTTTGGCCCTGGGCTACATGCACTGGATTAAGCTTCAGCACATGTACATAGATAATTGCTGGATGGAGATTGGCCGTGCCTTGGGAAAATTAAAATACACGCCCGGCGTGGTGATCGAGCATCTGCACCCGGACGCCAGGAAAGCCCAGTGGGACCGCATGTACGATTGGGGACATGCGGTGTTCGCCCAGGACGGCGTTGAATTCAAAGCTTGGCGGGAAAGCCCCGTGTTTACGGAACAAATAGGGCGGTTAGGCTTAAAGCTCTGCAAGCTGGAGGCAAAGGTTTAACATGCCCGCAGGTACAACGTATCACTGGATTGTGCCCACCGGCAACACCTCGAATTGGGCCAACGGCAATAACTGGTCGTTGACCCAAGGCGGCGCTCCGGCCGGAGTTTACCCCGGCGCGGCTCCAAACCAGTCCGCGACTTTCGATGGCGGCGTTGGCGGCACCAGCAACGGATTTTGCAACTGCGATTTGCCCATCAGCGACAGCGTTGCCACGCTGACGCTCGCAAAAGCGTACAGCGGACAAATCATGCTTATGGAGCCGTCGTTTCAGGCCGCCAATATAAGCGTTGGCGGCGGGGCGATTTTGACCAGCGGCAATAATCTGGGCACGTCGCTAACGCCCATATCCGGGCTGACCTTAACGGGCGGATTGATTCTGTGCCAGGGGCCTGAGACTATTTTCACGCAGGCATTGACCTTAAACGGTTCCGGGGTGATTTCGTTGAACAGAGCCACGCTAAACCTTAACGGCACCGTGTATAGCGCGCCGTCCGCGCAAAGCGGGACTTTTAACAAAGCCATAACGCCCATAACCGTTTCGTTGCCGCCGCCGGTGGGGTCTTTGGCGTATAGCCTGGTGGGTCTGCCGTCCGGTTTGTCCATTAATTCCGGCGGCGTGATCTCCGGCACGCCCACGCAAACGGGGACATTCAACGGCGGATATTCACGCGGCGTTTCCGGCGGCGGCGTGATTACGCAGGCCATTACCTATAACATAGCGCCCGGAGCGCCTAAAGTTTGCAGCTTCGTGGACGGCGGATTTTCGTTCGCCAGGTCTTGGTTGCAAATAATTAAAATTTTACTAGGCTTAAACAAAACAAGATCAAGGCAGAGGCCGGGTGTTCCGGCGGGCGGTTTGATCTTGCCGGTGTAACCGTAAGGAGGATGGGATCATGGTCAAAAGATTTTGCTTTATGTTCGGCGCCTTGTGTTTGGGGGTGCTGCTGGGCGGGGGGTCTTGCTCGACCGACATAAAAAATGCCGAGAGCGCGCTGGCTGGGCAGATTAACAGTAACCCCAGCACGATAACTCTGGGCATTTATAACGGCCTGGGAGCTTTGGCGCAAAAGAACGCCACCGACGCCAAATTGACTTCATTGGCCCTCGGCGACGCCGCTGAAAACGCCGGAGCGACGTTCTCCGGGTCTAGTCTGCCTCTGGGTTCGGATGCCCAGGCCGTGCTGAATGGCCTTGGCTCGAAAGCGCCCGCGTCGGCAGCCGGGATCACGTCCATGATAACGGGCGCGATTCAGACCTTCGTGACTATTCCCTCGGCCAGCCAAAAAGTTCCAGCCGCGACCTGCGTGACCGTGGTGAATCTTTGCAATGAGATAATCTCCGCGACCAATCAGTATAACGCGACTTTGGTCCCTCCCGGACAGACACTGCCTCTGTTGGCCGTGCCTGTGATTCCAGTTGTCACCCCGGCTCCGGCGCCCGTTCCCGCGACGCCGGCCGCGCCCGCGACACCCGCTCCGGCAGTGGGGCAGTAATCCAAGAGGAGATAACCGCCATGGCTGGTTTAAGCTTTGTTGAACGCGCTGTTTTGGAAGCCGTTGCCAAGTGCCCCACCGGGCAGATGCGTTGTTTGCTCAAGAAAGCGCGCAAATACGCGCCCAAGTGGGGCATTGATCGCAATGATATTGTTTGGGGAATTAAGCGGCTCAGAGCGTCGGGAATGCTTAAAATAACCGGCCATGGCGGCCAGGGGGCTATTTTTTATCGCATGGCGAACGGCGTAAGCGCTAAAAAGCGTTTGGCCAGATTATTAAAAGGCCCCGGTCCCAGAGAGGCCCGCAGGCTGCTTAGGCGTTATTATAAGCGCCGCAATCCCAAGCGGGCCGGTTCCTATCAAATCAGGCATCAGAAACGCATTTGGCGCGAAATCAAGCGCTTAAAGCTTCAGCATCGCAAAGACAGGCTTTTGGGACTTTCTCTTAGAAAGAAAGGATACAACATGCGAAAGCGGCGGCGCAACCATCACGCCTTTTATAAGACTCATGGACGTTTTCAAGAAGAGACGCGAAAAATAATCAAAAAGCGGCGCCGCATTTGGCGTAAGCGGCGTTTGTCGTTAAAGCGCTCTCTTAAGATGTGCCGCAACGCCAGGCCCCAGCGGACCTCTTACAAATGGTTCGTGAAGCATTATGGGGTAAAATACGGCGCCAAGTATTACCGGGAAGCCAAGAGAAAACGCTATTACTAAGACTTAAGCAGCGCTTGCTCAAGCAAAGTTTGAGAAAATTTAGAGTCCGGATGCTGGAGCGCGATTAAGAATTGCTGCTCCAGCAGTTCTTTATTTATTAAGTTCCCCGCTACTTGTAGCTTCTCGTTCAAGACCCAGATGGGATAATGACTGTTATTCGGCACGGCAAAGATAAACATGGTCATAAGAATCTTGGTCCGGCCCTCTCCCACCAGCGAGAATTTATAAATTCGATGCGTGTCTTTAAGTTCCCCGGATTCTTCCAGGGTGGCCCGGAGCATGGCGGTGCCGAGCTTTTTGCCGGTGAACAGCTCGATTTGGGCGTTGAACAAAGTGGCCAGGTTATTCAGGTCTTCCAGGGCCTTGGTCCAGGATTTTAACCTGTTGCCGTCAATTACCTTATTCAGCGCTAGTTTTAGGTTTTTTTCAAAGTTCATCTTGGGTCTCCTAAATTCAGCCGCCGGCGGGACAAAATACGCGATGGAGGGTTAGTCCCGCGTTAATATTTTCTGCCCGGCGCCGGCGGCAAATTTCAGCCGTTTCGAGCTGGTCTCACAGGATCAGCCGCGTCTTCGCGCCTCAAGGATGTACCAGAGCGCCGCCGTTCGCGCAACGGCCCGCCGAAACGGCTTATTTCTTGTTCTCAGGCCCCTGCACCAAGACCAGCAACTTTTCCCATGAGAAGTCTTTGCTTAAGCTTATCAGCTCTTGTTTATGCTTGTTAAAGCCGTCCTGGGCGCGCGGGGGGAGTTCGATTTTCCAAGCGGAATATAGCGCCAGCCAGTTTACGAATTTTTTCAGGCTGGCTATGTCGCTGACTTCGTTCGCCAGATCGGCTAGTCTATCATTCAGGAAATTATCCACTGAGCCGCCTTGGGCGTCGTTTTGGTAGTCTTCACAGCGCTCCCTGGCCCGCTTCTCGAATTTTTTCCAGCCATCATCCCCCAGGTCTTTTTGGCTTATATTATAGGCAAATTCGGCGGGATTAAACTCTTGGGATTCTCCCGCTAAAATAATTCCCAGCATAAACACCGGATATAGCACCGCTTGACGCATGCACCCTCCTCACAGGTATTTGCTTAATGCCCTTAAATCCAAAAAGCCCAACTCCGGGGACTCGGCCGAGGTCTCGATGACGTGCTTTATACGATCATCTTGGACCGGCAGCTTGTCCCCCGGATCAAGACGACTCTCGAAGATAACCTGGAAATCGCTATCCACCGCGTAAACGTGCAATGGCTCTTGCACGCCGTCCATGGTGATCCAGCCCGGCTTGGCGATCCAGGGGAACAAGACCAGGTAAGAATAATTCAAAGGCGCGGGGAAAAGCTTGACCCCCTGGGCCTGTTCTTCCGAGGTTCTTAAGACGTGTATTTTCCAGGTCATGGCTCTATCCCAAAAATTTGGGGAATTATATACTTAACTCCCTTTCCACGGCTACGGATGCGGGGAACTCCCCCAGGGGATAAGGGCCGCTATCTGTGCGGCGTTTTGACTTACCCCGCAACTTAATCTTTTTTGGCATGTAGTATTCTTTCCAAGACCGCTTGAATCATGGGAACAGGAACGGCATTACCGGCTTGCTTGCGAATTTGACTATCCGCACAAACCAACTTAAAGGAATCGGGGAAGCCCTGCAAGCGCAGCATTTCACGGGAAGTTAAGCGGCGTTCACCGTTCACAAGCAAATAGTTGTATGAAGCCCCGGCGCGTAGTGCGCAAGAGAAGGGGTGACTGGAAATATTGCCAGCCTTGTTTTCGTGCCAGATAGCCGGTTCAATCTCCGTTTTGTGTGCCGCTTTTCTTGAAAGCCGTATGCGTTCGCTAACGTAGTATCTCTTATCAACTTTTGATTCCAGTAAGTCAATAAGCGGTCTTGGCTTTATTTTTTTGTCTGGCCATATAAAAGTTGCCTTGCTCTTGAAGCCAACAATCAATATACGTTCCCGCTTGTGGGGAAGCCCAAAGTCTAAAGCGTTTAAAATCTTATATTCAACCAAGTATCCCAAGCCCCTTAGAATTTCAAGGATGCGCTGCAAAGTTTTTCCGTTATTGTGTGATGATAACTGCCGCACATTTTCCAAGAGGAAGGCTTTGGGCTGTTTTGCTTTGATGATTCTAGCAAGTTCAAAAAAGAGAGTACCACGGGCATCAGAGAACCCTTCACGGCTTCCAATAATTGAAAAGGGCTGGCAAGGAAAACCAGCCAAGAGAATATCAATATCGGGTATGTCTTTTGCCGTGGTAGTGCGTATATCCACTTTAGGCATGAGGCCATAGTTAGCTTCATAAGCTTTACGGCAATCAGCATCAATATCGCAAGCAAAGACACATTCCATTTTAAGATTGCTTGCGGCAATGTGGAAGCCGCCAATTCCACAAAATAAATCCGCATACTTCAAAGTCTTTTTTCTACCCCAAAAACTTCCAAGAGTTTCTTTGTCCGGTGGACAATAAGATAATACCTTGTCCACAAAAGAGTCGAGCGTGTGCAAGCCTTCAATCATGCTATCAATTCCTTATAGGTAATGTGACGGCCAAAGGGGGAGAGGTGTGGGGCCTACCCTTGCGCGGGCAAGCTTGGTATATTGTGCCAGAACGTCAATGCCTACTGAATTTCTCCCAAGTTCATGCGCCACATGACAAGTAGTACCACTTCCAACGAAGGGGTCTAAAACCCAATCGTTCTTTTTTGTAAACAATTTAATAAACCATTCCGGCAATGCTTTGGGGAAGGTGGCTGAATGACTTTTATTTGAGCACTCCGTAGCAAAACGAAGTACATTATCTGGATAGGCCATTGTTCTTCCTATCCAGTTTGAAATGTTTTTTCCAAAACCAGAACCAACTCTTGAATCAAATCTTACCACGTCATTCTTGCCAAGAGTTTTCAGCCGTGTCTTTGCCCAATCTCCCATAGGCACCATAACGCTGTCTTGGAACATTTGAAACTGGCGCGTCTTATTGAATTGAAGGCAGCGTTCCCATGAATCACGAAAGCGATTAGGCCACTTGCCAGGGTGACAGTTGCGCTTATGCCAAATATATTCCTCCGTCCATAACCAACCCTGTTTTCGCAGTGCCAGGATTAACTCTAAGACGTAAGGATGCCTTTCCCCGTCTTGCGCCTTCTCTTTGATATTAAGAATGAAGGTGCCCGTCTCTTTTAACACTCTCAAAAATTGTTCGCTACGCGGAAGAAACCACTCTACATAATCCTCTGGCTTTACTCCCCCGTATGTCTTTTCTCGGCAATCTGCATACGGTGGAGAGGTAACAATTAAATCAAAGTGGTCACTCGGATAATCCAATAGAACCGTAGCACAGTCCCCACATTTAATGTCGCATATCTCCATTAAGCACCGCCTTTCCGCTCTTTAATCTCGGCTGCGGTCATTTCCCTGATTAAGATTTCACCGTTTGCAACTTCAGGCGGTGTGTTTCTGGTGCTTGTTCCCACGTTCAACCCTCCTCTAATGAAATTTGGAACACGTACAGCGTTTAAACTTAACCGGCCTCCCGTCTTCACGCTTGGCCCCGCACGGACAAGGGGTGTTCGGCTGTATTTTTGGTTCGGCCTTTAAGGCTATCACAGGCTTAAATACTTTCCAGACTTTCTTTACCAGCCAGTCTTCGGTTTCTTTGTCCAGCTTCATGTCGCTGGCGTTGACTCTTACAAAGGCCGGTTCGCCGTCCTCATCGGTCTCGCCCTCGGCATGCGGGTCGCCTGCGCCCAGGTATAGCTCAGTGTGTCCGTGCCGGATAGCGGCCTCCAGGTATACTTCCCCGGCCCTGGAGATATGCACAAACCGGATCATGCGGTAGGGCTTGGGATGATCTACGTCAGGCTCCCGCGATAATTCCCTGCGCCAAAGCTTGTTTATTTCAACGCGGACATATTCGGGCGTTAAAAAGGCGTTGAACAAAGACTCTGAGATGGCATATTGCGTAAGCCTGGCCTCGGTCTCCAGCCTGGTTTGATCCTGGGGCGGCGGCAACACCGCCGACTTAGGTTGCATAAACATTATGCTTGCTCCGCTGCGCCGGTAGGTCCAGTGCCGACAATCTTGACCGAAAATTCAAGCTTAACCAACTGAAGAGCGGCGATGTGGACTTGTTCACCGTCTTTGCGCTTTAATCCATGGGACAAATACTCCGTGGCCGCTTCCACAGAATCAAACCACAGCTTAGGCTTGGGATTATCGCCTACCCACAGCGCCACGGGGCTTAATCCGGTCTTGGGCTTTGTTTTCCTGGTCCTGCGGCTTACGGGAGCCACGGGGGCGGGCGCGGGGGGCGGCGGGGCGGGGGGTGGTGTCGCTGCTTTTCTGGGCATTGCGGCTTTCTCCTTTTGATTAGTAAACGCCGTCTTTCAAAAAATCCCTGACTTTGGTCGGGTCTATTTTCTTGATGCGTTCCCACTCATCTATGATGCACTGGTTGCACTGGGCCTTGAGTTTATAGGCCAGGTCAAGCTTCCTGACCATGTGCTGGTGGTAGCATTTCATGCACAGGAAATATTTAAACGGCGTAAAAATCATGCCGACCGGGTGCACGGGGTCTTGCTCCACGCAGTGATCGCAGGCGAATACGCACTGCGCCGGCCGATGCGCGTTTTTACCGCACTCGACCGAGGCGTGCATATAAGCCGTCTGCGAAGCCCGGTTCATCAAATCCAGGCGCCGCTGGTACTCGGCTGTGCCGATCTCAGGATCAACCTCGCGGCCGGTCCTGGGCAAGTTGGCGTAGTCCAGGCGCGGCCTATGGCTAGGCTGGCCGGGAGCCGGGAACTGGGGTCTTAGTATTGACACTTTCACCCTCCAAAACTTTCTTTAGGTCTTGTTGACCCGCTTTGGCGGCGATTAGGCCGCTATCTGTCAAAGTCAATTTTCCATCGCTGCCAATCGCCGGATCACGGCTGGGCTTGTTCCAGGCTTGGTCCTCGGACTTGATCTCGGCCACCGGCATCGTGCTACGCAAAGCCATAATCGTGTCACGAATTTTATTTTTATTTACCGGACCCAGATCGTCCAGTTCAAGCAGCGTGGTCAAGACGACTTCCGAAACGGAGCCGCACTTGACCGTAAGCTCGATCCTAAATTTACCACCGTAAATTTCGAGTTCGTCGTTCATCGCACGCTGTCCATTAGTTTTAGGAACGCCGCCGTGACGCATTCGACCGCACGCGCTTCGGTGTAATCTTCAACCAGGCTGTTCGTGTATTTAACCGCGTTCAGGTAAAAATAAGAACCGGGCGGGAGCGTGCTCGCCACCCAGGCGTCCACGTCCACTTCCGAGTCCGAGTTCTCGAACGCGCCCAGCATGATATGCCCAACTTCGTGGACCAGCACGCCCACGCGGACTTCTCGCGGGACATCTTCAAGCGCCCGTGAGCAGGAAATCACCGTGCTGCCAGGCTCGGTGCTGCAAAACAGCCTGGGATCGCGCAGGTTCATGTTGTCGTTGTCTTGGGACCAGACCGCGCTTACGCCGCCCAGCTCAACCGGCATGCCCTTGTCGCGCATGAGATATTTTAAAATAATTCCCAGGTCTTCCTGGGACCGTGGCAACAGCATGATGTTCACCCTCCCGCTTAACCCTGGCGCGGAACCTCGAAATGCCCCCCGCCGTATAAATCGCTCGCGGTGCCGTCCTCCTGGCTGCCCATGAGCGTATCTCCAGCCCCGGATAATACATCGTCCCCCAGCGTTTGAAAGCCCGAACTATCGGGAAGCTGCGACGATCTGTTCTGTCCCTGCATCCCCACGGGCGCGCCCACGGGCTGCCCTCCGTTCACGTGGCTGCCCGATAGCTGCGGGGCTTGCACGGGCATTTGCACACCCATGTTTATCTCAACCAGCATCACGGGCGGAAACATGGACAGTAAAGACGCGGCCTGCTGCGTGTTCGGAGCCAATTCAACACCCACGTATTTTACGCCCGGAGACCCCATGGCGTTGGCCCTGGCGTATTGCTTGGCCTGGTTTAAATCGCCGGGATGGTTAAGCACAAAACCGGAGCGCGCCCCCACGGCGATATTCATGGGCTGGTTGGTTTGCGGGTGGCGCGGCGCAATGGCCTTGAATAAATACACCGGCATGGTCTTCTCCTAGAAGCTCGCCACTGGAAGCACAGCCGCCGGCTGCGCCGGTGCTGGCGTCGCTGGCGCAACCGCCGTGGCCTGCGTTGCCGGCGGCGTGAAAGCATCCGCAAACGTGATTGGATCGTTCTGGGCGTTTCTGAACGCGCCCTGGAATTCGCCTTCCAGTTTCAGGTCTTTAAGCTTGCCCAGGATATAGCGGCAGACGTTGTTGTTAAGCACCTGCCAGTGGTCTTGTTCGTCCGTGTAGACCGGCTCGTCCTTGGTGCGCTTTAGCTCGCGCTTGGAGCGGTTCAGGACAATGCAGGCGTCGGTCTTGACCGAAATAATATTCGCCACCCTGATCCACTTGAAATAAAATTCGCGCACCGACTCGAATTCTTTCGGCGGGATGGGCGTTCCGGCCGGCGGGGGCGGCACTTTCTTTTCAACGCTGCGGTCTTCAAACGTGATTAGCAACAGAATGGAATCGTTGAAAAACAAATCCCAGGCAATGCCGCTGGCAACCTCCACGGCTTGCCTGGTGGCGTCGCCGATCTCCAAGGCCACAGCCTGGCCGCGCAGGGCTTTAATCACTGGTAAATATTGCATGGGTTATCCTTTCAAAACTAAAAAGATGGAGCATCGTCCCCTATTACTTATTGGCTCAGGCACCGGGCCTAATTGCCATCCTTCACGGCCAACAGGGTCACGTCGTTTTTCAACGGCCCGCCGCTCCATGTCCCTCAATCCAAAATCGTCGGCGGCAGAGGCGGCGGTTCGGTCATGCCAGCCGGATTATCGCCAAGACCCGCCTGCATCACGGGCGCACGCGCCGGAACCGCGCCGCCTGGCATAGTCATCACGCCGGAGGGCATTCTGGCCCCAGGCTGCGGCGGTGGAGTTAAATCAGGCAGCGGCTGTCCTGAAATCACTGCTCCTGGAACCACGCGCTCCACTGGCGGCGGGTAGTTGCCCTGTATCGGCATGGTGGCGCCTGACGGCTGCTGATATACAGGAGGCGGGACAAACGCGGGCTGCGCCGGATTATTCATGGGTTGAAATCCAGGCAGCGGCGCAGGTCCCGGAGGCCGTGGCGCGGAAACTCTTACGTTATCGGTCCTGCCGTTATTTCCGTAATTAGCCATTAAGTTCTGGAACCACGGGCTGGTGTCGTCAACACACAAGCCAATGCCGTATTCAGACAGCTTGGCCAACAGCGCCTGAATGCCCTGTGGTATCTGAGGCAAATTCATGGGCAGTCCGGCCTGTTGTGCGGCCTGGAACGTAAGCTGCTGCGCCGCCGCCTGGTTAAACCTGAAAATTCTAGCCATTATTTTATCCCTTTATCCGAATGCTCACGTTTTTCTCGCGTGTTTTCAAATCCAAAAACTTAGCGCCGTTTTCGTCGCCGGAAGCCACAAAGCAATTGTAAGTGTAAAGAACATCAAGAAACTTATTCATGTGCGGCTTGGCCGCGCTCCACATCACACCAATAAATTTCTTGCCGTAAGCGTCTATCACGGCCTTGGCGCTTTCACGGGGGTGAATAAACAGGCTGCCTTGGGGCAAGCCTGCGGTCCAGGCTTTGTTCTCGGTTAATTTTTCCTGGAGCTTATTTATGGTCTCAGGATCATCGGAGAAAACAAAGAACACGCCGTTGAATCTCAGAGCATCGGCAAACTCCAGAACCTTGGATTTAATCAACGCCCACGGAAGCTCAGCCACAGGCGCCAGTTCGTCTAGCTTCCCGTGGACATTGACTTGAGTTAAGACTTGTAAGCCTTCCATGCCTAAAACCCCTGTCCTTTTGGATTAGGCGAAAACTTCTCGTGTCCGTACTGTGAAAAGAAATGAAACTCAGTCACAGCAAACGCTGATGCCAGCGTATCTAAAATAGCCTGAGACGGATGGTTTTCAGTCCATGACAATGGCGGGATGATGCTGCACAACCCCGTATCCGGCTCATAGCGCCCACGCCAGCGATTTTCCGACTCGATCAAACCAAACAACCTCTCGTGAGACCGCTCTTGCGTAGCAAGAACCTTATCCAAGTAACCATTGGTCAGCATCCAAATTACAGAATTTGGTTTGTCGTGCCCGATGTCCGTATAATCAAAAATTTTTCTGCTCACTTGGCATCGCCCTTTACGAATTTGTCCACTTGGGCATCCGTGGGCTTTTCTTCGGCCTGGCGCAGATCGCTCTCAGGCACGCCGACCGGAGCTTCTTTGTCCAGCTTCACCGGCGCAAGCTCGGCATCTTTTTGGGCCACGAACAGAATGCCTTGCTTAAGGCCCATCTTGTAGAGAATATTATGGGACTTAAGCTGCACGTCGCAGCTTTCTTCCAGGATCGCCGCAACGTCCCAAAGAATCGGCGTCCTGACGTAAATCTTTTCGCCCTTGTCGGTCAAGATCGGTTTATCGTTTTCATCGCGGGCTATGCTGCGAATGCTGAGCAAATCGGACAAAAGCGCAAAGCCCTCGTAAAGCCCGGCCAGGCCCTTTAAGTTAGCCAGATTGGAATAAGCCCCGATCTCGCGCTCCAGCAGCATCTTGGCGTCGGGGTCCTTGGTTTCATGCAACGTCGAATTAAGGCCCTGAATCTTGCCGACCAGCGCCTGCAAGATCATATATTCCTGTTGAAAATCCAGGCGGCGCTTCTCAAGGTTTTCCGGCTTTGCGCTTGACGACTGGCGCGCGGCCTTGACAAACGCCGGGTCGCTTTTGCTCAAGTCCCGCTTTGCCAGGGCGTCGTATTTGTGCTGCATGATTGCCTTTCTTAAAATGTTCGTGCCTGGAACAATCCTGAAACAGCTTCTCAATCGCGGCGGTGCACGCGCCTTGAACCATCACGGCGCGGCCAAACTCGTTATAAAAATCGCTGGGAATGCGCATCACCACGGCGGAACGCTTGGCGCGCAGAATATGCCATTTAAGCCCCGTGACCAGGAAACGCCAGCCCCGGCGGCCCACTCTTTGAATCAAATACGCGGCCACAAAGTCTGAATTGTTGCGCTGGATAAGCACGGGGGCCAGTTTTTCGGGGCAGATTTCGCGCATAAGCTGAAAAGCCCGTTCCTCGGCTTTAAGCTTGGCCCCCGGCTGCGTCGCGGCGTGCATAAGCTCGTCGCGCATCACCAGCACCTGCAACTGGCTTTTTAAACTCTGCGAATCGTTCATAACTGGAATATTATCCCATGAAATCAGAAAGTAAAGCACTTTTTCCAGAATTATTTTAGGGAATTATATACAAAGTTACCCTAAAAAACCGTTGTTCACTTCGGTTTGAAATTCCGCCATTGTCCAAACGCCAATGAGCGCACAGTTTTTGTTGACGTTGCCCTTAAGCCACTTCAAGGCCGCTGGCTTATATCCGCCGCCGTCCATCAAAACCACAGTCGGTACGCCAGTGAGGATTATGTTGTGAAGCAAAAACGGGTACTTTTCATCAACAGAACCCTTCGATTGCTGCCACTTGCACTCAATAATCAGGCTATCGGGAAACTTCTCTTTGTTGATTGCCAGGAAGTCACATTTGCGCATCGTCTGGTAAATCGTGTTCCCTACCTGCACCTGCTTTATGAACTGCTTGCCACCAAGCAAGGCACGATTGGCAAAGACTTGTTTTTTTTTTTTTTTTTTTTTTTTTTTTTTTTTTTTTGGGCCGAGAAATTCAGTGTAACCCCGCTGGATAAAAGCCTGTTCAATGAACCGTTCTAATTGGTTGCCCGTCCTATTGGCCTTTTGGCCGCTGTTGATAATTTCGGATGACAAGCTCATTCTCTTTTCCCCGCTGGTCTCCCTTGCAGGACACGGAGCGCGAAGCGGCTACCCGGTCAATATGAAACGTGCTGTAGAGTGAGCGCACAAGCGGCGTATCGGAATTGGAAAGCATGAAGAACGCTTTGGCCTTATCCAATTCGCGGCAAAATTCAGCAAGCCTCTTGTGTTCATCATCCCCAAACCCGTTGCCACTGTAGCCATCATAGGTTTTATGATAAGGCGGGTCAAGGTAATAGAAGTCATTTTGAACCACTGGCGTATGAGAAAAGGGATGCTGTTTGAGCGTGACGCCCTGCAACACCTTGGAATCGTTGCGCAAGGTCTGCTCATCAAACAAGGCCGGATCGGTGTATGAACCTATCGGCACATTAAACTTGCCGTCTCTGTTCACACGGTAAAGGCCATTGAAGCAGGTTTTATTCAGGTAAATAATCAGCGTGGCGATCTTGGTTGTGTCGTTCTCACTACAAAGCCTCTCACGCGCCCGCTGAAAAAATTCCTTGCCGTGGTTCTTTTCGTAAAACTTCAAGATTGAAATAAGCCGGTCAACATCGTCGCGCACCGCTTGATAGGTGAGCATCAAGTTGAAGTTAATATCCGAGAGGTAAGCCTTTGTTGGCTGGACGGCAAAAAAAAGCGCACCGCCCCCGACGAAAGGCTCCCTATAGGTTTCATATTTTTCTGGCATCCGCTCAAGCAGTTCCGCTAGGATTGACCGCTTGCCACCTACCCATTTTAAAAACGGACGGGTGCCTATGGATTGCACTTCCGGCTTGTTTTGATCGGCAATCACGGCCAGTACAGAATCAAAAGTTCCCTGTAATGGCGGGTGGATTTTTTGCGTTCTTGTCATGCCGATTTCTCCGTTAGTCTGTTATAGGTAAGCTGAGTGCTTTTGGATAGCCGCTCCACAACATCGGAGAACACGCTTTGCATATCAGCGGGGCGCAAATTCCAGCGGAAAGCAAATTCGTTCACATACCGCTGCAAGTGCTTCCGGCTCATTTGATGATAAACGCCGTGGAAGCCGCGCTTGAAGATTGCCCAAAAACTTTCAATCGTATTGGTGTGCGTGTCACCGGCCCGCACATATTCCCCCGCTGCATGATGCACCACTTCATGCGCAAATAGCTTGCGGATATGAGAGTAAGAAACCATTTCGTCTGTGTGGAGCTTTGAACCCGGTGCCACGTTTTTGACAATGAGCTTTTCCACTTGCCGCATTTTTACGTTGTCAGTTGCTTGGGCGCGAATTTCTCCGCCCCGCTGGACTATACCGATAACTGGCGTCTTGGTTAGAACGCTACGGCCTTGTGTTCCCGCGATCCGCTTGTTGGCGTGTTTGTTTTTCTCTTTGCCCCCGACGTATGTTTCATCCATTTCCACGGTGCCAAAGAGTTGACTGTGGCCTTGCTGCATTGCCTCACGAATACGGTGATCCATAAACCACGCTGTTTTTTGAGTCACGCCAACTTGCTTTGCCAGTTGCACGGATGAAATTCCCTTATTGCTTGTGGAAAGCAAGTAAATTGCGGTAAACCACTTTTTCAAGGGGAGCTTGCTTTCACCAAAGATTGTGCCGGTCTTAATGGTGAAATCCTTACGGCATTTTGCGCAACGGTAACGCTTCCCGCCCTTGAACTGGTAAATTTCAGTGTGGCCGCAATGCGGACAATAAGCGCCATTGCGGAAGCGAACCTTAGCGAAGTGCTCTTGGCAGGTTGCCTCATCCTTGAAGTATTCCATAAAATCTGTTATGGTCTTGAATGAAAAATCCATGTCTTTTTCCCTCTCTATTATGCAATATACACGATCATATTAGGGTTGTCAACTACTAAATAGAAATAATGTTAAAATTCTCAAAAAACCCGGTTTTCAGGGTAACTTTGTATATAATTCCCTTATTTTAATATATTCTCAAGCCAGAACTCCTCCGGGGCGCACTCCACCTCGCCGTGGCCCAGCATGGGCAGGTAATCAAAAACGTCAAAAGGCGGCTTAACTTTCTGCATCGCGGCCCAACGGGTTATTAATTCCTGGCCGCCATAGCGTTTAAACTTAAAATCCACCTGCTCAGGCAGACAGAAACTATAATGATTAAAAACCAGACCGGCGTCGCGGGTCTCTTCGCGGGTAAAGCACCAGTCGTTTAAATCGCGGCCTTCCGGGCCTTGGATATGCGGGGGGTCGTGTTCCACATATTTAAAGCCGGGCAGCCATCTCCAGGCCCGCCACCAATCCCAGCTTTGATTCCCGGCGCCAGGCTGAATTTTAAGGCTTAGCCTCGGCCCCACAAAATAACGGCAGAAAAAACGCATCGAAAATTTATCCGGGTGCGACTTGAACAAATAATGAATCTTGGCCAACTGTTCAAGCGTCCAAAATTCGTCCACATCCAACTGCATCACCACGGCTTCGATACAGATGCTTTCCAGGAGGCGCTGGCAACGCTGCGTCAAATAAACGTTCGGCTCAAAATAAACTGGCCCGTATCGTCCTTGAATGTTTGCTAATAGCCACTCGTGGCCGCCGTCCACAGATAAACCGGCTTTGTGCATCTCAGGCGTTATTTGTCCAGGTTTATTAAACCAATCTGGAATCTTGACTATGCCCTCGGAGAGGCCCCAAGTCCAACCGCACGCAAGATTCTTCAACACCGGCAAATGATACTTTAAAAACGGCATTCCGTTCTGGAGAACCGAAAAAAAGTGCATGGGCAAAGTCATTTGCGACTCCATAAAGCCATCGGACAATCATAGCGCATCACGCTGGGTTCCTCGGCGATTTTGGTAAAATGTTCCTCAAGCAGCGGCAAGAACGACTTGTGCCCGTCTTCGCAGGTGTGGTACGGAACGCCAAAATAATTAGCCGTGACAGTGAACAAATAAAACGCCTTGGTTTTTAAAACATACTCAAGCCACCGCGCCACCTGGGCGTAAGTGCATTCGTTCCAGCTATGAATATTAATCACCACGTCCAGGTCCAGAGCCGTGTAGCGCTCTTCAAATTTCCGCAGCGTCAGGGTTTCAACTTTAGAACCGGCGCAGTATTGTTCGCACAGCCAAGTGGACACCGGCACGGCGTCCACGGTGAAAACAGGCTTAAAGCGTTCTATCCGCGACAAAAACCGCGCCAGCCTGCCGTAACCGGCGCCAATGTCCAGCACGCCCATATCGCCCGCCGGTAAATATCGCTCCAAGAAGCGCCATTCCGTGTTGGAATCAAGAAACGGCCGCGTTACTTCTGTCCCGCCTATATCCACTATCCGAGCGCCGTATTCCTGGTCCAAGGTAAAAAGCCCTAAAAATGGCTGGCTGATAACTTTGTCAAAGGCCCGCGCATACGTGGCCAGGGCAAACTCTTGCGCCTGAAATAACTGAGGCGCCGCAAAATTAGGCACGGCTTTAACCACTTTTTGCTCGTACGCCAGCCAATCGGCGCTCACGCTGGCCAACGGATGGCCTTTGTTTTCTTCCCGTATTTCTCCCAAACGCCTGAGCTTCATAGGGTGGACTCCTCCAGCCACTTGGCCTTGTCGCGCTGCTCGCACCACGGAAACCACTCTTCCTCGACAGAACAGCGCGCACATGAATTCAGCGCCGCCTTGTTATCCAAGTAAGCTTGGATTTTTTCCACCGTAATCCCGTCAAGCTTAAGGCCGTCTAATCCATGCTCGCGGCCTAGAATAAGCTCAGGCATCAACGCCGCCTGGGGGCATCTAAAAAAGTGGCCATAGTCTATGCAGTAACACTTATGCCCCGTGGGGCAGCGGTTAAAACGCTGCTGGATTTGTTCTGGAGTCTGCCCACGGGAGAGGCATTTATAGAAAAGTTTTGGCTCAACCACCAGCAGATTAATATTATGCACACGGCATTTCTCGCGTATCCAAGCCACGTCTTCAGGCGGAAGCTTTCCTGGATATGCGTCAAGCTCGATCTTAACCGCATTCTGCCAAAAAGCTTCCGGCAGGGAGCGCAACTTTTGTCCGTTCGTAACCACGGAGACCTGCGCGGCAAAGCCCATAAGCTTGGAAAACTTTATCATTTCGGCCAGGTCCTGGTGCAGCGTCGGTTCCCCGCCTAACAGCGCAAACTTGCCCACGGTCGCCACATGGGAAATAGCAAGCACGTCGCGCTTAAAAATTTCCAAAGGCATGAACGACGGCTTGGCGATGCCGCAAAAATGATTGCAGCCCACACAGAAATTTAAACACGCGGTCGTGACTGAAATTTCGAGTTGCTGAAAGTGCAGCTTCACGCTTTAGTCTCCACCAAATCCACGTTCGGCGCCGGTGTCTGCACCGCCGCGATAAGCTTATCCACGGGCAAATCGGGTGGGCCGTTGCTCATCAGCGCCACTTGAACTGTAAGCTTCTCAACGATGCTTATAAGCGCGTCCACTTCGGCTTGCAGAAAAGTGGTCCGTTGCTTGAGCATGGCCGTTTCACCCTGAGCCAGTTTATACTTGGCGCGCAGCTCGCCAAGCTGGGCCAGAATATTACCCTCGCCTTCCAAGCAAGACGCTATCCGGTGCTCGGCCAACTCCTGCCACTGTGACAGTTTTTTGCGCCGAGCTTCCAGCGCCGTGTCGCGTCCGCCCACAAAGCCGTTTTGCAAAAGCGCGTGCAGCCCGGCTTCATGCAACTTCTCGAACGTAATCCGGCCTTCATAGCCCAGGTTTAGCTCTTCCAGGCGTGTAATCGCCTCAAAGACACTCAGAACAGTTTGCTCAGTCACAGTCTTTCTCCTGAAAAGTTTCTTAAACGGCCAAGCCGCCAGCCAAGCTATAAACCCAGCGACAATTAAAAATAAATCGCCAATGACAAGCGTCTATGTAACAAAAATCCAAAGAGTTGTCCAAAATAGAATCCACAGCGTCGTAGCTGAACCGCTTAATTATCATGGTTCTTGAGTCTTTAAACGCATTAGCCACAAGCTGGTAATATTCCTCAAAAACAGCATCAGAAACGTTGCTGAGATCGGACGGATAAAATTCCGTCGGCTGATGTCTCCAAGCGTCCACTAGATACAGCCACTGCGGATTCTGTGCCAATATAGCCTGGGCAAACTCGCCTTTCCAAACGCCTATCTCAGCACAAATTTTGCCAGGACAAAATTCAGCCGCCATGGCGTTGCGCCCGGTTATGGTTCTCATAGCTTCTCCACGCAGACCTGGTAAGCCTTCGAGACCAGCCTGTATTGGCCCTCAAAGCGCTTTAAAAACCAATCTATGGCAAGCTTAGGCTCGGTGTCAGGACCCTTGAAATGCCACTCATAATCATCCCAGATAAAAACGCCGCCGGATTTTAATAGTTCCCAGCACACCAGTGAATTAGCCAACACGGCCTGCGGGGAGTGATCCGCGTCCAGGTAAATATAATCAAACCTGCCGCCCTCCAAAAGCAGCCGTGGCAGCTCCCTGAAAGCATCCCCTTCGCGGACACCGATTTTATTGCCGTAAGGCTGAATATTATGAAGAAAATTAGCGCGCTTTAGCCTAAAATCACGTCCTTCGGCTTTCTGCGCCCACTCCCCTTCCCAGTTGTCTATTGCGGTAAACTTGGCATCTTGATGTGTTAAAATATTATCAAGCTGCCATAACGCAGACCGCCCTTCCCAAGTCCCGACTTCCAAACCAGCAATGGACTTGTTTATAAATTTTCCCAACCAAGCCTTGAAATTATCGCCGTGGCCGAACGGAGCGCCGTCGCTATACACGGGCGCTGAATTAACCGGCGCGGCCACGGGCGCTGAATTAACCGGCGCGGCCACGGGCGCTGGGCGCTCTCTGCCGGCGATTAAGTCCAGCAGTTCGGCGTGCCTGGGATCGGTGCTTTGTCTCATGGCCTGCTTAAGTTCGTAGTTAAAGCCCTGGCACTGGGGCGTACTTAAAGACGCCGATCCCGCCAGCGGCATGATATGCGTATGCACGCTAATCAAGGGCGCGTCATTATAAATAATCTTATTGCCCTGGGCGCTCAGCCTGAAGCTATTCGGCCCCGGAGCCGAGACCAGGCGCCACCAGCCCACGTTATGTTGCTCGCTGAATTTATCAAAGCGCCGCGTGCCATTGGCCTCCCAGCCGTCCAAGCATTGCTGATCGCCAAAAAATCCCGGCGCTTCTTTGGGTTGCTTTTCCCACCAAGAAACAAAGCTCTCGTCGGAGACGAGCATATACCCGGAATTATACTTGCCGTACTGGGCTTCGATGGCTTGACGAATAAAATGCGGCGATAGCGTAACCGGCGCAAGGGGCAAGCGCGGCATCGGACACAACCCCAGCATCATTACGTCCACGTCAACGTAATGCACCTGGTTAAAATCCTGCAAAGCTCTTTTGAGAATAAAAACCTTGTCGTCGCCAACCGTCTTTAAATTAAACTGGCCGAGACGCGAGAAGAAAAACAAATTATCATCCCAGATCGGCTCGATGGGGCCGTAGTGCGCGATATATACGGGAAACTTACCCGCGAACAGCCGCAGGCTTCTAACCAGCAGCTTAAGCTCAGGCCAAACCTCCCGGCTGGCGACCGTGGCGAAACAGAATTCTTGTTTTTCCATAACCAGAAAATTATCTCCTTAAACCGGAAAGTCAATTTATTTTCCCAGAATTATTCAGGCACCCCGGTTTGTCTCCCGGCCAGCAGCGCGTCCGCTAGGCGTTCTCGGTATCCACTTGAAACATCTCACGCACAATCCCGGTATCAAGAATCTGCACGATCACGGCCATCTGATGCAGGTCCACGGCCAATTGCTGGGCCACCTGCTCAATCGCGGCGGTGAACGCTTCAGCCGAAACTTTAGGCGTGTTTATTATTTCAACACTGACCGATTGCTCGGTGGGGTGCTTCTCGCCGCCCACGGTCGTGACTTTTTCCCAATAACCCAACTGCGGCACCACGCTGCCGCCGTGCTCCACATAACCGCCTTCCTCGCCGGCCACAACGCCTTCGCGCAGCCACTGCTGCACCTGGGCGCGGCGCAGTCGCAGCACGGCCTGCAAAACGTCATCGGCCTGATACGTCGGCACACCCAGCACGCTTAGCCCCACAAACAGCTTGGCGGACAAGCCCCCCTGGGCGCGCCAGCCTATTTTAGCCTTTAACGGTTTAGCCGGGTCCCAAGGCGCCGGCGGATTAAAATTAACGTCCATGGGAAAAAACCTATGCACAAAACCCTTGGTCCTGAACTCAAACGCATCGGCTCCCGTAGTCATTCCTCGCGGCATGTTACGCTCCTTTACCAGTCCAGCTTGGCCAACGTCTCAAACATGTAATTCTCGTCAAAGCCCTGCACAGAACTAAGCATGGCCACGTCGTCGGTGTCCTTGTCGCGCCCGGCCAGAATTTTCATTATGGCGATGTCTTCTATGCGGGCTATTTTCACCGGCTCAGCCGCGCCGGGAAGCATGACGGTTTGGGATTGATCCACCACCGAGTTAAGAAAAGCATCCTGGCCGGTCGTAAGCAGGTCAAACGTCAACGGCTGCTCTCCAGGCGTAAGCACGCGCACGCCGTTCCTAAAAATTCCAGGCCGTGAATGGCGCATGGGCGCGCCAAAGATGGACACACGAAAACCTTCAGCGCGCAGCGGTTTTAAAAAATCATAAAACGGTTTGTACTCGGTCCTGATTAATAAGTCCACGTCCACGGTCACAGGCGAGTTGACGTAATAGGCCACCGCGTAGCCGCCAACCAGGCAATATTCAAAGTTCGCCAGGTAAGGCAGGATGGATGAAATCATGTTAAACAGCTCGCCCGTGGGAATTTTTGCGTAGCGCTCGGTATAGCGTGACATATTCATGGCCTGTTATCTCCAATGCGCCGGTATTGCCATTGCTCTTGTCCAGCCGTGTCCGTGTGCATCCCCCGGCGGGGTCCGACGTAAACCTTGCCGCCCTGGATTTCAGGCTCTGCATGGCCCAATTCCTGGCCTCCCAGGATTTTCTCGACCGTGACCGAAAAATCAGCGCCGCCGACCAGGGTCTTCACATCGAACATGTCGCTGGAGACTAGATTAGGCTGCTGGCTCCAATAGGAAGTCCGGCGCAAAATATTAATAGTTTCAGGGTCCCACATCCAAACGTTAAGTTGATTCTTGGCCACCCTGATCCAATTATATTTCTTGATCGCATAATACCGGGGATCGGGACTGTGCTGGCTAAGAAACGTAAAAACTTCCTGGGGCACTCCACGGGCTTTGGCCTGGACTAGTTGCTCAGGAGTAAAGGCGCTCAGGCCGTTGAATATCTTGCGCCGGTCCACACGTTCGCCTTCGGGGAGTTTAAGCATGGCTTGCAGCGCAACTTCGGCGTGCTCGCCCTGGCCCATGTTTTGGCAGGAACCATCCGGGAAGACCCAAAAATCGCCGCTGACACTCATGCCTTCTCCCTCCAGTCGTGTTTTATATAGCGCATCCTCAAAGCCTGGGCCTTGAGTACCGGCCCATCCGGGAAAAAGTATTCTATGGGAATCGCCCCTTCTTTCCAGCAAGAAGTTTCAACAAAATCTATCACCGCGCCGGGCGCCCACGGACCCTGGTGCGTGAACCAGAAATCGCGGGAGGCGCGAATAAGCTTCAGGGTTTTGTCGTCCAAGCGCCAAGCATAAAAAGCCTGGTTGGTTGTTCTGACCCAGCCCAGATTTTGCATGACGTATTGGCGCTCATCCCCGCCGCGCCTGATATACGCCACCGCGCCCAGCGCCACGCAGGGCTTGTTCATAAGGCTCGCCACTTCGTGGTCGCGGGGTATCCAAGTAAAATCAGTCCGGGCCTGGGGGTAATCTACGCCCCCAGGCTCCAGGTTAAGCATGTGCTTGCGGGCAAAAATCTTATGCTCGGTCGTGCTGACATCAAACACGCCGCCCGGCGTGATCCAGAATTTGCCTCTAAGCACTTTTCACCCCCGTCGCGTCCAATAAATCATAACCCAACAGCAGAAACGTCCGGCGTATTTTCTCGTGCTTGATCGAACTGAATGACGGCGACTTCCAAAACAACGTGATGGTTTTCTTGTCGTGATCGAAGACATACGTGCCTTCGGGCGTGAACATGAGCGCGTGATTATTGGCCACGTTAAGCATGGTCTTGACCCAGGCCATCTGCTCGGCGCTGGGCTTCCATTCCAGTTCTTTGGTTAGAATCACGGCGCTTGTCCTTTCTTTTGGATGTACACCGAACTCGTGGCCAAATCCAGAACCACGCGCTTCTCACGGGTGCCTTTCTTGGGTCGGGCGCTGCCCGTAATCTTAAAGCGCCGGCCGATGCGCGTGTTGATTTGCTGGACCTGGGATGTTTTTAGAAACGTCACCCCATGAACGTTCAAGACCGCTTTAAGGCGGCTGCACAAAGCCGATCTGCACGTATTGGCCGAGTTGCCCTGGGAGAGCTTGCAACGGCAGAATATGCAATACCTGGGCGGCGCTGGAATATCGGGCGCAATGGCCAGTTCCAGGGCCTCGTTCTTACACCAACTGGTCATATAGCGCCTTTCCCTGGGCCTGGGACAAGCCGGCCAGCGCGGTAATCCTGGCCAGCGCGGCGGGATCAAAATGCTGCTGGTCAAAATCACAAGCGTTCTGCGCAACGCCAAAAACAAACGCCGCTTTCACGGCGCTGGCCACTTCTTTGGCTGTAAACATGCCCGCTAGAGCCTCGTCTTTCTGCTTAATTATCATGTCTTTACACTCCACCATGTCTCGTAAAATCTGCTCATTTGTGGATTCAGCCACGGCCCACCTCCTTAAGAATTTGCCTTCTTTTGTTTCTCAAACGGGTACTGCGGCCTTCTCTCGCCCAGCATCCAGTAAAGCCCTTGTAATCTGCTCACGGCTTCTATTTGCATACACGCCCGTGGCGCGTTTATTTGAGTCGTGGCCAGGCTGCCAGACAACACGTGCTCATAGCCCTCTTCAATCTCTTTAATTTCAGCGCGAACCTCGGCTTCGGTTTTCATTTAAATTCCAATGCCTCCAATCTGGCTAATTGCTTCTTAAGCGTCTTGATTCTTTGTAGACGCATTTCTTCGGCGCGGGCCACAGCGCCCGCGCGTGTTTCACGAAACTCACTGGAATGATAAATCCCCGTGACCAAATTTTTGCCGTTAAGCACCGTGGCTATTTTTACATCATGCGTTCCGGCAAAGCCGCGATGCACGGAAAGCTTTTTTATCACGGCTTCGGTCTCGGTTATGCCCTGGGTCAGGCATTGCTTAATCAAGAAGATTTTTTGCACGGCTTTATCTCCTGAAACTTCTCGATCTCATAGCTGGCCAACTCCGGGTGGTCTATAAAGCCGGTGAGAGAAGAACCCGGTATCGCAAACCACGCCAAGTCCACGGCGGTGTCTTTATCCGGCGCGTCGAACGCCAGGGTGCGCGTCATATAAGACGACCGCACCAGCGTCACGTTAAAACGTTTCATTTTCTGTTTCTTCACCTGCTCGCCCTCCTCTTGAGTTCCGGCATTAAGAAAACCAACTCTTTCCAGACTTCCGGCTGAAGATGCTCAACCGCGCCGTAAAAACCCCACTTGGGCAGTTCCGGCTGAAGTTCACAAACAGCAAGCCACTTGCCGTTCAACTCGCGGAACACGGCGGCTAAAGCTTCGCCGCACTTGACATGGCGCACTTCGCTTAGCGTGACGATTTCTTTCAAGAACTCAACCAGCATGTCGGTGCAGGCGTCGTGCTTAGTTTTGCCTGCGGCCAGGGCCATGCGGTACTTGGCGGCGTATTCCTTGGCTTTCATCAGTCCTCCACTTTCTCAAGTATTTCGTAATGCGCGCCCGCATTTTACCTGTAGTCACCCGTCAAATTACGGTCAACCACAGGAAACATTATAAGCGCAAATTACCTGTAGCCACCCGTCAAACTACGGTCAACCACAGGAATGGCTGCTGCTGCTGGTAAATTACCCCAACACCTGTAGCCACCCGTCCAACTACGGTCAACCACAGGACTGTCCATGTTTCCGCCCGTGATGCTGGTCCTGTAGCCACCCGTCCAACTACGGTCAACCACAGGGTGAGCTTATACGCTATCATGTTCCCCTCCCCTGTAGCCACCCGTCCAACTACGGTCAACCACAGGGCCAGCACCTTCTGCTCGCACTCTGTTTGCCTGTAGCCACCCGTCCAACTACGGTCAACCACAGGTTCATCGGCATTGCACTCCATTACGTCAGACCTGTAGCCACCCGTCCAACTACGGTCAACCACAGGGCGAGTTGGAGAACGCCCTGTTGCGCTTAACCTGTAGCCACCCGTCCAACTACGGTCAACCACAGGGTCAACAACAACGGGGTTTTAGAGGTGATGCCTGTAGCCACCCGTCCAACTACGGTCAACCACAGGGTCAACAACAACGGGGTTTTAGAGGTGATGCCTGTAGCCACCCGTCCAACTACGGTCAACCACAGGAAACCTTTTGCAAATCATTTGGGTGACTCCGCTTCTCGCGGATTACGGTTGAAAAATCCAGCCGCTTTCGGCCTACAGGTAGCCGTACTGCTCTTTTATTTTTCAGCACTTTTCTCGCGCACCACCTCCAATCCGATGCCCAGTTGATCGGTCTTGTATTTCAATTTGAACTCCAAATCGCTCCACTGCCATTCGCGCTTGAACAGACTGCTGGGCACATGCACGCGCACCTGCCCGCAATTCCGCCGCAGCGCTTCGCGCACAATCGCCTTGCTCCACACATGATTCCAGTTCTTCACGCCGTTATCGCGCACTTTGGTTACGTTGTCGCGCCGCTCCTGAATGGCTTTGAAAACGCGGTTGTTTAAGCCGCAGCCGGTCAGTTCAGCTTTTAGCTTATCCTGCTGTACGCTGAGTTTATTCAGCCAGGCCACAATCGCCGATACGTTCTTGTATTCAACAAAAAGATCGTCCACCAAAGTCTTGTGCCCTTCCACGATGCGCAGGGCGAAGAACTTATCCGGGTTGTCGCCGGTTGAGACTTCCAACACACGCTTGGTTTCCAGCTTCTCGATAGTGCGCTCGACTTCGTAGCAGACAGAGATACGCAACTGCCCGTCCCGCTCGTTTAAGACACAAGTGTTCCAGCCGTCTTTTTTAATCTTGTGCCACAGGCTGCGGCGCACCGGGTCCAATTCGCCCAGCTTGAAAACAATGGGCAAATCCTTGCGCCAAGTCAATTCGATCTCATAGTCGCGGCAATTCACCAACGCGGCCCGCAGGGGAAGACCCTGAAATTTGAACATGGGAAATTTGCGGTCATAGTTCAAAGCCAGCCAGTTGCGGCGGCACTTGGGAATGAAGGCATCTTTGGAAGTCCAACGTTTTTCAACCACGCGTTGCACGCTACTGGCGATCTCAGCCAACCAGGGCGCGGTCGTCCAGGGAATCGGGATGCCTTTTTTCTTGGCGTCCACCGGCGTGGCCGGCGCATCGAAGCAACGCTTGGCCAGTTCATAAATGGCGGACTTCTTATCGAAGCCGGCGGTGGCGGCGAGAAGCTGCTTAAGCACTTCGTTATCCACACCGGCCGGCGCGGGCAGCAGCTTCATGTTATGCGACTGTGACATTTCGCGCTTGGCGATGGCAAACTCAAGCATATAGAGCAAGCCCGCCACGCTCCCGCAGGCGCGGCGAAAAGTCCAAATATCTTCCCTTATGGCATTCCTCTTGGAAAAATCCTTGTCGTCTTTAAGGTATACTTCAAAATTGGCGGTACGCAGGCATTTCTTTTCTTCTTCCTGTTCCTTGACCATTTCCGTTCTCCATTCTCCGTTTAGTCCAGGGAGCTACGCTCCCGTCCCCGCACGCATGGGTTGGACTGTTCAGGTTTCATCACTCGTCAAAAACATCGCTTCCCGTCCCCGCACACATGGGCTGGATGCTTTACCGCTGGATCGCTAATCGGCTCCATTCCTCCCATCCCCGCACGCATGGAGCTGACACCAGCCAGTTGTGCAAGCCACATCGTCCAGCCACAATATGCAGGACCGATCCCAGTATGCAGGTGGACTTATCGTCCATTACCAGAAACATGTCTTCCGGCTTTAGGTTGACGGGCAACCTTATTTGTCCCGATTCTTAACCGTGTGTCTCCTGTCTAAGATCAGGCAGCCGGTTATAAAATGTTTTGCGCGAAATGCCCAGCTTCTCGGCGGCGCATGACACGTTGCCGCCGCACTCGGACAAAGTTTTGCGCAAAATCCCGTCCACGAGATTATCCAGGGTGCCGGAACAGTTAAGCTCAACCGGCGCCGCTTCTTTCTTAGCCTCGACAAGCACGGCTGGCGGAACCACGGGTGGAACTGCGTCAGAACCTTCGTTAAAACCTTCGTTGGCTAGGCACTTGGCCCGGTCCAGATCATCCGCCAGTAATATAAGAGCAGCGCTAAACTTATCGTTGCCGATGGCCGCAAACGCACTGGCATAGATTCGCGCCTCGTTGCTCTTGATAAACAGTATCCGCATCGCTTCGTTAAACTTGGCCGTGTTCACTTCTCACCTCCTATTTAACCACCAGCCCATCGCCAACCATGCCGCGTGCCAAAGCACCGGCATAGCGATGATCCACGGCGAAACCTGTGTCTATCCATTGCCAGGATTCGATCTGTACATGCTGCTTGACCCACCGCTTTGCTTTCTTAGTTAAAGCCGTGAACACGTACTGTGAACTGCCGCCCTGAACCAAAACATCAGCCTGCTTCTTCACGTATGTTCCTCCTTTTTAAGCCTATCTTGCTTCCATGTAGCCTTAACGTTTAACGCATGTGAGTGTTCGATATTCTTGTCCTCAAAATGTCTTACCCTTAAAGCGTTATCGTGTTCAATATGTTTTAGCCACTGCGTTGTAAACTCCATGCGCTTGACTCCAGCTTTTTCTAGGCGTGCAACCAAATCATCATCGGAATAACCCCAGCCGGATAAATTAGCGTCATAGCCGCCCACAGCGTCAAAATCTTTTTTATTCACAAAAATAGTTCCACCCACGCCTGCCGCTGAGTGCGGGCTGGGAATATAAAAATGCCCGTCCTGCAATTCCCAGACCCGGCTAAAAAACTCCCGCGTCACTATAACATCGCAGTGCAGCACCATAAACCATTCACCGGCGTGCACTAGCGCCGCGCCAACATTGTGCGCTTGCTCGTGGTCATAATATTGCTGATTAGAAACTTTAACGATCACTGCCTGCGGAAATTTTCTTTTTACCCACGCGCCGCTTTTCTGGGGACAGCACCAGTCCACAAAGATGCAATGTGGCCGCAACATAGCCATATTCTCTGGAAACGTCTTCTTCAAAAAATCCAAACGATCCATGCAAACCGTAACCGTCCAAAGCCTGTTAATCAGCGCTCCTCACTTAAGCTTAATTATTTTGACCCGGATCATGCCACCACGCTCCCAACGTGACCCGTCGGCAAAAAGCGTTAGCTTACCTGTGCCCTCGATCACTTGCGTGACCGGCGTATGCACGCCGTCTTTGCCCACGCAAAAAAGCATCATCATTTCACGGCGAACTTCACCGTTAGCCTTGCGGCCCAAAAAATCAGTCTCGCGCTGCCAATCGGCGTTTCCCATGGCAATGTTCCAAATGTCTTTGGGATTGGGAATCACGACATACTTTTGGCCTGGAGCAACGTCTATCTTAGGATCGTTTATTTCATGCCCCAAGACTTTAAAAACCGCAACCGGAATCTTATTCCATTGGTCTTCAGTCAGGTGCGCATAATCCACATGCTCAGGATCAAACTTGGGCGGCGGTGGGGGAAGCGCCTTTAAGCCGGCCAGCTTCTCCTTGGGCAACAACTCGGCCAAGTGCATGGCCGTGACACGGCTGGCCACCCCTTCGGACGTAACTGCGTTGCCGGGATATTTTTTGTTTGTCCAAACAAGCTGCTGGGCGTAATCGGCGATTAAGCTTTCATAGTCCATGGCCAGCGGGTTGAGTTTTTTAAGATTCTCCACGGCGTCCAGGCGCTTGGCTGCATAGTCTTTATGCTCAGTCTGGCCCTTGGATAGTTCGATCACAGCCTTGTTCAAAAAATCGGCCGCGTGAATTTTATCGCCCTCGGCCCCGAACAGCTTGCCCAGCTCGTACAGAGCCGTGGCACAGGCGCCATCGTAGACAAGCGCTTTGTAAAACATCTGCTTGGCCTTTTCGGTCTTGCCGGCTGATAAAAGCGCTGAACCAGTCGCGGCCAGGCCATCGGCCTCCTGAAAATCGTCGGCCACCGCCACGGCGCATAAAATCAACAGCAAGCTTGCGCGAAACATGTTCTTAGCTCCTTCCTAAAAATGGCCTAGATTTTTTGCCGCCTTGTTCATGGCTTCGGTCATGCCCATGTGACTCGCTTCGTTAAGCAGCGCGGCCTTGAGCAATATCTTGGGCAGTTCGCAAGTATCGCCGAAAATTTCAGGATCAATGCCGCCGCACGAGAATAGCCTGGCGCATTCTTTTTCCAGGTCGCGGCGCACGGTGTCCAGCAACAGCTCCAGCTTGGCGTCTAATTGAACCCTGGTCATGCCGATTTCCTCGCTTTCTTGTTGTGCTTTTGCCAGAATTTATAAAGCTTATGGCCTGCGGCCCATGCGTCCCAAAAAACGTCTTCAAGCTCGCCGATCAGGCTTATTCTCATTCGGCCTTCGCCGGTTAAAATATCCCCGGCGTCCAGTTCACGAACAACGGCTTCGGCGATTCTATAGCGCCACCTGATCCCGTACTGATCGGTCTGCCGCCAGCCATCTATTTCGCTTTGCTCATAGTCAGCATAGGGCAAATTAATCGCGTCTTGCGTCGGCACCATCCAGCTCTCTTTCTTGACGGCCTCGGCGGCAAGCTTCTCGACTTCCGGCGTGCACGTTTTTAAAATACGGTCGTACTCGGCGCGCTGTTTTTTGGTCACGGTTTGGCTCCTTTAAATCTGCCAATCATCGCTTTATCACAGATCACAAATGCAATTTTTTTAGGCACAGCTTTAAAACCAATAAGCTTTTTTCGCTCAGCAGCTAATATAGCGGCATCATGCTTGGTTGCACCCCCTAAGCCGTGCTCTGCAAGCATATACTTTGCCTTAAGACGTGCGTGACCTGTCAGTGCCTTTAATGTTAAGTCCCCGGCACAGAAAATAGTGCTATCCATCCAATGATCGCCACCACGAAAACTTGCCACTGGTGCTGAACCTATCGCACTGTTGTTTTTAATATAAATAATTACCGCATACCCGTAGCCCTCAACAGCATCGTAGAGCGCAAAACCCTTCGCCATGTTAATCCTCCTAAATCCGGGGAACACGTTGATGCACAGAACCGCCGCGATAGGTTTCAAAAAACTTATGAACCAGCGCCCGATCACGGTCGCCTACATCCCGGAGGTCATGTCCTTGCACATCAATATAGGTCCAGCCCAAACGATACTTACCAGCCTTGGATAAGCCAAAAACACGCAGCGCCACGGCCTCGTATGGAACCATGTCGCATTCACCGTCGTGCTTTTGCCCCGCCGCGCAAGCCAAACAAATTTTATTGGTCAGCTTAACGTAATCTTTGGCGCGATAGTCAAAGTACACTTCGTTTATTTTATACTCCATAACTTCAATCCTCCCACACCGGCAGTTCGATCACGGCTTTTTGGGTCTCGTAATCAAAACGGTAACTGGACTCTCTACCAGCCTTGTCACACGCGCGCCTGATCCGGGCGCTGGAAGCATCGGTGCACTTCATCATAAGGCCAGTGCCGCTGATTCTCAGCGCCACATGAAAGCGCTTGACTTCGCGCATTTCTTTCACGAAACGAAATGCGTTTATATCCGTGATAATTCTATCAAACTGTTTGGTCCAGTGCGGCTTGTCTTTTGGAGTGGTGCCGTCCGAACCATCGGCGTGCCGGGCCGGTGTATAAGAATCCCCGGCGCCGCAGTGGCTAAGAGAAATATTCTTCCAAATCGCCACGCCGCCTCTGGTCTTAATCCACTTCTCGAACGTGGCACGAACGCCGGGAACACAAACTTCAATGCGCTTGGTTTCTGCCGCTGGCATGTTATCCGCCCTCCTGATAAATATGGCCCCTGGCCACAACCAAATTGCACTCACCAAAAGCTTCAGCCGCCTTAGTCAACCGCTGTCCGGCGTCTTTTGGCCAATCCGGCGTTTCCCAGAACCCGGCCCCATGATGATTGCGGGTCAGCCAAAAATCATGCCCGGCCTGGCTTCTCCGGTCGCCAATGTCTTTAAGATTCTGCAACTGAAACACGCGGCACTGCGCCGCCATGAGCACCAAAGACTTTAAAACAATATCTTCAACGCCGTAATTACTATCCAACGGCTCGCCACCGGCTGGCGTGCTTTCGTCAGTGGTGCTCCACAAAGCCGCTTCGATATAGGCTTTGGTGAATTCATCGAACGTCGAGATAAATTCTTTCTTGGTCATGCCGCTCATGCGCCTATTCCTTTCTCGACAAATTCCTGCGGGCTGAGTTGCCGGCTTGTCGCGGTGCCGTTACCCTGGCACTTGGTCACGGTGATCCCAGGACCCGTGGCAATTGGCACGGACTGTAAAGCTTGCATCATACGTTCGGCTGGCGACGGCACTTGCTTTAGCGGCTGCTCGTGAAACTTGGCATCGTTATATTTCTTGATTTGGCTGCGGTGCACGTGCACCGTAAAATGCACATCGAACTGGCCGACGCTATCAACGCTGAAAATAAAGCGCGTGATGCCCAGCTTGCGCAGCGCCGCAGCGATAGCCTTAGGATCATCGTTCTGGCCGTCGTACCAGCCGTTCTCGAAGTCGCCGTTGACTTTGGTGTAGCCAAGCTTGGCCAAATCCAAGTCCAGCACATCGGCCTTATTGCTCTGGCCTTCCAGCTCGGCCAGGTATTTACGCAATAGCTTACGGTCTTTCTTGATGCAGCCGGCACAAATCATATTGCCGTCACCAAACTCGTCCCAATAATAGTGCTTCCAGCCGTAGCTATCTTGCGTCGTGCGCAACAAGCCGTTACACACATCGCATTCGCGCCACTCATCGCCCCATTCGAGTTCCGCGCCAAGCTCTTCAAGCATACCGCCAAGCTCGCACACGGTCTTATCTTCGTTAATGCTTTTCTGGCTTTGCTTGTCCCAATCGTGCACCGAATTCCAGTTGCCGGTGGCAATAATATTAGACTCAGGATTTTTATATCCCGGCTCGGCGTAGCCATGCGTATGCAGTTCGATCTCGGAAATTCTGGACTGAACGCGGGCACTGGAACGCCTAAAAACCTGCTCAATCAGGTCAAAACATTTCTGAACCGGCGTTCTGGGCTTAACGGCGCTGTTTTTCAGGCCCGGAAGCTCAAGCTGTTTATCACAAACCACGGGAAGTTTCACGGGCTTTTTGTCCGGTTTGCCGTCGCTTCGTGGTAACGGATAATATCCTTGCATGGCTATTCCTCCTTTATGCTTACTAAAAGTTTTTCTTTTTCCGCGCTCGTGAGGCCGCGCAGGTACAGGTATTCTACGCCTTTGGGAATCGTCAAACCTGCCGCGCTCGTGAGGCCGCGCAGGTCCAGGGTTTTTACTCCACTGGGAATCGTCAAACCTGCCGCGCTCGTGAGGCCGCTCAGGTACAGGTATTCTACGCCTTTGGGAATCGTCAAACCTGCCGCGCTCGTGAGGCCGCTCAGGTCCAGGTATTCTACGCCTTTGGGAATCGTCAAACCTGCCGCGCTCGTGAGGC